>ENA-OOKA01000361-OOKA01000361.1-human-skin-metagenome-genome-assembly--contig:-NODE-361-length-12516-cov-6.200867_pt1 | contig 12516 bp, 12 predicted proteins | sample MGYA00248825_ERZ500995 | MGnify/ENA primary metagenome ERZ500995 (study PRJEB25958, sample SAMN03398540) | human skin metagenome | study: EMG produced TPA metagenomics assembly of the Human Skin...
CGGCCGAGGGCAAGAACCTCGTCGGCGCCTTCCACGCCCCCGCCGGTGTCCTCGCCGACCTCGACACCCTGCGCACCCTGCCGGAGAACGAGCTCTTCACCGGCCTCGCCGAGGTGGTCAAGGCAGGCTTCATCGCCGACCCCGCCATCCTCGACCTCATCCGCGACCACACCCGCGAGGAGATCGGCGACGTCGACGGACCCGTCCTCCGGGAGCTCATCGAACGGGCGATCGCCGTCAAGGCCGAAGTCGTCTCCGGTGACTTCACCGAGGCAGGCCGCCGTGAGATCCTCAACTACGGTCACACCCTCGCCCACGCGATCGAGCACAAGGAGCGCTACCAGTGGCGCCACGGGGCGGCCGTGTCCGTGGGCATGGTCTTCGCCGCCGAGGTCGCAGCCATGGTGAGGAACCTGCCCGCCGAGGTCGTCGACGAACACCGCGAGCTGCTCTCGAAGCTCGGTCTGCCCACCGGCTACCGGTCGGATGTCTGGCCGCAGCTGCTCGAGACGATGAGACGGGACAAGAAGACCAGGGGCTCGATGCTGCGGATGGTGCTCCTGTCCGAGATCGGCGCGCCCGCCACCGTCGAGATCCCCGACGTCTCCCTCCTCCACACCGCCTACCAGGAGATCGGAGAGGAGTCCCCGCGGAAGCTCCTCGGCCCGACCCTGTGAGGCCCCGCACGCCCGCGGCTCGCGGTTTCACGAGCCCTGGGCGGGCTTGATAGAATCGTTCATTGGCAAAACTGCCTCACCCGTAGCGACCTCGTCGACGGGGACGATGATGTGAAGAAGGACGGATTAGTGGCGACAACCAACGACCTCAAGAACGGTCTCGTGCTCAACCTCGACAACCAGCTGTGGCAGGTGCTGGAGTTCCAGCACGTCAAGCCCGGCAAGGGTCCGGCCTTCGTCCGCACGAAGCTCAAGCACGTCATCTCCGGCAAGATCATCGACAAGACGTTCAACGCCGGCACCAAGGTCGAGACCGCCAACGTCGACCGCCGCGACATGCAGTACCTCTACCACGACGGATCCGACTACGTCTTCATGGACGCGAAGGACTACGACCAGGTCACCATCCCCTCGAGCCTCGTCGGCGACGCCGCGAACTACATGCTCGAGAACCAGGAGCTGCAGGTCTCCTTCCACGACGGGACACCGCTGTCGGTCGAACTGCCCGCCTCCGTCGAGCTGACGATCTCCCACACCGAGCCCGGCCTCCAGGGCGACCGCTCGACCGGCGGCTCGAAGCCGGCCACCCTCGAGACCGGATACGAGATCCAGGTCCCCCTCTTCCTCGAAGAGGGCACGAAGATCAAGGTCGACACCCGCACGGGTGACTACCTCGGCCGCGTCAAGTAAGTGTCGGCACGCAGCCGGGCCCGCCGCCGGGCCCTCGAACTCCTGTTCGAAGCCGGGCAGCGGGGACTCGACATCGACGAGGTCGTGGCCATGCGTTCGAACGATCCCGCCTATCCGATGAAGCCCTACGCCGTCGAGATCGTCGACGGCGTCAAGGCGCGCCGGGAGGAGATCGACGAGATCATCTCCACCTATGCGCAGGGGTGGACGATCGATCGCATGCCCGCCGTCGACCGGGCCCTGCTCGAGATCGGCACGTGGGAGATCCTCTTCAACGACGACATCCCCGACGCCGCGGCGATCGACGAGGCCGTCTCCCTGGCCCGTCAGTTCTCCACGGACGACTCGCCCGGCTTCGTCTCGGGGCTGCTCTCGCGCATCCTCGACGTCAAACCGACGCTCACCTAGGTCCCTGGGTCCGGACTCCGGACCCAGCGGATCACCCCACCCGGGTCAGCGGTTAGACTTGGGCTGGACACGCTCCTTTAACCACCGTCCCGAGAGGCGGAGAAGGGCAGACATGACAGAGCGAACAGTGCTCGACGGCGCCGATGTGCGCAGGGCGACGACCCGCATCGCCCACGAGATCATCGAATCGAACAAGGGCACGGACGACCTCGTCCTCCTCGGCATCCCCCGACGGGGAGTGCCCCTGGCGAACCGCCTCGGCGGACTCATCGCCGACATCTCGGGAAGACCGGAGTCCGCGGATCGGCTCGTCGGCAGCCTCGACATCACGATGTACCGCGACGACCTCCGTTCGGGCGCCTACCGCGCCCCGGAGCCCACCCGCATCCCCGATGCGGGCATCGACGGACGCACCGTCGTCCTCGTCGACGATGTGCTCTTCTCCGGGCGGACGATCCGGGCCGCCCTCGACGCACTCTCCGACCTCGGCCGGCCTGCACGGGTCCGGCTCGCCGTCCTCGTCGACCGGGGCCACCGCGACCTGCCGATCCGCGCCGACCACGTCGGCAAGAACCTCCCGACCTCCTCGAGCGAGAGGGTGAATGTCTCGCTGACCGAGGTCGACGGCGAGGACGCAGTGACGATCTCGGGAGGCCGCGGATGAAGCACCTCCTCGACACCTCCTCGCTCTCCCGCGCCGACGCGATCGGTCTCCTCGACATCGCCGAGGAGATGACCCAGCTCAGCGCCCGCGAGGTGAAGAAGCTGCCCGTGCTGCGGGGGCGCACCGTCGTCAACCTCTTCTTCGAGGACTCCACCCGCACGCGGCTCTCCTTCGAAGCCGCCGCGAAGCGTCTGTCAGCCGATGTGCTCAACTTCTCCGCGAAGGGCTCATCGGTCTCGAAGGGCGAGAGCCTCCAGGACACCGTGCAGACGATCTCCGCGATGGGTGCGGATGCGATCGTCGTCCGCCACTCGGCTGCCGGAACCGCGCAGCGTCTCGCCGACACCGGCTGGATCGACGTCCCCGTCGTCAACGCCGGGGACGGCACCCACGAACACCCCACCCAGGCCCTCCTCGACGCCTTCACCCTCCGTCGGGCCCTCGCCGGAGTCCCCGCCTCGGGCGCGGTCGCCGAGGGTCCCCGCGGGAAGGGCCTCGACGGTGCGAGCGTCGCCATCGTCGGCGACATCCTCCACTCCCGGGTGGCACGGTCGAACGTCCACCTCCTCGACCGCCTCGGCGCCGACGTCCACCTCGTCGCCCCGCCGACCCTGCTCCCGTGGGGTGCGGAGACGTGGCCGGTGACGATCCACTACGACCTCGACTCCGCCATCGGCGCGGTCGACTTCGACGCGGTGATGATGCTCCGCGTCCAGCACGAGCGGATGCACGAGTCGTTCTTCCCCAACGCCCGCGAGTACGCGCGGCTGTGGGGCCTGAGCGAAGCGCGACTGCAGCGCCTCGGCGACACCTTCATCATGCACCCCGGCCCGATGAACCGCGGGTTCGAGATCTCGGCGGCCGCCGCGGACTCGCCCCGCGCCCTCATCCTCGACCAGGTCGAGAACGGGGTGAGCGTGCGCATGGCGGTCCTCCACCGCCTGCTGACCGGTCAGGAGGAGACCATTGACTGACTATCTCATCCGAGGTGCCGACGTCCTCGGCCGCGGAATCGCCGACATCGCGATCTCCGAGGGCACGATCGTCGACCCCGAACTGCTCGGAGACGACCACGAGGTCGTCGACGCCACCGGGCTCATCGCCCTGCCCGGGCTCGTCGACATGCACACGCACCTGCGCGAGCCCGGCAAGGAGGACGCGGAGACCGTCCTCACCGGCTCCCGGTCGGCCGCAGCCGGCGGGTTCACGTGCGTGCACGCGATGGCGAACACCGCGCCGGTCGCCGACACCGCCGGCGTCGTCGAGCAGGTCCACCGGCTGGGCCGGACCGCCGGTTTTACCGAGGTCGTGCCCGTCGGCGCCGTGACGATCGGGCTGGAGGGCCGTCAGCTCGCCGAGCTCGGCGCCATGGCCCGCTCCGAGGCCAGGGTGCGGATGTTCTCCGACGACGGCATCTGCGTCTCCGACCCCCTCCTCATGCGCCGCGCCCTCGAATACGTCAAGACCTTCGACGGCGTCATCGCCCAGCACGCCCAGGAGCCCCGGCTCACCGAGGGTGCGCAGATGAACGAGGGCGTCGTCTCCGCCGAACTCGGCCTGCCCGGCTGGCCCGCGGTCGCCGAGGAGTCGATCATCGCCCGCGACGTCCTGCTGACCGAACATGTCGGCTCCCGCCTCCACGTCTGCCACGTGTCCACGGCCGGCAGCGTCGACATCATCCGCTGGGCGAAGTCGCGCGGGGTCCGGGTCACCGCCGAGGTCACCCCTCACCACCTCATGCTCACCGACGAACTCGTGCGCACCTTCGACCCCGTCTACAAGGTCAACCCGCCGCTGCGCACCGACCGCGACGTCCAGGCCCTGCGCGAGGCCCTGGCCGATGGGACGATCGACGTCGTCGGCACCGACCACGCCCCGCACACCGCCGAGCACAAATGCAGCGAATGGTCCGCGGCGGCCATGGGCATGGTCGGGATGGAGACGGCGCTGGCCGTCGTCGTCGAAGCGATGAAGGACTACGACTTCGACTTCGGCGACGTCGCCCGTGTGATGTCGCAGGCACCGGCGAGGATCACCGGCGCCACCGGCCACGGCAGCCTCGAGACCGGGGCGAGCGCGAACATCGTCCTCATCGACCCCGCCGCACCGCACACGATCACCCCGGCCGAGCACGCGACGAAGGGCCGGAACAACCCCTTCGCCGGGGTCGAGGTGAACACGAAGGTCACCGACACCTTCTTCTACGGCCACCGCGTGCTCGCCGACGGTGCGCTGAGCACACCCCACCCGGGAGGAGCATCATGGACCGAAGCGTGAGCGTCCTCATCATCGCAGGCATCTTCCTCCTCATCCTCCTTGCCCTCACATGGGGGTGGACGCGGCGCAAGCGCAGCCAGGAGGCGCTCACCGCGCCTGCCAAACCCCACCTCGGCATCACCCCGATCGCCGATCCCGTCGAGGGCTCGTACGTCTCGACCACGCACGCGGGACACCCGCTCGAGCGGGTCGCCATCCACGGGCTCGGCATCCGCACCAGCGGTGAGCTCGTCGTCACCGACGGGGGAGTGATCCTCGACCTCGCCGGTCGTGAGGACTTCCTCATCCCGCGCGCCGACATCGTCTCCGTCGACACCACCTCGGGGATGATCGGCAAATTCGTCGAACGCGGCGGCATTGTGCGCATCACGTGGAGGCTCGGCGAGACGCTCGTCGACACCGGCTTCCGCGCCCGCTACTCCGCCGACACCGCGCCCACCGTCAACCGCATCAGAGAGATGATCGTAGAGGCACCATGAGACTGTCCACCACTCCCGCCGTCCTCGTGCTCGAAGACGGCCGCACGTTCACCGGGTCCGCCTACGGAGCCGTCGGGGAGACCGTCGGCGAAGCCGTCTTCGTCACCGCGATGTCCGGCTACCAGGAGACCCTGACCGACCCCTCCTACCACCGGCAGATCGTCATCCAGACGGCTCCGCACATCGGCAACACCGGCATCAACGCAGCCGATGACGAGTCCCGGCAGATCTGGGTGTCCGGCTACGTCGTCCGCGACGCCTCCCGGATCTCGTCGAACTGGCGCTCCGAGGGCGACCTCGAGACCCACCTCGCCGAGGCGGGGGTCGTGGGGATCAAGGACGTCGACACCCGTGCGCTCACCCGGCATCTGCGCGACAAGGGCGCGATGCGCATGGGCATCTTCTCCGGTCCCGCCGCCGAGGCGGACCCAGGGACGATGCTCGAGACCGTGCTCGCGACTCCGCCGATGGCCGGTTCCCAGCTCGCCGACGAGGTGAGCGTGAGCGAGCCCGAACTCGTGCCCGCCGTGGGGGAGGCGAAGTTCTCCGTCGCCGCCGTCGACCTCGGCATCAAGGCGATGACCCCGCAGCGCCTGGCAGAGCGCGGCATCGACGTCCACGTCGTGCCCGCCTCGGTGACGTTCGAGGAGATCCGCGCCCTCGGCGTCGACGGCGTCTTCTTCTCCAACGGACCCGGCGACCCCGCGACCGCCGACGAGCAGGTCGCGCTGCTGCGCGAGGTGCTGGGGGCTCGGATCCCCTTCTTCGGCATCTGCTTCGGCAACCAGCTGCTCGGCCGGGCACTCGGCTTCGGCACGTTCAAGCTGCCCTTCGGCCACCGCGGCATCAACGTCCCCGTCATCGACCGGACGACGGACAAGGTCGAGATCACCGCGCAGAACCACGGCTTCGCCGTCGACGCCCCCCTCGAGGGGGAGACCACTGCGCCTGCCGATCCCGACTTCGGCCGTGTCGTCGTCTCGCACGTGTGCCTCAACGACGATGTCGTCGAGGGACTCCAGTGCCTCGACATCCCCGCCTTCTCCGTCCAATTCCATCCCGAGGCCGCCGCGGGACCCCACGACTCGGACTACCTGTTCGACCGGTTCGTCGACCTCATGTCCTCCCGCGCCTAAGGAGCCGCCCATGCCACTTCGCAACGATCTCGACTCCGTCCTCGTCATCGGCTCCGGTCCCATCGTCATCGGGCAGGCCTGCGAGTTCGACTACTCCGGCACCCAGGCGTGCCGTGTGCTCAGGTCAGAGGGCCTGCGCGTCATCCTCATCAACTCCAACCCCGCGACGATCATGACCGACCCCGACGTCGCCGACGCCACCTACGTCGAGCCCATCGACCCCGACATCATCGAGTCGATCATCGCCAAGGAGCGCCCCGACGCGATCCTGCCGACCCTCGGCGGGCAGACCGCGCTCAACGCCGCGATCGCCCTCCACGAGGCGGGCACGCTGGAGAAGTACGGCGTCGAGCTCATCGGCGCCGACGTCGACGCGATCCAGCGCGGCGAGGACCGGCAGAAGTTCAAGCAGATCGTCGAGGACTGCGGCGCCGAGGTGGCCCGCTCCGTCATCTGCCACACCCTCGACGAGGCGATCGCCGGCGCCGAGGAGCTCGGCTACCCCCTCGTCGTCCGCCCCTCCTTCACGATGGGCGGACTCGGATCGGGCATGGCGTATGACGAGACCGATCTGCGCCGCATCGCCGGTGCCGGCCTCTCCGACTCCATCACCACCGAGGTCCTCCTCGAGGAGTCGATCCTCGGGTGGAAGGAGTACGAGCTCGAGCTCATGCGCGACCACAAGGACAACGTCGTCGTCGTGTGCTCGATCGAGAACGTCGACCCCGTCGGCGTCCACACCGGCGATTCGATCACCGTGGCCCCGTCGCTGACCCTGACCGACCGCGAATACCAGCGGATGCGCGACATCGGCATCGACGTCATCCGCGCAGTCGGCGTCGACACCGGCGGCTGCAACATCCAGTTCGCCGTCGATCCCGTCACCGGGCGCATCGTCGTCATCGAGATGAACCCGCGCGTCTCCCGGTCCTCGGCGCTGGCGTCGAAGGCGACCGGTTTCCCGATCGCGAAGATGGCCGCCAAACTCGCCGTCGGCTACTCCCTCGACGAGATCCCCAACGACATCACGCAGGTCACCCCGGCGAGCTTCGAACCCACCCTCGACTACGTCGTCGTCAAGATCCCGCGCTTCACGTTCGAGAAGTTCCCCGCCGCCGACCCGACCCTGACGACGACCATGAAGTCCGTCGGCGAGGTCATGGCGCTGGGCCGGAACTTCACGACCGCACTGCAGAAGGCGATGCGCTCGATGGAGCAGAAGGGCTCGTCGTTCTCCTGGGCGGACCTGCCGGACATCTCCGACGACGAGGTGCGCGAGGCCCTGCTCGAGGCGATCGGCCACCCCACCGCAGACCGCATCCACGCCGTCCAGCGCGGACTCGCGGCCGGCCTGACGAACGCCGAGGTCCACGAGGCGAGCGGCATCGACCCGTGGTTCCTCGACCAGATCGAACTCATCAACGAGGTCGCCGAGTTCATCGCCGGCGCCGACGAGCTCGACGCCGAGGTGCTGCGGATCGCGAAGAACCACGGCTTCTCCGACGAGCAGATCGCCCACCTGCGCAGCCTGAGCACCGACGTCGTCACCGGGGTCCGCCACGCCCTGCGGATCCGGCCCGTGTTCAAGACCGTCGATACGTGCGCCGGCGAGTTCGAGGCCCACACGCCCTACCACTACTCGAGCTACGACGAGGAGACCGAGGTCGAGCCGCGTGATCGCCCCGCCGTGCTCATCCTCGGTTCGGGCCCGAACCGGATCGGCCAGGGCATCGAGTTCGACTACTCGTGCGTCCACGCGACGATGGCCATCGGCGAGGCCGGCTTTGAGACCGTCATGGTCAACTGCAACCCCGAGACCGTCTCGACCGACTACGACACCGCCGACCGCCTCTACTTCGAACCGCTGACGTTCGAGGACGTCATGGAGGTCTACCACGCCGAACTCGCCGCCGGTCCCGTCCTCGGCGTCGTCTGCACCCTCGGCGGGCAGACCCCGCTGGGACTGGCCGACCGGCTCAAGGCAGCAGGCGTCCCCGTGCTCGGCACGCAGCCCGAGGCGATCGACCTCGCCGAGGATCGCGGCGAGTTCGGTGCCGTCCTCGCCCGGGCGGGTCTCACCGCCCCCAAGCACGGCACCGCGGTGACCGCCCACGAGGCGGCCGTCATCGCCGAGGAGATCGGCTATCCCGTGCTCGTGCGCCCCTCGTACGTCCTCGGCGGGCGCGGCATGCAGATCGTCTACGACCGCACCCAGCTGCTCGACTACATGGCCACCGCCACCGAGGTCTCCGTCGACCGGCCCGTCCTCGTCGACCGCTTCCTCGAGGACGCGATCGAGATCGACGTCGACGCCCTCTACGACGGTGAGGACATCTTCATCGGCGGCATCATGGAGCACATCGAGGAGGCCGGCATCCACTCGGGCGACTCCGCGTGCGTGCTGCCCTCGCTCACCCTCGGCGAGGACGTCCTCGAACGGGTGCGCACCGCCACCCGGGCGATCGCCGAAGGCGTGAGCGTGCGCGGACTGCTCAACATCCAGTTCGCCATCACCGCCGACGTCCTCTACGTCATCGAAGCCAACCCGCGCGCCTCGCGCACCGTCCCGTTCGTCTCGAAGGCGACGTCGACGCAGCTGGCGAAGGCCGCCGCGCTCATCGCCGTGGGGCGGACGATCGCCGATCTGCGCGGGACCCTGCTGCCGGAGACCGGTGACGGCTCGACGCTGCCGCTCGACCACCCGATCGCCGTCAAGGAGGCCGTGCTGCCGTTCCGTCGGTTCCGCACCGTCGAGGGCAAGGTCGTCGACTCCGTGCTCGGACCCGAGATGCGCTCGACCGGTGAGGTCATGGGCATCGACCACGACTTCCCGACGGCGTTCGCGAAGGGACAGCTCGGGGCCTCGATCAAGCTCCCCACCTCGGGCACCGTCTTCGTCTCCGTCGCCGACCGCGACAAGCGGGCCATGGTGCTGCCGGTCAAGGAGCTCGTCGACATGGGCTTCGACGTCGTCGCCACCACCGGCACCGCCGCGGTCCTCTCCCGCTACGGGATCGCGACCTCCCAGGTGCACAAGCACTTCGAGGCCGACGCCGAGGACCGCACGGTGCTCGACTACCTCGCAGCGGGCACGATCGACATGGTCATCAACGTCCCTGCCGGCCGGCAGGAACGCGCCGACGGCTACGAGATCCGCGCCGCCGCGACCGCGAACTCGGTGCCGCTGATCACGACGATCGCGGAGTTCGCAGCCGCCGTCACCTCGCTCCACGCGGTGCGGGAGAAGACCTTCGGCGCGCGCAGCCTCCAGGACTGGAGCGCATGATGTTCGGCACGAGGCTCTCGGAGGCGATGGCCGCGCACGGACCCGTGTGCGTGGGCATCGACCCCCACGACCACCTCCTCGAGGCGTGGGGGCTGCCCCTGACCGCAGCCGGGGTGAGGGAGTTCGCCCTGCGCACCGTCACCGAGCTCGCCGGCACCGTGGCCGCGGTCAAACCGCAGTCGGCGTTCTTCGAGCGCTTCGGCTCCGCCGGGGTCGCAGCCCTCGAGGAGACGCTGGCCGCGTGCCGTGAGCGGGGGCTCATCACCATCCTCGACGTCAAACGCGGGGACATCGGCTCGACGATGGCCGGCTACGCCCAGGCCCATCTCGCACCCGACTCGCCGCTGTCCGCCGACGCCGTCACGGTCTCCCCGTACCTCGGCGTCGGCGCGCTCGGCGCCGCCTTCGACCTCGCGGCAGCCGACGACCGGGGCCTGTTCGTCCTCGCCCTCACCTCGAATCCCGAAGGCGCGAGCGTCCAGCACGCCCGGACGGGTCACCCGGTCGAGGGCTTCGGCGACTCCGTGGCCGGCAGCGTCGCCGCCGCCGTCGCCCAGGCCAATGCGCAGCTGACGCAGGGGGAGGGGCTGGGTCCCTACGGCCTCGTCGTCGGTGCGACGATCGGACGGGCAGCGTCCGAACTCGGCTTCGACCCGAGCGACTGCGGAGGTCCCATTCTCGCTCCCGGCGTCGGCGCCCAGGGTGCGGGCCGAGGCGAGCTCATCGCCGTCTTCGGGCGGGAGGCGCTGCGCCGTCGCCAGATCGTCGTCGCCGCCTCCCGGGCCGTGCTCGCAGCCGGACCGACAGGTCTGCGCGAGGCGGCGAAGGCGCTCAACGCGTCCCTGACCCTCGACGACTGAGGTTTTTCTTCTCCTCGCTGTGTCGGTCATGCGGGTTTGTGTTTTAGACTGAAGCAACTTCCCTACCTGCCCGTTCATGGTGACAGAGGAGATAATGTGGCACTCGAACCATTGACCCCGCAACAGCGTTCGGCCGCCCTTGACAAGGCATTCAAGGCTCGACAGGTGCGTGCCGAGGTGAAGGCGGCGCTCAAGAGCGGAGAGACGGATCTCGCGGCAGTGCTCCAGAAGGCGGGGAAGGACGAAGCGCTCGCGAAGATGCGCGTGCTCGACCTGCTGCGCTCCCTGCCCGGCGTCGGCGACAGGCGCGCCGAAGCGGCCATGGAGGAGGTCGGCATCGCCTCCTCGCGCCGCATCAAGGGACTCGGAGTGCACCAGAAGAACGCCCTGTTGGAGAAATACTCCTGAGTGTGACAACCTCAGATCTGTGAACACTCGACTCACCGTGCTCGCGGGGCCCACAGCGGTCGGAAAAGGCACCATCAGCAGCTACATCAGACAGCACCACCCCGAGATCTGGTTCTCGGTCTCCGCGACCACACGGCCCCGCCGCCCCGGCGAGATCGACGGTGTCCACTATCACTTCGTCTCCGACGACGAGTTCGACGGACTCATCGCCCGCGACGAGATGCTCGAATACGCCGTCGTCCACGGTCGGCACCGCTACGGCACTCCCGCCGCCCCGGTGCGGAGCAGGCTCGAGGCAGGAGTGCCCTCGCTCCTCGAGATCGACCTCCAGGGCGCCAGGCAGGTCAAGGCGAAGATGCCCGACGCCCTCTTCGTCTTCCTCGCCCCGCCGACATGGGAGGAGCTCGTGTGCCGCCTCACCGGTCGCGGGACCGAGTCCGCCGAGGAGCAGGAGCGGCGCCTGACCACGGCGCGGGCCGAACTCGCCGCCGAATCCGAGTTCGACGTCACCATCGTCAACGACAGCGTTCGCACTGCGGCCGAAGAACTCATACAATTGATGGGTATATCCACACTCGATTAGATGGGACACTCCTTGCCTGCTCAGCCTGAAGGCATCACCAATCCGCCGATCGACGAACTCCTCTCCGTCACCGGCTCGAAGTACGAACTCGTCTCCATCGCGGCCCAGCGAGCGCGTCAGATCAACTCCTACTACGCCCAGCTGCAGGAGGGTCTGCTCGAGAACGTCGGCCCCCTGGTCACCCCCGGCCCGAACGAGAAGCCGCTGTCGATCTCGCTGCGCGAGATCAACGAGGGCAAGATCGTCTCCCGTGAGATCTCCGAATCCGACTTCGCCCCCGTCACGGTCGAGGAGACCGCAGAGACGAGCGTGAGCACCGACGGCGCGATCGACTTCAGCGACCAGTGAGAGTCGTCCTCGGAGTCGCCGGCGGGATCGCCGCGTACAAGGCCGCCCATGTCATCCGGCGCCTCCGAGAGATCGGGCACACCGTCACGGTCGTGCCCACCCCCAGCGCCCTGGAGTTCGTCGGCGCCCCGACCTTCGAGGCGCTCTCGGGCCGGCCGGTGACCACCGATGTCTTCGACTTCGTCGATCAGGTCAACCACGTCCGCATCGGCCAGGACGCCGACCTCGTCATCATCGCCCCGGCGACGGCGAACACGATTGCGAAGATCGCCGCCGGAATGGCCGACGACCTCCTCACCGCGACCGTGCTCACGACGACCGCCCCCGTCGTCGTCGCGCCCGCCATGCACACGGAGATGTGGCTCAACCCGGCGACCGTCGCGAACATCGCCACGCTGCGATCGCGCGGAGTCGACATCCTCGAGCCCGCCGTCGGTCGGCTCACCGGCCCCGACTCTGGACCCGGGCGTCTGCCCGAACCGGAGGACATCGTCGCCTTCGCCCTCGCCGCGGTCGGATCCGATGAGCCCAGCGCCTCTGCACAGGGGGGACCCCTGACCGGACGCCGGGTCGTCGTCAGCGCCGGCGGCACCCGGGAGGCCCTCGACCCCGTCCGCTTCCTCGGCAACCGCTCCTCGGGCAAGCAGGGCATCGCCCTGGCCCGCGCCGCCCATGCCGCCGGTGCGGAGGTCGAGCTCGT
>ENA-OOKA01000362-OOKA01000362.1-human-skin-metagenome-genome-assembly--contig:-NODE-362-length-12473-cov-5.963521_pt1 | contig 12473 bp, 12 predicted proteins | sample MGYA00248825_ERZ500995 | MGnify/ENA primary metagenome ERZ500995 (study PRJEB25958, sample SAMN03398540) | human skin metagenome | study: EMG produced TPA metagenomics assembly of the Human Skin...
CAAGTGACTGGAGTTCAGACGTGTGCTCTTCCGATCTGCCCCTGCGGTCTCGGAGCTGCTGGACCGGCATCTGACGGAGTTCGCGATCGAGGCGGACGCCGCGACCGCCGCCCGCGCCGTCACGGCCTGGTCGGGACTCGTCGGTGTGATCAGCGCCCACCTGTTCGGCCAGCTCGGCCCCGATGCGGTCGCCCTCGGAGAGGACATCCTCCGCCCCCAGATCGAGATCCTCGCGGACCTCATCGCACCGCGCTGAGCGACCTGCCCGTCGCGTCCTCGTCGAGCGCGGCCAGGACGACCCGGACGATCGCGCTCGGCGTCGCGGGCTCTCGCACCCGCGCGCCCGCCGCCGACGGTGCGACCACGACCCAGCGGGGCGTGCCTCGTCGGCGCATCCTGCCGATCTCGACGCTCCCGCCCCTGCGCAGCGGGATCACGAGCGCACCGCTCGGGCCGACGGCGAGGCGAGCGCCCAGCTCTGGACGCTGCGCGAGCAGGAGCGCGCGGATCCGCTCGCGCTCGGCCCGCACCGCATCGGCGGGGACGGAGCGCGCAGCAGAGCGGCGCGACGGCGACATGCTCACGAGCCTAGGAGCGGGGTGCGACGGACGAGCGGAGCGACGCGGTCGGCCCCGCCGTTCCCCCGCACGGGGGTGCGCAGTCGCTCGCGGGAGGGAGGCGGGCGGGACGGGCGAGGGCGAGGCTCGTCCCATGAGCACCACCACCGACACCCCCGCCCTCCGCACCCGCCCCCGTCCCGACCGCCTCACGACGGCCGCCGGCTGGAGCCTCCTCGCGATCTGCGCCCTGCACACGCTCGCCTTCTCGCTCCATCCGTACTGGGCCGACTGGCTCGCCGGACCGCTGCGCACCACCGAGGCGAGCCTCGACGAGGCGGCGCAGTTCTGGGGGCTGCCCGGCGGGTTCGTCCTCCCCGGCGTCCTGCTCGCCCTGCTGCTGATCCGTCTGGGGAGGCAGGGAGGGCGAGCACCCGCGGCGTTCGGGCCCGTGCTCGGGCTCTGGGCCCTGGGCTGCGTGTGGATCCTCGGACCCAGCGGGTTCCTGTTCGTCCTGGTCCCTGCCGCGCTGCTCGTCCTCGCGCGCCTGAAGGGCGGCCCTGCCGCTGCCGCCTAGGATCCTCGTCCATGACCGCACTGGAGGCCTACGCCCGCCGCGCCGAGGAGTACACCGCGCTGCTCGGCAGCGTCGAGGCGATGGCCCCGGCGGACGTCCGACGGATCGAGACCTGGGCCCGCACGGCCTGTGGGCCGCTGCTCGACCTCGGCTGCGGCCCCGGACACTGGACCGCGCACCTCGCTGCGCTCGGCCACGAGGTCGAGGGCTGGGACCCGGTGGCGGAGTTCGTGCGGAGCGCCCGGGACCGCCGTCCCGGGACGGCCTATCGCCGGGCCGCGCTCGCCGACCTCGAAGGGCACCCGGGCACCTGGGGCGGGATCCTCGCCTGGTACTCGCTGATCCACCTCGAGCCCGCGGCGATGCCCGGCGCCCTCGCCGCGCTGCACCGGGCCCTGCGCCGCGGCGGGACCCTGCTGCTGGGGTTCTTCGACGGGGCGCGGCAGGAGCCCTTCGACCACGCCGTCGCGCCGGCGCAGCACTGGCCCGTCGGCCGGATGACCGAGCTCGTGGAGGCGGCGGGGTTCGAGGTCCTCGATGTCGAGACGCGCACGGACCCGGGCGCCCGGCCGCACGCGGCCGTCCACGCCCGAGCCCCTCACTAGGCTGACCCCCATGGCACAGCGCATGCAGGACGGCAGCGCGGGAGACGCGGACTACGGCGCCCTCGGGTCCACCTACTCCCGCTACCGACGCCCCGACCCGCGGCTCGCCGCCGTGATCACCCAGGCGCTCGGCGAGGCGCGCACCGTGCTCAACGTCGGCGCCGGGGCGGGCTCCTACGAGCCGACGGACCGTGAGGTCATCGCCGTCGAGCCCTCCGCCGTGATGCGGGCCCAGCGCCCCGCCCACCTGGCCCCGGCCGTGGACGCGACCGCCGAGCAGCTGCCCTTCGCCGACGACTCCTTCGACGCCGCCATGACCACCTTCAGCGTCCACCAGTGGCAGGACCTTCCTGCGGGCCTGGCCGAGCTGCGCCGCGTGACGCGCGGCCCGGTCGTGATCCTCACCTGCGACCCGGCCCGCGTGCAGGAGTTCTGGGTGCGGGAGTACGCGCCGGAGGTGCTCGAGGTCGAGGCGCGCCGCTGCCCGTCGCCGGAGGCGCTCGCCGACGGGCTCGGCGGCAGCGTCTCGATCAGCACCGTGCTGATCCCGCAGGGCTGCACCGACGGGTTCACCGAGGCGTACTACGGACGGCCCGAGCACCTGCTCGACGTCGAGGCGCAGCGCGCCTGCTCGGCCTGGTCGCTCGTCGACCCCGCGGTGATCGACCGCTTCACCAGGGAGCTCGCCGGTGACCTGCTCGACGGCACCTGGGACGCCCGACACGGCGCGCTGCGCACGCTGCCGCGCTACGAGGGGTCCCTCGTGCTGCTCGTCGCCGGGCCCTGAGCCGTCCGCGCCCCGCTCAGTCCCCGAGGATCGCGCCGCGGGAGGCGGACTTCACGAGCTTCACGTACTTGCCCAGCACGCCCTTGGTGAACTTCGGCGGCAGCGGCTCCCAGCCCTCCTGCCGGGCGGCGAGCTCCGCCTCGTCGACCAGCAGGTCGAGGGTGCCCGCACCGACGTCCAGGCGGATCCGGTCCCCGTCGCGCACGAACGCGATCGGCCCGCCGTCCACCGCCTCCGGGGCGATGTGGCCGACGCACAGGCCCGTCGTCCCGCCGGAGAAGCGGCCGTCCGTCATCAGCAGCACGTCCTTGCCGAGCCCGGCGCCCTTGATCGCGCCGGTGATCGCGAGCATCTCGCGCATGCCCGGCCCGCCCTTGGGGCCCTCGTAGCGGATCACCACCACGTCCCCGTGGTCGATGGTGCCGTCGTTCAGCGCGTCCAGCGCATGCTGCTCCCGCTCGAACACGCGCGCGGTGCCCTCGAAGACGTCCTCCTCGAAGCCGGCGGACTTCACCACCGCGCCCTCGGGGGCGAGCGAGCCGTGCAGGATCGTGATCCCGCCGGTCGGGGCGATCGGCGCGGTCGCCGGGCGCAGCACGGTCCCGTCGGCCGGGCGGGGCTTCAGCACCTCGAGGTTCTCGCCGATCGTGCGACCGGTGACGGTCAGGCAATCCCCGTCCAGCAGGCCCTCGTCCAGCAGCGTCTTCATCACCACCTGGATGCCGCCCACGTGGTCGACGTCGTTCATGACGTAGCGGCCGTAGGGCTTGAGGTCCGCGAGGTGCGGCACCTTCGCGCCGATCCGGGCGAAGTCCTCGAGGGTGAGGTCCACGCCCGCCTCGTGCGCGATCGCGAGCAGGTGCAGCACTGCGTTGGTCGAGCCGCCGAAGGCCTGCACCACGCTGATCGCGTTCTCGAAGGCGGCCTTGGTCATGATGTCGGAGGTCGTGATGCCCTGCCTCAGCATCCCCACCACGGCCTCGCCCGCCCGGCGCGCGTCGGCGTCGCGGCGCCGGTCGGCCGACGGGGGAGTGGCCGAGCCGGGGATCGACATGCCGATCGACTCGGCGACCGTCGCCATGGTGTTCGCGGTGTAGAAGCCGCCGCAGGCGCCCTCGCCCGGGCAGATGGAGCGCTCGATCCGGCCGACGTCCTCCCGGCTCATCAGCCCGCGGGCGCAGGCGCCGACGGCCTCGAAGCCGTCGATGATCGTCACGTCCTTCTCGGTGCCGTCCGAGAGTGCGGCGCGGCCGGGCATGATCGTGCCCGCGTAGACGAAGACGCTCGCGAGATCGAGGCGCGCCGCGGCCATCAGCATCCCCGGCAGGGACTTGTCGCAGCCGGCCAGCAGCACGGAGCCGTCGAGCCGCTCGGCGAGCATCACCGTCTCGACGCTGTCGGCGATGATGTCGCGGGAGACGAGCGAGTAGTGCATGCCCTCGTGCCCCATCGAGATCCCGTCGGAGACCGAGATGGTGCCGAACTGCAGCGGGTACCCGCCGCCGGAGTGCACGCCCTCCTTCGCGGCCTGGGCGAGCCGGTCCAGCGACAGGTTGCAGGGGGTGATCTCGTTCCAGGAGCTCGCGATGCCGATCTGGGGCTTGTCCCAGTCCGCATCGCCCATCCCCACGGCGCGCAGCATGCCGCGGGAGGTGGTGGCGGCCAGGCCGTCGGTGACCGTGCGGCTGCGCGGCTTGATGTCCGGGGCGCGGCGGTCGTCGAGGGAGGGAGCGGCAGGGGCGGCGTCGTCGGGGGTCATGGCCCGACCCTAGGACTCCGCGCCGCCGATGTACACGGGCGGCGGGGCGCGTCGGACCGGCCGACGCGCCCCGCGACGGGCCGGTCAGAGAACCCGGGAGCGGCTCTCCTCCTCGCCGAGGCGGGTGAGGCGGCCGAGCTGCGTGACGTGCTGCGGACCGAGATCGGCGAGGGTGGGGACCTGCAGCAGCTTCATGGTCTGCTCGACCTGGCTCGCGAGGATCTCGATGGTGCGGTCCACGCCTTCCTTGCCGCCGGCCATGAGCCCGTAGAGGTAGGCGCGGCCGATCATCGTGAAGTCGGCGCCCAGCGCGATCGCGGCGACGATGTCGGCACCGCTGCGGATGCCGGTGTCCAGGATGATCTCGACGTCCTTGCCGATCTCGCGCGCCACCTCGGGCAGAAGATGGAAGGGCACGGGGGCGCGGTCCAGCTGGCGGCCGCCGTGGTTGGAGAGCACGACCGAGTCGACGCCGAGGTCGGCGAGCTTCTTCGCGTCCTCGAGGGTCTGGACCCCCTTGACCGCGAACTTCCCGGGCCACATCTTCCGGATCTCGGCGAGGTCCTCGAAGTCGATCGAGGGATCCATCGCGGAGTTCAGCAGCTCCCCGACGGTGCCGCCGGTCTCCGAGAGGGAGGCGAACTCGAGCTTCGCCGTGGTCAGGAAGTCCCACCACCACCAGGGGCGCGGGATCGCGTTGACGACGGTGCCGAGGCTGAGCTGCGGCGGGATCGAGAACCCGTTGCGGGAGTCGCGCAGCCGTGCACCGGCCACGGGGGTGTCCACCGTGAAGAAGAGGGTGTCGAAGCCGGCCTCGGCGGCGCGCTCGACCAGGCCGTAGGAGATCTCCCGCTGGCGCATCACGTAGAGCTGGAACCAGTTGCGACCCAGCGGGTTCGCCTCCTTGACGTGCTCGATCGAGGTCGTGCCCAGGGTCGAGAGGGTGAAGGGGATACCGGCCTCGCCGGCCGCTGAGGCACCTGCGACCTCGCCCTCGGTCTGCATCAGGCGGGTGAAGCCGGTGGGGGCGATGCCGAAGGGCTGCGCGGAGCTGCCGCCGAGGATCTGGGTGGTGGTGTCCACCGAGGAGACGTCGTTCAGGATCGAGGGGTGGAACTCGATGTCCTCGAAGGCCTCGACGGAGCGGCGCATCGAGATCTCCCGCTCGGCGGCGCCGTCGGTGTAGTCGAAGGCCGCGGCGGGAGTGCGTCGCTTCGCGATCGTGCGCAGGTCCTCGATCGTGAGCGCCGAGGAGAGCCGTCGCCGCTTGGGGTCGAGGTCGATCTTCTTGAACTTCATGAGCTCGAGGAGCTCGGAGGGGCGGGGGATCTGACGCTGGACCATGGGTCCTCCTTCGTGTCGGGCGGTCGTATCGGGGCGAGCGGGAGCGGGTCAGAGGGTGGGGATCATCCAGGACAGCACGTTCGACTGCAGCCCGACCAGCAGGCACAGTGCGATGAGCATGCCGAGGCTCCACCAGATGACGCGGCGGAAGATCGCGGACTCCTGGCCGACCAGGCCCACGGCGGTCGCCGCGATGGTGAGGTTCTGGGGGCTGATCATCTTGCCGACCACACCGCCGGAGGTGTTCGCGGCCACCAGCAGCGCCGGGTCGAGCCCGGCCTTCTCGGCGGCGGTCTGCTGGAGCGTCGCGAACAGGGCGTTGGCGCTCGTGTCCGAGCCGGTGACCGCGGTGCCGAGCCAGCCCAGGATCGGGGAGAGGAAGGCGAAGGCGGCGCCGGTGCCGGCGATCCAGGTGCCGATGGTGATCGTCTGCCCCGACTGGTTCATGACGTAGGCGAGCGCGAGCACCGCGGCGACGGTGAGGATCGACCAGCGCATCTTCACGAGGTTGGTGACGTACACGTCGACGGCGTCCCGCGCGCCGAGTCGGTAGACGAGCGCCACCACGATCCCGGTCAGCAGCAGCAGGGTGCCCGGCGAGGAGAGCCACTGGAGGGTGTACACCGTGCTGGTGGAGACCTCCCCGGCGGCGGTGAGCACCCGGCCGTCCAGACCCGGCCAGTGGATCTTCAGATCCGTCGAGGCGAGGAAGGAGTTCAGCGCCGGCACCAGCTTCGAGGCGGAGAAGACCAGGATCACCAGCAGGTAGGGGAACAGGGCCATGAGCACGCGGCCCGAGGTCAGGGCGGTGTCGGGTCGGGTGCGGGTGGCGGCCGCGACGGCGCCGGTCCCGTCCCGCGGGGTGTCGGCCTGCTCGGTCTCGCGCTCGCGGTGCATGTTCGCCAGGGCGTCCTTCCCACCGACGGGCTTCCACACGCGCAGCATGAGCACCGCGGCGCCGAGCCCGGCGAGGGAGGCGATGATGTCGGTGAGCTCGACGGAGATGAAGTTCGAGGAGACGTACTGGCTGATCGCGAAGACGAGGCCGACCACCAGCGCGAGCGGCCAGAGCTGGCGCACCCCGCGCCGACCGTCGACCAGCAGCACCAGGAACAGCGGCACCACGGCGGCGAGGAACGGCGCCTGGTGTCCGATGATCGCGCCGATGTGCTGGTACGGGATGCCGGTGAGGTTGCCGGCGGTGATGATCGGGATCGCGATCGCGCCGAAGGCGACCGGGGCGGTGTTGGCGATGAGCACCACGGTCGCGGCGCGCATCGCGGTGAAGCCCACCGCCATCAGCATCACGCCGGTGATCGCGACGGGGGCGCCGAAGCCGGCGAGGGCCTCGAGCAGGCCGCCGAAGCAGAAGGCGATGATGATCGCCTGGACCCGGGGGTCGTCGGAGATCCTGTCGATCACCAGGCGGAGGTCCTCGAAGCGTCCGCTGCGGACGGTGAGCTCGTACAGCCAGATCGCGTTCAGCACGATCCACATGATCGGGAAGAGCCCGAAGGCGAACCCCTGCGAGGCGGAGAGGGCGACGAGGTCCAGGGGCATGCCGTAGACGAGCGCGGCGACCAGGCCTGCGACGGCCAGTGCCGAGAGGCCTGCCCAGTGCGCCTTCCAGCGCAGCACTCCGAGGGTCACGAAGATCGTCAGCAGCGGCAGGATCGCGACGAGCGAGGACAGCATCAGGCTGCCGGCCAGCGGTGCGAGGTCTGGGGTGTACATGGGAACCTCCGAGACACGTCAGCGGCGGTGCTGCACTGCATCGCCGTCGATGTCGTGCCTGGTGAGTCGTGAGGGAGAGGGAGCGGAAGACCACGGTGTGGTCCGACCACATGGCGATCGTAGGGCCAGGGCGGCGGCGAGGCAACCCCCTGGACGGGACGGGACGGGACCGGAGCGGACCGGGACGGGATGCGTCCTGCGCAGTCCGGTGGGGAGAGCGGGCCGTGCGCTCGCAGAGCCGGCCGTGCTAGAACGGGCCCATGGTCGAGAACGCGCACCACTCGGAGGTCGGACCGCATCGGAGCACGGCCGGAGCCGGCGGTGCAGCCTGGGGCCCTGTGTCCCGTCGCAGCACCCACGAGCTGGTGATCGACGCGATCGAGGACCAGATCATGAGCGGTGCGCTGGCCGTCGGGGACCTGCTCCCGCCCGAGCGGGAGCTCGCCTCCCGGCTGCAGGTGAGCCGCACCGGGGTGCGCGAGGCGATCCGGGTGCTCGAGGCCCACGGGGTGCTCCGCTCCGAGGTCGGCTCCGGACGCGGGGCCGGCACCTTCGTCGCCGCGCTGCCCCGCGCCGCCCTCGAGCGCTTCCTGCGACTGCACGTCGCCCTCGCGAACTTCCCCGTCCACGACGTGGTCGAGACGAGGATCCTGCTCGAACGGGCCAGCGCCGCGCTCGCCGCGGAGCGCGCGGACGCGGAGGCGCTCGCGGAGCTCGAGGAGCTCCTGACGAGGATGGACCGTCCCGGCGTCAGTCGCGACGACTTCAACGACGCGGACACCGAGTTCCACGTCGCGATCGCCCGCGCCGGCGGCAATGCGCTGTTCGCGGAGATGACCGGGGCGATCCGCGCCTCCCTGCGGGCGCCGATCCTCGAGGCCTTCACCAAGGTCGAGGACTGGGACGCGATGGCCGACATGCTCCGCGCCCAGCACCGGGAGATCCTCGACGCGCTCCGGGCGGGGGAGGCCGAGGAGGCCGCTAGGCTGACCGCGGAGCACATCCGCGCCGCCGCCGCGGCCCTGCCCGACCTCCGCGGCGCCTGAGCGCCGGGACTCGGCGCACGGGCCGGATCAGGCGCCGGGCACCGGCCGCTCGTCCACCCCGTCGTACTGCGACAGCGGGCGGATCAGCGCGTTCGACGCCCGCTGCTCCATCACATGGGCCGTCCACCCGGTCTCCCGCGCCGCGATGAACAGCGGCGTGAACAGCTCGGTGTCGAAGCCCATCAGGTGGTAGACGGGACCGGCGGGATAGTCGAGGTTCGGCTTGATGCCCTTGGCCTCGTCCATCGCCTGCTCGAGCCCGTCGTACAGGCCCAGGATCTCGTCGCGGCCGGTGTGGGCGATCATCGCGTCCAGCGCCTGCTTCATGGTGGGCACGCGCGAGTCGCCGTGCTTGTAGACGCGGTGGCCGAAGCCCATCACCTTCTTCTTCTGCGCGAGGGCGTCCTCCATCCACGCGCGGGCCCGCTCCTTCGCCTCGGCGCCGGACTCCTCGGGACGGATCCCGATCTCGTCGAAGGTGTGCATGACCGCCTCGTTCGCCCCGCCGTGCAGCGGGCCCTTGAGCGCGCCGATCGCCCCGGTCACGGCCGAGTGGAGGTCGGCGAGGGTCGAGGTGATCACGCGCGCGGTGAAGGTCGAGGCGTTGAAGGAGTGCTCGGCGTAGAGGATCAGCGAGACGCGGAAGGCGTCGACCACCTCCGGCGGCGCCTCCTCGCCGAACGTCATCCACAGGAAGTTCTGGGAGTGGTCGAGGTCCTCGCGGGCCGGGACCGGCTCGGTCGGTCCGCCGGCGCGGCGCCGACGCTGCTCGTAGGCGATCACGGCCGGCAGCTGCGCAGTGAGCCGTTCGGCCTTGGCGAGCTCGACCTCGGGGGACGAGTCCTCTGCGTCGGGGTCCAGCGCCCCGAGGACCGAGACGGCCGTGCGCACCGAGTCCATCGGGTGGCAGGTCGTCGGCAGCGCATCGAGGGCCTGCCTGACCGTCGGGTCGAGGTCGCGGTGGGCGCGGAAGCGCTCCTGCAGCGCGGTGAGCTCGTCCGCGTCGGGCAGCTCCCCGGTCCACAGCAGATGGGCGACCGCCTCGAAGGACTGTGTCGCCGCGAGCTGCGGGACGGGATAGCCGCGATAGAGCAGCGAGTTGGTCTCGGGGTTCACCTTCGAGATCGCGGAGACGTCGGCGACGACGCCGTTCAGGCCCTTCCTGATCTCGGAGGTGTCGGTGGCATGGCTCATGGGGCTCACTCCTTCGTCGACGGCGGTGTCCGGTCGGGGGCGTGCGGGTCGGTGCCGTGCACGGCGGGGACCTCGAAGTCGAAGACCGAGGCGTCGAAGCGGCTGTAGGACTCATAGTCCACCAGTTCGTACAGCCGCGCACGCGTGAGCATCTCCGGGACACGGGATTCCTGCGTGCCGGTCTCCAGGATCGTCTCCAGCACCCGCTCGGCCGCGCCCATCGCGGCGCGCAGCAGGGTGACCGGGTAGATCACCATCGCGACGCCCGCCTCGGCGAGCTGCTCTCGGGTGAACAGCTGCGACTTCCCGAACTCGGTCATGTTCGCGAGCACCGGGACGTCGAGCGCAGCGCAGACCTGCTCGAACTCGCCGAGGTCCGCCAGCGCCTCGGGGAAGATCGCATCGGCTCCCGCGTCCACCAGCGCCTTCATCCGGTCGATCGCGGCGGGCAGGCCGTCGGTCGCACGCAGGTCGGTGCGGGCCATGACCAGGAAGCCGGGGTCGCGCCTGCCGTCGGCGGCGGCGCGGATCCGCTTGGTCGCCGTGTCGAGGTCGACCATGGTCTTGCCGTCCAGGTGCCCGCAGCGCTTGGGGTTGACCTGGTCCTCGATGTGGCAGCCCGCGAGCCCCGCGTCCTCGAGCTCCTGGATCGTGCGGGCCACGTTCATCGGCTCGCCGAAGCCGGTGTCGGCGTCGATCAGGCAGGGAAGGTCGGTGGAGCGGGCGATCTGGGCGCCGCGCGTCGCGACCTCGCTGAGGGTGGTCAGGCCGATGTCCGGCAGGCCCAGCTCGTTCGCGATCACGGCTCCGGAGATGTACGCGCCGGGCAAACCCTTCTCCTCGATCAGCTTCGCGGACAGCGGTGTGAACGCGCCGGGGAACGGGGCGGCGGCGCCGGGGGTGAGCAGGGAGCGCAGGTCCTGCCGCTTCTGGGCGGGGGTGCGGGTGCTCGACAGCATCAGAACAGTCCCTTCGGGGCGGCCGACGGGTCGATCACGCCCGGAGCGGCCAGGACGTTCAGGCGATGCAGCTGCCCGGAGGGCAGCTCCGCGAGGTTCTCCGCGGCGTCGAGGAAGCGGGCGATCTCGCGCTCCTCGAGCACGCCGTCGGCGAGGGAGCGGAATTTGTCGATGTACTGCGCGCGGGCGAAGGGCCGGGCGCCCTGGGGGTGCGCATCGGCCACCGCAATCTCGTCGCGCAGCGTTCTCCCGTCGGCCAGGGTGATCACGACCTCGCCGCCGAACGCCTTCTCGGCGAGGTCCAGGGAGTGGTAGCGGCGGGTCCACTCCGCGTCCTCCTCGGTGGTGACCTTCTGCCACAGCGCGACGGTGTCCTCGCGGGAGGCGCGCTCGGGGGCGTAGGAGTCGACGTGGTGCCAGGTCCCGTCCTGCAGGGCGACCGTGAAGATGTACGGGATGGAGTGGTCGAGCGTCTCGCGGGACGCGGTCGGGTCGTACTTCTGGGGGTCGTTCGCGCCCGAGCCGATCACGTAGTGGGTGTGGTGCGAGGTGCGCAGCAGGATCGAGTCGACGCTGCCGGGGCCGGCGAGCTCGGGGTGCTCGGCGTGCAGTCGCCGGGCCAGGTCGATCCAGGCCTGCGCCTGGTACTCGGCCGAGTGCTCCTTGGTGTAGGTGTCCAGGATCGAGCGCTTGGCCTCGCCGCGACCGGGCAGCGGCACCGTGTAGCGGGCGTCCGGCCCGCCCAGCAGCCAGGCGATCACCCCGTCCTCGCCCTCGTAGATCGGGACCGGGGAGGTCTGGCCGCGCATCGCGCGGTCCACCGCCTCCACGGCCATCTTCCCGGCGAAGGCGGGGGCGTGCGCCTTCCAGGTGGAGATCTCGCCCTTGCGGGACTGGCGGGTGGCGGTGGTGGTGTGCAGCGCCTGCCCGATCGCCTGGAAGATCGTCTCCGCGGGCAGGCCCAGCAGCGTGCCGATCCCGGCGGCGGCCGACGGGCCGAGGTGGGCGACGTGGTCGATCTTGTGCTCGTGCAGGCAGATCGCGCGCACCAGGTCCACCTGCAGCTCGTAGCCGGTGGTGATGCCGCGCAGCAGCTCGGCGCCGGTGCGGCCGGTGTGCTCGGCGACGGCCAGCAGCGGCGGGATGTTGTCGCCGGGGTGGGAGTAGTCCGCCGCCAGGAAGGTGTCGTGGTAGTCGAGCTCGCGCACGGCGACGCCGTTGGCCCAGGCCGCCCATTCGGGGGAGGTGCGCGTCTCGAGGCCGACAACGCTCGAGCCGGTGCCTCCGGCGGGGACGGGATGGCTGAGCGCCTGGGCGCGGGCGGAGACGATCGGGGCGCGGGTGAGGGAGGCGACGGCGACGGCGGCGTTGTCGATGACGCGGTTGATCACCATCTCGGCGACCTCGGGCTCGACCTCGACCGGGTCGACGGCGACCTGCGCCATCTTCCAGGCCAGCTGGTCCTCGTGGGCGAGGTTCTCCTCGGAGCGGTGGACGCGGACGTCGTGGTCGATCATGCGGTGGCCTCCTGGCGGGCGGGATCGGCGGATGCGGCGGGGTCGGTGGGGATGCCCGCGTCCTGCAGGTGGGCGAGGGCGCGGCGCAGATGGACGAGGGTGCTCGCCGCCGCGAGCTCGGGATCCCCCGAGGCGATCGCGCGGGCGATGTCGGCGTGCTCGCGGGCGGAGTCGGCCAGGCGACCTGGGGAGTTGCGCGCCAGGCGTCGCAGACGACCCAGGTGCAGGCGCAGACCGCGCAGGGACTCGGCGAGATAGGCGTTCTGGCAGGCGGTGTCCAGCGCGGCGTCGAGCTCGCGGGTCAGGGCGTAGTAGGCGGTGGGGTCGGTGCCGGCGGCGAGGAGGCCGCGTGCCTGCGCGAAGCGGTCGGCGAGAGCGGCGAAGGCGTCGGCCC
>ENA-OOKA01000364-OOKA01000364.1-human-skin-metagenome-genome-assembly--contig:-NODE-364-length-12439-cov-6.768007_pt1 | contig 12439 bp, 19 predicted proteins | sample MGYA00248825_ERZ500995 | MGnify/ENA primary metagenome ERZ500995 (study PRJEB25958, sample SAMN03398540) | human skin metagenome | study: EMG produced TPA metagenomics assembly of the Human Skin...
CAACGCCGGCGGCGAGGTCGTCACCTCCGGCGCGCAGTACCTCGACGCGATCGTCACCCAGGTCGCCTCGCCCGTGGACTGGGAGGCCTGCATGGCGACCTTCCGCGACCGCGGCGTGACCGCGATGATCGAGGTCGCCCCCGCGGGCACCCTCACCGGACTCGCGAAGCGGGAGCTGAAGGGGATCGCGCTGGCGAACCTCAACTCGCCCGACGACCTCGAGGCCGCCCGCGCCCTGGTGCGCGAGCACGCCGGTCGCGCCCCGTCGGACCGAGAGGCCTGACATGGCGATCACCCTCACCGCCCCGCGGACGGTCCCCGGCTCGCAGGTCCTCGCCTACGGCGCCGCCCGCGGCGACCTGGTCGTCCCCAACGACGACCTCGTCGGCCCGATCGACTCCTCCGACGAGTGGATCCGCCAGCGCACCGGCATCGTCACCCGCACCCGTGCGAGCGCCGAGGTCGGCGTCAAGGACCTCTCCCTCACCGCGGCGAAGGAGGCGATCGAGCGCTCCGGCATCGCGCTGGAGACCCTCGACGCGATCATCGTCTCGACGATCTCCTTCCCCTATCCGACCCCGTCGCTCGCGACGCTGCTGGCGGGCGAGATGGGCCGGCCCGACGTCATCGCCTACGACATCTCCGCGGCCTGCGCCGGCTTCGCCTACGGCATCGGGCAGGCCGACTCCCTGATCCGCTCGGGCGCCGCCCGGAACGTGCTGGTGATCGGTGCGGAGAAGCTCTCGGACTTCGTCTCCCCCGCCGACCGCTCGATCTCGTTCCTGCTCGGGGACGGGGCCGGTGCCGCGGTCGTCGGCCCGTCCGACACCCCGCGCATCGGACCGACGGTCTGGGGCAGCGACGGCGACCACTGGGACACGATCCGGATGACCGGCTCGTCGATCGACTTCCGCGACGGGAAGGCCGATTGGCCCACTCTCGAGCAGGACGGCCGCACGGTGTTCCGCTGGGCCGTCTGGCACACCGCGAAGAAGATCCGCGAGATGCTCGAGCTCTCCGGCATCGGCATCGAGGACGTGGACGTTTTCGTCCCCCACCAGGCGAACATGCGCATCATCGACGAGCTCGCCAAGCAGCTGAAGCTGCCGGAGGACGTGGTGATCGGCCGCGACATCGCCGAGACGGGCAACACCTCCGCCGCGTCGATCCCGCTGGCCACCCACCGCCTGCTCGAGGAGGGCGCAGCGAAGAGCGGCGACGTGCTCGTGCAGTTCGGCTTCGGCGCCGGGCTCGCCTACGCCGGCCAGGTGCTGGTCCTCCCCTGAGCCCCGCCCGGGCCGCCGGGTACCGCCCGGACGACTGTCACCCGCATCACGACCGGGAAGTAACATCGTTCGGCCTGACCGGAACAGCACAGCGTCCCGGGTAGTCTGTCCCCGCCACACAATCCGAACACCCTAAGGAGCACCCATGGCACACACCGAGAACGAGATCCTCGAGGGCCTCGCCGAGATCGTCAACGAGGAGACCGGTGTCGCCACCGAGGACGTGAAGCTCGAGAAGTCCTTCACCGACGACCTCGACATCGACTCCATCTCGATGATGACCATCGTCGTGAACGCGGAGGAGAAGTTCGACGTGCGCATCCCCGACGAAGAGGTCAAGAACCTCGCCACCGTCGGCGACGCCGTCAAGTACATCGCGGGCGCCCAGAACTGAGCCCCGCCTGACGCCCGGGACGGGTTCGTCCCGGGCGTCGCCGTTCCCCGTCTGCCCCGACCCGGAGGTCCGCATGTCCGCTTCCCGTTCCCGAGTCGCCGTCACCGGCCTCGGCACCGTCAACCCGCTGGGCGCGGATGTCGCCTCGACGTGGGAGGCGGCGCTGGCCGGGACCTCCGCGGCCCGCACCCTCGAGAACGACTGGAAGGAGTCCTACGGGCTCTCCGTCGACTTCGCCTGCCGTCTGGTGCCCGGGGCGCTGGACTCCCTGAGCCGTCCCGAGTCGAAGAAGCTCGACCCCTCCGGCCAGTACGCGATGGTCGCCGCCCGCGAGGCCTGGGCCGATGCGGGCGCCCCCGACGTCGACCCGACCCGCCTCGGCGTGGTCGTCGGCACGGGCATCGGCGGCATCTGGACGACGCTGGACCAGTGGGACGTCGTGCGCGAGCGCGGCGCCCGCCGCGTCAACCCCTTCACCGTGCCGATGCTGATGGCGAACTCCTCCGCCGCCAACATCTCGATGGAGCTCGGCGCCCGCGCCGGCGCCCACACCCCCGTCTCCGCCTGCGCCTCCGGCTCGGAGGCCGTGGCGCTGGGCATGGCCATGATCCGCGACGGCCGGGCCGACGTGGTCGTCGTCGGCGGCACCGAGGCGTCCATCCACCCGATGACCATCGCGGCCTTCGCGAACATCCGGGCCCTGTCCACGCGCGTCGACGATCCCGAGCGCGCCTCGCGTCCCTACGACGTGGACCGCGACGGCTTCGTGCTCGGCGAGGGCGCGGCGATCCTGGTGCTCGAGAGCGAGGAGCATGCGAAGGCCCGCGGCGCCCGCATCTACGGCTATGCCGCCGGCCGCGGCATGGCCTCCGACGCCCACCACATCTCGGCCCCGAATCCCGAAGGGCAGGCCGCCGCGGTGCGCGAAGCGGTCGAGGACGCCGATCTCGCCGCGGCGGACATCAAGCACCTCAACGCCCACGGCACCTCGACGCCGCTGGGCGACATCGGCGAGCTGAAGGCCGTCTCGGACGCGCTGGGCGGCGAGACCGATCAGATCGTCGTCACCTCGACGAAGTCGATGACCGGCCACCTGCTCGGCGGCGCCGGCGCGCTCGAGACCGTGTTCTCGGTCCTCGCCGCGCACCACCGCACCGTCCCGCCGACGATCAACATCGAGAACCTCGACCCCGAGGCCCCGATGGCGATCGCGAACGGCGCCCCGGCGCAGCTCCCCGAGGGGGATCTCGCGGTGCTCAACAACGCCTTCGGCTTCGGCGGCCACGACATCGCGCTGGTGGTCACCACGGCCTGACCGGCACCGCTGCCGCAGCGCTCGCGAAGGGCGCCCGCTCCCCTCGGGGAACGGGCGCCCTTCGCGCATGGGAGCACCGTGCGGCCGCGGCCGCCGCGCGCTCAGCTCACGCGGTGCAGCCAGCGCATCGGCACGCCCTCGCCGGCGTGGCGGTAGATCTCCAGCTCCTCGTCCCACGGCTCGCCGAGCGCGATGCCGAGCTCGCGCGGGAGGGCGCGCGGGTCGGAGCCGGCGCGCTCCATGCAGCCGCGCACGTGGTCCTCCGTGAGGACGATGTTGCCGGCGTGGTCGGTCGCGGCGTGGTGGATGCCGAGCTCGGGGGTGCAGCTCCAGCGGGCGCCGTCGACGGCGGCGGTCGCCTCCTGGGTGACCTCGAAGCGCACCTCGTGCATGCCGCGCAGCGCGCTGACCAGGCGTGCGCCGGTGTCCTCACGGCCGCGCCAGGTCATCTCGGCCCGCTGCAGGCCGCGGCCGACGGGCTGGTCCTCCCAGCGGATGCGTGCAGGCATGCCGAGGACCCCGCTGGCCGCCCATTCGATGTGGGGCGTGAGGGCGCGCGGGGCCGAGTGGATGTACAGAACGCCCTGGGTCATCTCGTTCCTTCCGGTGTCCGATGCGTCTTCCCCAACGAATCGGAACCCTGGACGGAGCTGATGGCAGCGCGTGCTGGTCCAGGACGAGCTTAGAGGGTCTCCCTGATCTGGCGCAACGCGCGCTTCTTCACGGAGCGCTCGAGACCGTCGATGTAGAGCTCCCCGTCGAGGTGGCCGACCTCGTGCTGGATGAGGCGTGCGATGATCCCCTCGCCGACCAGCTCGATCTCCTCGCCCTCGAGGTCCGTGCCCACGCAGCGGGCGTAGGCGGAGCGGGTGCGCGGGAAGAAGAGCCCGGGCACGGAGAGGCAGCCCTCGTCGTCGTGCTGCAGCTCCTCGGAGAGCTCCACGATGACGGGGTTGAGGATGTAGCCGAGCTCGCCGGTCTCCACGAGGTGCCAGGAGAAGGCGCGCTGGCCGATGCCGATCTGGTTCGCCGCCACGCCCGCGCGGGCGGGGTCGTCCACGGTGTCGAGCAGGTCCCGCACGAGGGTGCGGGTGCCGTCGGTGACCGTGCGGATCGGGTCGCAGGGGGTGCGCAGGACGGGGTCGCCGACGACCCGGATGGGACGGACGGTCACGCCTGCTCCTCCCCCGGCTCCGCGCCGAGCACCCGGTGGGTGACCTCGACGCCGGGGACGACGCTGCGCTCGACGGTGCAGCCCGCGGCGACCGCCCGGCCGAAGACCTTCACGACCGTGGCGATCTCCTGCGCGGTGAGCCCCTCGAGCGGGAGCTGCACCTCCTCGGCGATCGACAGGTAGCGGTTCTCGGCCTCGTCGGAGGTGCCGTGGGCCCACAGCCGCGCCTCGAAGTCCTCGCCGAGGCGACGGGCGAGGTTCACGTCGCTGCTCATCCCGGCGCAGCCGATCAGGGCGAGCTTGAGCAGCTCGCCGGGGCTCGCCTCGCCCTCGCCGTGGCCGATCGGGATCTCGACCCCGCGCTGGGTGCGGCCGACGAGGGTGCGGTGGCCGGTGCGGTCCGCCCACACGCTGCCGGGGCCGAAGTCCTCCGGGAGCGGGAAGCGGTCATCGGGCAGGGAGGGCATCGGCATGCTCCTTCAGGGGACCGGAGGAAGAAATGACTCAGCCCCGGACGAGGCCGGGGCTGAGTCGCAGGGGCTCCCGCAGTTGGATTCGAACCAACAACCCTTCGATTAACAGTCGAATGCTCTGCCGTTGAGCTATGCGGGATCGACCTCGACGACTGTAGCAGGACCGGGGCGGGGCTCGCATCCCGGAACCCCCTCACGACCGGCCACTATGACGAAGGTTACGCGCCCGCGCCGGGTCCCGTCGTGGGTGCTGACGCGTCATCGACCGGACCGCCGCTCCCGGATCGAGGAGGTCGTCATTCCTCCGGAGCACCTCGAGGAGGCGGGTGGCGCCGCAGCGACCGGGCAGCCCGTCCGAGGCGGAGTGCCCGCGGGGCCCGCAGCGCGGCGTCGAACCAGGTCATGCGGCCGTGCGTGGTAGATTCGTCCGGGCCCTCTCGCGGGGCCACGGCCCAGTAGCTCAGCCGGTCAGAGCAGCGGACTCATAATCCGTCGGTCGCGGGTTCAAGCCCCGCCTGGGCTACCAGGTAAGAGCGTTATTCGAGGCTCACGCGACAGGCTCGGTACGCAGAGGGTACGCAGCAGCGTCAATGGACGCACCGAGGTCCCGTAGATCGTCGTCCATCAGTGAGGCGTACACGTCCAGAGTCATGGTCGCGGACTCGTGCCCGAGCATCCTTTGGAGCGCCTTCACGTTCGCCCCGGCGCTGATTGCCACAGACGCCGCCGTGTGGCGTAGATCGTGGATCCTCAGCCCCGCAGGGATCAGCCCGCCCCGCGCCTCGCGCTCCTCTACCGTCTCTCCGTCGGCAGGCGCATTGACGACCGCTATGGCGGGGCGCAGCACGCGGCTCGTCCAGTTGCCGGAGCGGAGCACTCCCCCGCCCGGCGTCTGGAACACGTCAGCGGCCCCTGGGCGGCCCTTCACGAGCGCCTGTAGGTCGGCGTCGAGCCCGGGCGGGAACGGCACCCAGCGGGCCGCGTGATCCTTGGGGACGCCCGTGATGATCTTCCCGCCGTCCTCGGAGTAGGTGCGGCGCACGTGGACGATGTGCCGGTCGAAGTCGAGTGCATCGACGGTCACGGCGACGGCCTCGCCCCATCGCAGCCCCGTGAATGCGAGGAACCGTGCGAGCGTCCCGTCAGCGGTCCGCGGCATCACGTCGGCAATCTGGTGGATCTGCTCAACGGTGAGGAACGCGGCGTCCCGAGACGTCTTCGCCCGGGGAGCTTTCACGCCCTGCGCAGGATTCTTCGCGAGCGCCCTATCGGCCACGGCTAGATCGAGGATCTGCCGGTACAGGATGAACGCCTGGCGCGCACGGGATGACGACACTTCCCGTTGCATGTCCGCCAACCATGTGCGTATGTCCGACTCAACGATATGGGCGAGCTGCACATTCTCCCAGCGCGGCAGGATACGGGAGTCGAGTAGTGACCTCTCCCCCGATGCAGTCTTTTGCTTGACCGTGCGGCCCGCCGTGAACCGTTGCGCGAGCACGCCGAAAGTCTGTGCGCCGGATCGCGGATCGACATAGTCGCCGCGGTGAAGGCTAGAACCTATCGCCTCGATGTGGCGTTCTGCGGCATCCTTGGTCTTGAATGATGCCGTCCGCTCCCTGCCTTGATCGTCCACCCAGCGGGCACGCCACCTCATGCCACGCCCGTAGCGAGCCGTGCGGTTCTCCTCAGTCTTCGCCATGTGGCGCTTGAACCAAAGATCCTCGACCCCAGCCCGACGATTACGCCTCTGCATAGACATACCCCTTATCCTTTGCGCGCCGAACCCAATTCTCCGCTGTGGACCGCTTTAGGTTCAACCCCTTTTCGACGCGGTAAGTTGGTTTCTCACCGAGTGCATAACAGGCTGCATAGATCCTAGCAACCTCTTTCAAAACGCCTTCGGTTGGCGAGAGCGGGGGGCCATCGTAGCGATAGGTGGGGCGGTAGGACACCCACTCCCCCACCTCATTCATTTGCGCGAGACTTCTGCGCCCACCAATGGAGGCAAAGTCTCCCACTAGGTGATTGCGGATGAACGTCGCATTGATCCCCCCAGGATTGTCAGTCTCAATGGTGAGCGACCGGACCTCATAGCGGAATTCTATAAGCTCCACCGTCGCCTTCACCGTGAACGTCACGGCCCCTTCGGGCTTGCGCTGCTCCCTCTCAGCACTGTCGCTAGCGGTTCGCGCCGCATACAGGTTCGGGGCCAGCTCCACGGAGTCAAGGTCCGCGAACCACGGCATCGGGTATGGCGGGCTGTGGGGCGTGAGGGGTGAATCGAAGTGCATGCACCCCATCCTGCCATCCTCGCCCATGCAGTTACCGTTTCGTGACTTAAGTAGTGTTGTCACTGCCCCTCACTGTTGAGTACCATTGACAACGCCCCCCAAGTCGTACTGGGAGGGATTGACAACCGAACAGAGAAGACCACCGGCGGCACCGACGAGTGCAAGACCGCCGAAGACCCCCGGCCAAAGCTGGGAACCCCGGCCCCAGGGGGAGATACAGGCCCGCGACCACGACCGCGACACGACGTGAAGCGAGCGCGCTCGAACTCAAAGCGCGCACCGGCAAGCCCCGGTCACCAAAGGCCCGACCCCACCTACACAGAAAGAGCAGCAGCCATGCCCACCACCACACCCCGCGTCCTCACCGAGCAGGACGTTGTCTCGATGACCGGCCTCCCCCGAGGCACCCTCGCCTACTACCGCCACGCCGGGACCGGCCCCCGCAGCTACAAGCTCGGTCGCCGCGTCCGCTACGACGAGCCCGACGTGCTCGCCTGGATCGCCGCCCAGAAGTCCGCAACGCAGCGCGGCGGCATCGTCTAACCCGACCCAGCAGCACCAGTACCCCCGAGGGGATCGCCACGACGGCGGTCCCCTTTCTCGTCCCCGCACGACCAATCACATCAAGGAGCACCCCATGTCGTACACCAGCCTGACCCCCGCGAAGTACGCCCAGCAGATGAAGACCGCCGCGAAGGTCGAAACTTCGCCGCTCGCTGACTCCCCCGAGGACGTGGACGTGATCCACGAGCACCATTCCCGCGTCGCCCTGGACGGAGGGCACGCGGACGTGGACGTGTTCTCGGACCGGATCGAGGTCACGGTCCGCCTCGGTGACCGAACCGTGCTCGGCCTCGCCCTGTCCCACATGGAGGCCGCGAACCTCGGCCGCGCCATCGCCTCCCCGGACGGAGCCACGACCGGGGACCTGTGGCACCTCGCCGACACCCTCGGCGTGGACGCCGGCGACATCCTCCGACTGCAGAAGCGGGAGGTGGCCGCGTGATGGCCGCTCTCTACCGCATCGACCCGGCGACCGGGGAGGAGCAGATCAGCCAGGAGGGCGTCGCGCTTCTCCTCGGTGTCTCTCCCTCCGAGCTGGCCGCGCACGTCGCCGTCCACGGACGAGGCGCGGCGAACCTCCCTGCGGAGTGGACCCGGCGCGGGAACCTCCGCCGAGCCGAGTACAGCGCCGCCACCGGAGACATGTCCATCACCGGAGCACTCTACTACTACTCGAACACCACCGACTGACTCACCAAGGAGGCCCCGATTGGGCATCATCAAACGCTCGAACATCCCGCTCGCCGACCAGTTCACCCAGGTTCCGAACGCCTGGATTAGGGACGAACGCCTGTCCTACCGGGCACGAGGAGTCCTCGCCGCTCTCCTTTCTCACACGGAGGGCTTCGAGGTCAGCGAGAACGGACTCGCAGCCCGAGGAGGAGAGGGCCGTGACGCGATCAGGAAGGCACTGGCCGAGCTGAGGGACCACGGCTATCTGACCGTGGTGCAGGGCAGGTCTGCGAACGGGAAGCTTGGTCAGATCACGTGGACGATCACTTCTCCCTCAGATGCACCGGTCGCTGAAAAACCGCTTGCGGTTAAACCGGCGACCGGTGAATCCGACACTAAGAAGACCAACTCTAAGAACACCAACTTTGAGAAGACTATTTCTTGCACCACCGATCCTGACGGATCAGTGCTTAGTGAAGGTTGCACCACCGATCCTGACGGATCGGCGCACCGCGAGACCGATTCCTTCTCCCCAGCAGAGAGAGCAGACCCCGTCTCTCCCAGCTTCCACAACTCGAAGGACAGGAACTTCCTCCTCCGAGGAGTTCAAGCTATCGCCCAGAACCGAGCAGATGGAGACGAGGAGAAGCTCGAAGCCAACATCGACAAGTTCGCCTACGCACTAGAAACCTTCTTCGAGACATCCGACGGCGGCTTCTGGGGAGAGGACTACGGCTGGACCGACATCCCCCAGAAGGCCACCAGCCCGTACGAAGCAGGCAAGTGGCTGAACACCTACCTCAACGCCTGGAAGCAGGACGTAGGAGACCTCAACTGGACGCCCTACACGTGGAGTGACGACTCATGAACACCTCAGCATCACCGACCGACCGCTGGCGCAAGCTGGCGAGCACCCGCCAATGGATCATCGACCGCCAGAGCGCGAGGATTCAGCATCTAGAGCGGGAACTCGCCGAGGCCCGCTCTCTACTTGGGGACGACAAGGCAAGCTGACATCCCCTCCACGGCCCGTGAGCGTTGTTCAGAACAGCGTTCACGGGCCGAACCATGCCCGCACGTAGAAATCCCTCCCCGGCCCCTTCTACGGCCCCTCACGCACTGTCTCACGAAGGACTCAACTCCGATCCCCTGGACCACGAACTATCGCGGCATTCACTACATCCTCGCCCGCGACGGACAACTCATCTCAGAACGAAGGAATCAGCACATGGCAACTGCCCACATCGACCGCATGCACGAAGACGTTGACCGCGACGAGGCCCGCGCGGTCCGCGAGGAACTACTCGCCCTCACGACAAGGCGGGCCGAGCTGGCCAAGCCCCACCCTGTCGGCGATCCCGTCAAGGCGTTCCGGCAGACGCTCGCCCGCGCCCGACGTGTCGAGGCCGAGAACCGACGCTTGAAGGCCCGCCTCCGCGAGATGGAGGACCAGTGAGCGACGACCAGCATCCCGAGGACGACTACGACCTCTCCGAATGGCTGTTCCAACGCCGACGGCCACGACACCGGAACCGAGACACCTGGACCAGCCGCAGCAGCACCAGGAAGGAGCGCGAATGACGCAGAGACCAACCCCGCCCATCGCCCGCCCCGGATTCTGGCGGCGCGAGGACGGCTCCAAGGAGTCCGGCATACGCATCCAGTGCGGCATCCGGCACCTGTACATCGAGCCGCACAACGTTCGGAAGCTCGCCGACGCCCTCCACGACCTCGCCGACGACTTCGAGAGCAGGCAATGAGTGGGACAGCAGACGTTCCGCGCCATCACCGAGCCGAGGAACCCCCTCCGGCCACTCGATCACCGTGACCCCATCGGCGACTTCGCCACGCACCAGGCGTGGTGCAGCGACGTGAACGGCGAGAAGGCCCGCACCAGGGCCGAGGCGAGGCAGCGACGCGACGCAGCAGCCCGCGCCGCCCGCACAAGAACTACCGGCACAGCAGACCGGTGAACACGCGCCACCCGGCGCACCAACGAAGAGAAGGAAGTACACGCATGTTTCATTCGCAGCCCGCAGCAGTCCACGCCCTGCCCTACAGGTGGCGCACCGAGATGGGAGGCAGCGCCTTCATTCCCGCCGTGAAGATCGCGCAGGGAGGCGGTCACGTCATCGTCACCGCCGAGGGCGTCAACGGCCTCCTCGCCGATGTCGAGGCGACGCTCGCGATGTTCGGTCTCAAGCCCGAGCGGATCGCCCGCTTCGAGCAGGAGGAAGAGCGGCAGGACAAGATGATCGCGGCCTACAGGATCGCCATCGACGAGTACGACGCCGAGCTTCAGCGGCTCCGCAACGCCTACGACGACTTGCTCCTCCGCACCACGCCCGAGCTTCAGGAGTACGCGGGCGACATGGTGGACGCCGAGTGAACCCGTGCCCGCAGTGCCAGGGACCGCACCTCTACTCCCTGACGTACCAGCACAAGGTCACCTGCCCGATCTACACGGCAGACTCCGCGACCGCGAACCTCGACAACATCAACCGCAAGGGCATCCGGCCCGCTATGTCTCACGAGAAGGAACTCATCAATGAGCAGCAGCACGAGCACCCCGCAGGCACCGACCAGTACGGCATCCGCTACCAGCACCGAGGAGTCCACGACCGTGCCGTCGTCCTCCTCGACGCCCACGGCCACTACCTCCGAGACGCCGCCCGAGGCGCAGGAGACGACCCCGGAGACGGTGCAGGAGACGCCTGACGAGGCCCAGGACGAGCCGGGAGACGACAAGTCCGCCACGGCCCGCAAGGAGGCCGCGAAGTACCGCAAGCGCGCCCAGACCGCCGAGGGAGAGCGGGACCAGGCCCTCGAACAGGTCGCCCAGCTCCGTCAGGCCCTCGTCGGCAACGCCTTGGAGCGGAAGGGCAGGGGCGTGACTCTGGACGCCCTCACCGCAGCCGGACACGACACGGCGGCACTGTTCGACGGCGCGACTCTGGACGCGGACAAGCTCGCGGACGCGATCACGGACACCGCCAACCGGTTCAACATCCGGGTCGGCGTTGTCCCCACCCAGGGGACGGGGGACGTTGCTCCCCGAGTCGATCCCGCCGCGAAGGGATGGGGCGACGCGTTCCGGGAAGTGTCCGGGAACCGCAGCCCTGCCCTCTGACGGGTAGGTGAGGCAGGGAGGGTGCTCGCAGAAAGAATCGCGGGCACCCCCTTGCAATCACATAAACATGCGCTACAATGAGTAGTGATGCACCAGTGTCGCCCAGGAGGGCAGACCGGGCATCACGAACAGCCCCAGGCGGGGCAGCGGATCGACCCAGTAGGGCGCACCCGCAACAACGACGTACATCACTCCGCCTCGAAAGGGCTCACAACATGCTTCTTACTTCTGACTCTCACCTCTCCGGCATCCTCCCCTCGGAGTACAACTCCCTCGTGATCGACCCGATCACCCAGGACGCACTTCCCTTCAACCCGGCACTCGGCACCACCGTCCGTCTCGCGGATGGGGTCCACGACTTCCACATCCCCGTACTGCGGGAGGACGTGTCCGCCGCCTGGGTCGCTGAGGGCGAGGAGATTGCGCCGTCCGATCCGACGCTGGACGAGCTGGTCGTGTCGCCGTCGAAGGTTGCGGCGCTGTCCATCGTGTCCCGCGAGGTCGCGCAGGACACCTCGCCGCAGGCCCAGCAGATCGTCGGCGGGTCCATCGCCCGTGCCCTCACTGTGAAGATCAACGAGGCGTTCATCGGGAACCTGGCCGCGCCCGCGCCGAAGGGGCTCGCGTCTCTGACCGCCGCGACCGAGGTTGATGGCACGCTGGCAAACCTCGACGTGTTCGCTGAGGCGATTGCCGCTGTCGAGCAGCAGGGGCGCAACGTCACCGCCTTCCTCGCCTCGCCCGCCGATGCACTCGCCCTCGCCAAGCTGAAGGCAGGCACCGAGCAGAACAGTGCACTGCTCACCGACCCGCGTGTCGTGCAGGGCCGACCCGTGATCGTGTCCAACCACCTCACGGCGGGCACGCTGTACGCCATCGACGCGAGCACCGTCTACGCCGTGCTGCACAACGATGTCGAGGTCGCGTTCAGCTCGGACGCGTTCTTCACCTCTGACCGCGTGGCGATCCGTGGCGTGGCCCGCGTCGGGTTCGGCTTCCCGACCCCGGCCAACGTCGCCCGCATCACCATCGCCGACGCCTGACCAGTAGCAGCAGGCAGCGCCCCGCCCTCCCGCACACCGGGAAGGCGGGGCGCTTTTCTGCGTTCACGACCAGCCCGCACCGGCTCCGAGCGGC
>ENA-OOKA01000368-OOKA01000368.1-human-skin-metagenome-genome-assembly--contig:-NODE-368-length-12345-cov-6.518959_pt1 | contig 12345 bp, 8 predicted proteins | sample MGYA00248825_ERZ500995 | MGnify/ENA primary metagenome ERZ500995 (study PRJEB25958, sample SAMN03398540) | human skin metagenome | study: EMG produced TPA metagenomics assembly of the Human Skin...
CCGAGACCGCGACGGCCCCGCCGATAGGGCGACGGCCCCGCCGGTAGGGCGACGGCCCGACCGCGACGGCCCCGCTCGTGGCGTCGGCCGGGCCTCACACCGACAGCCTCATCCCCGCCCGAGCATGATCCCGCGCGTCACCCCCGGTTGCTACGATGACAGGGACAGCTGTAGTCCAGCCGGCTCGCCGAGGAGCTCACCGTGAACGAGAACCAGACCACGCCGATGTCGACCGAGATCGCGGAGAAGTCACCGGGAGAGCGGGCCCCGGGGTTCCCGCTCAAGACCGTGCGGATCCGGTGGACCGGCTTCTTCCTCGGCCTCATCCTCTCCACGCTCGTCTACGCGATCATGCCCGACTCGGTCGCCCACGACGCGAGGCTCACCGCCGGGGTCGCCGTCCTCATGGCCGTGTGGTGGATGACCGAGGCCCTGCCGATCCCGGCGACCTCACTCGTCCCCCTCGTCGCCTTCCCCGTCTTCGGCTCCGAGATCGAGATGGCCGACGTCGGCGCCTCCTACGGCAACCCGATCATCTTCCTCTTCCTCGGCGGATTCCTCATCGCCCTGTCGATGCAGCGGTGGAACCTCCACCGGCGCATCGCGCTCTTCACCCTCAGCCTCATGGGCAACAGGCCCGGCCCGATGATCGCGGGGTTCATGATCGCCACCGGGTTCATGTCGATGTGGGTCTCGAACACGGCGACGGCCGTGATGATGCTGCCGATCGGCATCTCCGTGCTCATGATCGTCGCCAAGGTCGTCGGATCTGCGATCACCCCCGCCGAGGCGACCGACCGGTCCGACTCGAAACGGTCGTCAGCGACAACCGAGGGTTCGGCTCCCGACGCCGGCACTGGTGCTGACACTGGCACTGGCGCTGACACTGCCTCCGGCGCCGATTCGGGCCCCGACTCCGAGGTGGGCCTCGGCCACGTCGTGAAGTCGAACTTCGGCACCGCGCTCATGCTCGGCATCGCCTACGCCGCCTCGATCGGATCGCTCGGCACGATCATCGGCACCCCGCCGAACACGTTCCTCGTCGCCTACCTCAAGGACAACCACGACATCTCGATCGGCTTCGGACAGTGGATGCTCGTCGGCGTCCCCCTGGCCGTGGTGATGATGGCGATCGCATGGTTCCTCCTCGTCAAGGTCCTCTTCAAGCCCGAGATCGACGAGATCCCCGGCGGCCGCGAACTCATCCGCGAGGAGCTGGCCAAGCTCGGCCCGATGTCGACGGGCGAGAAGCTCGTCCTCGGCATGTTCGTCCTCGCCGCGGTCAGCTGGATCACGATCCCGCTCATCTTCGAGGACCCGCCCATCAGCGATGAGGGCATCGCCATGGTCATCGGCCTCCTCCTCTTCCTCATCCCCGGAGGGGCGAACCGCGGCGTCCGCCTCCTCGACTGGGAGACCGCGGAGAAGCTGCCGTGGGGCGTCCTCCTCCTCTTCGGCGGTGGTCTCGCCCTCTCCGCACAGTTCTCCTCCTCGGGCCTGACCGAATGGATCGGCGAGGCCTCCGCCGGCCTCGGGGTCCTGCCGCCCATCCTCATCGTCGCCGTCTTCGCTGCGATTATCCTCTTCCTCACGGAGCTGACGTCGAACACGGCGACGGCCGCGACGTTCATCCCCGTCGTCGGCGGAGTCGCGCTCGGCCTCCAGCTCGACCCGCTGCTCCTCACGATCCCCGTCGCGCTCGCGGCGACCTGTGCGTTCATGCTGCCGGTGGCCACCCCGCCCAACGCCGTCGCCTACGGGTCGGGGTACGTGACGATCGGGCAGATGGTCAAGGGCGGCATCTGGCTCAACCTCGTGGGCATCGTCCTCATCACCGCGACGGTCTTCCTCCTCGCCGTTCCCGTCTTCGGCATCATGATGTGACGCTTCATGAGGTGAGACGAGCATCTTTCAGGCAGACTTGTGACCATGGCTGAACTCTTCACCCCGATGACGCTGCGCGGACTGACGATCGAGAACCGGATCTGGCTCGCTCCCATGTGCCAGTACTCGTGCGAGGCCGAGGACGGCATGCCCGGCAGCTGGCACCTCGTCCATCTCGGAGCGCGCGCGACCGGCGGATTCGGGCTCATCCTCACCGAAGCCTCGGCGGTCGTTCCCGAGGGCAGGATCTCCCCGCAGGACGCCGGGATCTGGAGCGACGACCACGCCGCGGCGTGGACGCCCGTCGTCGACTTCGTCCACTCGCAGGGGACCCCGATCGGCATGCAGCTCGCCCACGCCGGACGCAAGGCGAGCACCTACCGGCCCTTCGACGGCAACCCGCGCGGCACCGTTCCCGAGTCGGAGGGCGGATGGCAGCCGGTGGGCGCGAGCCCGATCGCCTACCCCGGGTACACCGAGCCGACGGAGATGACGGAGGACGACATCGCCGAGGTGGTCGCCGCCTTCGCTGCGGCCGCGAAGCGCGCCATCGGGGCCGGCTTCGACCTCGTCGAACTCCATGCCGCCCACGGCTACCTCCTCCATTCGTTCCTCTCCCCGCTGTCGAACCAGCGCACCGACCGCTACGGCGGTGATCTCGAGGGACGGTCCCGTCTGCTCCTCGAGACCTACGATGCCGTGCGCGCGGCCGTCGGTGAGGATGTTCCCGTCTTCGTCCGGCTCTCGGCGAGCGAATGGACCGAAGGGGGATTCGACATCGCCGAGGCGGTCGAGGTCTCCCGGGACCTCGACGCGCGCGGGGTCGACGTCATCGACGTGTCCTCGGGCGGAAACGTTCCCGTGAAGATCCCCGTGGGACCCGGCTACCAGGTGCCGCTGTCGGCGGCGATCAGGGACGCGGGCGCGACGACGGCGACCGTCGGCCTCATCACCGAACCCGGTCAGGCGGAGACGATCCTCGCATCAGGCCAGGCCGATGCGATCCTGCTCGCCCGTGTGGCCCTGCGCGAACCCGCGTGGCCGCAGCGGGCGGCCCATGAACTCGGCGAAGAGCCGGGACCGTATCCACCGCAGTATGTGAGGGGCAGATGGTGAACACGATCGAGACAGAGCACGTCGTCGTCCGTTGGATCTCCGTGTCGGAGATGGAGAACAACGTCTATCTCATCACGGCGAAGGAGACGGGGGCTCAGGTCCTCATCGACGCCGCCGACGACATCGACGCGATCGAGGAGCTCCTGGGTGCCGGAGCCGAGGACACGAGCGCGACACCGGTCCTGCAGGCGATCATCACGACGCATCGCCACTGGGACCACATCCGCGCCTTGCCGGCGGCAGCGAAGAGGCACCCGGATGCGATGACGATCGCCGGGGCCGCCGATGCCGCGGCGATCGCCGAGGCCAAAGGGGTGGAGATCGCGCACACCGTCGAGCACCTCGACGTCGGTGACTTCGGTGGGTTCGTCCTCCAGGCGATCGCCCTGCGCGGACACACGCCGGGATCGATCGCCCTGCTGCTGCGCGACGGGGGAGAGACGATCCTCTTCTCCGGGGATTCGCTCTTCCCCGGCGGTCCCGGCAAGACGTGGTCGCCGGAGGACTTCACCTCGCTCATGGACGACCTCGAGGAGCGGGTCTTCGACCAGCTGCCCGATGACACGCAGGTGCTGCCGGGACACGGCGCGCCGACGACCCTCGGGGCCGAGCGCGGTCAGCTGGGGGAGTGGCGCGAACGCGGCTGGTGACCGGAACCTGATCGTCAGTACTCCCCGGCACCCGATCTCAGGGCAGGGTCACCAGCGCGGCACGGCCATGAAGCCGAGGATCGCCCAGACGATCGCGACGGCCAGCGCTGCGATCACCGGCACATTCCACACCTGGGTGATCGTGCGCTCTCCGCGAGGGTTGGCCAGCTGCGCCTCGTTCAGGCGCGCATGGTGGTCGAGGACGGTGTCGACCGCGGGACTCGGCTCGTCGACGAGTCGGCGGATCCCGTGGGCGTCCTTCTCCATCTTCTTGCCCCGACCCGCGAGCGGCCACGATGAATAGCTCTTCTCGTGCGTGCGCACGCTCAGTCCGAAATGGGTGTCGAAGCCGTCGACGAGGTTCCAGGGCACAGTGATCGTGGTGAGCGGGTTGACGAGGACGATCTCCTGCGTTCGCAGTTCGACCCGCGGGTGCCGGTAGAGCGCCCAGACGCCGACGAAGAGCAGCACCGGGATCCCTGCGACGGCGAGGCCGCGAAGGGTGAAATCGCCGACGACGATCGAGCCGATGCCGATCGCCGCAACGGCCGCTACGAGGACGAAGAGGACGGTCGATCCCGTCGTTCTCACGATTCGGGTCTCGTCGGGTCCGATCTCACTGTTTGCCATCCGAACATCCTATCCACTGAGACCCGAGGGTCGATCACTGTGGCCTGGGTCTCGAAACGGTAACGATTCGAGATATGGCTCACATTGTGGACTCAGTCACAGTGACGTGTGAATTAACTTTGAGGCAATCCATGCAGAAGCATGAACGAGGTCACATTCCCGACGGCGGGCCGTGTGACCGCAGCGCATCCCGAATCCGGGAGGCGAGCACGTGGGCGCGAGCCCAGAGAACAACAAGGAGAGAACGTGAACAAGCGCTTCCTCGCAGCCGGTGCCTCAGTTGCCGCAGCAGCAATGGTGCTTTCTGCCTGCACCCCTCCCGGTGGTGGCAATGACGATCAGGCCTCGGAGAACTCGATCCTCAACATCGGGTGGAACGAGTCCTTCCGTTCGATGAACACGATGACGGCCAACGGCAACGCGGTCTCGAACGCCATTCTCACCTACATGATGAATGACAACTTCAAGTACTACGACGAGAATCTGGAGTTGCAGGACGGCTCACTCGGCTCGGTCGAGCGGGTCTCCGAGGATCCGCTCAAGGTCAAGTACACGTTCAACGACAACGCGAAGTGGTCGGACGGAACCCCCGTCGACGCCGCGGATCTCGCTCTCACCTGGGCGGGCACCTCGGCGAACTTCAACACGGTCGACTCGAACAACAACGACGACGGCACCGTCAAGGAGAACGACGAGAGCACCGTCTACTTCGACTCCTCGTCGATCGGTCCGGCTCTCATCAAGGACTTCCCCGAGATCTCCGAGGACGGCAAGGAGATCACCTTCGAGTACTCGAAGCCCTTCGCCGACTGGGAGCTCACCTTCGGCGTCGGCGCCGACGGCGTCGGTGTGCCGGCGCACATCGTCGCGAAGAAGGCGCTGGGAGAGGAGGACCCAGCCGCAGGCAAGCAGGCCATCCTCGATGCGATCAAGAACAAGGACACCGCTGCCCTGTCGAAGATCTCGAACTTCTGGAACACGGGCTTCGACTTCACCTCGATGCCCGACGACGAGGACCTCCTCGTCCACAACGGACCGTACAAGATCACGGACTTCCAGGAGGGCCAGTACATCACGGTCCAGCAGGACGAGAACTACACAGGTCCCGTCAAGCCCAAGGTCAACACCGTCACCGTTCGCTACAACGGCGACCCGATGGCGATGGTGCAGGCGATCGAGAACGGCGAGGTCGACATGACCCAGCCGCAGGCGACCGCTGACGTCCTCTCCGCCGCCGAGGGCATCGACGGTGTCACGGTCGATGCCGCCGACGGTGCGACCTATGAGCACGTCGATTTCACCTTCGACAACAACGGTCCGTTCGATCCGAAGTCCTACGGCGGTGACGAGGAGAAGGCGAAGAAGGTCCGCCAGGCCTTCCTCAAGACGGTTCCCCGCGCGGAGATCGTCAACAAGATCATCAAGCCGCTCAACGAGAACGCCGTGGTGCGCGATTCCTTCACCCAGGTGCCCGGTTCGCCGATGTACGACGGCATCGTCAACGGCAACGGCATGAAGGCGGACTACTCGGAGGTCAACGCTGACGAGGCGAAGAAGCTCCTCGAAGAGGTCGGCGGCGAGATCAAGCCCGTGCGCATCATGTACGACAACACGAACTCCCGTCGTCAGCAGGAGTTCCAGCTCATCAAGGAATCGGCTGAGAAGGCCGGCTTCAAGATCGAAGACGTCGGCGACGTCAACTGGGGCACCCGCCTCGGCGACAAGACGTACGATCTCTCGCTCTTCGGCTGGCAGTCCGAGGACACCGGAATCACCTCGAGCGATGCGAACTACCGTACCGGTGCACAGAACAACTACGGCGGGTACTCGAGCGAGAAGGTCGACAAGATCCTCGACGAGATGCTCACCGCCGACGAGTCGAACGCCGAGAAGCTCTCGATCGACCTGGAGAAGCAGCTCACCGACGACGCCTTCGGTGCTCCGATCTTCCAGTTCCCCGAGCTGACGATCTACAACGACAGCGTGAAGAACGTGAAGTCGACGTCAGTGTCGCCGACGATGTTCTGGAACTACTGGGAGTGGGAGAAGAACTGATCCGCATCTGATGCGATCGGCTTCTCACCTTCTCAGCTGCTGTGGGGATCACATCAGTGATCCCCACAGTGGCGTGCTCGCACAGACGGAATCGGACACACCATGATCAAGTTCATTCTCAGACGTCTCCTGTCGACGGTCATCGTTCTGCTCGTCGTCACGTTCGTCCTCTATCTCCTGCTCAACGTCGCCCTCGACTTCTTCTGGGACCTGCGCTCAAGCACCTCTCCGAACATCGAAGCACTCTATGAGTCCCGTATCAGGCTCCTCGATCTCGAAACGCCCGCGGTCGTCCGCTACTTCAAGTGGCTCGCCGGCGCCTCCGGATGCCTCATCGGCCAGTGCGACCTCGGCATCGCGTGGAAGAGCGGTCAGGAAGTCACCTACCTGCTCCAGGGCGCGATCATCAACACGATCAAGCTCATCACCGCCTCGACGATCGTCGCCATCATCCTCGGCATCGCCGTCGGCATGATCTCGGCCATCCGCCAGTACTCGGGCTTCGACTACTTCATCACCTTCGTCTCGTTCCTCCTCTACTCGCTGCCCGTCTTCTGGGTCGCGGTCCTGCTCAAGCAGTACGGGGCGATCGAGATCAACAACTTCATCAACGATCCGACGCTGAGCAGCTGGTGGCCGATCATCATCTTCTGCCTGGCGATGGGCCTGTTCTGGATGGGCGCGCTCGGCGGCGGCAAGAAGCGGCGGATCATCACCTTCGTCGCAGCAGCACTCGTCACCTTCGGCACGATCTACTACATCCTCGCGAGCGGATGGCTGCAGCAGCCGACGATCGGAGTCGTCGGCGTCATCATCATCGGTGTCGGTGCGGCGATCGTCATGACGTTCCTCTCGACGGGTCTGAAGAACAAGCGCGTCCTCTACGCGACGCTCACGTGCGCCGTCATCGGGGCGCTCCTCTACATGCCGCTCCAGTACCTCTTCTACTACCAGGAGATGAACTGGCTGTGGATGTTCGGTCTCCTCGTCGTCGCCATCGGGGTGGCCATCGGCGTCGGTCTCGCCTTCCGGGGACCGGATCCGTGGGACACGGCGCGCACGACGGTCTTCACGACCCTCATCATCGCCGTGACGATCTTCGCCGACCGTGTGCTCCAGGGGTGGTCGGAGTACTCGAGCAGTCCCGCGATCAACAATCGCCCGATCGCGACGATCGGCGCCTCGGCTCCCAACGTCGACGGCGATTTCTGGATCACGAACCTCGACTCGTTCACCCACCTCCTCCTGCCGTCGATCGCCCTCGTCCTCATCTCGTTCGCGTCGTACACCCGCTACACCCGCGGGTCGATGCTCGAGGTCATGGGCCAGGACTACATCCGTACGGCGCGGGCCAAGGGGCTCAACGAGCGCACCGTGATCATGCGCCATGCGCTGCGCAATGCGCTGCTGCCGCTCGCCTCGATCATCCCCGTCGACGTCATCACGATGATCGGCGGTGCGGTGATCACGGAGACGATCTTCGGCTGGAACGGCATGGGCAAGCTCTTCATCGACTCGATGAGGCAGTCCGAGCTCGACCCGATCATGGCCTACATCCTCATCACGGGCATCCTCGCCATCATCGCCAACCTGGTCGCGGACTTCCTCTACGCCGTCCTCGACCCGAGAATCCGAGTGAACGCATGAGCATCGACGACAAAGAACAGAGCCCGATCGCGACCGACAGCGTCGGTGAGAACGCGATCGAATCCAAAGAGACCGAGGGACTGTCCCAAGGCAAGATCGTCTTCCGGAAGTTCCTCCGGCACAAAGGTGCGATGGTCGGACTCATCGTCCTCTTCCTCGTCACCGTCTTCGCCTACTCGGCCCAGGGCATCGGCCCGATCCCCGGCTGGTGGATCTTCAACCACACAGCCTCCGGTCCGATCGTCAATCCGGGCGGCGCTCCGACATGGACGCTGCAGAACATCTTCTCTCCGGGAGAGCACCCCTTCGGTCAGGATGAGATCGGCCGGGACAACTTCGCCCGGGTGATGAAGGGCACCCAGATCTCGATCATGGTCATGCTCATCATCGGCATCGTCGCGCTCATCATCGGCACGATCGTCGGCGCGCTGGCCGGCTACTACCGCGGCTGGGTCGACTCGATCCTTATGCGCGTCACCGACGGCTTCATCATCCTCCCCGTCATCGTCGTCGGCGCCATCCTCGGCAAGCTCGTCTCGGGCACCGGCGGCGCGATGCTCGGACTCGTCCTCGGAGCGATCCTCTGGACCGGCCTGGCCCGACTCGTCCGCGGTGACTTCCTCTCCCTGCGCGAGCGCGAATTCGTCGACTCCGCCCGAGTCGCGGGCGCGAGCGACTTCCGGATCATGTTCAAGCACATGCTTCCGAACGCGATGGGCGTCATCATCGTCAACACGACTCTGCTGATGAGCCAGGCGATCGTCCTCGAGGCCTCGCTGAGCTTCCTCGGCTTCGGCATCGCGCCGCCGGACATCTCCCTCGGGCAGCTCATCAGTGAGTACCAGACCTCGTTCGCCACCCGTCCGTGGCTGTTCTGGTGGCCCGGTCTCTTCATCATCGTCATCGCTCTGTGCGTGAATTTCATCGGCGACGGTCTTCGCGACGCGTTCGACCCGCGGATGAAGACGATCCCGAGCTGGCGGAAGATGAAGAAGGCCGAGCGCATGGCGAAGAAGGGGGACAAGTGATGACCGAGCAGAACACGACTGAGTCGACCACCGGTGCGAAGTCACCGATCCTCGACGTCAAGGACCTCGGAGTCCACTTCTGGGTGAGCGACGAATGGTGGATGGCAGCCGAGGGACTCACGTACACGGTGAATGCGGGCGAAGTGCTCGCGATCGTCGGTGAGTCCGGTTCCGGCAAATCGCAGTCGAGCATGTCCCTGCTCGGTCTGCTGCCGAGCAACGGCCGGGCCACCGGCTCGGCGAAGCTCGGCGACAAGGAGCTCATCGGGATGCCGCAGGAGCGGATGCAGCACATCCGCGGCAACGACATCTCGGTGATCTTCCAGGAGCCGATGACCGCGCTCAACCCGGTCTACACGGCGGGCTTCCAGATCATGGAGACCCTCCGCGTCCACCTCGACATGGGTCCGAAGGAGGCGAAGGAACGGGCTCTCGAGCTCATGCGCCTCGTCGAGATCCCGGAGCCGGAGGAGCGGTACAACTCGTTCCCCCACCAGCTCTCGGGCGGTCAGCGTCAGCGCATCATGATCGCGCAGGCGCTCGCGTGCCAGCCGAAGCTGCTCATCGCCGACGAGCCGACCACGGCACTCGACGTCACGGTGCAGGCGGAGATCCTCAAGCTCATGCGCGAGCTGAAGTCGAAGCTCGATGCCGGCATCATCCTCATCACGCACGACATGGGCGTGGTCGCGGACATGGCCGACCGCATCATCGTCATGCGCTCGGGCAAGGTCGTCGAGTCGGGGACGGCGGATGAGATCTTCTACAACCCGCAGCACCCGTACACGAAGCAGCTCCTCGAGGCGGTGCCCCACCTCGGCACCGAGATCGAAGGGGAGGCGTTCGGTACGGATCTCCACGACGTCGAGGAGGCCATCCACGAACTCGAGGAGACCTTCGCGGACGAGTCCGGGGGCGACGACCTCGGCGCCGGATCGGTGGCCGACGACGATGCCGAGGCCACTGCCGTTTCGACGGGGGAGGCCGAGCATCCGCACATCGAGATGGATTCGACGGAGACCTACTACCATCCCGGGTCGCAGGCGGACTTCTCGAAGCCCTCGGCGCTCCAGCTGCGGGATGCGGCGATCGAGTACCCCGCGGTCGGGCGGAAGAAGGCGTTCCGCGCCGCTCACCACATCAACCTCATGATCGCCCCCGGTGAGGTCGTCGGGCTCGTCGGCGAGTCGGGGTCGGGCAAGACGACGATCGGCCGTGCGGCCCTCGGCCTCCTGCCCACCGTCGAAGGCGACATGGTCGTCAACGGCAAGAGCATCAAGGGGCTGAGCAACAAGCAGATGCGGCCGCTGCGCAAGGAGGTGGGGATCGTCTTCCAGGATCCCGGCTCCTCGCTCAACCCGCGCCTGCCCATCGGCGAGTCGATCGGCGAACCCCTCTACCTCCACGAGGGGATGAAGGGCCCTGCGCTCAACAAGCGCGTCGAGGAGCTCCTTCACGCAGTCGAGCTGCCGACGTCGATGCGCAACCGCTACCCGCACGAGCTCTCGGGCGGTCAGCGTCAGCGCATCGGCATCGCCCGCGCACTCAGCCTGCGGCCGAAGCTGCTCATCGCCGATGAGCCGACCTCGGCGCTCGACGTCTCCGTCCAGGCGAAGGTCCTCGACCTCTTCGAGAGCCTTCAGGCGCTCTACGGGTTCGCGTGCCTCTTCATCAGCCACGACCTCGCGGTGGTCGAGCGCATCGCCTCCCGCATCGCCGTCATGCGCCACGGGTACCTCGTCGAGATCGGGCAGGCCTCGCAGGTCGTGGCCAACCCGGTCCATCCCTACACGCAGCGTCTGCTCTCCGCGGTTCCGGTACCGGATCCCAAGGAGCAGCGCAAGCGCCGGGAGGCCCGCGACGCCGTGCTCGAGGCGACGATGAACGCCTGAGCAGGACCGCCTCGGCGTCGGTGCCGGGGATGGCAGTCTCCGCGAGGCGGATCCGGTTCGATCTCAGCTCTGATTTCGAACCGGATCCGCCTCGCTGGCGTCCGATGGCCGACACCGGCGGGGCGGCACCGGCGGGGCGGCACCGGAGGAGCCCGAAACCACCTGTGAATCGGGCGACCTGCGCGGTGCGTATAATTGTGTGTTGGGTCCGGTCCGGACCACCCTCCCTACCTAAGGCTATTGATGACTGAAGCTCCCACGCGCCGGGACAACCGCCGCAACGTGGCGATCGTCGCCCACGTCGACCACGGCAAGACCACCCTCGTCGACGCCATGCTCCGGCAGACCGGTGTCTTCAACGAGCACGGTGACTTCGCCGAGCGCGTGATGGACTCCGGCGACCTCGAGCGGGAGAAGGGGATCACGATCCTCGCGAAGAACACCTCGGTGCTCTACAACGGACCCTCCGCCGGCGACGAGCCCATCGTCATCAACGTCATCGACACCCCGGGCCACGCCGACTTCGGCGGTGAGGTCGAACGCGGACTGTCCATGGTCGACGGCGTCGTCCTCCTCGTCGACGCCTCCGAGGGCCCGCTGCCCCAGACCCGCTTCGTCCTCCGCAAGGCTCTCGCGGCGAAGCTGCCGGTCATCCTCGTCATCAACAAGACCGACCGGGCTGACGCCCGCATCGACGGTGTCGTCGAGGACTCGCAGGACCTGCTCCTCGGCCTCGCCTCCGACCTCGCCGACGAGGTCCCCGACCTCGACGTCGACGCCGTCCTCGACGTCCCCGTCGTCTTCGCCGCCGCGAAGGTCGGAGCGGCCTCGCTCGACCAGCCCGCCGACGGCGAGGTCCCCGACAACCCTGACCTCGAGCCGCTGTTCAAGACGATCATCGAGACCATCCCGGCCCCGGAGATCAACGCCGACGGCGTCCTCCAGGCGCACGTGACGAACCTCGACGCTTCGCCGTTCCTCGGCCGTCTCGCCCTCCTGCGGATCTTCGGCGGCACCCTGAAGAAGGGCCAGCAGGTCGCGTGGGCCCGCGGCGACGAGATCAGCTCCGTGAAGATCACCGAGCTCCTCGAGACGCAGGGACTCGACCGGGTTCCCGCCACCGAGGCGTCGGCCGGTGACATCGTCGCCGTTGCGGGCATCCCCGACATCATGATCGGCGACACCCTCACCGACATCGACAACCCGAAGCCGATGCCGGCGATCGTCATCGACGATCCGGCGATCTCGATGACCATCGGCATCAACACCTCGCCGCTGGCCGGTCGTGAGAAGGGCACGAAGGTCACCGCCCGCATGGTCAAGGACCGCCTCGACGCCGAACTCGTCGGCAACGTCTCCCTCAAGGTCCTGCCCACCGAGCGTCCCGACGCCTGGGAGGTCCAGGGGCGCGGTGAGCTCGCGCTCGCGATCCTCGTCGAGCAG
>ENA-OOKA01000370-OOKA01000370.1-human-skin-metagenome-genome-assembly--contig:-NODE-370-length-12259-cov-7.212553_pt1 | contig 12259 bp, 9 predicted proteins | sample MGYA00248825_ERZ500995 | MGnify/ENA primary metagenome ERZ500995 (study PRJEB25958, sample SAMN03398540) | human skin metagenome | study: EMG produced TPA metagenomics assembly of the Human Skin...
GCCGCACGTGCCGGGCGGGCGCGGCGGGGACGAGGACGCCGGCCGGCATCGTCCGCGGGTGCGGTGATGTCGGCCGGCGTCCCCCGTGCCTGATCAGGCCGGGATGATGTTGTGCTCCGGGCCGAAGGGGAACTTCGTGATGTTCTCGGCGCCGTCCTCGCCGACCACGAGGATGTCGTGCTCGCGGTAGCCGCCCGCGTCGGGCTGGCCCTCGGGCACGGTGATCATCGGCTCCATCGAGACGACCATGCCCGGCTCGAGCACCGTGTCGATGTCCTCGCGCAGCTCCAGGCCGGCCTCGCGTCCGTAGTAGTGCGAGAGGACGCCGAAGGAGTGGCCGTAGCCGAAGGTGCGGTTCGGCAGCAGGCCGTAGCCGATGTAGATCTTGTTCAGCTCATGGGCGATGTCCTTGCACACGGCGCCGGGCTTGATCAGCTCGATGCCGGCGCGGTGCACCTCGACGTTGATGTTCCACAGACGCAGCGACTCCTCGTCGGGCTCGCCGAAGAACAGCGTGCGCTCGAGGGCGGTGTAGTAGCCGGTCGGCATCGGGAAGGCGTTCAGCGACAGGATGTCGTGCTCCTGCACCTTCCGCGTGGTGGCCCAGTTGTGGGCGCCGTCGGTGTTGATGCCGGACTGGAACCACACCCAGGTGTCGCGCACCTCGCGGTGCGGGAAGGTCTTCGCGATCTCGCGGGTCATGGCCTCGGTGCCGGCCAGCGCCACCTCGAACTCCTGCACACCGGCGTGGACGGCGTTCTTGATCGCCTCGCCGCCGATGTCGCCGATCCGCGCGCTCTCCTTGATCACCGCGATCTCCTCGGCGGACTTGATCATGCGCTGGCGCATCGCGTCCTGGGAGACGTCGACCAGCTCGGCGCCGGGGAAGGCGTCCTGGAGGCGGCGGAGGATCTGCAGCGTGACGGTGTCGTCCTCGATGCCCAGGCGCCTCGGGTCGGTGATCCCGCGCTGGGCCAGGGCCTGCTGGAGCGCGTAGTAGAAGTTGTCGCGGTTCCAGTCGGTGTAGACGATGTTCTCGCCGTAGCTGGTGCGCCAGGGCATGCCCGCGTCGATGTTCGCGGTGATGGTGCAGGTGTCGTCGGCGGTGACGACCATGCCGTAGGAGCGTCCGAAGTACGTGAACAGGAAGTCCGAGTAGTACTTGATGCCCTGGTAGCTGGTGAGGATCACGGCGTCGAGGTTCTTCTCGGCCATGATCCTGCGCAGCCCGCTGAGGCGGCGCTCGAACTCGGAGTCGGAGAAGGTCAGCTGCTGCTTCTCGCCGTTGTGGAGGACCTTGAGGCGCTCGAGGTCGTTGACGGAGGTTGCGGTGGTCGCGGTCATGATTGTCTCCTTCGGCGGGGCACGGCACGGTACGTGGCCTTGGTGGTTGCCTTGAGTGCAACCCTGTTGCGCCAGTGTTGCGCGTGAGGGGTGTCACGTCAAGCGGTTCGGGGGGAAGTTGCTGACCCGTGATGGTGGGGCGGGCGGAGGCGGGGTCGGCGATGCAGGCGGGGCCGACGGGGCCGCCGGTCGGACGACGAGCCCCGCCCCTCGCCCGAGGCGGACGCGGAGCGAGGCTCGTCGAGGTCAGAGCCCGAGCTCGCTGCGCAGCTCCGCGGCGAGGTCCGCGACGGTCTGCGTGAACAGCAGCTCGCCCTTCTCGGCGCTCGCGCCGTCGGGCGCCGAGAGGCAGCCGGTCTCCGGCGTCCGCTCGGGCACGACCGGCAGGCGGTCGAAGCGGTACGGCGCGGCGGGCGGATGGCTCACCGCGCGGTCCATGTGCACCAGCTCCGGCCGCAGGTGCAGCAGCAGCGCGGTCTCCAGCACCCCGCCGTGCTCCACGTCCCAGCCCGGGAACCCGTCCGGGTAGACCACCTCGAGCGTCGGCGCGGAGACGTAGTCCCAGTAGGACAGCAACATCACCGACTGCTCCGCGCCCGGGGTCAGGCCCAGGTCGCGCAGCGCCAGGTCCGCGCCCTCGTAGAGGAACTGCGTGTTCTCGTAGTGGCCGTTGAGCACCACCACGTGCCGCACGCCCTGGGCGAGCAGGGCCCGGATCAGCTGGCGCGCCTGGGCGATGAGCGCATCGGCGTCGAGGCTGAGCGTGCCGGGCAGGTGGTTCCCTCCGCCCGAACGCTGCTGGGACTTGTACCCGAGCGTGAACGGCTCGAGCACCTTCGCCCCGGTCTGCTCGGCGACGGCGGTCGCGACCGCCGTGGAGAGGATCGCGTCGGTCCCCAGCGGCAGGTGCGGGCCGTGCTGCTCGAACGCCCCGGTGGGCAGGATCGCGACGGCTCTCCCGCCGCCCACCCACTCCTCGTGCTCCCGGGCGGTCATCGTCGCCAGGCGCACGGTGCGGGCGGGCCCGTCGGCCGACGGGAGGTCGGGCGTGGTGGGCTCTGTCATCGGTAGTCATCCCTTCGGTCGTCGTGCCGGCGGATCGTCTGCGGGGGCACGAAGGTGCCCTCGCCGACGCCGCGCTTGGGGTCGGGGATCCCGTCCTCGTCGACGAACTCGTCCTCGGGGCGGGGCTCGGGGTCGTTGATCTCGCGCTCCGCGCGCACGATCGCGGCGTTGCGGCTGCGCAGGCGCCGGATCAGGTTCACGATCATCAGGATGATCACGAAGGAGAAGGGGAAGGCGCCGATGATCGTGCCGGTCTGGACGGTGTCCACCACGGCCGCGCCGCCGAGGGACAGCAGCACCGCCGCGACGGTCGCGATCGAGACCACGAGCACCACGCGGAAGATCGGGCCGGACTTCTTCGGGGCCGAGACGAACTCCGCCAGCGCGTAGGTGCCGGAGTCGAGGCTGGTCACGTAGTAGGTCGCGACCAGCACGGTCGCCCCGATGACGAGGATGATGCCGATGCCCGGCACCATCTCCAGCATCCGGAACAGCGCCACCGAGAAGTCCTCGTTCACCGCCTCGGAGATCACCAGGCCGTTCTGGTCGTCGTAGCGGATGCCGGCCGAGGCGATGACCGCGGTCCACACCATCACGATCAGAGAGGGCACGATCGTCACGCCGAGCACGAACTCGCGGAGCGTGCGGCCGCGGGAGATCCGGGCGATGAAGCCGGCGACGAAGGGCGAGAACGCGATCACCCAGCACCAGATGAACACGGTCCACGGGCCGTTCCAGAGCTCGTCCCAGGGGGCTCCGCTGCCGGCGGCCTCGGCCTCGGTCCAGAAGCTCATGGCCGGGAAGGAGGCGAAGAAGCCGCCGAAGGTCTGGAACATGTTCGAGAGGATGAAGATCGTCGGCCCGAAGACGAACACGCCGACCACCAGCACGATGCTGAGCACGGAGTTCAGCTCGCTGATCCGCTTCATGCCCTTGTTCACGCCCATGAAGGCGGAGAAGGCGGTGAGCGTGCCGAGCACGACGATCACGATCATCCAGACCATGGGGCCGGAGGAGATGCCGGTGAAGGCGTTCAGGCCCGAGGAGAACTGCATCGCCGCGAAGCCGAAGGAGGTCGCCAGGCCCAGCACGGTCGCGATGATCGCGAGCAGCTCGATGACCACGCCGGCGGGGCGGCGCACGGCCGCGGGGAGGATGTCGACGGTCGCCTCGCGGAAGGTGAGGGTCTTGCCGAGGTTGTGGTGCGAGTAGGCCAGGCAGATCGCGACCACGCAGTACATCGCCCAGGCGGTGGGACCCCAGTGGAAGTAGGTCCAGATGATGCCGGACTGGCCGGCGTTGCCCATGTCCGAGGCCACCGGGGCGCCGTCGCGCAGCATCATCGGCTCGGCGAGGGACCAGAAGATCAGGCCCACGCCCTGCCCGCAGGCGAAGAGCATCGAGTACCAGGCGAAGTTGCCGTGGGCCGGCCGCGCCTTCGGGCCGCCCAGGCGGATGCGGCCCAGCGGGCTGATGCACAGCCACACGCACACCGCCACGGCGATCAGCGAGTAGAGCACGAACCACCAGGTGAATCCGCCGGTGACGAAGGAGCGCAGGTTCGAGACGAGGTTCGCGGAGGCGTCGGGTGCGAGGATCACCGCGATGACGACGCCGACGATCAGCAGCGGCGGCAGCACCATGATGATCGTGCGGTCCAGCGCCGGGATCTGGAATCCGCGGAAGCGGGGGAGGTCGACCGTGCGCTCATCGGCGCGGGAGGCGCCCTCGGGCGTCTCCGCCGCACCGTCACGGTTCTCGGGCTCAGGGGGCGAGGACGGGTCCTCGGCGCCGGGATGGTTCGTCTCTGTGGTCGTCATGGGACACCCCTCGGGATGGTCGGTGCGGCCGGGCCTACGGCGATCGTTCTCGATCGCTCGACGGTCCGCGGGACTGATTCCCCTGCGCTGTTGCGTTGACCGCAACGTGGTTTCCCAAGCATTCACGTGGCGGCGGTCACAGTCAAGGGGGTTCTGGGGCGCGGCGCGCCGCGCGGCACCTGTGAGGCGCCCACGCGACGTGTCGGGCGCTCAGGGGGCGGCGAGCTGCTCCTGCTCCTCGCGGGCGGCCTGCTCCCGGGCGGCCTTCGGATCGTACGAGTCGCCCTGGAGGATCAATGCGACCAGCCCGAGCAGCGAGAGCCCCATGATCAGGGAGGCCGGCGAGTACGAGTTGTCCGTGACCGAGATCAGCCAGGTCGCGATGAACGGCGCGGTGCCGCCGAAGATCGCATTGCCGAAGTTGAAGGGGATCGCGAAGCCGGAGAGGCGCACCTGCGGCGGCACGGCCTCGACGAAGTAGACGGCGAAGGTCGAGTCGTTGAGGCTGAACAGCGCCACCAGCGAGATCTGGATCAGGAGCACGCCGAGGAAGCCGGACTGTCCCAGCAGCACGAAGGCGGGGTAGCTCAGCAGGATGAACCCGATCGCGTTGATCAGAAGCAGCCGTCGCCTGCCGAAGGTGTCCGAGAGCCAGGCGCCCACGAAGATCAGCGGCAGGTAGAGCACCAGCGCGAGCGAGAGGATCAGGCTGGACTGGAAGGCCGTCAGTCCCAGCTCCACCTCGATGTAGGTGGCCATGTAGGTGAGCACCAGGTAGTAGCCGCTCGCGTTCACGGCCATGATGAAGAGCATCCGCAGCATAGAGGGCCAGTGGCCCTTGATCAGCTCGAGCAGCGGCGCGGTCGCGACCGCCTCCTCCTGCTCCATCTGCTCGCGCATCGGCGAGTCGGAGACCTTGCGGCGGATCCAGCGCACCACGATCGTGAGCACCGCCGCGGCGAGGAACGGGATCCTCCAGCCCCACTCCTGCACGGCCTCCTCGGGCAGCAGGCCGTTCAGCAGCGACGCCATCACCGACGCACCGAGGAAGCTGGCCGACGTCGCGATCGGGACGGTCGAGACCCAGCGGGCGCGCTTGTGCGCCGGGGCGTGCTCGGCCAGCAGCACCGCCGCGCCCGAGTACTCGCCCGCGGCGCAGAAGCTCTGCAGCATCCGTGCCGCGAGCAGCCGGATCGGGGCAGCGAGCCCGATCGTGGCGTAGCCGGGCAGCACACCGATGGCGAAGGTCGCCAGCCCCATGCCCACGATCGTGAGAGTGAGCGTGCGCTTCGGGCCGATCTTGTCGCCGAAGTGGCCCCAGAACAGCCCGCCGATGGGTCGGACCAGGAACGAGAGCGCAAAGACGCCGAAGGTCTGCATCAGCGCGATGCCCGGGTCGGTGCTCGGGAAGAACACCTGGGCGATCGTGGTGGCGAGATAGGCGTAGCTGGCGTACTCGAACCACTCGATGAAGGTGCCCAGGCCGACGGTGCTGAGCGTCAGTCGGACCTGGCCGCGCGCGAGCCGCGTCGCCGCGGCCGCGGTCGCGTGAGAGGGGGTGCTGGACATCGGGGCTCCTGTCTGCCTCTCGCCGTCGGGAGGGGCCGTCGGCTCGCTCGGGGGCGACGCGGGAGGAGGTGCGTGCCGGCGAACTCGTGCGTTGCGTTCAGTACAACTGAGTTGCCGGGATGTCCTGTGGGCTGGGTCATGTCAAGGAGGCCGGCGGGCCGTGAGCGTCTCGTGATGCGGCGCGGCCGCGGACGGGTGCTCCCCGGCCGCGGACGCGTGAGCCTCGGCCGCGGACGCGTGCGCCCCGGCCCGCCCTCCGCCTCAGAGCACCGTGCGGATGGAGGACTCGAACTCCGCGACGTGCTGCGTGACGAGCTCCGCGGCGCGGTCGTCGTCCCCCGTGAGCATCGCGTCGAGCATCTCCCGCAGCTCGGTGACGTGCGAGGTCAGGCCCGGCAGGCGGTGCATCGCCACGCACCAGATCCGGGTGGAGAGGTTGTCCAGGCGCAGCAGCGTCTCGGCGAGATAGACGTTCCCGCAGGCGTGGTAGATCGCGCGGTGCACGCCGACGTCGACCTGCAGGGCGTGGCGCGGGTCCGCGGCCTCGGGCTCGGCCTCTAGCGCGTCGAGCGAGCGCAGCGACTCCTCGAGGGCGGCGCGGGCCGAGGGATCCTGGTTCGCGGCCGCGGCGCGGACCGCGACCGGCTCGAGCGCCGCGCGCACCTGAGTGATCGCGGCCAGCGCCGTGATGTCGACCGTGGTGGCGAAGGTGCCGCGGCGCGGATAGGTGACCACGAGGTGGTCGAGCTCGAGATGCTTGATCGCCTCGCGCACCGGGGTGCGGCCCACTCCGAGCCCCTCGGCGATCCGTCCCTCCTGGAGCGGCTCGCCCGGGGCGATCTCGAGCATGATCAGCCGGTCGCGCAGGGCCAGGTACGCCTGCTCGGCGAGCGAGGTGGGGGAGGTGCCGAGGGACGTGGTCATCTCTGCTCCTGAGCGTCGGGGCTGCCGGTATTGACACCGGTTGTGGCCCACCCTACAGTGAGCGACAAGTGATATATCAGTCACAGTCGACTGGTCGACACGCAGTCCACCCGGTCCGCCCCCCGACGACGGGAGCGCCCGGCCCCCCTCTGCGAAGGAACCCTCCATGGCCGACCTTCTTCCCGAGCATCCCGATTTCCTGTGGCACTCGCCCGAGCCGAGGTCCGGCTACGACGTCGTGATCGTCGGCGGCGGCGGCCACGGCCTCGCGGCCGCCTACTACCTGGCCTCCCGCCACGGCATCACCAACGTCGCCGTGCTCGAGCGCGGCTGGCTGGCCGGCGGCAACATGGCCCGCAACACCACGATCATCCGCTCGAACTACCTCTGGGACGAGTCGGCGATGATCTACGAGGCCTCGCTGAAGCTGTGGGAGCAGCTGCCCGAGGAGCTCGAGTACGACTTCCTGTTCAGCCAGCGCGGCGTGCTCAACCTCGACCACACCCTCGGCGACGTGCGCGGCTCCGTGCGCCGCGTCAACGCCAACAAGCTCAACGGCGTGGACGCCGAATGGCTGGACCCGAAGCAGGTCAAGGAGGTCGTGCCGATCCTCAACATCTCCGAGGACATCCGCTATCCCGTCCTCGGCGGCACCTACCAGCCCCGCGCCGGCATCGCCAAGCACGACCACGTCGCCTGGGCGCTCGCCCGCAAGGCCGACGAGATGGGCGTGCACATCATCCAGAACTGCGAGGTCACAGACGTCATCGTCGAGAACGGCCGCGCCGTCGGCGTCGAGACGACCCGCGGCCGGATCAACGCCGGGAAGGTCGCACTCGCCGCGGCCGGGCACTCCACCGAGGTCTCCGAGACCGCCGGCGTGCGCCTGCCCGTCCAGTCACGCCCCCTCCAGGCCCTGGTCAGCGAGCTGTTCGAGCCCGTCCACCCCGCCGTCGTGATGAGCAACCACGTGCACGTCTACGTCTCCCAGGCGCACAAGGGCGAACTCGTGATGGGCGCGGGCGTGGACCAGTACAACGGCTACGGCCAGCGCGGCGCCTTCCATGTCGTCGAGGACCAGCTCGCCGCCGCCGTGGAGCTGTTCCCGATCTTCTCCCGGGCCCGCGTGCTGCGCACCTGGGGCGGGATCGTCGACGTCACCGCCGACGCCTCGCCGATCATCTCGAAGACCGAGGTGGACCAGCTGTACGTCAACTGCGGCTGGGGCACCGGCGGCTTCAAGGCCACCCCCGGCGCCGGCTTCGCGCTCGCGCACACGATCGCCAACGATGAGCCGCACGAGATCAACGCGCCCTTCACCCTCGACCGCTTCGAGACGGGCCACCTCATCGACGAGCACGGCGCCGCCGGCGTCGCCCACTGACCGCGCCCCGGCGCCACGACCCCAGGAGGCCACCATGCTCCTCATCGACTGCCCCCACTGCGGGCCCCGCAACGAGGTCGAGTTCCACTACGGCGGCGAGGCCCACGTGCCCTACCCCGAGGACCCCTCGGCCCTCGACGACCGCGAGTGGTCCCGCTACCTCTTCTACCGCGCCAACACCAAGGGCATCCTCGCCGAGCGCTGGCAGCACTCGGTCGGCTGCCGCAAGTGGTTCAACGCCCTGCGCGACACCCGCACCTACCGCTTCGAGCGCATCTACCCGATGGGCTCCCCGCGCCCCGACCTGCCCGGCCCCGAGAAGGTCCCGGCCGACGCCGCCGAGCCGGACCGCTTCGCCTCGATGACCACCACCGAGGGACGCACCGACGGCTCCGTCGCCGACCCCTCCGCCGCCGGCAGCGCCGCCGACGGCTCCACCCCTGCCCGTGAGGCTCACACCGGGAACGAGGACGACCATGCCTGAGAACCAGACCCCCCGCCGCGGCCCCGCCCACGGGGTCGACCCCGCACGGCCCCTGACCCTCACGGTCGAGGGCGAGACGCTGCCCGCGCTCGCCGGCGACACCGTCGCCAGCGCCCTGCTGGCCGCCGGTCGCCTGGCCGTGGCCCCCTCGATCTACCTCGCCCGTCCCCGCGGCCTCATGGCCGCCGGCCTCGAGGAGACCAACGCCCTGATCACCGTCCACGACCGACGGGAGAACGGGACCGACGAGTCGATGCTCCCCGCCACCGCGGTCGAGGCCGTCGACGGGCTCGAGGCGAGCCTGCTCAGCGGGCTCGGGACGCTCGACCCGCGCGAGGACCGCGCCTACTACGACCACAAGCACGTCCACACCGACGTGCTCGTCGTCGGCGCCGGCCCCGCCGGACTCGCCGCCGCCCGCGGGGCCGCCCGCTCCGGCGCCCGCGTCATGCTGCTGGACGAGCAGCCCCTCGCCGGCGGCTCGCTGCTGTCCTCGCGGGGCCTGCGGATCGACGACCAGGACGCCATGGACTGGGTCGATGCGACCGTCGCCGAGCTGCGCCGCACCGAGGACGTCACCGTGCTCGAGCGCACGAACGTCTTCGGCAGCTACGACTCGAACTACATCACCGCCCTGCAGAAGCGCACCGACCACCTCGGACTCCCCGCGGAGGGCGCGGACGGCGGCCGCCCCGGCGTCTCCCGCCAGCGCGTCTGGCACCTCCGCGCGAAGCAGGTCGTGCTGGCCCCCGGCGCGATGGACCGCCCCGTCGTGTTCGCGCACAACGACCGCCCAGGCGTCATGCTCGCCGCGGCCGTGCAGACCTATCTCAACCGCTTCGGCGTCGCCGCGGGCGAGGACGTCGCGGTGCTGACCACGAACGACTCCGCCTGGGAGCTCGTCGCGGATCTGCACGACGTGGGCGTGCGCGTGCCCGTCGTGCTCGACTCCCGCCCCGAGCCCAGCGCCCGCGCCGCGGCCGTCCTCGAGGCGACCGGCGTCGACGCCCGCTTCGGCTGGTCCGTCGTGGACACCGTCGGCGGCGGCGACGGGGACCGCCTCACCGCGGTGCAGATCGCGCCGCTGGGCGCCGACGGCGAGATCGCCGGCGAGGTCGAGACCGTCGCCGCGGACCTCCTCGCCGTCTCCGGCGGGCTCTCCCCGCTCGTGCACCTGCACTCCCAGCGCCAGGGCCGGATCCAGTACGACGAGGCGCTGACCTCGTTCGTCGCCGTCCCCTCGGTCGAGGACCAGCACCTGGCTGGCTCCGTGCTCGGCACCGCCGACCTCGCGGACACCCTCTCCCAGGGCGCCGAGGCCGGGGCCGCCGCCGCGACCGCCGCCGGATACCCGGTCACGGCGAAGGCCCCGCACGCCGAGGCGTCTGCCCCCGTGGCACCGGCCCGGCCGCTGTGGCTCGTGCCCAGCCCCGACAGCGGTCCCGTCTCCGCGGCGACCGAGGACCCCGAGCGGTGGCGCGAGCACTTCGTGGACCTGCAGCGCGACCAGACCGTGCGCGACGTGCTGCGCGCGCTGGGCGCGGGCATGCGCGCCGTCGAGCACGTCAAGCGCTATACCTCGATCAGCACCGGCGCCGACCAGGGCAAGACCTCCGGCGTCGCCGCGATCGGCGTGATGAGCGTGCTGCTGGGGGAGGAGGACCTCGGCGGGATCGGCACCACCACCTACCGGGCGCCCTACGCCCCGGTGAGCTTCGCCGCTCTCGCGGGACGCCGCCGCGGGCAGATGTTCGACCCCGCCCGCATCACCTCCATCCACCAGTGGCACCTCGAGCACGGCGCCGTCTGGGAGGACGTGGGCCAGTGGAAGCGACCGCGGTACTTCCCGCAGGGCGGGGAGGACATGGACGCGGCGGTGCTGCGCGAGTGCGCCGGCGTGCGCGACTCCGTCGGCATGATGGACGGCACCACCCTCGGCAAGATCGAGATCCGCGGCGCGGATGCGGCGAGGTTCCTCAACCGCATGTACACCAACGGCTTCCTCAAGCTGCCGGTGGGCAAGGGCCGCTACGGCGTGATGTGCGGGCCCGACGGAATGATCATGGACGACGGTGTCACGCTGCGCGTGGCCGAGGACCACTTCTTCATGACCACCACGACCTCGGGCGCCGCCGCGGTGCTCGACCACCTCGAGGAGTGGCACCAGACGGAGTGGCCGGAGCTGGACGTGTCCATGACGTCGGTGACCGAGCAGTGGGCCACGATCACCGTCGCCGGTCCCCGCTCCCGCGACGTGATCGCGAAGGTCGCCCCCGACCTCGACGTCTCCCAGGAGGCGTTCGGGTTCATGGAGTTCCGCGACACGGTCCTGGCCAGCGGCATCCCGGCCCGGATCCCGCGGATCTCGTTCTCCGGCGAGCTCGCCTTCGAGATCAACGTCGACGCCTTCTACGGGCGGTCCGTGTGGGAGGCCGTGCACGAGGCCGGCCAGGAGTTCGGCATCGTCGTCTACGGCACCGAGACCATGCACGTGCTGCGCGCCGAGAAGGGCCTGATCATCGTCGGCCAGGACACCGACGGCACGATCACCCCGCAGGACGCGAACATGTCGTGGATCATCGGCGCCAAGAAGAAGGACTTCGTGGGCAAGCGGTCCCTGGACCGCCCGGACTCCGTGCGCGAGGACCGCCGCCAGCTCGTGGGCCTGCTCAGCGACGACGGCAGCACGCGCCTCGAGGAGGGCGCGCAGATCGTCGACGCCGACACCCCGATCACGCCCGAGGACGGGCCCGTGCCGATGATCGGCTGGGTCTCCTCCTCGTACCTCTCGGCGGCTCTCGACCAGCCGTTCGCGCTCGCCCTGGTCGACGGCGGCCTCGGTCGCATCGGCGAGAAGGTCCGCTCCCCGCAGGGGGACCGGATCATCGACCTGACCATCACCTCTCCCGTGCTCGTCGACCCCGAAGGAGCCCGCCGTGACGGCTGACAGCACCACCCTGACCACCTCGCTGGACGTCCTGGAGCCGCTGCGCGCGGCCCCCGCCCGCCATCTGACCGATCTGATGGAGGGCGCCGCCGTCACCGGGGCGCGCGCGGTGACCCTGCGCGAGCACGAGTTCGCCGTGCAGATCGGCCTGCGGGCCGTGCCCGGCGAGCGGGGCGCGACGGCGCTCGAGTCCGTGCTCGGCGTGCCGCTGCCGACGGCGCACGGCGAGGTGACCGGCGACCTGGACAGCCTGCACGTCCTGCGGCTCTCGCCGGACGAGTTCCTCGCCGTGGATGTCTCCCGCCGGCAGGAGCCCGGCGTCGAGGCGCCCTACCGCGAGGCGCTCGAGGAAGGGGTCCCCGGGCAGACCGTGGATCTCTCCGCCAACCGCACCGTGCTGGTGCTCGAGGGCCCCGGCGCCCGCGAGGTGCTCGAGAAGAGCGTCGCTCTGGACCTGCACCCGCGCGTGTTCGGCGTCGGCCGGGCTGAGGCGACGCTGCTGAGCACCATCCCGGTGATCCTCGTGCGCAGCGGCGAGCAGACCTGGCGGATCCTGCCCCGCGCCTCCTTCGCGGACCACATGGTGCGCTGGCTCGTCGACGGCATGACCGAGCTCGGCTCCGCCAGCCCGGAGGAGGAGTCCGCGCAGCGCTCGGTGCGCCCCGCGCAGCACGCCTGAGCTCGCGCGCGGCACGCCTGAGCTCGCGCGCGGCACGGCGCGA
>ENA-OOKA01000371-OOKA01000371.1-human-skin-metagenome-genome-assembly--contig:-NODE-371-length-12251-cov-8.025910_pt1 | contig 12251 bp, 13 predicted proteins | sample MGYA00248825_ERZ500995 | MGnify/ENA primary metagenome ERZ500995 (study PRJEB25958, sample SAMN03398540) | human skin metagenome | study: EMG produced TPA metagenomics assembly of the Human Skin...
ACGCGGGGTCGCGGGCCGGGCGGCGGCGGTGCGCAGCGCCCAGACGGCGGCCGAGGCCGAGGTGCTCGCCTCGGCGAGCGAGTCGACCCGGGGCCCGATGATGACGTCGGACGGGCCGAAGTAGTGGGCGAGCGCGGCGGCGGCCTGGTCGATGTCGGCGACGCCGCCGAATACGATGAGCAGCCGGTCGTCGTGGACGCCGAGCAGCGCGTCCTCGGCCCATTTCTGGGCGGCGCGGCGGATCTCGTCGAGGCTCTTGTGGACGCTGCGCTTCGGTGCGCGCCCGACGAGCACGTGCACCGCACCCTCCGAGCGCCAGCCGAAGGCGGCCGTGCGGCTGGCGAGCTCGTCGACGGAGTCGCCGCGGACGAGCGCGTCGATGACCATCGCCTCGAGGCGTGCGTCCCAGCTGCCGCGGGCCTCGGCGGCGCGGGCGTAGACGTCCGCAGCGGCGAAGGCGATCTCGCGGGAGTAGATGAGGACGGCCTCCTTGAGCTCCGACTGCTCCGACGGCCGGGCGAGCTCGGTGACCCGCTCCTCGACGACCTGGACGACGACCCGGAGGAGCTGGAGGGTCTGCTGGAGGGAGACCGAGCGGACGAGCTCGCGCGGCGCGGACTTGAAGATGTCGCCGACGACCCGCAGCGGGGTCTGCGGCTTGCGGTACCACTCGATGAAGGAGGAGATGCCGGAGTTCGCGAGGACGACGACCCAGCCGCGGTCGGCGGAGGACATCGCCCGGTACCACGGCAGCTGCGCCTCGATGCGCTGGAGGGTGAGCTTGGAGAGCACTGCCTGCCCGGCCTTGAGGCGGCGGCTCGTCTCCGCGCGCCCCCGGATCGCTGCGGTCTGGGCATCGGCGGTTGTCGGCATGGCACCACTCTAGCCCCGAAAGCGCTCCTGGATTGTGTTCTGTCCACAAAGCGGGGCGCGGATCGCTCCGCGCCCCGCTCCGGGGTGCTCGTTGCGGCCGGGTGCGGCCCTGCCGCCGGGCCGAGTGCGCTCGGCTCCGATCAGGCGCTGGCGCCCTCGGTCGACCCGGTGGCGCCGGCCCGCGGGTCGTCGAGCTGGTACTTCTTCGACGCCTCGGCCGCGACGCCGGGATCGATCTCCCCGAGGTCGGCCAGGCTGATGAGCGCCTGCACCGCGACCGAGGGGCCGTCGATGAGGAAGTGGCGCCTGGCGGCCGGCCGGGTGTCGGAGATCGCGTAGCCGTCCGCACCGAGGGAGGTGAAATGTTTCGGCACGTACTGGCGGATCATGTCCGGCACCGTCCGGGTGTAGTCGCTCGTCGCGATGACCGGTCCGGGCGCCTCGGCGAGCCGCGCGGTGACGTAGGGGATCCGCTTCTCCGCAGCGGGATCGAGGAGGCGCTCGTCGTCGCATGCGAGCCCGTCGCGACGCAGCTCCTGCCACGAGGTCACCGACCAGATGTCGGCGCTCACCCCCCAGTCCTCCGCGAGGAGTCGCTGGGCCTCGCGGATCCACGGGATCGCGACGCCGGACGCGAGGAGCTGGACCTTCGGGCCGTCGGTCTCCGGTCCGTCCTCGAGCTTGTAGAGCCCCTTGAGCACGCCCTCGACATCGAGGTCCTCGGGTTCGGGCGGCTGGACCATGGGCTCGTTGTACATGGTGATGTAGTACATGACGTTGGGGTCGCGACCGTCGTCCTCGCCGTACATCCGCTCGATTCCGTCGCGCACGATGTGCCCGATCTCGTAGGCGTAGGCGGGGTCGTAGGAGATGATCGACGGGTACGTCGAGGACAGGACGTGCGAGTGTCCGTCGCCGTGCTGCAGGCCCTCGGCGACGAGCGTCGTGCGGCCGGCGGTCGCGCCGAGGATGAACCCGCGCGCCATCTGGTCGCACGCGGCCCAGAACGCATCGCCGGAGCGCTGGAACCCGAACATCGAGTAGAAGATGTAGAACGGGATCATCGGCTCGCCGTGCGTCGCGTACGAGGTGCCGACGGCGGTGAGCGCCGCGGTCGACCCGGCCTCGTTGATGCCCATGTGGAGGAGCTGGCCGTCGGTCGCCTCCTTGTAGGCGAGGAACAGATCGCGGTCGACGGACACGTAGTTCTGGCCGTGCGGGTTGTAGATCTTGGCCGTCGGGAAGAACGAGTCCATGCCGAAGGTGCGCGCCTCGTCGGGGATGATCGGCACCACGCGCGGGCCCCACTCCTTGTGCCGCATGAGGTCCTTGAGGATGCGGACGAAGGCCATCGTGGTGGCGATCTCCTGCTTGCCCGACCCCTTCTTCGCACCTGCGAACTCCTTGTCGCCGGGCAGCGCCAGGTCGACGTACTTCGAGCGGCGCTCGGGGGTGAAGCCGCCGAGCTCGCGGCGGCGATCGAGGAGGTACTTGATCTCCGGAGCATCCTCGCCGGGGTGGTAGTACGGCGGGAGCTTGGGGTTCTCCTCGAGGGCCTTGTCCGAGATCGGGATGGAGAAGTGGTCGCGGGCCATCTTGAGGTCGTCGAGCGCCATCTTCTTCATCTGGTGGGTCGCGTTGCGCGCCTCGAAGTGGGGTCCGAGCGAGTAGCCCTTGACCGTCTTGACGAGGATCGCTGTCGGCTGGCCGGTGTGGTTCATCGCCTGCTGGTAGGCGGCGAACACCTTGCGGTAGTCGTGGCCGCCGCGCTTAAGCTGCCAGATCTGCTCATCGGTGTAGTCCTCGACCATCGCCTTGGTGCGAGGATCGCGACCGAAGAAGTTGTCGCGGACGAACCCGCCGGACTCGCCCTTGTACGTCTGGTAGTCGCCGTCGGAAGTGGCGTTCATGAGGTTGACGAGGGCGCCGTCGCGGTCGCGGGCGAGCAGGGCGTCCCATTCGCGACCCCAGATGACCTTGATGACGTTCCAGCCGGCGCCGCGGAAGAACGCCTCGAGCTCCTGGATGATCTTGCCGTTGCCGCGCACCGGTCCGTCGAGGCGCTGGAGGTTGCAGTTGACGACGAAGGTGAGGTTGTCGAGCTCCTCGTAGGCCGCGGTCTGGAGCATGCCGCGGCTCTCCGGCTCGTCCATCTCGCCGTCGCCGAGGAACGCCCACGTGTGCTGCTGCGAGGTGTCCTTGATCCCGCGGTTGTGGAGGTACTTGTCGAACTGCGCCTGGGCGATCGCGTTCATCGGGCCCAGCCCCATGGACACCGTGGGGTGCTCCCAGAACGCGGGCATGTGCCGCGGGTGGGGGTAGGACGGGATGCCGCCGGGACGACCGTCGACGTGGTGGGACACCTGCTGCCGGAAGCCGTCGAGCTGGTCCTCGCTCAGACGGCCCTCGAGGTAGGCGCGGGCATACATGCCGGGGGAGGCGTGGCCCTGGTAGAAGATGTGGTCGCCGCCGCCGGGGTGGTCCTTGCCGCGGAAGAAGTGGTTGAGGCCGACCTCGTACAGCGTCGCCGCCGAGGCATAGGTCGAGATGTGGCCCCCGACCTCGATGCCGGGGCGCTGCGCACGGTGCACCATGACGGCCGCGTTCCAGCGGATCCAGCGGCGGAAGCGGCGCTCGACGTCCTCGTCACCGGGGAACCAGGGCTCGTCGTCCGGGCCGATGGTGTTGACATAGTCCGTGGCGGTGAGGCTGGGGACGCCGAGGCTCTGCTGGCGGGCACGCTGGATGAGGCGGAGCATGACGTAGCGGGCGCGGGTCCGCCCGCCGTCGTCGACGAGGGCGTCGAGGGAGTCGAGCCATTCCTGGGTCTCTTCGGGGTCGATGTCGGGAACGTGGCTCGGGAGACCGTTGAGAATCGGTCCGCTGCTCTTCTTGACCACTTCGGTGAGTCCTCTCGGTTCGACGGGGTGCCGTCGGCGGACGGGCGGATCGAGCGCAGGGCGGGGCCGGTGGGCGCCGCACGGACCGTCTCCGCCGCAGGGGCTCCTCTCAGCCTAGGCCAGTTCCGGTTCCCTGTGTAAGGGACGGCGTGTGGTGAGGCTCTCGAACCCGAGCGGGTATCGATTGTGTGAATTCTGACCGTTCCCTCAACGCGGTATTTGCCCAGGGCGACTCTCCCCGTGGACAATGAGCGCATGAGCACTACTCCTTCCGAAAGGACACGCCATTCCGAGGGTGATCTCGGAGAACTCAAGGACAGCCTCGGCCTCCGGACCGGACAGTACGTCCAGGAGCTCGGATACGACGACGACGTCGACTTCGACGTGCGCGAGGTCATCGAGGGGATCACCGGGGAGGAGATGGCCGACGACGACGTCGACGACGTGTTCGACGTCGCGGTGATGTGGTGGCGATCGGACGATCCGGACCTCACCGATGCGATCGTCGACGCCCAGACCACCCTGGGAGAGGGCGGATTCGTCTGGCTCTTCACCCCGAAGGCCGGCCGCTCCGGCCACATCCCGCCCGCCGACATCTCCCATGCCGCCCCGACCGCGGGGATGCATGTGACGAAGACGATCAGCGCCGGCCCCGACTGGTCCGGGTTCCGGCTCGTCGGCAAGAAGAACTACGGCTGAGGAGCACCCCGTGACCGTGCCCGCCGTCGGATCGAGCGCTCCGGAGATGCGTCTGCGCTCGCAGTACGGCGAGCCCCTCGACCTCGGTGAGCTGCTCGAGGACGGGCCCGTCCTCCTCGTGTTCTACCCGTTCGCGTTCTCCTCGGTGTGCGGGGGAGAGATGCACCAGCTCATCGAGCTGCACGACCGCTTCCGCGCCGCCGGGATCACCGTCGTCGGCGTGTCCGTCGACTCGAAGTACGCGCTCCAGGCCTGGTCGATGGAGATGGGCATCCCGTTCCCCCTCGCCGCCGACTTCTGGCCGCACGGCGCGGTCGCCCGCGCCTACGGGGTGTTCGACGAGGACCGCGGCATGGCGACGCGCGGCACCTTCCTCATCGGCGCCTCGGGCATGGTCGAGCAGGTGCTCGTCCACGGACCGGCCGAAGCCCGCGACTTCACGGTGTTCCTGCCCGCCGGAGCTCCTGCGGCGCCGGACGGCGCATCCCACTGACTCATTCGCACCGACCCGCACCCGACGGAAGGACAGCACGTGGCCACCATCTTCACGAAGATCATGGACGGGGAGATCCCCGGCGCCTTCGTCCACCAGGACGAGCGCTGCGCGGCGTTCCTCGACGTCGCGCCGATGACCGACGGGCACGTGCTCGTCGTCCCGCGCGAGGAGATCGATCACTGGATCGACATGCCCGAGGACCTCACGGCCCATCTCATGTCCGTGGCGCAGAGGATCGGCGCGGCGCAGAAGGCGGCGTACGGCTGCGAGCGGATCGGGGTGATGATCCAGGGCTACGAGGTGCCCCACGTCCACATCCATGTGTGGCCGACGAACGCGATCAAGGACTTCGATCCGGCGAACAAGGGCCCCATGGCCGAGCCCGAGTCGCTCAAGGCCAACGCCGAGAAGATCATCGCCGCCCTCTGACCCAGACCTCAATTTCCGAAGGTTCCTGAGAGCGATTCCGCACTTTTTCGCAATCTCAACGCGGCGGGTGAGGTCTCGACCCGGCGGTGAGATCGCAATTTCCGGCGGATCGGCTCCCAGGAACCTTCGGAAATTGCAGTCCGGGGGAGGAGAAAACCGGCCCGGATCAGTGTCAGTGCTGATCAGAGCCGGTTTCCGGTGGTCGGGATAGCGGGATTCGAACCCACGACCTCCTCGTCCCGAACGAGGCGCGCTACCAAGCTGCGCTATATCCCGATGCGCGAAGCAAGAACAACTATAACCACACCGGGGGGATTCGACCAATTCGGTCGCGGACCGGGAACCGAGCCGAAGAGAGGGCGACCATGGCGCTGACCCCGGAGTCGATCACCGACACCGCGCTCACGGTGCTCTCGCAGTTCGGGATGGGCGACCTCTCGATGCGTCGCCTCGCCCGTGAGCTCGAGGTGCAGCCGTCGGCGCTCTACTGGCACGTGAGGAACAAGCAGGAGCTCTTCGTCCTCATCGCCCGCAGGTTCACCGCACAGGTGGACGCTCGGTGTCCGCGGTCCGCCCACCCCGCGCCCGCGACGGTCGCTCTCACCCTCCGGGCAGTTCTCCTCGACTACCGCGACGGGGCGGAGATCCATCTGCTCGCCTACGCGCTCGAACCGGAGACCGTCGTTCCCGAGGCGCTGGCCGCGGACCTCGACGGCCCGCACCTCGCGGCGGTCATGGGCTTCGTCCTCGGGCAGGTCGCCGTCGAGCAGAACCGTGCGCTGCTCGGCGTCCCCGACCCCGGAGCGGACGAGGCGTTCGCCCACGGTCTGCGGGCGCTCCTCGCCCCGTGACGAGGACAGGCCGCCCGGTGCGGGCGGCCTGTCCTCAGGGGATCATCCGGGGGTCGGGGGAGTGCTCACTCGTCCGGAGCGTCGAACCGGGACTCCGCGATGGTCCTCAGTGCGGCGAGGTGGGATCGCAGCGCGGTCCGGCCGGCCTCGGTGATGGACAGCCACGTCCGCGGACGCTTGCCGACGAACCCCTTCGCGACGGTGAGGAGACCGGATTTCTCGAGCCCGGACATCTGTCGGGAGAGCACCGAATCGGAGATCCCCAGCGAATCACGGACCAGTCGGAACTCTGCCCGGTCCCGGTTCTGCAGGCCGGCGAGGATCGCCAGTCGGGTGGGGTGGTTGAGGTCCGGATGGAGGGCGTCGAGGGATTCCGCGAAGTCCTGGCTCGGAGCGTCGTCTCGTGTCGTGCTCATCGCGTCCGCCCCCTTCACCGGCTCGAACCGCGCAGCTCGAGGAGCGCGGCGATCGGGGTGACGATCCAGATCACCGCGGCACCGAGGATCGGGATCCAGGCGAGGGCGAGGCGATCGAAGAGCAGGGCGCCGAGGACGAGGCACACGATCACGACGGCGAGGAACGTGGCGAAGCGTCCCGTCGAGCCGCGCTGCCAGCCCCGTGCGTGAGGCCCGTAGATCGCGAACCCGGGCACCATCCACGAGAGGCCGGCGAGGATCATGACGACTCCGGCGGGAGTGCCGCCGAGGAACGCCTGGGCGAGGAGTCCGAGCGAGAGACCGGCGCCGAGCGCCATCTCGAGGACGACGATCGGCCAGGCGTCGGACTGCTGGGCGCTGCGCGTCGAAGCATCGGCCTGGGCGAAGAGGGCCTCGGCCTCGGCGGCGGTGAGGTTCTGGTTCCGGGTGTTCATGGGGATTCCTCCTGATCGGGGTGTGCTGTGATCACCACACCAGCAATTACTTTCTACAATGGAAAGTATTTTCCGAAGAATCTTCCATTCAAGCGCGCTCCCACGACTCCCGCGGGCCGGGAACCTCATGGAACAGTCCATGGAGCCGCGGTCGCCCCGTGCTCCCCAGCGCGCGTCGGCAGACCTCCGCCTGCTCAGGGGTGCGCGCATCGAGCTTGCGCAGGAGGTGCGACCATTCGACGTCGACCTGCCCGGCGGTCACCGGCAGCGGATCATGGTCGCCCGGACTGATGATGCGGCCGCGGTCGAACCGGTATCCCCGCACATCGGCCTCGTCGGCGAGTCCCGTCAGGTACGCTCCGATCGCGGCCACGGGGTCCGCCTGCTCCCGTAATCGGAGGAGCTGGGGATGGGATCGATAGCCGCGCGTCCCACCGCGCAGCACCTTCTGCGCGAGCAGGGTCTCGCGCCAGCAGGCGATGAGGCCCTGCCGGTCGAGAGAGGCGGGATGGAGCGACCAGATGCGCACGGAGTCCGCGCTCAGTCCGCGTCGTCGAACAGGATGACCTGCCGGACCGCGCGGCCGTCGGCGAGGGTGTCGAGGGCGGCGTTGATGTCCGCGAGCGCGATGCGTCCGGAGATCAGCTCGCCCACCGGGAGGCGACCCTCGCGCCAGAGCTTCTCGTAGACGGGGATGTCCCGGGCGGGCACGGCGGAGCCGAGGTAGGAGCCGATGATCGTCCGTGCCTCAGCGGTGAGGGTGAGCGGCGAGATCGACGAGCGGGCATCGGGGGCGGGGAGTCCCACGGTCACCGTCGTGCCGCCGACCCCGGTGAGCCGCACGGCGGTCTCGAAGGCCCGCGGGTGCCCGGCCGACTCGATGACGACCGGTGCGCGCACCTCGGCGTCCTCGGCCTCGTCCGGGGTGTACACGGCATCGGCCCCGAGCTCGGTCGCACGGTCGAGCTTGTCCCGGTTGGCATCGACGCCGATGACCCGTCCCTTCCCGAGCGAGACCGCGGTGATGAGGGCGGCCATCCCGACCCCGCCGAGCCCGACGACGATGATGTCCTCGCCCTCGCCCGGGTCGCCGGCGTTGATCACCGCCCCGCCGCCGGTGAGCACCGCGCAGCCGAGGACCGCGGCGATGTCGGCCGGCACGTCGTCCCCGACCGGGACGACGGAGGTGCGGTGGAGGACCGCATGCGTGGCGAACCCGGAGACGCCGAGGTGGTGCAGGACGTCCTCGTCCCCCCGGTGGAGGCGGATGCGGCCGCCCACGAGGTGGCCGGCGTTGTTCGCCTCGGTGCCGGGGGTGCAGGGGAGCTTGCCGTCGGTGCGGCAGTTCGCGCACTCCCCGCAGCGGGGGAGGAAGACCGTGCTCACCTGCTGGCCGGGGGAGAGGTCGGTGACGTCCGCCCCGACCTCCTCGACGATGCCGGAGGCCTCGTGGCCGAGGAGCATGGGCACCGGCCGGACGCGGTTCCCGTCGACGACGGAGAGGTCCGAGTGGCACAGTCCGGCCGCGCGGATCCGCACGAGGACCTCGTCGGGCCCCGGCGGATCGAGCTCGAGCTCCTGGGTCCGCAGCGGCTGCGAGTCCGCATAGGGACGCGGGGCGCCGATCTCCTCGAGGACGGCTCCGGTGATCTTCATGGTGGCTCCTTCTCGCGAGGTGCGGGCTGCGGGTGCGTGCTGTGCTCGACGGTACCCGCTCCGTGCCCGCCGGGGAACTGCCGCCGAGGAGGCGACGGCGGTGCTCAGACCGGGAGGCCCCGTCGGCGACGGCGGCTGCGGTTGGCGAGCGCGGCGGCGGTGCCGAGCAGGACGAGGGCCGCGACAACCCAGACCGCGCGGATGCCGAGCGCGAGGTAGGACAGGCCGCCGAGGACGGCGCCCACCGCCAGCGACAGCCAGAGGAGGAAGTATCCGAACCACGCCGCGTGCGTCCCGCCGAAGAAGGCGCCCACGAAGCGCTGGGGCATCTTCACGAGCGTTCCGGTCATGTAGGTCAGGGAGATCGCGACCTCGCCGTCGCGCTCGAAGATGCTGTTCATTGCGCCGACGGTGAAGGACAGGCTGAGGACGGCCGCGAGCTCGTGGCCGGCGAGGACGAGGGCCGAGGCGATCGTCGCGGTGAGGCAGACGAAGAGCAGCACCACCTCGCGCGGCCGCGTGGGCGGGAGGCGGCGGTGCGCGAGGCGGCTGATGAGCGAGCCGATCATCACCCCGAGGAGGAACAGCGCCATGACCCCGGCGGCGCGTGCGACGACGTCCCATCCGCCCTCGACCGCAGCGGCGGTCATCCGGGTGGTGTTGCCGGACATGAAGGAGAGGAAGAACCCGCCGAGGTAGAGGAATCCGAGGGCGTCGATGAAGCCGGTGATCGACGACAGGTACCAGGCGAGCACCCGCTCACCGAGCCGGTAGCCTTCCAACGGCGGGTGCCCTCCTCCTGCCGACGGCGATCGGGTCGGCACGGAACTGCCGACGGCGTCTGATCCGGTGGACCTCCGTAGCAGCTTCTCAAACCCCCGTAAGTCGCTCGGATCGTTGATTTCCCGCGTTCTACGGGGATCGCGTGCTCACGATCCGCGCACGCGGGATGGTCGGATCACCGATCAGCGGGGGCCGGTGCGCGAGAGTTCGCGTCAGTCTCAAACCCGTTTGAGCGTCTCCAGTCGGGCGGAACTGCTCGCCGGGTATGCGTCGGGTGTGCCGGTACGGGAGCTGGCAGCACAGTTCAAGGTGCACCGCGGCACGGTGCGGGAGATAGCCCGGCAGGCGGGACTGGCCGCACGCCAGCCGGAACTGCCGGACACGATCCGCCAGGACGCGCCCGGCTCTACGCCGACGGCCTGACTCTCGCTCACGTCGCGACGCAGCTCGGAATTAGCATCGAGGCTGTTCGGTCGGCGGTGGTGGCGTGCGGTGGCACGGTCCGTCCTGGCGGTCGCCGTAGTGTCGACACCTCAGGATGTAGGTTGCTCACGGTCTCGCGGCCGAGCACGTACAGAGACGCACTCACAGGGCTGGGCACCTGCGGAGAGGCGCGCGACCGCCACCTCGGCGCGCATCGCGGGAGTGCGTGGCCCGGCGAGCCGCCTGCAGCCGAGGAAACAAACACCGTCGCGACGGGCTCTAGCTATCGTTAGAGCATGTTGGCCATCGCGCACTCTCCTCGAACTGTGGACTGGGGGGCCGTCGGCAGCGACGAACGCCGCGCAAGCATGAGTAAACGGCTTGTCGGTCCATGCGCCGCGAGTATCTGGGAGTAGAAGCGGCACGGCAAAGGAGATGCAAATGGTGCGAGTACGAGCCACGAAGGCCCAATTTAGCGATGACAGCGACGTTAGCATTCCTGCCGAGGGCATGGTGCTGCTTGTGGGGCCAAATAATGCCGGGAAAAGCCAGGTCCTCAAGGACCTCGCAGGGTTGGCGCGAGAGGCCCGGTATGTTGGCCGCGCGATCCTGTCCGTCGACTACGAGAAGAGTGTCGATGGCGACATAAGAGAGTGGGCATCCCGCAATGTTCCACAGATCAACCGCGAAGGTGTGAATCGCTTTCAGATCGAGAACTGGGGTGAAGTTACCAGTCAGGACATCGCGAACCAGTGGGACCAGCAGAACCTAAACCTTTTAACTTCACTGTTTATCTTCCATGCGGATGGCACCTCGCGCCTCTAAGCTGGTGACTCACAACAGAGCTTGGACTTTTCTACGCAGATTCCTACGCATCCGGTCCAGCGCGCATACTTAGATTCTGATATTGAGGGTGAGATTGATCGGGAGAGCAGAGCGGCGTTCGGGCTCGGTGTCACGGTCGACCGCTATGGCGGCTCAGTGATCAGCCTGAGACTTGGTGACCGTCCGCTCTTTGAGCACGACGACGGCCGTCCAACGGACGGGTATATTTCTGCGCTCAAGGCGCTCCCGCGGCTGGAAGAACAGGGAGATGGCGTTCGTAGTTATCTGGGTCTGGTCCTGCATCTCGCTGCTGGCCGTCATCAAGTTCTTCTGATTGACGAGCCAGAGGCCTTTCTGCACCCGCCCCAAGCGCGCAGACTGGGGTCGGTTCTGGCCAGCAAGGCACAGTCGCAGTGAACCGTCCTGGGTTTCGTTCCGATCTACGTGATCGAGGAGGATTGGAACATGGCCAAGTCGTATACCCCGCAGTTCAAGGAGCGGGCGCTGCGGGTGATGCAGGACCATCGCCGCATTGAGGAGACCTCGGAATGGACAGCGGCGACTGCCGTCGGGGAGAAGCTGGGCGTCTCGCCGCATACTTTGCGGGGATGGTCGAAGCAGGCCCGCCGTGACGCCGGTGTCGAAGAAGGTCCTACGAGCGCGGACCTCGAGGAACTCAAGCGGTTGCGCCGCGAGGTCAAGGAGCTCAAACGCGCGAACGAGATCCTCAAGACCGCGTCAGCGTTTTTCGCCGCGGAACTCGACCGTCCCACGACGAAATGATCCGGTTCATCGACACGTTCCGGGATCGTTTCGGGGTCGAGTTCATCTGTCGCGTCCTGGGCGCGACGGCGTGCGGGTTCATCACCTCCCGTGGCTACCGGGCAGCGAAATCCCGGACGCCCGCAGCTCGCGCCATTCGCGATGGTCTTCTCGTCGAGGAGGTCAAGCGGCTCCATGCTGCGAACTACGGCGTCTACGGGGTGCGGAAGATGTGGCACGCGATGCGCCGAGCCGGATGGGATATCGGCCGGGACCAGACAGCGAGGCTCATGCGCGTGGCCGGCGTGACAGGGGTCGTGCGCGGTCGGAAGCCGCGTACGACGGTGCCGGCCCGTGTGCCGGATCAGCGTCCGGATTTGGTGATGCGGGACTTCAAAGCGCCCGCGCCGAACCGTCTGTGGGTCGCTGACATCACCTACGTGCGGACCTCGTGCGGATTCGTCTACACCGCATTCGTCATCGACGCGTATAGCCGCCGCATCGTCGGGTGGGCGACGCGGTCTTCGATGACGACTGAGGCGCTGTCGCTGGAGGCTTTGGAGCATGCGCTGAACACTGCCCGCGGTGGTGCTGAGCAGCTCGTCCACCACTCTGACAGAGGCTCGCAGGGTGGATTCAATCGGTGGATGCAACACCCTCTTGCTCGAGTGACTGTAGCTGCT
>ENA-OOKA01000373-OOKA01000373.1-human-skin-metagenome-genome-assembly--contig:-NODE-373-length-12128-cov-7.247660_pt1 | contig 12128 bp, 14 predicted proteins | sample MGYA00248825_ERZ500995 | MGnify/ENA primary metagenome ERZ500995 (study PRJEB25958, sample SAMN03398540) | human skin metagenome | study: EMG produced TPA metagenomics assembly of the Human Skin...
GATGGAGGGCGCGCAGCGCGGGGGTGTCGAGGGATTCCACCGCGGCGGCGACGGCGGCCCGGGACGCCGCGCGGGCGGCGAGCGCCCGGACATCGGGGGTGTCGGTGCGCAGGAGATCGGGCCGGGCCTCGCACAGGGCGACGAACCAGGAGTCCTCGGCACGGGCGAGCCAGGAGGCGAAGGAGATGAGCTGCGGCATCGCATCCAGTGTAGTCCGCTGCGCCGGGCGGGCCCCGGACGGCCGGGGTGCGTGCGATCCGGCTACACTGGGGGAGCCCGCGCGCGAGTCCGCTCGCCGGACCGCGCGGCCCGCCGCGCCCGCGGCGCACCCGATGCAGCGCACTGGAGGAGGTGCCGAGATGACAGCGACGACGACCGACACCGTCATCACCGCGACCGCGGTGGTGCTCAGCATCGTCGGCTTCGCGGCCCTCGCGCTCGTCGTCATCGTCGGCGTCTCCGGCGGCACGCCGTCTGCCGTCGCCACGTGGATCGGAATGATCACGCTGCCGGTGGCGTTCCTCCTGCTGGTGGTCGAGTTCGTCCGCTCCATCGGACGCCGCCGCCGGGCCTGAGCGCCCGGTCGCCCGCCCCGCCGGCCCGGAGACGTCTCCGCCGCACCTCCTCGGCGCACCCGCCGCCACCCGTACACCGCATCTCGGAAAGGACATCATGCCGACCGGACGAGTCAAATGGTTCGACACCGACAAGGGCTTCGGATTCATCACCGCCGACGACGGGGAACAGGTGTTCCTCCACTCCACCGCGCTGCCGGACGGCGCCGAGGTCAAGCAGGGCACCCGCCTCGACTTCGACATCGTCGACGGGCGCAAGGGCAAGCAGGTGCTCAAGGCCCGGCTCATCGAGACCCCGGCGGTCAAGCGCATGCGCCGTGATCCGGAGAAGACCGCGATGATGATCGAGGACGTCATCCGCCTCCTCGACGACACCTCGAACGGCCTCCGCAAGGGCCGTTATCCCGACAGCGGGCATTCGCATAAGGTGGCAGAGGTACTGCGCGCCATCGCCGACGACCTGGAGGGCTGATGTCGGAACTCTTCTCCCGCTGGAAGTCCGGCGTGGAATCCGCGCCCGGATCCGCGGACGCCCCGGCGACCGAGGCCCCGGCGCCCGCGTCGGCTGAACAGGCCCCGGCTCTCGAGGATCGCCGGACCGCCCCGCGCCGCCAGGCACGGCCGGCGGCGGACGCCCTGCTCCTCGACGCCGTCGACATCGCCCGGGAGGCGATCGCCGAGGTCGCCGACCCGAATCACATCGGCGCGCACCTCGGCGCGGTGATGGAGGGCCAGCGGCTCGCCACCCACTCCTTCGCCTGCACCGCGCGGGCCTACCGCGGCTGGCACTGGGTCGCCGTTCTCGCCCGCGCCCCGCGCTCGAAGCGGATCACCGTGTGCGAGACCGCGCTGCTGCCCGGTGAGGACGCGCTCGTCGCACCGCGCTGGCTGCCGTGGGAGGACCGCCTGCGGCCCGGCGACCTCGGCGCGCGCGACACCCTGCCCAAGGTCGACGACGACCCGAACCTCGAAGAGGGCTTCGAGCAGGTTCCGCTCGACGAGGACGACGCCGTGGACCAGGTGCCGATCTTCGAGCTCGGACTCGGCCGGCGGCGCGTGCTGTCCGCCCACGGGATCTCGAATGCCGCGCTGCGCTGGCAGGACTCCGAGGCCGGTCCGGACGGGGAGTACGCCAAGCGCGCCTCCGCCCAGTGCTCGACGTGCGGGTACCTCATGCCCATGGCCGGGAGCCTGCGCACCCAGTTCGGCGTGTGCGCCAACGGCTGGTCGCCGTTCGACGGCCGGGTCGTCGCGCTCGATTCCGGCTGCGGCGCCCATTCGGAGACCGACGTCGACCGGCAGACGCCCGACTCGGCGGAGCCGGTGATCGACGACCTCGCCGACACGGTCGACGTCTCCGACCCCGCGGACTCCGCGGACACGGTCTCCGCCGGGGCCGCGCACCCGGGGAGCTGACGTGGACACGACGACCGTCGACGTCATCACCACCGTGCTCGCAGGCGCGGCGATCCTCGTCGGCTGCGTCGGCATCGTCGTCCCCGTGCTTCCGGGTTCGATCCTCATCGCGATCGCGGCGCTCATCTGGGCGCTCGTCCTCGGCAGCGCCCCGGTGTGGGTCGCCTTCGCCATCGTCGTCGTGCTCGTCGCGATCGGGATGAGCGCCTCGCTCGTCCTCACCGGCAGGCGACTCAGGGCCAAGCAGGTGCCGAACTCCTCGCTCGTCATCGGCGGACTGCTCGCCGTCGTCGGGTTCTTCGTCATCCCCGTCGTCGGTCTGCTCGTCGGCTTCGTCGCGGGCCTCTACCTCGCGGAATACCTGCGGCTGCGCGAGGCGCGCACCGCCTGGGACTCGAGCTGGGCGGCGATCAAGGCCGCCGGCATCGGGATCGTCGTCGAGTTCAGCTGTGCGGCGGTCGCGGCCGGGGCGTTCGCCGCCGGCACGATCGCCCACTTCATGTTCTGATCCGACGCTCCCGCCGGGATGCCCTGATCCGGCCATGCCCGCCGGGCGCCACCGGCTCAGCGCTCCCGCCGGACCTCACCGGCCCGGCGGAAGCGGCCGGATGATCACCTGCCGAGGGCGCTGAGCACGTAGTCGATGCAGCCGAGGAGCGCCGTGACATCGTCGGGATCGACCGACACGAAGGTCGCGATCCGCAGCTGGTTGCGGCCGAGCTTGCGATAGGGCTCCACGTCGACGATGCCGTTGGCGCGGAGGATCTTCGCGATCGCCGCGGCGTCGACGTCGTCGGCGAAGTCGACCGTGCACACGACGGCCGAGCGGTCGGCCGGATCGGCGACGAACGGGGAGGCGACAGGGTTCTCCTCGGCCCACGCGTAGACCGCGTCCGAGGCGCGCCGGGTGCGCTCGGTCGCCCACGCCAGCCCTCCGTTGCCGTTGATCCATTCGATCTGCTCGGCGAGCAGCGCGAGCGTGGCCACCGCCGGGGTGTTGTACGTCTGGTTCTTCGCCGAGTTCTCGATCGCCGTGACGAGGTCGAGCGAGGCCGGGATCCACCGGCCGGAGTCCTTGATCTCGTGGGCGCGCGCGATCGCGCGCGGGGACATGATCGCGAGCCACAGGCCGCCGTCGGAGCCCATGTTCTTCTGCGGGGCGAAGTAGTAGACGTCGGTCTCGCGGATGTCGACGGGCAGCCCGCCGGCCGCGGAGGTGGCGTCGACGACGACGAGGGCGTCCTCGTCGATCCCGGTCGGCCGTGCGATCGTCGTCGCCACGCCGGTCGAGGTCTCGTTGTGCGGCCACGCGTAGACATCGGCCCCCTCGACCGCTGTCGGCACCGCGCCGGTGCCGGGCTCGACCTCGGTGATTGCCGAGTCGGCGAGGTGCGGAGCGGTCCGGGTGGCCTTGGCGAACTTCGCGCCGAACTCGCCGAACGCCGCATGGGCGGCGCGCTCGCGGACGAGGCCGAAGGCGGCGACGTCCCAGAAGACCGTGGAGCCGCCGTTGCCGAGCACGACCTCGTACCCGCTGGGCAGGTCGAAGAGCTCGGTGAGCCCGGTGCGGATGCGCCCGACGAGGTTCTTCACCGGGGCCTGGCGGTGCGAGGTCCCCACGACCTCGACGCCGAGCTTCTGCAGGGCCTCGAGCTGGGCGGGGCGGATCCGGGCCGGGCCGGAGCCGAAGCGCCCGTCTGCCGGGAGGAGTTCGGACGGGATCTTCACGGTCTGCTCTGCGTTCATCACACCGAGGATCCTACCTGGGTGCATCGGTGCCGCCGCGCTCCGGATCACCCCTCGGACACCCGGTGCCCGGGAGCGCTCCGCACCGGTCGCAGCTCGCGGCTCCGGAGGTGGTGCGGCGGCGTCCGCCCGGCAGTACTGTGGTCACCATGACCGATGACCGCTCATCCCTGTCCGCGCTCGCCGGGCAGCGCGTGGAATACGGCTCCCGCGGCGGGGCCGCCGCCGGAACCGACCCGTTCGCCCTCTTCACCCAGTGGTATCGCGAGGCGCAGGACGAGATCGGCGAGGCCAATGCGATGCTGCTCGCCACCGCCGCGGCGGACGGGCCCGACGCCCGCATCGTGCTCCTCAAGGGGTTCGCGCCCGCCGGATTCACCTTCTTCACCAACTACGGCTCCGCCAAGGGCCGTCAGATCGCGGCGGACCCCCGCGTCGCACTCGTCTTCCCCTGGCACGGAATGCACCGCCAGGTGCGGGTGCAGGGGATCGCGGAGCGCACCTCGGCCGCGGAGTCCGACGCCTACTTCGCGCAGCGCCCGCGCGGGGCCCAGATCGGAGCCCGCGCCTCCCGTCAGTCGCAGCCCGTGGCCTCGCGGGAGGCGATGCAGGAGGCCTACGACCGGGTCGCCGCGGAGTTCGCCGACACCGCCGTCCCGCGCCCCGCCGAATGGGGCGGCTACCGGGTGGCGGTGCACCGGATCGAGTTCTGGCAGGGACAGGCCAACCGGTTCCACGACCGGTTCGCCTACACCGCCGTGCAGGGGCCGGCCGCGCTCGACGAGGCGGGCGACTGGACCCTCACCCGCCTCGACCCCTGAGCGATAGGTGCCCCGCCCTGGCACCGATCCGGTCCCTGCACCGCACCGCCCCGACCTTCCGATGACCGCAGCCGCCCACCCCTTCTCACCGACAAGGACACCGCGATGACCGACACGACCGTTCCCGGCTACGGACCCGACGCCGAGTTCGACAACTGGATCGCCGGCCGCTGGGTCGGCAGCGACGACCGCAGTGCGAACGTCAACCCCTCCGACACCTCCGACGTGCTCGGCCGCTTCGCGCGGGCCGATGCGAGCACCGTGGAGCAGGCGATCGCCGCCGCCCGGGAGGCGCTGCCCGCCTGGTCGACCGGGCCCGTGCAGCAGCGCTTCGACATCCTCGACGCCGCCGGCACCGCGCTCAAGGAGAGGGCGGGCGAGCTCGGCGAGCTCCTCGCCCGCGAGGAGGGCAAGCAGATCGCGGAGGCCACCGCCGAGGTCACCCGCGCCGCCCAGATCTTCAAGTTCTTCGCCGGCGAGACCCTGCGCAACACCGGGGAGATCGTCGAGTCGGTGCGGCCCGGCCTCACCGTCGAGATGACGCACGAGCCGGTGGGCGTCGTCGGGATCGTCACCCCGTGGAACTTCCCCATCGCGATCCCCGCGTGGAAGATCGCCCCGGCGCTCGCCTACGGCAACACCGTGGTGTTCAAGCCCGCCGAGCTCGTCCCGGCGAGCGCCCACGAGCTCGTCCGGATCCTCGTCGACGCCGGACTGCCCGCCGGCGTCCTCAACCTCGTCATGGGTCCCGGCCGCGTGGTCGGCGACGCGATCTCCGGGTCTTCCGACGTCGACGCGGTGACCTTCACCGGCTCGGTCGGGGTCGGGGAGGGCGTCATCGCCAACGCCTCGGCGGCGGGATCGAAGGTGCAGTGCGAGATGGGCGGCAAGAACCCGCTCGTCGTGCTCGGCGACGCCGAGCTCGACGCCGCGGTCGACGCCGCGGTCAACGGCGCGTTCTTCTCCACCGGCCAGCGGTGCACGGCCTCGAGCCGGCTCATCGTCACCGCCGACATCCACGACGAGTTCGTCGCCCGGGTCAAGGAGAGGATCGACGCCTTCGTCGTCGGCGACGCCCGCGACGCGGCGACGACGATGGGCCCCGTGGTGTCCCGGTCGCAGTTCGACACCGACCGGAAGTACCTCGAGATCGCCGCCTCCGAGGGCGGCACCGTGCACGGGGGAGCGGTCGTCGACACCGGCACGGACGGCTATTTCCTCGCACCCGCGCTCGTCACCGACACCACCGAGGACATGACGATCAACCGCGAGGAGGTGTTCGGTCCCGTCGCCTCGGTCATCCGGGTGGCCGACTACGACGAGGCGCTGGCCGTGGCCAACCGGACGTCCTTCGGGCTGTCCTCGGGGATCTTCACCACCTCGCTCGCTCGCGCCGCGCACTTCAAGCGCCACTCGAACGCCGGCATGGTCATGGTCAACGCACCGACCGCCGGCGTGGACTACCACACGTCCTTCGGCGGCCGGAAGGGATCGAGCTACGGCCCGCGCGAGCAGGGTCGTGCCGCACGCGAGTTCTTCACCGTGCACAAGACCGCGTACATCAACGCCGGGTGAGACCGGAGTCGGGCCATCGACCGAACCGAGGGGCGTCCGCAGGTGCGCGGACGCCCCTCGGCATGTCCCGGCGGGGGAGGCCGCGGCGGCTCTCGATGCGCTGCGGGCGGCCCCGGCAGGGGCGCGGCGCGGGCTAGACTGATCCGGTGACCGCAGAGGAGGGCCAGCGCCAGTGAACGATCTCATCGACACCACCGAGATGTACCTCAAGGCCGTCGTCGAGCTCGAGGAGCAGGACATCGTCCCGCTGCGCGCCCGGATCGCCGAACGCCTCGACCACTCCGGCCCCACCGTCTCGCAGACCGTGGCCCGGATGGAGCGCGACGGACTCCTCGTCGTCGGCAGCGACCGTCACCTCGAGCTCACCGAGACCGGGCGGGCGCTCGCGACCTCGGTCATGCGCAAGCACCGCCTCGCCGAGCGGCTGCTCGCCGACGTCATCGGGCTCGACTGGGAGCTCGTCCATGACGAGGCCTGCCGCTGGGAGCACGTGATGAGCGAGCAGGTCGAGCGGCGCCTCGTGCGGATGCTCCCCGAGCACCGGACGAGTCCCTACGGCAACCCGATCCCCGGCCTCGCGAAGCTCGATGCGGATGTTCCGGCCGGGGTGTCCGTCGAGCCGCTCAGCGCCGCGTGTCCCGGCGAGGGCCGGGCCGAGGTGCGGATCGAATGGCTCGCCGAGCCGCTGCAGGTCGACACCTATCTGCTGGCCCAGCTGCGCGACACCGGGATCCTGCCCGGCGTCACCGTGACCTGCGAGCCGGCAGGGGAGTACATCACCCTGCGCGCGCCCGAGGCGGCGACGGTGCTCGATCTGCCCATCGAGACCGCGCAGAACGTCTTCGTGAGCCGCTCGGACACGGCTTCATAACGGTCGACACGAGGTTTCGTAACAGAAATTTCGCCTCGCGATCACGGCTTTCACCAGGGGTGATGGTGAGAAGGGCCCCACGGTGGTCCAGATCTCGTGATCCAAATGTGACATTGGGGTGACGGATCGTTTACGGTTGACCAGTCGGATCCCACCGGGTCCGTCTCCGCGGAGGCAACCGAGTGCCGCTCCTCCCCGGACCCACCAGGACCAGAAGGCGGCAGCGGGGGAACCACCTACCGTCCCGGACACGGGACTCGGGGCCAAGTCCACTCACGAGTGGCCGAGCATCTCCAGCTCGAGCCCGACAGCTCACCCCGTAGGTTCATGGAGAGGACACCTGTGGCACAGAAGAAGCACGGCCGCCGCGCGGCCAGCACCCCCGTCAAGACCCCGCTCACCGAGCTCACCGAGGCGCTCAGCGCCAACTCCGGTGTCGTCGGCCGCCGTGCGGCCGTCGTCGCAGCTGCCGGCGGACTCATCGTCACCGTCGGCCTCCCGGCCGCCACGCAGGGCGAGGAGAAGTCCGACGCCGTCGTCTCCGCCGAGGCCGCGGACGCGAACACCGACACCGCCTTCTCGAACCAGGCCGCCACCGTCGTCCCCGAGGCCGCCGAGGCCGAGGACGAGGACGCCGCGCTGCCGGGCACCTCGACCGTCTCGAACACCACCTCGACCGCCGCACCCGAGCCGGAGCCCGAGCCCGAGCCGGAGCCCGAGCCCGAGCCGGCCCCTGCGCAGAGCAGCGAGTCGACCGAGTCGACCTCCGGCTCCTCGGAGTCCTCGGAGTCCTCGGAGTCCTCGGAGTCCTCCGACCGCGGGTCCTCGACCTCGCGCAGCACCGAGCGCTCCTCCGACACGAAGAAGTCCGAGAAGAGCGACAGCGTCTCCGTGCCGGACGGCTCGAAGGCCCAGCAGGTCATCGCGATCGCCAAGCAGTACACCGGCGTGCCCTACGTCTACGGCGGCACCACCCCGAGCGGCTGGGACTGCTCCGGCTTCACGAGCTACGTCTACAAGAAGGTCGGCGTCAACCTGCCCCGCACCTCCGGTGCGCAGAAGGCCGCCGGCAAGGTCGTCTCCGCCTCCGAGGCCCGCCCCGGCGACCTCGTCTACCGTCCCGGCCACATCGGCATCTACGCCGGCAACGGCATGATGTACGACGCGGGCTCCTCGAGCTCGGGAACCTCGTACCGCAGCCACTCGTGGATGGGCTCGGTCCAGTACATCCGCGTTCTCTGATCCACCCGCCGGGCGCGCCCGGCCACCGCACGGAACCCGTTGCCCGGGTCATGGTCCACCCGGCAGCGGGTTCCGTCGTGTCCGGGAGGGTGTTGTGCTTTGGAGTGTGACGTCTCCGGGGTCCGCGGCCGGCCGCCGAACGGCGGGTGAACCGGCGGGGAAATCACGGTGCCGGCCTGCATCGTCGCAGTGCAGAGCCCTTGCGCGACGGCATCGCTCGGCTACTCTGGTGCCAGCCGTAAACACATCGCGAGAAGCCCAGGGGGTCGCGTGAGCGCCGTTCCACATCCACAGCGGCCGTCGGCCCGCAGCGCGGGCCCGGTGAGCGGCGTGCGCCCCGGCCCCGGTCCGATCTCCGATCTGCTCGTCGACGACCACACCGACTCGATAGCGATCGAACCCCGCCTCGAAGGCGCTGCGCGTGTGCGCGGCGCCTTCTCCGTTCTCCGGGGCCGGGGATGAAGACCCTGGTCCTCAATGCGGGCTACGAGCCGATGTCGGTGGTGTCGTTCCGACGGGCGGTCGTCCTCGTCCTCGCCGGCAAGGCCTCGGTGCTCGCCGCCGACGACTCCGCTCCCGTGCGCAGCGCCCACCTCGCGATGGCCCAGCCCTCGGTGATCATCCTCCGCCGCTACGTGCGTCCTCCCGCGGGGAGGTCGGTGGCGCTCTCGCGGCGCGGCGTGCTCCGGCGGGACGGCTTCGCCTGCGCCTACTGCGCCGGACACGCGACCACGGTCGATCACGTCGTCCCGCGCTCGCGCGGCGGCGGCAACACCTGGCGCAACCTCGTCGCCTGCTGCCGGCGCTGCAACAACGTCAAGGGCGATCGCACGCCGGAGGAGATGGGCTGGCGGCTCGGGTTCGTCCCCGATGCGCCGCGCACCGGCCGGTGGTGGCTGCGCGACCTCGACTCCCCGGCGGAGGCGTGGCGACCCTTCCTCGAATACGGCTCCGCCGCCTGAGGCGCGCGGGGCCGGCTGCCCGGGAACGCAGAAGGGCGGTGCGGTTCCCGGAGGAACTGCACCGCCCTGTCAGGCTGGGAGATCAGCGGTTGGCGCGGCTTCCGCGACCGGAGATGAAGCCCCAGATGACGAGCACGATGAGCGCACCGCCGATGGCGAGCAGCCACGAGCTCAGCGAGAAGAACTTGTCGACTCCGACGCCGAAGAGCGCCGAACCGATCCAGCCGCCGAGCAGGGCGCCGATGACGCCGCACACGAGGGCGCCGAGCCAGCCGCCGCCCTGACGACCCGGGAGGATCGCCTTGGCGATGGCGCCGGCGATGAGGCCGAGGATGAGGAAAGCGAGAATACCCATGAGTTGTTCCTTTGTCTCTGGACGTCCGACGGCCGTCTGCGACTGCCGGTTCCCTGCGCTGCGCGGTTCCGCGCCGAGCAGGAGTAGATCCTGACGATTACCGGATAAACATATCAAGGATGCTTGTGAGCCTCAATGTTCGCCGTCCGCGGCGCGTCGCGGAACGGGCGGGCCGACCGGTTCCGCTTCCGCGTGCTCGAAGCGCGAGATGCCCGGAATCACGCTCCCGGAGGGCCGCACACAGAGGCGCGCGGTGCAGGTATCGTGGTCGCACCGGTGTGATCGAGAACACCGCGCAGCTCCGCCGGACACCGTGCCGGCCGAACCCCGAAGGAGACGCCGTGACCGACGACCACAGCTCACCCGATGTCGCCGACCCCCAGGCCGTGCTGGTCGGAGTGGACGGTTCGAAGGCGAGTCGCAATGCACTCCGGTTCGCGATCAGCGAGGCGCAGGCACTCGGCCGCTCGATCCGGCTCGTCGGCGCGTACACGGTTCCGAGCGTCGCCGCCGCGACGATCGACGTGTCCTACGTGCCGATCGACGACACCGCGATCCGCGCCTCGGTCACGGCGTCGCTCAAGGAGGCCGCCGCCGAGGTCAAGGCCGCCGGAGTGCCCGTCGAGGCCGTCATCGAGATCGGCGACGCCGCCGGCGTGCTCGTCGAGGAGTCCCGTCAGGCCTCACTCGCGGTCGTGGGCTCGCGCGGTCGCGGCGGATTCGCCGGTCGGCTCCTCGGCACGGTCTCGAGCGCGCTGCCCGCGCACTCCCACTGCCCGACGATCGTCGTGCCCGTCGGCTGGACGCCCGACCGGGAGGGTGCTCCCAAGCACAGCTCCTCGCGCCCGGTCCGGTCGAGCCGCGGAGAGCTGCGGCCCTACGACGAGTCCGCCGAGGCGGTCCCGGGCCTCGACTTCACCGGTTCCGTCGTCGTCGGCGTCGATTCGCTCGCGAAGGAGTCGCCGGCCCTGTGGAAGGCCGCCGAGCACGCCCTGCACCGCGGGACCCCGCTCGACATCGTCGGCGTGCTCACCACGACCGTCGTCGGCCCCGAGTGGCTGCCGAGCACCGGGGACATGAAGCGCTTCCTCGACGAGGGAGCCGACAAGCTCGAGGCGGCGCGCTCGGCCGTCGTCCAGAAGCATCCGGACCTGCAGGTGCAGTGGACGCTCTTCGACGGGCAGCCGGCTGAGGTGCTCGTCCGCGCCTCCGACACCGCCGACGTGCTCATCATCGGTTCGCGCGGTCGCGGCGGCTTCGCCGGCCTGCTCCTCGGCTCGACCTCGCAGTCGGTGCTGCCGTACTCGGCCTGCCCGACCATGGTGGTCCGGGTGCCCCGCTGAGCGCCGGTGCCGCCGACCCCGTCGGTCCGTATCCCGGTGCCGTGCACCCCGGCGTCGAGGCCCGCGGCCTCGGCGTCGGCCTCGACGGGCAGGTGCTCCTCGCACCGACGTCCTTCGACCTCGAGCCCGGGCGTGCCCTCGCGGTCACCGGACGCAACGGGGCGGGCAAGACCACCCTCCTGCGGGTGCTCGCCGGCCTGAGCCGACCGACCACCGGGACCGCGACGATCGCCGGGCGGTCGGCCTGCGACCGCAGCCCGGAGTTCCGGCGCACCGTCGCCGCGCACCTCGGGCCGCCGCCGTTCGCCCGCGATCTCACCCTCCGCGAGCACGCCGTGCTCGTCGCCGCCTCCTGGGGCATCGACCTTCCCGACGCCGAGGAGCGGGTGGACGCCGTGTTCGCCGAACTCGGCATCGGCCATCTCACCGCCCGCTTCCCGCACGAGCTGTCCTCGGGCCAGCGGCAGCTGTTCGCCCTCGTCCTCACGCTCGTGCGGCCATTCGCGGTGCTGCTCGTCGACGAGCCCGAGCAGCGGCTCGACGAGCAGCACCGCGGGCTCGTCGCCGCCGCGCTGCGCCGGCGGCGGGATCGCGGGACGACGATCGTGCTCGTCAGCCACTCGCCGGTGCTCGTCGACGCCGTCGCCGACGACATCGTCGCACTCGCCGCGCCGCCCTCGTGAGGACCGCGGACTCCCGCCTCGCGCTCCTGCGCCGGCTCCACCGGCAGCGCGGCGCGGCGCCGACCCGGGACGACATCACCGTCATCGCCTATGCCGTCGTCCTCCTCGTGCTCGTCCTCGGGGTGCCGCTCGTCCGCGGTGCCGTGCTCGTCCTCGCTTCCCCCGAGGCGTCCGCCGCTCTCCTGTCCTCCGCTGCATCCGGCTGGGCGTGCGCCGCGGCGGGGGCGCTCCTCGCCGGATCCGCGCTGCTCGGGCGGCTCCGCGGGCCGGTGGCGCTCGCCCCGCTCGCGGTCCTCCTCCTCGCCCGCACCGATGTGCCGAGGCGGGTCGCGCTGCGACGCGCCTTCCTGGTCTCCGCGGTCCTCGTCACCGGCGTCCTCGCGGTCGTCGCCGGGGGAGTCGGCGCGGTGCTCGTCGCATCCGCCGGGGTGCCCGTGCCCGCCGTCGTCCGGCTCGTCGTCGCGGCGGCGGGTCTGGGCATCCTGTGCGCGGTCGTCTGGCTCGCCGGGCAGGCGCGCGTGCAGCTCGTCGCGCAGCCG
>ENA-OOKA01000374-OOKA01000374.1-human-skin-metagenome-genome-assembly--contig:-NODE-374-length-12116-cov-6.634442_pt1 | contig 12116 bp, 11 predicted proteins | sample MGYA00248825_ERZ500995 | MGnify/ENA primary metagenome ERZ500995 (study PRJEB25958, sample SAMN03398540) | human skin metagenome | study: EMG produced TPA metagenomics assembly of the Human Skin...
GCCAGCACGGGCCCGCCGAGGCCGGTGCCGAGCACGACGAGCAGGGTCGCGAGGCCGGCCAGACCGCCGACGACGACGGGAGCGCCGAGCCGCACCAGCCAGGAGGGACGCGGCGCGGACACCTCGCGGGAGGCGGGGCCGCGGACCGTGCCCTCGAGCGCTGTCTGCTTCGGTCCCCACAGGTCGCGTCGCTCCGCGGTCGCCTTCCACGGCAGGTCCTGGGCGCCGGGGGCGACCGGCCTGTCGGCCGACGGCTCGGTGGGTCGTGTATCGGCCGACGCGGTGGCCGGATGGAGAGGAGGCGCCGAGGCGCCGCCCGACGGGACAGGTGCTGGTGGGTGGAGCCGCTCGTCGCCGGCAGCGGGGACGACGGCCGGGTCAGGGACCTGCGGGCCGGACTGCTGGGCCGGAGAGCCGGACTGCTGCGCCGGGGGGCCGGGCTGCTGCGCCGGGGGGCCGGGCTGGTGGGCCTGCGGAGGCGGCGAGTCGGGCGCGAAGGGGTCCGGGAACCGGCTGCTCCCGCTGCTCGGCCGATCGGCCGAGGGTGTCTCTCCTGCGCTCACTGCGATTCGCTGTCCTCCCCGGGACGGTGACGAGGCCCGAGCGTCGGCCCGTGCAGGCGGGGGACCGCCTCGAGGGCCGTGCGCACGCCTCGTCCTGGGCGTGCTGGAAGGCTACCGCGAGCAGCTGGACCGCAGGTGGGCGCGGGCTGGATTCGGGGGATGGCCGGGGGAGGGCATGGGGAGTTCTCCCCAGGCAGTTCGCCCCATCGCGCATTCCGGGCGCCCGTCATAGATTTCAGGCACTGGGTGCGGGACTCTCGGGGGAGAGGGATGGTGGCCCTCCGCGGGGGCGGAGGCCGGCGCCGGGCCCGTGGCCCAGCGGAGGCGGGAGACGGATCGGGGGATCCGCTCCCGCCTTCATGCCGTGCGGGGCAGGGCGGGCGGCGTGCGTGATCCGGCCAGGGGTGACGGGTGATGGCGTGTGGCGTACCAGTACGGATATATGACCGTAGTGGCACGCCACACGCCATCACCTGACCACGCCCCCGTCAGCGGGCGGAGCCAGTCAGCCCTCCGTGGCGTCGTCGCCGTCGGCCGCGAGCATCGCGAGGATCGCCGTGAGCGCGGCCTCGGTGCCGGTGGAGAGCGTGGGCTGCGGGTCCGGGGCGAAGTAGGGGGAGTGGTTGGGGAAGGTCTCCCGGCCCTCGACGAAGCCGCCGAAGCCCCAGTAGCAGTACGGGGCGCCGAAGGCGTCGGGGATCATGGAGAAGTCCTCCGAGGCCGTCACCGGGTCCATGTGCTCGACCCGCTCGGCGCCGAGCTGGGCGATCATCGCCTCCCGCACCCGCGCCGTGACCTGCTCGTCGTTGTCGGTGAGGGGGAAGCGGTGGAACAGCTCGAACTCGGGCTCCCGGGGCGAGCGGGCGGCCTCGCACTCCGCGCGGACGATCCGCTCCACGCCCTGAACGAGCTGGCTGAGCACCTGCTCGTCGTAGGCGCGGAAGTTCAGCTGCATCGTGGCGCGGTCGGGGATGATGTTCGCGCTGGTGCCGGCGTGCAGGGAGCCGACGGTCACGACCCCGAAGTCGCCCGGCGCGATCTCCCGCGCCACCAGGGTCTGGATCCGGGTGACGATCGCGGCGGCGAGCACGACCGGGTCCACGCTCAGGTGCGGCATCGAGCCGTGGGAGCCGGCGCCGTGCACCACGATCCGCATCGAGACCGCCGAGCTCATCGCCGGGCCCGCGGTGAGCGCGACCCTGCCCGAGACCGGCGTGGCCAGGACGTGCTGGCCCAGGCACGCGTCGGGCGCGGGGACCTTGTCGACCAGGCCGTCCTCGACCATGGAGCGGGCCCCGGCGGCGATCTCCTCCCCGGGCTGGAAGAGGGCGATGTACGTGCCGGACCAGTCCTCGCGATTCTCCGCGAGCACAGCGGCGGCGCCGAGCGCGGCGGTGACGTGGGTGTCGTGCCCGCAGGCGTGCATGACCGGCTGCACCGCGCCGGCGTCGTCGACCTGGGTGTCGGTGGAGGCGTAGTCCAGCCCGGTCGCCTCCTTGACCGGCAGGCCGTCGAAGTCCGCGCGCATCAGCACCGTGCGGCCCTCGCCGTTGGCGAGCACACCGACGACGCCGCCGCCGATCTCCTGGACCTCGAAGCCCAGCTCGCGCAGCCTCCCCTCGATCACGCCGCGGGTGCGCGCCTCCCGCATCGAGAGCTCGGGGTGGCGGTGCAGGTCCTCGTACAGCGGGAGCTGCCACTCGGCGGCGTCCTCGAGGGCGGTGCGCAGATGCTCGGGCAGGGCGGAGGGGGTGGTCGTGGCGGTCGCAGCGGTCGCAGCGGTCGTGTCGGTCATGAGGGTCCTCTCCCGGCGTCCACGGTGACCGTCGGCGGCCGACCGGGCGGGCGCGGCGTGGGGTATGCGGGCAGGTGGGGCCGACTGTAGACCCCGGGCGCGGGCGAGATGCGAGGGCGGCGCGGAAGGGTGGACGCGGCGCGCGGGGCAGGATGGCGCCGGGGTGCGGAGCGGGACGACGCCGTCGGCGCGATCGGGGCCGACGGGGCGCCGCGCCCGAGGCGGTGTGATCCCGCTGACGGGTGGTGGACAGCTCTTTCGCGCGCGCCCGCGAGGACCCTAGTCTTGACCGGTGCGCCGAGGCGCATGATTTCCCCGACTGACCTGGCAGGACGCGTCTTGCACCAGGCGCGTCCCACACACCGCTGAAGGAGGCCTCCGGCATGGATCCTCGCCCTGACATCCACCTCGGTCACGAGATGACCCCGACGACCCATACCGGGCCCATCCCGGCCGTGTCCGCGAGCGCGGACGCCGGGCAGCGCGACAGCTCCGCGCGCACCACCGCCGCCGTGATCATCGCGCTCGTGCTCGCCTTCATCGGCATCGTGCTGATGGGTCTCTGAGCGGTCGACCCCTCGCCGGGAACGACACGGGAAGGATCCGTCGGCCCGCGGCGTTGCTCCCTCGCAGCCCGGGGTGGGAGGCCCGCGAGGCACGAGGAGAGGACCATCCCATGATCGATCTGGACCTGACCGGCAGGACGGCCTTCGTCAGCGGCTCCACGCAGGGCATCGGCCTCGCGATCGCCCAGCGGCTCGCGCTCGCCGGAGCGCGCGTGGCGGTCAACGGCCGCAGCGCAGAGCGGGTGCAGGAGGCGTGCGAGGCCCTGGTCGGAGCCGGGGCCGACCCGTCGCGGATGATCGCGACGCCCGGCGACGTCACGGCGGAGGACGGTCTCGCTGCTGCGCTCGAGGCCGCCGGCGAGGTGGACGTGCTGGTGAACAACCTCGGCATCTTCGGCGCCGCGCCGGCGCTCGAGATCACCGACGAGCAGTGGCAGCGCTACTGGGACGTGAATGTGATGGCCGCGGTGCGACTGATCCGCGCGACCCTGCCCGGGATGAAGGAGCGCGGCTGGGGGAGGGTGCTGAACATCGCCAGCGACTCCGCGATCGTCACCCCGGCCGAGATGATCCACTACGGCGTCTCCAAGACGGCGCTGCTGGCCGTCTCCCGCGGCTTCGCGAAGGACGCCGCCGGCACCGGCGTCACCGTGAACTCCGTGATCGCCGGACCCACGTACACCGAGGGCGTGCAGGACTTCGTCTACGAACTGGTGGATCCGTCCCTGCCCTGGGAGGAGGCGGAGGCCGAGTTCATGCGCCTGCACCGCCCGCAGTCGCTGCTGCGGCGCCTGATCCGGCCCGAGGAGATCGCGAACATGGTCGTCTACCTCGCCTCGCCGCTCGCGTCGGCCACGACCGGCGGGGCGCTGCGCGTGGACGGCGGGTACACGGACGCGATCCTGCCGTGAACGACGGGCGGCGCATGGCGGAGGGCCCGCCGCCTCGGTACGGTTTCCGCAGGGCCCGCGCCGACGCGACGACCGAGGAGAGGGCATGACGGAGAATCCGCTGACGCTCGACGCACTGCTCGCCCTGGAGCACCGCGGTTGGGAGTCCCTCACCCGGCACGACGGGGGCCGCTTCTACGGCGCGCTGATGACGGCCGATGCGGTGATGATCCTCGTCAACGGCATGGTCCTGGATCGCGACACCGTCGCCGCGACCCTCGACGACTCGCCCGCCTGGAGCGCCTTCACCCTTGAGGACGCACGCCTGGTGCCGACGGGGGAGGGCAGCGCGGCGCTGGTCTATCGGGCGACCGCCGCCCGTGACGGCGAGGAGGAGCCCTTCGTGGCCCTGATGTCGAGCCACTACGCGCTGGTGGACGGCCGGCCGGCGCTCACGCTGTACCAGCAGACGACGGTGACGCATTGAGGAGCGCGGCGGGCAGCTGCTGCACCGACAAGAGCCTGCCGCCGTGCGCGACGAGGGAGACGGCGCGGGAGCCCGTCCCGTACTTTTCTGAACATTCGTGTGATGTCTGCGACTTCGGACGAAAGTCCTGGTCGTCTGTGGTCGTTGAATCGTAATCTTCGAGCGTCTCCGGTGGGGAGACGAGGGGGGACGAGCGCATGCCGCCGACGCCCCGGTCCGTGTCGCGCACGGACATCGGTGACGATCACGAAGGATGGGCATGAACGCTCAGAACCCGACTCCGCCGCGCCCTGATGACGGCCATGGCTGGCCCTCGGCGCCGTCTTACGGCCAGGCCCCGAAGGACGGCCTGCACTTCCAGCCGGCCTCCGCGCGGCAGCAGCCGCAGCGACCCGTGCAGGCACCGGCCAAGAGCTTCCCTATCACCTGGGTGCTCTCGCTGTTGCTGGGCGCGTGGGGCGCGGACCGCTTCTACCTCGGCAAGTGGAAGACCGGCCTGCTGAAGCTCCTCACCTTCGGCGGGCTGTTCATCTGGTGGCTGGTCGACCTGGTGATGCTGAGCATCGGGCGGGTCAAGGACGCCAAGGGCCGCCCTCTGCGCGAGTTTGACGCCATGAAGTGGCCCGCCCGCGCCATCTCCGCTGCGGTCACGCTTGGGTTCCTGGGCATGATGATCCTCGGCGCGACCGCCCCGACGCCCCCGCCCGCCGAGATCACCGCCGCTGAGCCCGTCGCTCTCGAAGAGGCCGCGGCCCCCACGGTGGAGCCCACCACGGCGGAGCCGAAGACAGAGGCTCCCACCACCGAGGCCCCGACCACCGCGGCACCTGCGACCACGCCCGCCCCCACCCCGGAGCCCGTCGCCGCCGAGGGCACCGCTCTCGCCCAGCTCGCCGGACTCGACGAGAAGAGCCGCGCCCCGAAGACGGACTACGACCGTGAGCTGTTCGGCTGGCGCGACGATATGGACCGCAACGGCTGCGACACCCGCAACGACATCCTGCGCCGCGACCTCACCGCGATCACCCTCAAGGGCGGCACGAACGGCTGCGTGGTCCAGCGCGGCACTCTCGACTCCCCGTACAGCGGCGACACCGTCGACTTCGACCGTGCGAACAGCACGGTCGACATCGACCACGTCGTCGCGCTCTCCGACGCCTGGCAGACCGGCGCCGCGAGCTGGGACGAGCAGACCCGCCGCGAGTTCGCCAACGACCCGCTGAACCTCCTCGCCGTCGAGTCGAGCCTGAACCGGCAGAAGGGCGACGGCGACGCCGCGACCTGGCTCCCGCCGCTTAAGGACTACCGCTGCGAGTACGTGGCCCGGCAGATCGCCGTGAAGGACAAGTACGACCTCTGGGTCAAGCCCGCCGAGGCCGACGCCATGGAGCGGGTGCTGGGCGACTGCGAGGGCTTCCTCGCGATCGAGGACGACGACCAGTGGCCCGCGACCGGCGAGGGCGACGTCGTCGCGACCGAGGAGGAGCCCGCGCCGGAGCCTGAGCCGGCCCCCGAGCCCGAGCCGGCCCCTGAGCCCGAGCCTGCTCCGGAACCCGAGCCCGAGCCCGCTCCCGCGTACGAGCCTGCCCCGAAGGAGGAGTCGAACGACAGCGGCTCCGGCGGCGGCAGCGCCTACTACAAGAACTGCGACGCCGCGCGCGCGGCCGGTGCGGCCCCCGTGCACGCCGGCGACCCCGGCTACAGCAGGAAGCTGGACCGCGACGGCGACGGCGTCGGCTGCGAGTAAGGCCGACGGCGCGGGCATGACCTGACCGGTCATGCCCGCGCCCCACGAGGGCGTCCCGCTCCTGCCCGCTGTACCCGCTGAGGGCGAGCGGTCGTCAGCGTCGCCGCAGCACCAGCACCGCGTCGAGGTGCTCGCCCGCCGAGCCGTCGGGGGCGGTCGCGGCGCGCGGCCGCTCCTCGGCGAGCTCGACCTCCCACTCCTCGGCCGAGCCGCCGAGCTGTGCCGCCTCGTCCTGCACGGAGACCATCTTCGCCGGATGGTCCTTCGCCCAGGACGGCGGCGCGGCGTGGGAGACGGCGACCAGGCGTCCGCCGGGGCGCAGCGCGGTCATGGCACGGCGAAGGATCGCGGTGCGGTCCAGCGCCACGTTCGACTGGAAGAAGCTCGCGGTGACCAGGTCAGCCGATGCAGGCTCCGGCTCCCATACGTCGAGGTCGACGGCCTCGAAGCTCGCGCCGTCGAGCCCCCGCGCGGCGGCCTCGTCACGGGCCCGGCCGACGGCGGTGGCGGAGATGTCGAGACCGAGTGCGGTCCAGCCCTGCTCGGCGAGCCACAGCACGTCCCCGCCCTCCCCGCAGCCGAGGTCGATCGCTGCCCCCGGCGCGAGCTCGGCGACGACCGAGGCCATGGTCGCGTTGACCTTCCCCGACCAGACTCGCTCGCTGCCGGAGTAGCGCTGCTCCCAGTACTCGGTGGGGGAGAGATCGGGGTCCGGCTCGGCGTGCGCGGGCGCGTGGGCGTGCGAGGCGTGATGGTGTGGGGTCATGGACTGAGCCTCGCAGACCCTCCCGGAGCGCGGAAGCGCTCTTGCCGGGGACGCCAGAGCGAGCTGGTCCCGCGTGCGGAGTGCGGAGCTCGGGGTAGATTGTCGCCACTTCCAGCGGCTCCGCCGCCGGGTTGAGGGGAGGGGACCCGATGACGAGCACGCGCCCGAGCCGCGCCGAGAAGGTCGACGCCGCGACGCCCGCGAGCCGTAATCGAGTGGTCGACTTCCTGCGCGCCGCCGCGATCACGGTGGTGGTGCTCGGGCACTGGACGATCATCGCCGTCGACCCCGATGGCGGGATCCTCCCGCACGGCGTGCTCGACGGTGCGCGGTGGACCCACCCGCTGACCTGGCTGTTCCAGGTCATGCCGATCTTCTTCCTCGTCGGCGGGTACTCCAACGGACTCTCCTGGCGCTCCGCACGGCGCAAGCAGATCGGCTACGCCGAGTGGCTGCGCACGAGGCTCCGCCGCCTCGGCATCCCGCTGATCCCCCTGCTGCTGGCCTGGCTCGTGATCGGGGTCGTCTCGGTCGCGCTCGGCGCCCCGCACGCGACCGTGCAGCTCGCCTCCCAGATGGCGCTGATCCCCACCTGGTTCCTCGCCGCGTACCTGATGGTGATCCTCGTGGGCCCACCTTGCCTGTGGCTGTGGGAGCGCTTCGGGTGGTGGTCGATCGTGGGCGGCATCGCGCTCGCCGGGATCGTCGACGCGATCAGCATCGCCGCCGACCAGCCGCTGCTCGGCTACCCGAACTACCTGCTCGTCTGGGCGGCGTTCCACCAGGTCGGCTACGCCTGGCTCGACGGACGGCTCCCGGGCATCGGCCGACGGATGCTGCTGGCCGCGATCGGCCTGGTCGGCCTGCTGCTGCTCGTGCTGGTGGGCCCGTATCCGGTCTCGATGATCACCGCCGGGGGAGACGCGATCTCCAACTCGAGCCCGACGCGCGTGACGATGGCGTTCCTCGGCATGCTCCAGGCCGGGCTCGTGCTCTCCCTCGAGAAGCCGCTCGAGGCGCTGCTGCGCCGGCCAAGGCTGTGGTTCGTGACCGTGCTCGTAAACCAGCGGATCATGACCTGGTTCCTGTGGCATCTCACCGTCATGGTGGGCCTCGCCCATCTGCTCCTGGCGCTCGATGCTCGGGTGGTGCTGCCCGAGCCGCTGACAGGGATGTGGTGGGCGACCCGGCCGCTGTGGGCGCTCGTGCTGCTCGCCCTGACCGGCGTGGTCGTACTCGTGATGGGCCGTTTCGAGGATCCGCGCGCCGACGACCGTCCCGCACCGCCGGTGTGGAAGCCGATCGCCGCCGCCGTGTCCGTCATCGCGGGGCTCGCTGTAATGGCATCCGTGGGTGTGGTGGGGGCGGGCGGCGCGGCCTGGTGGTGGCCGCTCGTGCCCATAGTGGGGATGTGGGGGCTCGGGGTGGTGCGAGCGCTGCCCCGAAGGCGACAATATTGCTCACCAGATAAAGCGTAGGGATGGAAGTTATTGATCATGTGGTCCGATACTGACGAAGTGGCGCTTCGTGAAGAGGCGATGGAGTGGCTTGCCGCGTGGACGAACGACGGCCTGGATGCGATTTCGTACGAGGACCTCGGAGACTTTCATTTTCGTGGCAAAAAATTTCCACTGAAGGATCGCCAGCTCGGCATCCGAAAGCCGGCAGGAATGGACAGTGCACTCTCGATTACTACCACCTATCGGGCGCCAGGCAAAGAGCGCCCCTACGAAGACCGCTTGGGGGGTGACGGCCTCATGCGGTACAAGTGGGACGGGGATAATCCCAATAAATTTACGAATCGCGGCCTCCGGGCGGCAATGAATATGGGGCGGCCGCTGATCTGGTTCTGGGGTATTGCTCAAGGTGTCTACAAGCCGATATTTCCAGTTTACATCGTGGCAGAGGAGCCGGACCAGAAGCAGTTTGTCGTGGCGACCGATGGGCTGCAGAACATAGAGTCAATGGGTCATAATGTCGATGAAGTGACGAAGAGATACGTGGTCCAGGAGACGCGTCGGCGTTTGCATCAGCCCGTTTTTCGTGGGCTGATCATGCAGGCGTATGGGACGCGATGCGCAATCTGCATGCTGAGGCACTCAACTCTGCTCGACGCTGCTCATATCGTCCCCGATTCCGAGCCAGATGGAGTGGCGGCGGTACGCAATGGAATTGCGCTGTGCAAGATTCACCATGCTGCATACGACGTCGGTATTATTGGGATCACGCCTGACTACAAGATCGGTGTGCGTGGAGACGTTCTTGAAGAGATCGATGGGCCGATGCTTGAGTTCGCACTGAAAGGCCTCCATGGTAGCGAGCTCAGAGTGCTACCTTCGTCGAAAAAGGAGCATCCGGATCGGGATCTGCTAGCCCGCCAGTTTCGGCGGTTTGAGACGGGGTCGGTTGCTCGGGGGCTTCGCGCTGATTTCTTGCGGCCCAACGCAGAGAGCTGAAGAACGGCTCTTTGCTTGCGTGGCCTCGGTGCGTCGAGTCATGACGTTGTAGTCACCGGAGTTGGCGTGGAAAAACCCTGGATTGCGTGATGAGTGGTCTATGGAGGTCGTGCCCATCGTTTTTTACGGCTCGTTGACGCTGTGACGAAGCCTTTTGAGCCTCTCGGGCAACCCCTCGAGCAACGGGACATCCCCTGGCGCCCACCGCAGCGAGGACAGCTCCGTGAGCGGCACCCACTGCATCGCGTCGTGGTCGCTGCTGGCGGTGGGATCCTCGCCAGTGAACTGCGCGGCATAGCAGGAGAGCTCTATGCGCGCAGTGCCGACATCGCTCAGGCTCCGGTCGACGAACCGGCCGACGGCGACGTCGACGCCCAACTCCTCCTGGAGCTCACGGCGCAGCGCGTCCTCGGCAGTCTCTCCCGCTTCGATCTTCCCGCCGGGGAACTCCCACAGCCCGCCAGCACTGCGCTCGGCGTTGCGTCGGGCGGCGAAGACCGCGCCGTTTCGCTCGACGATGGCGCCGACGACTCGGACGACTGGACTCTCCACCGCGACATCTCCTCTGCCCTGGGCCGACTCCGTCGATCGTACGAAGAGCCGGTGACAGGCGCAGCGAAAGTCGCCGGATGGATGGGGGGCTTACACGGCTGGGGTGAGCTCTCGCTTCGCCCGCACCCCCAGCACCCACGCCCCCACGAGCGCCACCACGATCCCGTTCAGCGGCGCGATCCCGATGCCGTACTCGTTCGACACCCACGCCACCACGCAGCCGAGCACGTACGGCACGAGCGCCTGCCAGCGCACCTTCTCGGTGAGCGTGGACAGCGCCGGCTGCCCACCCCGCCAGCGCGCGATCCAGTCGCCGATCAGCACCCCGCCGACCGGCGGGATGAGGATGCCGATGAGGCTGAGGTAGCCCACGATGTGCCCCTCCACGCCGAGCAGCGCGAGCGCGGTGCCGAGGGCGACGCCGCCGATGATGAAGGGGCCCTTGCGCCTCGCGTTCGCGAGCTCGGCCCCGGCGACGCCGAAGGCGTAGGCGGCATCCGCGTTGGACTTCCACAGGTTCCCGAACAGGAAGAACAGGCCCCAGCCGATCATGCCCATGCCCAGCAGCAGGGTCGTGAAGTCGCCCTCTCCGAACGCGAGGGCGGAGACGGCGCCGAAGAACACCATCAGCCCGTTGCCGATCACGAAGCCGAGACCGCAGGCGAGCACGGCGTCGCGGCCGCGCTTCGCGAAGCGGGTCCAGTTCGCTGCCTGGGTGCCGGCGGAGGCGAAGGTGCCCACCACGGTCGTCACGGCCGCGGCCCAGGTCATGGAGGTAGTGGGCGCGATGTCGAACAGGCCCCGCCAACCACCCACCTCTCCGAGCGCGAGCGCGGTGATCCAGAAGGCGAGCACCAGGATCAACGGCGTGGAGATCAGCGAGACCCAGTACATGCCCTCGTAGCCGTACAGCGCCGTGAGCATCATCAGCGCGGAGACGCCGATCATCACCAGCGCCGGCGCCCAGGCGTTCTCCCAGCCGAAGGCCAGCGCGGTCATCTGTCCGATGGAGCCGACCGCCACCCCGTACCAGCCGATCTGCGTGCCGCCCAGCAGCACGGAGACGAGCTTCGAGCCGGCGGTGCCGAAGGTGTAGCGGGACATGACCACGGTGGTCAGCCCCGTGCGGGCGCCGAGGAAGCCGATCGCGGCGACGTACGCGCCGAGCACCACCGAGCCGACCAGCAGCACCGCCAGGAACTCGGAGAAGCGGAAGGCTGCGCCGATCGAGGCGCCGGCCATGAGCGTCGGCGCGAAGACGGTGAAGCCGATCAGCACCACCGAGATCGAGACGACGCCGCGCCGCGCCGAGGCGGGGACCGGAGTGACCGGATAATCAGGATCGACGGGCTCCGTGCCCGCCTCCTCGCGCAGCTCGGCCGCGGTCACCGGCCGGCGCCGTCGACGTCGGAGCCCTCGGTGCCCGCGCCCGAAGCGCCCGCGGCCTGCGCGCCCTCGCCGGCGGAGCCGGCACCGTCGGTCGACGCGCTGAGCTCGCCCGTCTCGACGCCGATGTCCTCGCTCCAGATCTCGGGCCGCTCCGCGATCATCCGCTCCATCAGCGCGATGCAGTCGGAGTCGTCGAGCACGTCCACCGTGACGCCGCGCTCGCGCAGCAGGTCCTCGGCCATCTCGAAGGTGCGGTTCTCGCCCACCACGATCCGCGGGATCTCGTACAGCAACGCGGTGCCGGAGCACATGATGCACGGCGACAGGGTCGTGTACAGCACCGACTCCCGGTACACGCTCGCGCGCAGGCGCCCGGCCTTCTCGATCGTGTCGGTCTCGCCGTGCAGGATCGCGGAATCCTTCTGCACGCGCTGGTTGTGGCCGGCGGCGAGCACCTGCCCGTCGTGGACCAGCACCGCGCCGATCGGCACTCCGCCCTCGTCCCAGCTCTTCTGCGCCTGCTCGATCGCGAGGGAGAGGAAGCGGCGGTCGTCCTCGGCGGTGGGGGTCCAGGTCATGGCGGAGTGCTCCTGCGGGGTGGGGGAGGGGTCGCAGGAGATCGTAGAGCCGATCCTGCCGCCCCGCGCGCCGGGCCCAGTGGCGAGACCGTGCCGTTCCCTGCCGACACCGCCCAGGGCGTTCCCGCGGGAACGCCCGCGATGCTCTCCGCCGGCTCCGGCCTCCAGGACTCGCGGCCCGGACGCCGCCGTGCTACGCATGGGGCATGGCCCTCACCTGTCCCGCCCGCACCGCCACCGCCCTCGCCGCGCTCGTGCTCTCCCTCGCCGCCTGCACCGGGACCGAGCAGGAACCGGCGCCGAGCAGCGACGGCGGGGCGCCGAGAC
>ENA-OOKA01000375-OOKA01000375.1-human-skin-metagenome-genome-assembly--contig:-NODE-375-length-12097-cov-5.708686_pt1 | contig 12097 bp, 9 predicted proteins | sample MGYA00248825_ERZ500995 | MGnify/ENA primary metagenome ERZ500995 (study PRJEB25958, sample SAMN03398540) | human skin metagenome | study: EMG produced TPA metagenomics assembly of the Human Skin...
CCGCCGCCCTCGGTGCGGGCGGCGTCGTGCACGGCGCGCAGCACGGTCCGCTCCTCCATGCCCAGCCATCCGGCGAGCCGGCGCGCGTACTCGGGCCGCATCGCACGGTCCCGGATCCTCGCCACGACCGGCGCGGCCATCCGCAGCGCGGTGACCTGGCCCTCGACGGTGTCGAGGTCGACCTGGGAGATGGCGGTGCGGATCGCGAACTCGAACAGCGGCCGGCGGGTCTCGATCAGCTCCCGCACCGCCTCGTCGCCGCGCTGGATCCTGAGGTCGCAGGGGTCCAGGCCGTTCGGCTCGACGGCGACGTAGGTCTGGGCGACGAAGCGCTGGTCCTCCTCGAAGGCGCGCAGCGCGGCCTTCTGCCCGGCGGCGTCGCCGTCGAAGGTGAAGACGACCTCTCCGGCCAGGCCCTTCCCGTCGGTGTTCAGCCGCAGCCCGGCCGACGGGTTCGAGTCACCCATCACGCGGCGGACGATCTTCACGTGCTCGGCGCCGAAGGCCGTGCCGCAGGAGGCAACGGCGGTGGTGACACCGGCCAGGTGCGCGGCCATCACGTCGGTGTATCCCTCGACGACCACCACGCGGTGCTGGGAGGCGATCTCCTTCCGGGCGAGGTCGAGGCCGTAGAGCACGGAGGACTTGTGGTAGATCGCGGTCTCGGGGGTGTTGAGGTACTTGGGGCCCTGGTCGGACTCGAGCAGGCGCCGCGCCCCGAAGCCGATGGTCTTGCCGGTGATGTCGCGGATCGGCCACACGAGCCGCCCGCGGAAGCGGTCGTACACGCCGCGCTGGCCCTGGGAGACGAGCCCGCTGGCGGTGAGCTCCTCCTCGGTGAAGCCCCGTCCGCGGAGCACCGAGGTCAGCGAGTCCCAGCCCTCGGGCGCGAAGCCGACGCCGAAGTGCTCGGCGGCGGCCTGGTCGAAGCCGCGCTCTTTGAGGAAGCGCCGCCCGATCTCGCCGATCGGGGCGGAGAGCTGCTCGCGGTAGAACTCCTCCGCGATCGAGTGGGCGTCCAGGAGGCGGCGCCGGGTCCCGAAGTCGGGACGGTCACCGCCCTTGCCGTCGCCCTCCTCGTAGTGCAGCTGGACGCCGTAGCGACCGGCGAGCATCTCGACCGCTTCGACGAAGCTGAGGTGGTTGATCTTCTGGACGAACGAGATCACGTCCCCGCCCTCGCCGCAGCCGAAGCAGTGCCAGTGGCCGAGCTGGGGGCGGATGTTGAACGAGGGCGTCTTCTCGTCGTGGAAGGGGCACAGCCCCTTCATCGAGCCGATCCCGGCGGTGCGCAGCGTGACGTGCTCGGAGACGACCTCGTCCAGGCGGGAGCGCTCGCGCACGAGGTCCACGTCGGCGCGGCGGATCAGTCCCTGTGCCACCCGCTCAGAGCTCCGATCCGAGGCCGGGCAGGGGCATGTCCGCGGCGGTCACGTGCGTGAGGGCGCGGTCGTAGAGCACCTCGTGCAGGCGCCTCGCGGTGACGTCGGTGTAGGAGGCGATCTGGTCGACGATCACGCGCCGCCGGGCGTCGTCGTCCTCGGCCTGCTGCCACAGCTCCGCGAAGAGGGGGCTGAGGTGCTGGGTGCCGGTGTGCCACAGCCGGGAGTAGAGGTCGCGGATGATCTCCTCCTGCGCCTCGTAGACGGGCTGCTGGGAGGCGGAGGACATCACGTACGCGGCGGCCAGGCCCTTCAGCACCGCGATCTCGACGTGGGTCTCCTCCGGCACGATCACGTCGCCGCTGTAGCGGGACACGGGCGCGGGCCCGTGCTCGACGCGGGTGGCGGTGATCGCAGAGCGGGTGAAGCGGCCGATGAGCTGGCTGGCCATGTCCTTCAGCGCCGCAGCCGAGCGCATCGACCCGTCGAAAGCGGACATCCAGGAGGGCTCGGCCTCGAGGCGGGTCAGCGCCGCGTCCAGCGCGTCGAGGCTCTCGTGGGGCATGTACCAGTCTCGGACGACGTACAGCGCGGCGGAGCGCTCCATCGGGTCGCGCAGGCGGCCGAGGTCGAGGGTGCGTCCGGTGATCGCGTCCTCGATGTCGTGGACGGAATAGGCGATGTCGTCGGCGAGGTCCATGACCTGCGCCTCGAAGCACTTCCGGCCCTCCACGGCGCCTTCGCGCGCCCAGGAGTAGACGTCGTGGTCGTCGGCGTAGGTGCCGAACTTCGGGGAATCCGGGTCCGGGCCCTCGCCGCGCGACCAGGGGTACTTGATCGCGGCGTCGACGCAGGCGCGGGTGAGGTTCAGCCCGTGGGGGCGCTCGGGTCCGATCACCTTGGGCTCGAGGCGGGTGAGCAGGCGCAGGGTCTGGGCGTTGCCCTCGAAGCCGCCGAAGTCCTTCGCGAGGTCGTCGAGGACCTTCTCGCCGTTGTGGCCGAAGGGCGGGTGGCCGAGGTCGTGGGAGAGGCAGGCGGCGTCGACCACATCGGGGTCGCAGCCGAGCTCGGCGCCGATGTCGCGCCCCACCTGCGCGACCTCGAGGGAGTGGGTGAGGCGGGTGCGGACGAAGTCGTTCGCGCCCGCGCCGAGCACCTGGGTCTTCGCACCGAGGCGGCGCAGCGCGGAGGAGTGCAGCACCCGGGCCCGGTCCCGCTGGAAGGGCGTGCGGGCCTGGGACTTCGGCGGCTCGGGCACCCAGCGCTCGAGGTCGTGGGCGGTGTAGCCGACGGGCGGGACGGCCGCGGCGGGGCCGGGAGGGGCGGTGGTCGTCATGGCTCAGCCGCCCGAGATGTCGAGCTCGGCCTCGTGGAGGCGCGCCCGATGCTCGTCGGACAGCTCGCGGGTGTCCATCCAGCCGGCGGGGACGGTGGCGTTGCGGGGGTGGCCGGTGCGGCCGCGCGGCCCCTCGACGTCGGCGCCCGGGTAGGGAGCGTCGAGGTCGAGCTCGGAGAGCTTCTCGTCCAGGTCCGCGAGGGATTCCATGGTCGCGAGGCGGCGACGCATGTCACCGCCGACGGGATAGCCCTTGAAGTACCAGGCCACGTGCTTGCGCAGGTCCTTCACGCCCCGGTCCTCGCTCTCGTAGAACTCGGTGAGCAGCTCGGCGTGGCGGCGCAGGATCCGCGCGACGTCGCCGAGGCCGGGGCGGACCCGTGAGGTGCTGCCGGAGAAGCCGGCGGCGAGGTCGGCGAAGAGCCAGGGCCGCCCCTGGCAGCCGCGGCCGACGACGACGCCGTCGGCGCCCGTCTCGTCCATCATCCGCAGCGCGTCCTCCGCGGACCACACGTCGCCGTTGCCGAGCACGGGGATGTCGGTGACGGTCTGCTTGAGGTCCGCGATGGAGGTCCAGTCCGCGGTGCCGGAGTACTGCTCCTTCACGGTGCGGCCGTGGAGGGTGATCCCGGCCGCGCCGACCTCCTGGGCGATCAGACCCGCGTCGCGGTAGGTGAGGTGGTCGTCGTCCACGCCCTTGCGGGTCTTCAGCGTCACCGGCACGTCGCCGGCGGCCTCGACCGCGGCGCGCAGGATGCGGGTGAACAGCTCATCCTTCCAGGGCAGCACGCCGCCGCCGCCGCGACGGGTCACCTTGGGGACGGGGCAGCCGAAGTTCAGGTCCATGTGGTCGGCGCCGTCGCGCTCGAGGATCATCTCCACCGAGCGGGCGACGACCGCGGGGTCCACGCCGTACAGCTGGACGGAACGAGGCCGCTCCCGATCGGCCATGCGCAGCAGGCGCCAGGACTCGCGGTGGTCCTCGATCAGCGCGCGCGTGGTCACCATCTCGGTGGGGAACAGACCGCCGTCGTCCTCGCTGTGCAGGGCGCCGAACTCGCGGCACAGCACGCGGAAGGCCATGTTGGTGACCCCGGCCATGGGCGCGAGCATCACCGGGGTGTCCACGGTGAGCCTCCCGATCGTGAGGGGTCGCCGACGAGCCCCCGTGCCGGGACCGGGGGTGCTGGCCTGGGCGGGGGCTCCGTGCGGGGCATCGTGGAGAAGCGTCATCGTCGTGGGATTCTCCCACCACCGGGCCGTCCATGGGAGGAGGAGGGGTGGTGATGTGCATCCAGCCGAGTTCTGGCTCCGCGTCGACGGCTGTGGAGGAACGGTCGCTGCGCGCGGTGCGGAGGATCCGTCGACGGCGCGTCGGGCGGAAGGCAGGAAGTCCCCACCGGCGTCGCGGTCGCTTGGGAGAATGGGCCATCGGCGCATCCCCTTCCTCTCCCTCGCGCCGTGAAGGCATCGCTCGAAGGAGGCGTGAGATGACCGCATCAGCATCCGGCACCCGGGAGGCTCCCCGGATCGGCTTCGTCGGTCAGGTGGACCACGGTGCCCTGGAGGACGGCCGCGCGCTGTTCCTCGAGGCCGAGGAACTGGGCTACGACGTCGGCTATGTGCGCGTGCGGCATCTGCAGGACGCCCTGTCCTCCCCGCTGCTGTTCCTCTCCGCGCTCGGCCAGCACACCTCCCGCATCCAGCTGGGCACCGCGGTGATCCCGCTGCGCTTCGAGAACGCGGGCCGCCTCGCCGAGGACCTCGCCACCGCCGATCTGCTCACCGGCGGTCGCCTGCGCCCCGGGCTCGGCTCCGGCTACTCCGCGCACGACGCGATCTACACCCGCGCCTTCGGGGCCCTGCACGGGGACCGCACCGACCACGTCGACCGGGTGCTGCACGATCTGCTGGAGCTCATGGACGGGGAGATCGTCGCCGGCGCCGACCAGCACATCGAGGGCGTCGATCCCGGCACGCCGCTGCGGATCCAGCCCCAGGCCCCGGGTCTGCGCGAGCGTCTCGCCTACGGCGCGGCGAGCCCGCAGCGCGCCGCGATGGCGGGCCACGCCGGTCTCGGCCTGCAGCTGGCGACCATGGCCCCGGACGACGGCTCCGGCCGGTCCTTCGAGCTGCTCCAGCTCGAGGCGCTGGAGGCCTACCGGGAGGCGTCCCGCGAGGCGGGGCACGGCGAGGGGCACGTGATGGTCTCCCGCCAGATGATCCCGGTGGAGTCCGAGGCGGACCTGGAGCGCTACGTCACCCTCATCCCGCGTGAGAGGACCGCCGGGCCCGGCGTCAGCGACGAGCACCAGTCCCAGGAGATCGGCGGGAACGCCGCGGTGTTCTCCCGCATCGTCATCGACGATCCCGGCGTGGTCGCGCAGGCCCTCGTCGCTGACGCGGTCGTCCAGGCGGCCGACGAGATCTCGCTCGTGCTCCCCTTCGGGGCGCCCGCCGCGGACCAGCGCGCGATGCTCGGCACCTTCGCCCGGCACGTCGTCCCGCACCTGCTCACCGCGATCGTCTGAGGGGCGCGGGGAGTCCGCGCCGAGGACGTCGCAGGAGAATCCTGCGACGAGGACGGGATCTGTCCTCGGCCTCCGATAGCCCTTCGCCATGAGGGGCTGCGGGGCGATGGGGTCGGAGGTGTCGAGACGGGGCGGTGGCGCGGTGTGTGGTCATGGCCCCAGACTGCGGCGCTGCCGTTCCGCTCGGTGCGTTCTCCGCCGCGTGCTGATCAGCCCGCGACTGATCAGCACAGGGCGGAGTCGCCGGGGCGCCCTGCGGAGGAGGGTGCGGACGGAAGGGGCAGCGGGCGCTCACCCGCCCACGAGCCGCCTGCGGAGCACGGGGTCGACGAGCACGCTCACGTGGTCGCTGATCTGCTCGGCGGTGCCGATGCCGGGCCGCAGCGCGCGCACCGCGGGGTCGGTGATCTCCTCGGCCAGCAGCTCCGGGAGCCCGCGCAGCCCCACATGGGGGCGGTCGAAGAAGGGCTCGATCGCGGGGTCCAGGGTGCGCAGGCCGACCTGTCCCTGCAGCGCGGCGACCTGCTCGACCAGCGCGGCGAGGGCGCCCTGCCGGGTGCGCCAGTCCTGTGCCCGCAGCACCGCGAGCACGGAGCGGCGCAGAGCATCGCCGTCCGGCAGCGCGGCCGCCGAGCGGGCGAGCCACTTCCCGTAGGGCGCCCAGCGCCGATGCAGCAGGTGGGCGAGATGGAGAAGGGTGCGCACGTGACGCGCGGCGATCACGGCGGACCCGTCCTCGTCACCGCGCAGCCCGGCCCGGCCCACGTCGGCGAGCTCCTGGCCGATGCGGGTCCAGTCCGCGCCGATCGCGTACCTGCGCACGTCCTCCGGGTACGTGCGCAGCCGCTCCCGGATCGCGGTGATCGCCCCGGTGCCGTCGTGGAACACGGGACCGGCGGTCACCTCGAGCGCCGCCTGCCCCGTGAGCTGCAGCCAGTCCACCAGGTCGAGCGGCGCGGCGCCGACGAGGCGCTGCGGGGCGATCCCCACCCGCGAGGCGGCGAAGTCCGCGGCCGAGGCGACCTCGGCGCGCTGGTGGACCACCGGCTCCCAGGTCGTCGCGAAGCGCACGGGGTGGCCGCCCCACTGGGTAGGCAGCTCCCGCTCGAGGAGCGCGTCGACCTCCTGCGCCGCGCCGCCCTCGACGAGCAGCGTGAGGCGGAGGCCCCAGTCGTGGTCCCTCGACTGCGCGTCGTCGAACCCGAGCACGTCGGAGCCGGAGCCCAGCCGCGCCGCGGCGTACGGGAGACCAGGCAGCCGGCGCTCCAGCAGCGGCGCCACCACCTCCCGGTGGTAGGCGGCGGACAGCGCGAGGCCGGAGGCGCTGCTCATGCGGAGCACTCTGCCATCCCCGCGGCGCGGCGTGTCAGGGACGGGCGCGTGGCGGCACGACATGGCGATACAGCCATCTCATGTCGCCACGCGCCCGTCGGCGACGCTCGGCGGCCTCGGATCCGCGCGGTCCCGGACATCCGCGGTCCCGGACATCCGCGGTCCCGGACACCGGTCAGCTCGCCGGGACGAGGACGGGGCCGACGGGGAGATCCCCGTCGGCCCCTTCGGCCGTGCTGTGCGGCTCAGGCGCCGATCAGGCGCGCGGCGAGGTAGGACTCGACCTGGTCCAGCGCCACGCGCTCCTGGGTCATGGTGTCGCGCTCGCGGATGGTGACGGCCTGGTCCTCGGCGGTCTCGAAGTCGACCGTGAGGCAGAACGGGGTGCCGACCTCGTCCTGGCGGCGGTAGCGACGGCCGATCGCCTGGGTCACGTCCATCTCGACGTTCCAGTGCCTGCGCAGCGACTCGGCGAGCTTCTCGGCGCGCGGCACGAGGTCCTCGCTCTTGGACAGCGGCAGCACCGCGGCCTTGACCGGGGCGAGGCGCGGGTCCAGGCCCAGCACGGTGCGCTTGTCGACCCCGCCCTTGGCGTTGGGAGCCTCGTCCTCGCGATAGGCGTCGACGAGGAAGGCCATCATCGAGCGGGTCAGGCCGAAGCTCGGCTCGATGACGTAGGGCGTGTAGCGCTCGTTCGCGGCCTGGTCGAAGTACTGCATCTTCGTGCCGGAGGCCTCGGTGTGGCTCCTGAGGTCGAAGTCGGTGCGGTTGGCGACGCCCATCAGCTCGCCCCACTCGCTGCCCTGGAAGCCGAAGCGGTACTCGAAGTCGATGGTGCCGGCCGAGTAGTGGGCGCGCTCGTCCTCCGGCACGTCGAAGCGGCGGAGGTTCTCCTCCTTGATGCCGAGGTCCACGAACCAGTTCCAGCACTCCTCGACCCAGGCCCTGAAGTGCTCGTCGGCCTCCGCGGGCGGGGTGAAGTACTCGATCTCCATCTGCTCGAACTCGCGGGTGCGGAAGATGAAGTTGCCGGGGGTGATCTCGTTGCGGAACGCCTTGCCGATCTGGCCGATGCCGAAGGGGGGCTTCTGCCGGGTGGCGGTGACGACGTTGAGGAAGTTGACGAAGATGCCCTGGGCGGTCTCGGGGCGCAGGAAGTGCAGGCCCGCCTCGGTGGAGACGGGGCCGAGGTAGGTCTTCACCAGGCCGGAGAACTGCTGCGGTTCGGTGAACTCGCCGCGGGTGCCGCAGTTGGGGCAGGCGATCTCTGCCATGCCGCCCTCGGGGGCGCGGCCCTTCTTGGCCTCGAAGGCCTCGATCAGGTGGTCCTCGCGGAAGCGGTTGTGGCAGCTGCGGCACTCCACCAGCGGGTCGACGAAGGTCGCGACGTGACCGGAGGCCTCCCACACCCGCTTGGGGAGGATGATCGAGGAGTCCAGGCCCACCATGTCCCCGCGGGACTGGACGAAGGTGCGCCACCACTGGCGCTTGATGTTCTCCTTGAGCTCCACGCCCAGGGGGCCGTAGTCCCAGGCGGAGCGGGAGCCTCCGTAGATCTCACCGGCCTGGAACACGAAGCCGCGCTTCTTGGCGAGAGCGATGACGTTGTCCAGCGTGCTGGCGGGGGCCTTGGCCACGGGGAGACTCCTGGTGACGGTGCGGTCAGAACGCGCCCAGCATAGTCATCGGCCCAGGACGCCGCTCGCGTGTGAGCGTCCCCACGCGCACCGGCTCCGCAGGGCCTCCCGACTTGCACGCCGACTCCCCCATTGGTGAGAATGATTGTCATGTCGCATGCCTCTCCTCTTCGCCGCCGCACCCTCCTGTCCGCCCTCGGCCTCGGCGCCGGTGCGGCGCTCCTGGCCGCCTGCGGGGAGGGTGCGGCCACCGACGGGGACGGGCTGTCGGTCGTCACCTCGGCCTACGCGCTGAGCTTCCTGGTCACGCGGATCGGCGGCGAGCACGTCGCCCTCACGGATCTCACCACGCCGGGGGCCGACGCCCACGGCCTCGAGCTGTCCGTGAAGCAGACCATGCTCGTCGAGGAGGCCGACCTGGTGCTGCAGATCCCCGGTTTCCAGACCGCGCTCGACGACGCCATCGCCTCCCAGGGGGGCGACAACGTGCTCGACGTCTCCTCCGTGATCACGCTCCTGGCGGCCGATGCCGGCAGCGCGGAGGAGGGGCACGCCGGGGAAAGCGAGGAGGAGCACGCCGAGCACGCCGAGGAGGGCGACTCCCACGAGGGCCACGACCACGGCCCGAACGACCCCCACTTCTGGCACGACCCGCTGCGGATGGCGGATCTGGGCGACGCGATCGCCGCGCGCCTGGGCGAGCTCTCCCCCGAGCACGCCGAGGAGTTCACCTCCGCCGCGGCCACGGTGCGCGAGGAGCTCGAGCAGCTCGACGCCGAGCTGAGCTCCGCCTTCGAGGAGGTGGCCGATGAGCGACGCACCTTCATCACCAGCCACGCCGCCTACACCTATCTCGCCGACCGCTACGACCTGCACCAGGTGGGGATCTCCGGGATCGACCCGGAGACCGAGCCGTCCCCGCAGCGGCTGCTCGCCCTCGAGACCGTGGTCCGCGACGAGGAGGTCACCACCATCTTCTTCGAGGCGACGGCCTCGCCGAAGGTCGCCCAGACCCTCGCCGACAATCTCGGCATCGACAGCGCCGAGCTGGACAACCTCGAGACCCAGCAGTCCCCGGAGGCGGACTACCCTGCCGTCATGAGAAGCAACTGCACCGCCCTCGCGGAGAGCTGGGCGTGAGCGCCGGGGACGGAGCCGGGGACGGACCTGTCGTCGAGATCGTCGGCGCGAGCGTCTCCCGCGCCGGCCAGCGGGTCCTGCACGACATCGACCTGAGCATCGAGCGCGGCGAGCTCGTCGCGCTGCTCGGTGCGAACGGCTCGGGCAAGTCGACCCTGCTGCGCGCCGCGGTCGGGGTGCTGCCGCTCGAGAGCGGCACGGCGCACCTGCTGGGCCGCCCGGTCTCCCAGGGCCGCGCCCACGACGGCCTCGGCTACGTCCCCCAGGAGTCGGCCGAGACCGGCTCGATCCCGGCGACCGCGCGGGAGACCGTCGCCAGCGGCCTGCTCACCGCCCGCCGCTGGTGGCCCAGCGCCCGCGAACCCCGGGTCGATGCCGCGCTCGAGGCGGTCGGGATGGCGGACCTCGCCGGCCGGCCGATCACCCGCATGTCCGGCGGGCAGCGCCGGCGCGTGATGATCGCCCGGGCCCTGGTGCGCGATCCCGAGCTGCTCGTGCTCGACGAGCCCTTCTCCGGGGTGGACGTCCCCACCCAGCAGCTGATCGCCGACCTGTTCCGCGATCTCTCCGCCCGCGGCACCACCCTGCTCGTGGTCCTGCACGAGACCGGTCCGCTGACCGATGACATCAGCCGCGCCGTGGTCCTCGACCACGACCGCATGGTCCACGACGGCCCCGTGAGCGAGCGCCCGCACCTCGACCCCGGGCACGGACACCCCGAGGACGCCGCCCCGCTCGACGAATGCCTGGGACAGGAGATCCACCCCGCATGATCTCGATGCTGGACATCCTCACCTCCGACCTGCTGCGCTACCCGCTGATCATCGCGGTGCTCATCGGGCTCACCGCCCCGGTGGTCGGCACGTATCTGGTGCAGAAGCGGCTCTCCCTGCTCGGCGACGGCCTCGGGCACGTCGCGCTGACGGGCGTGGCCGTCGGCTGGCTCGTCGGCGCCTGGCTCTCCGCCACCCCGGCGGACCTGCTCGCGATCCCGGGGGCGCTGGCCGCCTCCGTGATCGGCGCGGTGCTGATCGAGTACGTGCGCGAGATCAGCCACACCAGCCGCGACGTGGCGCTGGCGATCCTGTTCTACGGCGGCATCGCCGGCGGTGTGGTCATCATCCAGCTCGCCGGCGGCACCTCGCAGAACCTGATGGGCTATCTCTTCGGCTCCCTCTCGACCGTGACCCGGCTGGACACCGTGATCGCGCTCGCGCTCGCCGTGGTCGTGCTCGCGATCGGGGTGGGGCTCTCCGGCCTGCTCGCGGCCGTCACCGCCGATGACGAGTTCGCCCGCGCCGCGGGGCTGCCGGTGCGGACCGTCAACGTCCTCATCGCCGTGATGGCGGCGCTGACGGTCACGCTGTCGATGCGGATCGTGGGCGCGCTGATGGTCTCGGCGCTGATGATCGTGCCGGTGGCCGCCGCGCAGCATCTGGTGGTCGGCTTCGCCCGCACGATGCGCACGGCCATGGTCATCGCGGTGCTGTGCGCCGTCGGCGGTCTGGTGATCACGGTCTACGTCGACCTCCCGCCGGGCGGCGTGATCGTGCTGCTGACGATCGCGGTGTACGTGGCCGCGCTCGTCGTCCGCTCGCTGCTCGCGGCGCGCCGCAGCCGGCCGGCGGGCGGCCCGGGGCCCGCGGCCGCGGACGCTTCCCCGTCGGCGGCGCATGGTCCCTCCCACCGGTGATGGTGGTCCCTCGCACCAGAGATGGAGGTCCCGCACCAGGTGAGGGACAATGAGGGCATGCAAAGGAACACCCGCCAGCGCGCCGCGATCCTCGAGACGCTCTCCCGGCAGGTGGACTTCCGCAGCGCCCAGCAGATCCACGAGCAGATGCGCGCCGACGGCGAGACCGTCGGCCTCGCCACCGTGTACCGCAACCTGCAGGCGCTCTCCCGCGCCGGGCGTCTGGACGTGCTCGTGGCGGGGGACGGGGAGTCCCTCTACCGGCAGTGCGAGGACACCGGCCACCACCATCACCTGGTGTGCCGCGAGTGCGGCCGCACCGTGGAGTTCCTCGCCCCGAGACTCGAGGCGTCCATGACCGCGATCGCCCGCGAGCACGGCTTCACCGAGGTGGACCACACCCTCGAGGTCTTCGGGCTGTGCGAGGAGCACTCGAGCACCGCCGCGCCCTCGGAGGACGAGGACGATCCCGAGGAGCCGGAGGACGAGGTGGCCGCGCGATGATGGACTGGGTCCAGTCGCTGCCGCTGCTGCCGGCGATCGCGTTCCTGTACGTGGTGATCTGGGCGCGCGCCGGCGGCACCTATCTCGTCGGCCGCGGGGCGCGGAAGGCCGCGAACCGCGGCCGGGTGAAGAAGCTGCTGGAGTCGACGTCCGTGCAGCGCGCGACCGAGCTCGTCAACCGCTGGGGTGCCTGGGTCGTGGCGCTGAGCTTCCTGACCGTCGGCTTCCAGACCGCCGCGAACGCCGCCGCGGGCCTGACCGCCATGCCTGCCCGTCGCTACCTGCCCGCCCTCGCCGTCGGCGGCCTGGCCTGGGCGATCATCTACGCGACCGTCGGCCTGGTGGCCGTGGCGGGCTGGTTCGAGCTGTTCCTCATCTCCCCCGCCGGCGCCGTCGCCGTGCTCGCCCTGCTGGTGCTGCTGGTCGCTCTCGTGCTGCAGCACCGCCGCCGCACGGGCGCCCGGGCAGCCCTCGTCGCGACCCTCGCCGAGAGCGAGGTCGCGACCGAGGCCCCGTCCGAGGTCGGCACCGACCGGCCGACC
>ENA-OOKA01000376-OOKA01000376.1-human-skin-metagenome-genome-assembly--contig:-NODE-376-length-12096-cov-7.864961_pt1 | contig 12096 bp, 8 predicted proteins | sample MGYA00248825_ERZ500995 | MGnify/ENA primary metagenome ERZ500995 (study PRJEB25958, sample SAMN03398540) | human skin metagenome | study: EMG produced TPA metagenomics assembly of the Human Skin...
CGATTCCACGGGCCGACGGCCGCCTGGGCGATCCTCGGGGCGTCCGGTGCGTTCCTCACCTGCCCCGGACGTGCGCCTCAGTACTCGATGACGACGCGGCCCTCGATCTTGCCGTGCTCCATCTCGTCGAAGACGGCGTTGATGTCCTCGAGCGGGCGCTTGCTGAACGTCGGCTTGATCTTGCCGGCGGCGTAGAAGGCGAGCGCCTCGTCCATGTCCTGGCGGGTGCCGACGATCGAGCCGCGGATCGTCAGTCCCTTAAGGACGATGTCGAAGATCGGCGCCGGGAACTCGCCCGGGGGCAGCCCGTTGAACACGATCGTGCCGCCGCGGCGGGTCATGTCGATCGCCTGGCGGAACGCCGCCGGGTGGACCGCGGTGACGAGCACGCCGTGCGCGCCCCCGGTCTTCGACTGGATCTCCTCAGCCGGGTCGACGGCGAAGGCGTTGACGGTGAGCTCGGCGCCGTGCTTCTTCGCCAGCGCGAGCTTGTCGTCGGCGACGTCGACGGCGATGACGCGCATGCCCATCGCCACCGCGTACTGCACCGCGATGTGCCCGAGGCCGCCGATCCCGGAGATCACGACCCACTGGCCGGGCCGCACCTCGGTCCGCTTGAGCCCCTTGTAGACGGTGACTCCCGCGCACAGCACCGGGGCCACCTCGTACGGGTCGGCGCCCTCGGGGATCTTCGCGGCGAAGTCGGCGTCGACGAGCATGTACTCCCCGAACGAGCCGTCGACGGAGTAACCGCCGTTGGTCTGCTGCTCGCACAGGGTCTCCCAGCCGGTGCGGCAGTACTCGCACTGCCCGCAGCCCGAGGCGAGCCAGGCGTTGCCGACCATGTCGCCGACCGCCACGGACGTCACGCCCTCGCCGACCTCCTCGACGACTCCCACGCCCTCGTGGCCGGGGATGAAGGGCGGTTCGGGCTTGACCGGCCAGTCGCCGTGGAGGGCGTGGAGGTCGGTGTGGCAGACGCCGCTGGCGATGAGCTTGACGAGGGCCTGGCCGCGGCCGGGCGTGGGCTTCTCGACGTTCTCATCGACGGTGATGGAATCGCCGAACTGTTCGACCACTGCTGCTTTCATGATGATCATCCTTCTCGTGTCGGTTCTGTCGGGGATGGGTCGGGACGCTGCCGGGGATTCATCGGAGACGGGTCCCCGGGTGATGCGTCGGTGGGTCGGGTGGTGCGTCCCGGGCGTCGGTGACCGGGACGGGGGAACGGTGGGCCGGGTTCCGCGATCGCGCGGGGCCCGGACCGGGCGGGGATGCGTCGGGGTGCCGAGGGGTGCGGGTCCGCTGCCGGGCCCGATCACGCCTCGGCCGAGGGATGCCCTCGGGTCGACGAGGGACAGAGGCCCGGTCGCACCTCGGCCGAGGGGGGGCCGGGGGCGCCCGGTGGGGCGTCGGATCCGCTGCCGGGCCGGCGGACCCGGCCGGGACGTTCGACGTCCCGGCCGGGCGCGGCTCAGAAGAACCCGAGCGCGTTCTCGGAGTAGCTCACCAGCAGGTTCTTCGTCTGCTGGTAGTGATCGAGCATCATCAGGTGGTTCTCACGTCCGATGCCCGAGCTCTTGTACCCGCCGAATGCCGCGTGCGCGGGGTAGTTGTGGTAGTTGTTCACCCACACGCGACCGGCCTGGATCTCGCGGCCCGCCCGGTAGGCGGTGTTCGCCTCACGGCTCCACACGCCGGCGCCGAGGCCGTAGAGGGTGTCGTTGGCGACGGCCATCGCCTCGGCGTAGTCCTCGAACGAGGTGAGCGCGAGGACCGGGCCGAAGATCTCCTCCTGGAAGATCCGCATCGAGTTGTCGCCCTGGAACACCGTCGGGGAGACGTAGAACCCGTCGGCGAGGTCGCCGTCGAGGTGGGCCTGCTCGCCGCCGATGAGGACCTTCGCACCCTCCTGCTTGCCGATGTCGAGGTAGGACTTGATCTTCTCGAGCTGGTCGTTCGAGGCCTGCGCTCCCACCTGGGTGTCGGTGTCGAGCGGGTTGCCCTGCTTGACCGACTTCACGCGCTCGATGCCGGCGGCGACGAAGTCGTCGAAGATCGACTTCTGGACGAGGGCGCGCGACGGGCACGTGCAGACCTCGCCCTGGTTGAGGCCGAACATCGCGAAGCCCTCGAGTGCCTTGTCGTAGAACGCGTCCTTCTCCCGCGCCACGTCGGCGAAGAAGATGTTCGGGCTCTTGCCGCCGAGCTCGAGGGTCACCGGGATGAGGTTCTGCGAGGCGTACTGCATGATGAGGCGGCCGGTCGTCGTCTCGCCGGTGAAGGCGATCTTGCGGATCCGCTTGTTCGAGGCGAGCGGCTTGCCGCACTCGACGCCGAAGCCGTTGACGATGTTGAGCACGCCCGGGGGCAGCAGATCGCCGATGAGCTCGACGAGCACGAGGATCGATGCCGGGGTCTGCTCGGCGGGCTTGAGCACCACCGCATTGCCGGCTGCGAGCGCCGGGGCGAGCTTCCACACCGCCATGAGGATCGGGAAGTTCCACGGGATGATCTGGCCGACGACGCCGAGCGGCTCGTGGAAGTGGTAGGCCACGGTGTCGTCGTCGATCTGGGACAGCGTGCCCTCCTGGGCGCGGATCGCCCCGGCGAAGTACCGGAAGTGATCGACGGCGAGCGGCAGGTCCGCATTGAGCGGCTCCCGGATCGCCTTGCCGTTGTCCCAGGTCTCGGCGACCGCGAGCATCTCGAGGTTCTCCTCGATCCGGTCGGCGATCCGGTTGAGGATGACGCCGCGCTCGGCCGGGGACGTCTTCCCCCAGGCGGGCGCCGCCTTGTGCGCGGCATCGAGGGCGACCTCGATGTCCTCCGCGGTGGACTGCGCCACTTCGCAGAACGGCTTGCCGTTGACGGGGCTGATGTTCTCGAAATAGTTCCCCTTGACCGGGGCGACCCATTCCCCGCCGATCCAGTTGTCGTAGCGGGACTTGAACGTGACCTTCGAGCCCTCGGTTCCGGGCTGTGCGTAAACGACCATGCCAACTCCTTCGTCGTCATCGTGTCCGTCCCCGGCACCGTTGCCGGGAGATGCGTCCACGCTAATGCGCCGGAGGTTGCCTCAAGGTTGCAACGAGGCGAGGACGGGTCACGGTCCGGCCGGCGAGGCTGCTCGGGACCCGGCGGAGCGCGGTCCGCTCATCCTCCGCCGAGGAGCTCCTCGAGATGCGCGAGGACGAGGCTGCGCTTGGGCGACCGGGCGGGCAGGATCCGCAGCCCCAGGCGCCACGCCTCCTCGTCGTGCCGGGCCTCGGGGCGCTGGAGGTAGTCGAAGAGCTCGTCGGCGGTGGCGCTCTCGAGCACCGCGGTCCGCACCACGGCCGCGAGCCGGACGCGCTCCTCGCCGACGGCCGCGGACTCCGAGGCCGGCAGCAGCTCACCCCGGTAGTCGGCGAGGGCGGCGCCGATGTCCCCGCGCGCGAGCGCGGCGGTGACGCGTGTGAAGTCGGCTGTGACCCCGGGCGGCAGGCGATAGGGACGGGAAGGCAGCTCGGTGTCGGGGCACCACCGGTCGAACACCTTGCGCAGGCGGGTGATCTCCGCGCGGAGCGTGACCCCGGTGAGCGGGTCGCCGTCGGCCGAGAGCAGGTGCGCGAGGTCCGCGCTCGTCACGCCCTCCGGGTGCAGTGCGAGCAGGGCGAGGATCTCGGCGTGCCGCAGGCGCAGGCGCACCGAGCCGCCGGGGACCTCGAGCAGGGGCACCGTGCCGCCGACGAGACGGACGACCGCCCGCGGCAGCGGTTCGGAGCGGTGTGCATCCGGGGAGTCGTGTGCGGCTGCGGGGCCGTGTGCGGCGGCGGGGCCGGTGGCGGCCGGGACGCCCTGTGTGTCCGCAGGGTCGGCAGTGGTCGGGAAGCCGAGGGTGGTCATGGCGCCGGAGGTGAGCGCGGTCCCGCCGGTGAGCCCGATTCCGGCGGTGGTCGTGGCGTCAGCGGCAATCGCCGATCCGGCGACGATCGTGGATCCGGCCGCTGCACGGACGCCACCGCCGCCGATGCCGCGGGGCACGGACAGCGAGCCGGGCGCGGTGGCAGGGATCGCCTCGGGCCCGGCACCGGGTTTGGGGTGGCCGCCGGGTCCGGGGTGACCGCCGGTCGCGGCACCGAGCTCGGGGACGAATCCGCTCTCCTGAGTCGTGTCCGCCTCCCGGTGGAGCAGCATCCGCATCTCCGCCTGTGCCGCGGCGACCGCCGCCTCGACGAGCGGCTGGCTGTGGCGGGCGACCGCCTTCTCGTCCCCGGTGAGATCGACGACGCCGAGGATCCGCCGGGTGCGGGGATCGCGGATCGGCACCGCGGTGCAGCTCCACGGGTGGACGGAGCGCGCGAAGTGCTCGGGCCCGGTGATCTGGACCGATGACCCGGTGGCGAGCGCGGTCCCCGGGGCCGAGGTCCCGATCGACTCCTCCGACCAGTCCATCCCCGGCTCGAACCCCATGCCCGCGGCCCGGCGAAGTGCGTCGTCGTCCCCGAGGATCCAGAGCATCCGGCCGTGGGCATCGGCGATCGCGACGAGCAGACCGGTGCCCGCGGCGGGCGCGGCGAGCAGCTGCTCGAACACCGGGAGGACGTGCCGGAGCGGGTGGGCACTGCGCGCCTCGGCGAGGGCGGAGGCGTCGAAGGCGTGGACCGGGCGACTCCGCTCGGGGTCGCGCCGGTGGTCGAGGGACCGCTGCCACGAGGAGCGCACGATCTCGCGCAGGCCGCTCACCGCGGTCAGTCGACCGGTGTCGAGCTGCTCATGGGCACTGAGCACATTCGACGGGTTCGCCATCGTCGGGCACCTCGCAGGGGATCCGCGGCGCGCATCGACGCGCCGGTCCGGCGGACGACGGTGTCCGCGGGTGCCACCAGTGTAGGCGCGAACCCGGCGCCCGACCAGGTTCGGCGGCGATCCCGCTGGTCGCCGGACTGCGCAGCACGGCAGGCCACCCTGTACTCTGTGAGAACTCGGACCGCTTGCTGAAAGGCTCCTGAGATGTCTCCTTCGACCGTCGGCCTCGCCCTCCTTCTCCTCGGCATCCTCGCGATCGTCGGCACGCTGATCCGTGTCAGGAGCCGCTGGACCCAGAAGCTCTTCCTCCCGGTGTCGATCATCGCCGGGTTCATCGCGCTCATCCTCGGGCCCGAGGTGCTCGGCCGGCTCGCCGGTCTCGTCGGCCTCGACGCGCTCACCGAGGGCGGTCTGTTCGGCGCCGACGTGATGAGCGTGTGGTCCGAGCTCCCCGGCCTCCTCATCTCGGTCGTCTTCGCCACGATGTTCCTCGGCGAGGCCATCCCCTCCCCCAAGCGCGCGGTCACCCTGCTCGGCCCGCAGCTGTCCCTCGGCGTGACCTTCGGCGCCGGTCAGTACGTCGTCGGCATCCTCGTCGCAGTGCTCCTCCTCGTCCCTCTCTTCGACATCAGCCCGATGTTCGGCGCGCTCATCGAGATCGGCTTCGAGGGCGGACACGGCACCGCGGCCGGCATGGCCCCGGTGATGGCGGAGCTCGGCTTCGAGGAGGGCGGCGACCTCGCGCTCGCGATGGCCACCGTCGGCATCGTCAGCGGTATCCTCGTCGGCGTCATCGCGGTCAACTGGGCGGCCCGCACCGGGCACTCGCAGTTCCTCGACTCGAAGGCCGAGCTGCCCGAGGACGAGCAGCGCGGCGTCTACGCCGGCGACGACCAGCCCTCGGGCGGCAAGCTCACCGTGCGGGCCTCCTCGCTCGAATCCCTCACCCTCCACATCGGCATCGTCGGGCTCGCCATCGTCATCGGCCAGCTCCTCCTCATGGGCATGCAGGCGATCGAGGGCGCACTGTGGGCCGACTTCGTCGAGATCTTCGCCTACGTCCCGCTGTTCCCCCTCGCCATGCTCGGTGGAGTGATCATCCAGCTCGTCATCGACCGGACCGGACGCGGTGACCTGCTCGACCGCGGGACGATGGAGCGGATCCAGGGCGCCTCGCTCGACCTCCTCATCATCGCGGCGCTCGCCACGCTGTCCCTCGATGCGATCGCGAACAACTTCGGTCCCTTCGCGATCCTCGCCGTCGTCGGCATCGCGTGGAACGTGTTCGTCCTCTTCGTGCTCGCCCCGCGCTACATCTCCCGCTTCTGGTTCGAGCGCGGCATCGGCGACTTCGGCCAGTCGATGGGCGTCACCGCGACCGGCCTTCTCCTCATGCGGATGGCCGACCCGAACCGGAAGAGCCCGGCCTACGAATCGTTCGGCTACAAGCAGCTCGTGTTCGAGCCGTTCTTCGGCGGCGGCATCATCACCGCGGCCGCGATCCCGCTCATCGTGCAGTTCGGACCGTTCCCGTTCCTCATCGGCATGAGCATCCTGCTCATCGCCGCGATCCTCTCCGGACTGCTGTACTTCGGCAGGAACCCCCGCTTCGGCGACTTCGAGACCAAAGCCGACTGACCGGAGCCCGGTTCGATCCTGTGCCCGGCACGGCCCTGCACCCCCGACTCGGCCTACCCGTCCACCCGGCACGGCCCTGCACCCGGCACCCCCTGATGCCTCCGCACCCATCGACTGGCCACTTTGAGTCGAATACTCGCGAGTATTCGACCGAACATGACCACTCGAGTTGCCCCACCGGGAACGTGCGTCCAGGGCCTCAAGGGGTATGTCCCGAGGCTTCTGAATGTGGCTCGAAGCCTTCCGGGTGTATGCCTCCAGCTCCTCCGGCACCTCTGATACCCCAAGTACCCATCGAGTGGTCACTTTGAGTCGAATACTCGCGAGTACTCGACCGAATGTGACCACTCGACGCGTGGTGTCGCTCACCTGACAGGAAGAGGCAGCCTTCGGATGGGTGGGTTCAGTCGTCCTCGGTGGTGCGAAGTCCGCGGCCGACGGACAGGAGCTCGATCTCGGGGCGCTCGGCCACCAGCCGCTCGACCGAATCGAGGACCCGCACCACGTGCTCCCTGCCCGCTCCCACGGCCGAGGCGCCGATCGCCGCGCGGCGATGCAGGTCGAGGTGGTCGACCTCGCCGACGCTGACCTGGAACCTGCGTCGCACCTCGGCGATGATGGGCCGCACGACCGAGCGCTTGGCCTTGAGCGAGTGCACGTCCCCGAGGCGCAGGTCGACCTCGATCCATCCCATCCACATGGTTCCAGGGTGGCAGACGCGGCCTCCTGAATGCACTGCGGGCCCGGAACCGCAGTTCCGGGCCCGCAGCGGTCTCACCTCATGGGGTGATCACCGAAGGGTGCGGGGCGACGATCAGTCGTCGTCCTCGTCCTCCTTCTTCTCGACCACGAGGGTCTCGGTGGTGAGCACGAGGGCCGCGATCGAGGCCGCATTGCGCAGCGCCGAACGGGTGACCTTGACCGGGTCGATGATGCCGGCGCCGATGAGGTCGCCGTACTCGCCGGTCGCGGCGTTGTAGCCCTGGCCGGACTCGAGCTCCGCGACCTTCGAGGCCACGACGTAGCCGTCCTGGCCCGCGTTCTCGGCGATCCAGCGGAGCGGCTCGACGACGGCCTTGCGGAGGATGGCGACACCGGTGGCGGCGTCATCGCTCAGGCCGAGGTCGTCGCCCTCGAGCGCCTTGACGGCGTGGACGAGAGCGGAGCCGCCGCCTGCGACGACGCCTTCCTCGATGGCCGCACGGGTGGCGGACACGGCGTCCTCCACACGGTGCTTGCGCTCCTTGAGCTCCACCTCGGTGGCGGCGCCGACCTTGATGACCGCAACACCGCCGGCGAGCTTCGCCAGGCGCTCCTGCAGCTTCTCCCGATCCCAGTCGGAATCGGTGTTGGCGACCTCGCCGCGGATCTGCGCGACCCGGCCGGCGACGTCCTCATCGGATCCGGCACCGTCGATGACAGTGGTGGCGTCCTTGGTGATCGTCACGGTGCGGGCACTGCCGAGCTGCTCCAGGGTCACCTGGTCGAGCTTCATGCCCATGTCCGCGGTGATGACCTGGCCGCCGGTGAGGACGGCGAGGTCCTCGAGGATCGCCTTGCGGCGGTCGCCGAAGCCCGGGGCCTTGACCGCGGCGACGTTGAGGATGCCGCGAATCTTGTTGACGACCAGGGTCGACAGCGCCTCACCCTCGATGTCCTCGGCGATGATGAACAGCGGCTTGCCGGCCTGCTGCACCTTCTCGAGCACCGGGAGCAGATCCTGGATGTTCGAGATCTTGCCCTGGTTGATGAGGATGTAGGGATCGCTGAGGACGGCTTCCTGGCGGTCGGCGTCGGTCACGAAGTACGGAGACAGGTAGCCCTTGTCGAACTGCATGCCTTCGGTGAACTCGAGCTCGACCGAGGAGGCCTGGCTCTCGTCGATGGTGATGACGCCGTCCTTGCCGACCTTGTCGAAGGCCTCGGCGATGAGCTCGCCGATCTCCTTCGACTGGGCGGACAGGGCTGCGACGTGGGCGATCTCCTGGGAGTCGGCCACCTCGCGGGCGATCTTCTTCAGCTGCTCCTCGACGACCTCGACGGCCTTCTCGATGCCGGTCTTGAGCTGACCGGGAGCAGCGCCTGCGGCCACGTTGCGCAGACCCTCGTGGACGAGGGCCTGGGCGAGCACGGTCGCGGTGGTGGTTCCGTCGCCGGCGACGTCGTTCGTCTTGGTGGCGACCTCCTTGGCGAGCTGGGCGCCGAGGTTCTCGTAGGGGTCGTCGAGCTCGACCTCGCGGGCGATGGTCACACCATCGTTGGTGATGGTGGGCGCACCCCACTGCTTGTCGAGCACGACGTTGCGGCCGCGCGGGCCGAGCGTCACCTTGACGGTGTTGGCGAGGACGTCCACGCCGCGCTCGAGCGCCTTGCGCGCCTCATCGTCGAACTGCAGAGTCTTGGGCATACGTCACTTCCTTGAGATTGCGTGTGGAATCCGGTGAACGGAGTGGAATCCGGTCGGAAGCGGTTCAGCCGATGACGGCGAGCACGTCGCGCGCCGACAGGACGAGGTACTCCTCGCCCTGGTACTTGACCTCGGTCCCGCCGTACTTGGAGTAGATGACCTTGTCGCCGACGTTGACGTCGAGCGGCACGCGGTTGCCGTTGTCGGCGACGCGACCGGGGCCCACGGCGACGACCTCGCCCTCCTGGGGCTTCTCCTTGGCGGTGTCGGGGATGACCAGACCGGAAGCGGTGGTCTGCTCAGCCTCGACCTGACGGATGACGAGCCGATCGTCGAGCGGCTTGATGGAGACCGACATGTTCGGCACTCTCCTTCGTAAGTAGTCGTTTCGAAATCCCGGGGTCGGGGCCGTTCCGGACGGCCGCGCAGGTGCGCGGACGCCCCGTTCGGATCCTGCCGGTCGCTCGTCGTCGCGGGTGCCGAGCAGCCGGATTCCGGCCCGGGGTCCTGTTAGCACTCACTGGTGTGCTGTGCTAATTCGACTTTAGATCCGGGCTTGGCACTCGGTCAACTCGAGTGCCAGAAACCGCCTCGGCCCATAGCGAACACGGCCGAGGTCCAGTGCGGCTGGGCAGACGGTCAGGCGGGGAAGCAGGCTGGCAGCGGCGAGGCGCGCTGCCGGCGGGACGCGGACCCCTGCCGGCTGGGGTGACCGGCGGGTAAGCATGCCGCCGGCGGGATGCGGACCCCTGGCGGCTCGGGTGGCCGGCGGGTTCGCGAGGCCTGGGCGGGGGGCCCGAGGTCGGGGCCCGGGGCGAGCGTAGCGGGCCGGGAGCTCCACGGTCGGGCGACAGGTGCGGACGCACCCTGGCCCGAGGCCACGCGGGCCCCGAGTTCCGTCATCAGGTGACAGCCGCGGATGCGCGCCTGGCCCGAGGTTGCGTGCGGCGGCAGCTCCACGACCCGGCCACAGCGGCGGACCTACACCTGACCCGAGGTTGCGCGGGCCGGCAGCTCCACGACCCGGCCACAGCGGCGGACGTGCTCCAGACCCGAGGGTGCTCGAGCCGGGTGGAGGTCGCAGCGTGGGAGCACATCGAAAGTGCAACGCATACTGCGATTGCACGCACGGACTGCGCATTCTGCGCCCGCCACTGCAGTTTTCGTCGCATGTCCACGGCACCCCTGAAGGCTGCGTCGGCAATCGCAGTTTCCGTCGCATGCTCACGGCGCCCCTGAAGGCTGCGCCCGCCACCGCAGTTTCCGTCGCATGTCCACGGCACCGCCGAAGGTTCCGCCCGCCATCGCAGTTTCCGCTGCAGGGCAAGCGACGTGCTGACTGCTGGCGCATAGCCGGGAGCGATCCAGCTCCGGGGTGCACGTGATCTGGAACAGTCCGTCCCCGAAGTGCGGGCATACCGGAAGCCCGCGCCGACGAGCAGATTCCTGACAAACCGTTTGTCGCCCCGAGGTGCGGGCACCTGACAAGCCGCCGAACCAAGGCCAACCGAAGCGGCCCGAACCAAAGCCCTCCGACCCGAGGCCAGTCGACCCGATCCGAACCGAAGCTCACCGACCCCAACCCGGTCAGTGCACACGCCCGGGTTGCGGACGCCCGCCCTGCATTCTTGACGCCCGTCCTAAAATCGCCCTAGCGATCATTCACCGTGTCGTGAATCGCACGGTGAATCGCTCCGTGAACCGCACCAGTATCCCGGTCCGCGCGTCACCCGCCGGACCCACCGCTGAACACCGTCGTTTGGAGGCCCCATGTTCACCACGTCCGCCGAGATCTACGAGCACTCGTTCCGGATCCACGCCACCCGCACCGCCGTCCGCGAGGACGACCGCGAGTTCACCTATCGCGACATCTGGGCCTGGTCGGACGCGACGATCGATCTGCTCCGTGAGCTCGGCGTGCAGGAGGGCGACGTGGTCGCGATGTACGCCGGCAACCGCGCCGAGTGGATCGTCTACGACTCGGCCACCGCACGCCTCGGCGCGGTGAAGACCCCTGCGAACTACATGTCCGCGCTCGACACCGTGATCTACCAGCTCGAGTTCGCCGGCGCCTCGGTCGTCATCACCGACTATGAGCTCGGCAGCGCGCTCGCTGCACGCCTCGCAGAAGCACCCGGATCCGCCTCCCCGGACGCCGACGGCACCGCACCCGGTTCCGCCACCTCGGCCCCCGGGACCGAGGCCCCCGGGACCGAGGCCCCCTCCCCCGCCCGGCCCACGATCATCCAGCTCTCCGACCCGGAGGGTCGCATGATCCCCGGCGCCGTGCCGTTCCCCGAGGTCCCCGGCCCGGACCACGCGCTGCGCACGGGCGAGAACCCCGGCGACCCTGAGGCGCGCTCGCATCTCAACTTCACCGGCGGCACCACCGGTCGGCCCAAGGCGGTCGCCCACACGCGGCGCTCGGCGGCGTCCGCGTCCTACATCCAGATGATCGAGGCCGAGATCTCCGTCGGCGAGCAGATGCTCGTCATGTCGCCCCTCGCGCACGCGGCCGGGGCCCTCGCGCTCGCCGGTATCGGCCGCGGGGCGACGGTGCGCATCCTCACCGCCTTCGATGCCGAGCGCGTCGTCGAGCTCCTCATCGACGAGGGCATCACCTGGACCTTCATGGTGCCGACGATGATCTATCGCGTCCTCGACATCATCGACGCGCTCGACGAGCTCCCCGAGCTGCGGCTCCGCACGATCGTCTACGGCGCCGCGCCGATGTCACCCACCCGGCTCGAGCACGGCATGCGGATCTTCGGCCAGGTCTTCATCCAGCTCTTCGGCCAGACCGAGGCGCCCCAGTTCTGCACCCGGCTGTCCAAGCTCGACCACGACCTCGAGCGCCCGCACCTCCTCGCCTCATGCGGCAATCCGTCGCTGTTCACCGACGTCAAGGTCACCGACGACCGGGGCGAGGAGCTGCCGATCGGCGAGCTCGGCGAGATCACGGTGAAGACGCCCTTCGCCCTCACCGAGTACGTCGGCAACCCCGCGGCCACCGCGGAGAAGTTCTGGGGCGAGTGGGTCCGCACCGGCGACATGGGCGTGATGGACGCCGAGGGCTACGTCTACCTCAAGGACCGCCGCAACGACATGATCATCTCCGGCGGGTTCAACGTCTACTCCCGCGAGGTCGAGGACGTGCTCGCCGGACATCCGCAGGTGTCGCAGGCCGCGGTGATCGGGGTCCCGCACCCCGACTGGGGCGAGGCGGTGCACGCCGTCGTCGTGCGCCGCGCGCCCGAGGC
>ENA-OOKA01000377-OOKA01000377.1-human-skin-metagenome-genome-assembly--contig:-NODE-377-length-12095-cov-4.167110_pt1 | contig 12095 bp, 10 predicted proteins | sample MGYA00248825_ERZ500995 | MGnify/ENA primary metagenome ERZ500995 (study PRJEB25958, sample SAMN03398540) | human skin metagenome | study: EMG produced TPA metagenomics assembly of the Human Skin...
CGCTGTCCTCGGTCGCGCGCATCGAGGTCAGCGAAGGACCCAACCAGATCAGCCGCAACAACGGCAGCCGTCGCATCGTGGTGCAGGCCAACGTCCGTGGCCGTGACCTGGGCGGCTTCGTCGGGGAGGCGCAAGCAGCCGTGGCCGATGTGTCTCTGCCCAGCGGCGTCTACCTTGACTGGGGCGGGCAGTTCGAGAACCTGCAGCGTGCCGAGGCGCGGCTGGCGCTGGTGACGCTGTTCCACGACGATGGCGACATGCGCGCCCGCCTGCGCGAGCGGTTGCGCGCGCTGCCCGACATCGGCCGCGCGATCGGGCGGCTGGTCGCGGGACGAGGCTCCCCGCGCGATCTGGGGCAATTGCGCGATGGCCTCGACGGTGCGTGGTTGCTGGCGGAGACGCTGCAATCGATCGAGGCGCAGCTGGTCGATGGTGCGGGTGGCGACCTGCTCGCGCAATTGACGCCGCGGCTGCGCGGTCATGGCGAGCTCATCGACCTCCTCAAGCAGTGGACGGCCGCGGCGGCCAACCTCAGCCGGGGACTGCCCGTCGTCGAGGACGGCGTGGCCGGGGGCTCTCGGTTCGCACCGCCGATGGACACGGGGGAGGCGCAGGGACTGAGCGCCGGGCACCTCACGGTGACCATCGGTTTCGGGCGCAGCCTCTTCACCGACGCCGACGGGCAGGACCGGTTCGGCATCGCCGACCGGCTGCCGTCGGGTCTCATCGAGCTCCCGCACTTCCCGGGCGACCGCCTCGACGAGGCGCGAACCGGTGGGGACCTGTGCATCCAGGCGTGCGCGGACGATCCGCAGGTCGCCGTCCACGCGGTGCGCAACCTCATCCGGATGGGCTTCGGCATCGTCTCGACCAGGTGGATGCAGCTCGGCTTCGGGCGCACCGCCTCGACATCGCCGGCACAGGAGACCCCGCGCAACCTCTTCGGGTTCAAGGACGGGACGGCGAACATCCGCTCCGATGAGGAGAAGGCGCTGGGCGAGCATGTGTGGGTGCGCGACGGGTCGTGGATGGACGACGGCTGCTACCTCGTCGCCCGGCGGATCCGGATGCACATCGAGACGTGGGACCGGGAGAGCCTCGACGGTCAGGAGCAGATCTTCGGGCGCACGAAGATGACCGGGGCACCGCTGTCCGGGGGTGAGGAGTTCACGGAGCCGGACTTCGCGATGGCGGGGGCAGGGAATCTGCCGATCATCCCAACGAGTTCTCATGTCCACCTCGCTCATCCGAAGCAGAACGGCGGCACTCGGATCCTGCGGCGCGGATACAACTATGCCGATGGCGCCGATGCCCAGGGCAACCTCGATGCGGGCCTGTTCTTCATCGCCTTCGTCGCCGATCCCGCCAGCGACTATGTGCCGATGCAGAACCGCCTCGCGAAGGAGGATGCGCTCAGCGAATACCTCCTTCACACCGGGTCCGGGCTCTTCGCGATCCCGCCCGGGGTGAACGAGGGCGGGTGGATCGGCCAGACGCTGTTCGCGTGAGGTGGGGGCCCGGGTGCTGGGTACGCGGGCACTGAGCTGAACTCAGTCGCGCCGGGCCAGCGTGGGTGCGCCAGCGTGCTCAGTCGCGTCCGGTCGCGCGCATCGTGATGTTGATCCGGCCCCCGCCGAGGTCGCTCAGCCGTGCCGCCTCCGGCGCCGTTCCCGGGTGGATCCGCGTCACCCCGTGGTAGGCGAACCGGGCGGGTCCGCCGAAGACGAAGGCATCGCCCGAGGCGAGGCGGATGTCCTCATAGGGTCGGTTCTTCGTCTCCGTGTTCCCGAAGCGAAACGTGCACGAGTCGCCCAGGGAGAGCGAGACGACCGGGGCTGGGTCGCGCTCGTCCTTGTCCTGGTGCATGCCCATCTTCGCCGACCCGTCGTAGTAGTTGACGAGCGCGACGTCGGGGGAGTACGCATCCGGGTCGAGACCCCAGGAGGCGGGTACGGGGCTGGGGGAGTCGGGGTCGGCGGCGACCGCCTCGGCGGTGGCCGCGATGACCTGACGTCCCAGCCGGGTCATCCAGTCGGGGAACGGGAGGACGCGTTCGTTGTTGACGTCCTTGGCTTCCCGGTCGTAGCGGCCGGGACGCCAATGCCAGCCGAGCCCGATCGTCGTCACGCTCATCGGGTGCCCGCGGATCGTCGTCGCGTGTGCCGGGACGGGTCCCGCGCGCCAGGCCGCGTACTGCCGAAGGATCCACGCCTGCGCCGCGTCGTCGAGGAAACCGGGGAGCCAGACCGCGCCCGGGGCGACGACCCGGGCCGCGCGATCGAAGGCGTCGTCGGCGAAGAGGGAGTCCATCGCCGGGCTCAGAGCTCGGAGAGGGGCACCGCCTCGTCGGCGAGCTTCGCGGTGTCGACCTGCTTGCCGATGAGGGCGCGCAGCTCGTCGCTGACGTCCCAGATGTTGACGTTCATCGCCGCGGTGAGCGTGCCGTCCTTCGTCCAGAAGACGATGAACTCGCCGGAGTCCTTATCGCCGCGGATCGTCACCTCGTCGTCTCCGGAGCCGTGGCCGACGTACTCCATGCCGAGGTCGTACTGGTCGGTGAAGAAGTACGGCTCCCAGTCGTAGACGGCGCTGCCGCCCGTGAGTGTCGAGGCGGCGACATCGGCCTGGCGTACGGCGTTGTCCCAGTGCTCGACGCGGATGCGGGAGTCGAGTCGGGTGTTGAAGGCGTTGGCGATGTCTCCGATGGCGAGCACGTTGCCCTCGCTCGTGCGCATCCGCTCATCGGTGGGAACGCCGTTGTCGACGTCGATCCCGGCCGCCTCGGCGAGGTCGACGGTGGGGTCGGCACCGATGCCGATGACGACGAGATCGGCGGGGATGTCTCCCTGCGTGGTCTGCGCGGTCTCGACGGCGCCGTCGCCGGTGAAGCCGGTGACCTCGGCGTCGCCGAAGAACGTCACCCCGTGGGAGACGTGGAGCTCTTCGAAGTACCTCCCCATCTCCTCACCGAGGACGGCCTTGAGCGGAGGGGCGTCGCGGACGACGACGGTGACCTCGGAGCCGTGGGAGCGGGCGGCAGCGGCGACCTCGAGTCCGATCCAGCCGCCGCCGACGATGACGACCTTCCGTCCCTCGCCGAACTGAGAGCGGATGGCGACGGCGTCACCGGCGCTGCGGAGCGTGTGGACGTTGGCGAGGTCGGCGCCGGGGACGTCGAGGGTGCGCGGGGTCGATCCGGTCGCGAGGATCGCCTGCCCGTAGGAGAGCTCATCGCCGGAGGCGAGGGTGACGGTCCGCGACGCGGTGTCGAGTTTCGTGGCCGCGTCGGCGAAGAACGTCTCGACGTCGTGGGCGGCGTACCAGTCCTCGCCGCGCAGCTCGGAATCGCCGGGGTCGGTGTCCTCGAGCATGAGCTTCTTCGACAGGTCGGGACGGTAGTACGGGGGCAGGGGGTCGGCGCCGACGAGTGCGATCGTGCCGGCGAAGCCGTCGTTCCGCAGCGACTCGACGACCTGACCTCCGCCGATGCCGGCTCCGACGACGACGATTCCGAATTCCTGTGCCATGTCCGCTCCTTCTCAACAGTGGTGTCAGTCACAGCCTGTACTGCCGTGGGGTGAGAGTCAAACAGCGGATCGACATGGTGGGTTGTCTCGCAGGCCGCCCGTCCTCCCCAGGCTTCGCCGAGGCGGTCGTCACGTGATTTTGTGCAACACGGGTGGTCGGGGCTAAAGTTGATCCCTGTCAGGGGCTATAGCTCAGTTGGTAGAGCGCTTCGTTCGCAATGAAGAGGTCAGGGGTTCGATTCCCCTTAGCTCCACCCCATGAAGTGTCGCGACATCGTTCCTACGGTGTCGCGACACATTGCTCTTCTGTCGACAGAGATCACGGTTCGAAGCGGCGACAACGGGTTCTCTGTGGTTGCGACAGTCAGACCTCCAACGCTTCGACAGGCGCACAGGCGCTAAGTGCGAGCTTACGTGGTGTCACCGAGATCGAATACAGGGTCGAGGTACGAAGACACCAGTGCCATCTGCTCATCGAGGTCCGCTTCGCAGACTGCTTCCAGTCGCTCCTTGCGACGCCACGCTGCCCATTTAGCCTGCCCGATCCGCCCGTAGCCGACGACGTGTGGCGCAACGGGTTCGAGGGTGACGCCGCGGTAGCGGGCAACGGCCAGAGCGGAGCGGAATAGCTCGTCACTGTCGATGCCCTGCCGGCCGAGCTGGACGATGTCGACGTAGTCGCGCCACCTCGTGCTCGTGATGCCCCGCTCCAGGATGGTGACGCCCTTCTCGGCGATCGTGGTTTCGGGTGCATAGCCGAAGAGCACGATCGGGTCTCCCAAAATGCGGTCGATGCGTACCTGCCGAGGCGCGGGCACTATCGGATCTCCGGTGGAGACATCCCACGGCGCGGTGCCCTTCCACGGTCCGATCGACGCACCGACCCGCACCCGGAAGCCTGGGTAGTCGGCGTGCTCGCGGATCTCCTGCACACTGAGCGAGCCGAGATCGAACGCTACCCCGTCGCCGGTCTCGATGGCATTGATGTCGTGGACGACCTCAATGAGGTGATCGGCGGTGACGTCGGCTCCGATGGCATTCGCGTCGGCGTCTTTGGTCGGACGACGTACACCGTAGGCGGCCAGCAGGATCCCGCCTTTGAGCACGAAGTCCTCGGCATGAGCAGTGCGGGAGAAGCGATCGAGGAACGATTCCAGCGTGTGCCGGATCAGATATTCCTGCGTCGGCGCACCTGTCCCAACCTTCGTGCCCGCGGCGCGTGCCGCGGATTGGACGCGGCGGAACACTTCATCGCCCGTACTCACGACAGCGCCTCCAAAGCCTGAAGCACGGGAGATTTCGCGCGAGGAAGCCGAGAGGAGATCTCCATGAGCCGAGCAGGTTTCCCGCCACGACGCAGCCACTCCTTCAGCGACTCCCGCGCCAGCTCATACCCGACCTCGCCCCGCAGTCGGAACGCGTCAGCGATCGATCGCTCAGGCGAATAGATCCGGATCGCCTGATCCGTGCCCGGAATCAGGATCTCCTCACGTCCGATGTCAAATGTGGACCGGTCGAACTGATGCCAGGCGATAGCACCATCGCTCGCCGGTGTGCGCGACCCACGCGGGATCGCGACATCCAATGCGGCGGGGATCACATCTGTCAGATCGTGGTGAGCAAGTGCTGAGGCCAAACAGATCGTCGCATTCGGGCGACGAGCAGCGGCCTCGATCCAGTCCCAGTCCGCCGCAGCCGCATCCGCCGGAAGGTATATGCCCCGCGCGACTCGCGCCAGTCGCCCTTCGCGAACCGCACGGTACAGCCCGCTGCGTGACATGCCGGCTTCCTCGGCCGCGCTCGGCCTCAACGTCGCCATCGTCGCCACCCTTCAAATGATACAAACTGTATACACGTAAGCATATCTGATGACGAATTGTGCCACGACGGGCGGCCGAGAGGAAGCATGCGTCCAACCCGCCGCCAATGCCCCGTCGACGCGACCGATGGCAACCGGCAGGTGTGGCATCTGCCGGACCCGCATAGTGTTCATGGCCCGCCTGTGAGCGCCGCCGACCGAGGGTTGCCTGCGACTCTTGGGGCCTCGTGTGGTTTGGGTCGTCGTCCAGTGCAGGACCGCCTGGCATGTGCGAGGGATCGGCATTTCTCGACAATCGAGTCAGCGCACTGGTTCGTCCGAGGCGCCGATTTCGTGGTGACTGCGCTGGGCGAGAACGGCGACGCCCACCGCGGCGGTCCATACGGTCAGTGTGTCGAACGAGAGGCGTTCGGCGATGCCGAAGCTCAGTCCCGGAATCGCGGCCCCGTCGAGCGCGAGAAGGAACGCTGCGAACCCGATGACCGAGACGATGACGGTCGCGATCGTCAGCCCCCTGAAGAGTCCGCGGCCGGCCGAGACGGCGAGGAGGATCATCGCCACCCACTGTGCCAGGGCCTGGATTGCGGCAGCACTGTCGTGGAGGCCCGGTTGGAGATCCCATGGCGCGAAGCCGACGACCACGACACAGGCCCCCACCACGGCCATGAGAATCGTCCCTACGCGACCGGATCGGCCGGACCAGCGTCCGTGGAGGAGGATAGCCCCGAGCGCCGTGAGGACACCGGAGGCGACCATGCCGATGTTGAACACGGCGAACCACGGTGAGCACACCTCCCTGGGCTGGCCGCCTTCGGTGAACAGGCCGCAGACGGTGACTCCGAGATCGCTGATCGCATTCGCCGTCACGGAGTAGCCCTGCGGCCACTGCACGGCGACGACGAGCTGGATCGGCAGAAGCACGGCACTGGCCACCCACAGTACGGCTCCGATGCGCCATCGCTGAGTCATCACGTCCCACCCTTCCGCCGGAGCATCCGAACCATCGCGCCGTGCTCGCCGGTGCGGCTCGACTGACCGTGGGGCTCCGATGGGTTCATCGTAGGGCACCGATCGGCGGCGGCACCCTTCCGACGCAGTCGGTGCGTGTCGTGTGGTGTCCGGTTCCGGCAAGGTGACTCGCCGGCGGGGAGGAGCGCGGAACATCGGCGGATCTCGGGCACAATCGTGTCCATGACCTTTTCACCAGGCAAGCGAGGGCGCGGAAGGTCGACGACTCCGCGCGCCCTCTTCATGAGCGGTCTTCTCGGCTTCGCCGGGACCATGCACTTCATCCGACCGCAGCCGTTCGATTCGATCGTTCCGCCCAGCCTCGGCAACCGGCGCGCCTGGACCTATGCCAGCGGCGTCGCCGAGATCGGCTGCGCGGCACTCCTGGCCGTTCCCGCCACGCGGCGCATCGGGGGCGCGGCGACGGCGGCACTCATGGTCGCTGTGTACCCGGCCAACATCTACACCGTGGTCAAGCACTGGAAGTCACCGAAGGGCCGCGCGATCGCGCTGGCCAGGCTGCCCCTGCAGATCCCGCTCGTGCAGATGTCGTGGGCGATCGCCCGCAACGGCGACTGACTCCTTGGGAGTGGCTGTGACTGCGTATGAAAAGGCGACCGCGCAGTCTGTCTGCCCGGTGGTACTTATAGTCCATGGACATCGCGATCGCTTCCCCAGACGCGGATATCGTCTGCGCACAGTTAGCCGAGGTTGACGGATTTCGATTCGAATGCTGGGGAGAGCGGGCAGGACAGCGTCTTCCGGGTACGGTGCGTGTGCGGGACCTCGGGGAGCTCGACGAGGAGCTTGCCATGGCGGGCCTGCAGGCGATTCCGACCATCGCGATCGATGCGATGCGACGTGATCGCTCGAGGCCGGGCACGGTCTACGCGACGTCCGTGATCTCTGTCAGTTGATCTCAGGCAGGCGCGACGATGCTCCGCAGAATTGCTGTGATGCCGCCTCAGCTCAGACTGATGAGCTTTCCGCTCTTCGACAGCTCCGGATCCGTGCAGGACGACAGGTCGAAGCAGCACGGCCGACGCTTGCCGTTCTCGAGCTTGTCGATGGCAACGCCGACGCGCTTGGCGCGGGTCGCCTCGCTCTTCGTCGCCTTGATCCAGCGCACCCACTCCCAGCGGGCCATCGGGGTGAGGCTCTCCCAGATGTCATCGAGATCGCCGGCCTCATCGAGCGCCGACCGCAGATCCTCGGGAACGACGACCTCCGGCCACGCCTTGGTCGGGGTGAGCGAGACATGCACGGACTGACCGTCGCTCAGCCCCGTCTGGTCGTCGAGGTTGAGCCAGTGCCCCCTCATTCCGTCGGGTTCGACGACGGTAGGGAACTCTGCCCCGTCGACGACCGCCTCGGCGGCCACCTGACCGCGTGAGGGCAGCTCCGCACTGGCCTCGGCCGGCAACCGGACGAGGACGCGGTCGCCGAGGGTCTCCACCTCGGCGTCGAACGTGATCTCTGCCTGCTTCGTCGTCGTCATGACTCTCCTCATCCTGGACCGGACACGGGGATCAGCCACCCGAAAGCGGGCGGCCCTGTGGACTCCAGGATAGCCTCGGCGGATCAGCGGGGACTTCTCGATTCCTGACGGATGCGGCCGGGCGCACGAGTGGGCAGGCCGGGGTACGGCAGCGGCATCGGAGATGCGAACGGTGAATTGACTTTTCCTGAACACTGTTCAATGATCTGGGCATGACGATGATGACGACTCTGGCCGAACGCGCCTGTGCCGGTGACCCTGCGACCGCCGAGGAAGCACTGACGATCCTCCGCTCCGCCGACGACGAACTCCTCGACCTCGTCGCCGCCGCCGGACGCGTCCGGCGGCACTTCTTCGGCCGATCGGTCAAGGTCAACTACCTCGTCAACCTCAAGTCGGGACTCTGCCCCGAAGACTGCGGCTACTGCTCCCAGCGTTTGGGCTCGGACACCGAGATCCTCAAGTACTCGTGGCTGCCGGGCGACGAAGCCCGCCGGCAGGCGGAGTACGGGCTGGCCGGAGGCGCCTCCCGCGTCTGCCTCGTCGCCAGCGGTCGCGGTCCCTCGAACCGGGACATCGACCGGGTCGCGGCGATGACCGAGGACATCAAGGCGAACAATCCCGAGGTCGAGGTCTGTGCGTGCCTCGGCTTCCTCAAGGACGGTCAGGCCGAGCGCCTGCGCACCGCCGGGGTCGACGCCTACAACCACAACCTCAACACCGCGGAGTCGAACTACGCGGAGATCTGCTCGACCCACACCTTCGCCGACCGCGTCGACACCGTGCAGCAGGCACGCACGGCCGGACTCTCCCCGTGCTCGGGACTCATCGTCGGGATGGGGGAGTCCGACGAGCAGATCGTCGAGGCGATCCTCGCCCTGCGCGACCTCGACGCCGATTCGATCCCGGTCAACTTCCTCATCCCCTTCGAAGGCACGCCGTTGGCCGGCACCTACGAGCTCACCCCGCAGCACTGCCTGCGCATCCTCTGCGCCGTGCGGCTCATGTGCCCCGACAGCGAGCTGCGCATCGCCGGCGGTCGGGAGATGCACCTGCGCACCCTCCAGCCGCTCGCCCTCCACGTCGCGAACTCCCTCTTCCTCGGCGACTACCTCACCAGCGAGGGACAGGACGCCGAAGCCGACCTCGACATGATCGTCGACGGCGGCTTCTCCATCATCGGACACGAGAGCGCCGAGGCGCTGCGCGACCGGGTGCGCGCCGAGAAGGCCGCGCACACCGCCGCCTTCGGCGCAGCGGAGCCGGCCGACGAGGCCGCACCCGCCTCGACCCTGCCGTGCGGGAAGACCGTCCCGAGCGGAGCCTCCGACGACGGCCGTGAGAACGTGCTCGTCCCGACCATCCGCCGTCGCGGCGCCGGCACCACGGTCTCACCGAATGCGTGAGACCGAGGAGGCCGCGAGCCTGCACTCGCGGGAGCGGGGACTGCTCTGGCATCCCTACGGGGCCCTGGCCGACGGGTCGCACTTCGCCGTCTCCGGTGCCTCCGGCCCCCGCGTCGACCTCGTCGACCGGGACGGGACGACGCTGACCGCCCTCGACGGGATGAGCTCGTGGTGGTCCGTCGTCCACGGATACCGCAACCCGGTGATCGACGACGCCCTCGCCCGGCAGCTGCAGACCTTCTCCCACGTGATGTTCGGCGGGCTCACCCACGCCCCGGCCGTCGAACTCGCCGAACGCCTCGTCGCCGTCACCCCGAGCGGCCTCGACCACGTCTTCCTCGCCGACTCCGGTTCCGTGTCGATCGAGGTCGCCCTCAAACTCGCCGTCCAGTACCAGCAGGCACGCGGCCGTGACCGCGGCCGCTTCCTCGCCCTGCGCGGGGCCTACCACGGCGACACCACCGGCGCGATGAGCGTGTGCGACCCCATCGCGAGCATGCACGCGGACTTCCATGCCGTCCTCCGACCGCAGGTCTTCGCCCCGCTGCCCCCGGCACCCGGCGCCGACGATGCCGAGGTCGACCAGTGGTGCGAGGCCGTCGACGCCCTCTGCGACAGGCACGGCGACGAATTCGCCGGGATCATCGTCGAACCCCTGTTCCAAGGGGCCGGCGGGATGCGGCCCTACCATGTCCGTGCCCTCCAGCACCTCCACGCCCGGGCCCGCGACCTCGGCGCTGTCTTCATCGCCGACGAGATCGCGACGGGATTCGGGCGCACCGGGACCGCGTTCGCGTGCGACCGAGCAGGGATCACCCCGGACATCATGTGCCTGGGCAAGGCCCTCACCGGCGGGTACATGACCCTCGCCGCGCTCATGTGCACCGGGGAGGTCGCCGAGGTGATCTCGGAGTCGAGCCGGCGCGCCCTCATGCACGGTCCGACCTTCATGGCCAACCCTCTGGCGTGCACCGCGGCCCGGGCCTCCCTCGACCTCCTCTTCGCCGAGGACGAGGACGGTGAGCCCGCATGGGCGCAGGCGATCGCCCGCCTCAACGAGAGGCTGCGCACCCTTCTGCGCCCCGCCGAGGCGCTGCCCGGGGTCGCCGATGTGCGCATCGTCGGCGGCATCGGAATCCTCGAGATGGACGAGCCCGTCGACATCGATACGGTCACCCGCACCGCCGCCGCCCACGGAGTGTGGCTCCGCCCCTTCCGCACCCACATCTACACGATGCCGCCCTACATCGCGACGAGCGCCGACGTCGCACAGATCGGGACCGCGATGGTCGCCGCCGCAGGAGGCCGCCCGTGACCGCAGCCCCGACCGTCACCGTCCCCACCGGCACCGCCCCCTCGGACAACCGGATCCTCGACCGTCTGCGCGAGCAGTCCGCGCAGCGCCATGCTCAGGGCCTCGACCGCGTCGACGCCGGCCCGCGCGGTCTCGACCTTGCCTCGAACGACTACCTCGGCCTCGCCGATCATCCCCGGGTCCGCGCCGCCGCCCACGAGGCGATCACCGCGCTCGGCACCTCGGCGCGGGCCTCCCGGCTCGTCACCGGAACCACGCAGGCCCACCGCGACGCCGAGGCGGCACTGGCCGAACTCACGGGCCGCGAGTCCGGGCTCGTCCTCTCCTCCGGATATGCGGCCAACCTCGCCGCCGTCACGGCGCTCAGCGGCCCCGACTGCCTCATCGTCTCCGACGCCCACAACCACGCCTCCCTCATCGACGCGTGCCGCCTCTCCCGGGCATCCGTCCAGCGCACACCGCATCTCGACCTGGCAGCGACCGAACGGGCACTCGCCGAGCGGAACTGCTCCGAGGCGATCGTCCTCGTCGAATCCGTCTACTCCGTCCTCGGCGACACCCCCGACCTCCCCGCACTCCTCGAGCTGTGCCGGACCCACGACGCCCTCCTCATCATCGACGAGGCGCACGGCCTCGGCGTCGTCGGCGAGGGACGCGGCGCTTCCCGGTCGCTCGGCGAGGACGACCGCGTCATCGTCACGGCCACCCTGTCGAAGGCGCTCGGCTCACAAGGCGGAGCGGTGCTCGGACCCGCGACCATGCGCGACGCCCTCGTCAACACCGCGCGGACGTTTATCTTCGACACCGGACTCGCCCCCGCGGCCGCGGCCGCCGCGACGGCGGCGCTCCGACTCATCGCCGCGGGAGAGGCGCCGGTCGAGGGCCTAGCCGAGAATCGGCGCCGGCTGACCGCGGCCCTGGGAATAGCCGAACCGGTCGGAGCGGTCGCCTCCCTGCCGATGCCGTCGGCATCGACCGCTGTCGCCGCCCGGGACGAGATCGCACGCCGCGATGTCAGCGTCGGCTGCTTCCGGCCTCCATCCGTGCCCGACGGCATCTCCCGACTGCGCATCACGTGCCGGGGAGACCTGAGCACGGAGCAAATCGATGACGCGGCCGCCCTCATCCGCACCGTCGCCGAGGCCGCGGTAACGGAGGGCCGATGAACCGCTACGTCGTCGTCACCGGCACCGACACGGGGGTGGGCAAGACCGTGGCCACCGCGGCCCTCGCGGTGCGTCTGCGCCGGGCCGGCCACCGAGTGCATATCCGCAAACCGGCCCAGACCGGACTCGTCGCCGCCACCGATCCGCGCCGCAGTTCCCTCGAAGCCTCGTACACCGACGTCGTCACCTGCGGGGACGCCGAGATCGCCGCACGCCTCTCCGGGGCACCGACGTCGACGGCGGTGACCCTCACGCTGCCCATGGCTCCCGCGGCGGCCGCGGAGCATGAGGGCGTGGTCCTGCCGACGCCGCGAGACCACGCCGAGGCGATCGTTTCGCTCGCGCACCGCATGACC
>ENA-OOKA01000378-OOKA01000378.1-human-skin-metagenome-genome-assembly--contig:-NODE-378-length-12081-cov-7.311658_pt1 | contig 12081 bp, 8 predicted proteins | sample MGYA00248825_ERZ500995 | MGnify/ENA primary metagenome ERZ500995 (study PRJEB25958, sample SAMN03398540) | human skin metagenome | study: EMG produced TPA metagenomics assembly of the Human Skin...
GGCAGTTTCCGTCGTCATCTGGCCGTGCTTCCTGTTCTCGAGCACCGCCGTCGGTCGGTGCAGGGAGGAGGAAGAGCCTGAATCGGGCGGTCGGCGCAGTGAAGGGCAGGCGCCGGGAAGAACCGGAACCGGGAACTCGGCGCCGGGAAGAACTGGAACCGGGCGGGTGCCACTATCCGGACCTCAGCCTGTTCGGACCCCTGCTCGTCCGGACCCGTTCCCGAGGGGCCGGTGCTCGGCCGGGTCAGTGCAGCTGGATCACCGTGAAGGCGGCGTTCTGCGAGTCGATGAAGCGGCCCACCCGACCGCGCGTCGAGTCGTGGGGCGCCGCGAGCCAGTCCCCGCCGAGCTCGCGCACGCGTCCGGCGACCGCGTCGACGTCGTCGACCTGGATGTAGGTCTCCCAGTGGGCGGGGATCCCGACGCCCGAGGTGTCGAGGATCCCGCCGCGGGGCGCCCCGGTCCCGGGGAGGGCGAAGGTCGCGTAGCGGAAGTCCGCGGTGTCGCTCGTCGTGCTCAGGTCCCAGTCGAACACCGAGCGGTAGAAGTCCTGCACCGCGAAGTCCTTCGTGTGGAGCTCGAACCAGCACGCCGCGCCAGCGACGTCGACGGCGGTGAGGCCCCGGTCGTCGTCGTACTCGAGGACGCCGAACGCCGTCCCGGCCGGGTCCGCGACGAGCGCCACGCCCGCACTCCCGTCGAACTCCGGGATCGCCATCATCGCCTGGCCGCCGGCCTCATCGACGCGGGAGAGGAATGTGGTGAGCTCGTCCACCCGGAAGTACAGCGACCAGAACGCCGGCTGTCCGGCCGGCGCCTCATCGGGCTGCGGGCTGATCCCCGCGATGACGGCGCCCTGCCGCATCGCCTTGACGCCGAAGCCCATCGGGCCGGGCTCGGTGAAGTCCCAGCCGAACAGCTCGCCGTAGAACGTCCGGGCGCTCTCGACATCGGGGGAGCTGAGCTCGACCCAGCACGGGTGGTTCGCGGAGATCGTCGTGTCGGTCATGCCGCCCAGTCTTCTGCCCCGATCCGGGATCGCCAAATCCGGCGCTTTGCTACGGTGAGCGGAGGGCCCCGCGGGGCACTCGCACGGGGCACTCGACGGACGAGGGAACGGAGCTCGGAACCATGCACTTCGACGCGGTCTTCACCAACGGACGATTCCGCACGATGGATCCCGAGCGCCCCGAGGTGCACGCGATCGGCGTCATCGGCGGCCGGATCCGCGCGCTCGACGACGACGTCACGCGGTTCCCGGCGACGCAGACCTTCGATCTCGGCGGGGCGCCGGCCGTACCGGCCTTCAACGACGTCCACCATCACCTCTCTCTGCGCGGCCAGCGGCTCAACGGCGTTGACCTCCGGGCGACGACGATCGGCTCGATGGACGCGCTCTACGCCGCCGTCGAGGAGGCCGCGGCCGCCGCGCAGCCGGGGGAGTGGGTGTACGGCGCCGGCTACGACCAGAACAAGCTCGGCGATGCGCACCCGCTCGCCGCAGAGCTCGACCGGCGGGCCCCCGACAACCCGGTATGGCTCGAGCACGTGTCCGCCCACATGGGAGTCGCCAACTCGCGGGCCTTCGAGATCGCCGGGTTCCCCGACCTCGCGGACGTCCCCGACGTCGACGGCGGCCACGTCGCACGGACCGCGGACGGCCGCACCGCCGCAGGCCTCATCGAGGAGCGTGCGATGGACCTCATCACCCGGGTGTACAAGCCGCTCCCCGTCGACACCATCGTCGACAACATCCGCACCGCGTCCGAGCAGGCGCTGAGCGAGGGCATCGGATCGATCACCGAGCCGGGCATCGGCACGATCGCCGGCCTGGGCAACTCCCCGCTCGACCTCCACGCCTACCTCACCGCGCGGGAGACCGGTGCGCTCGGCGTGCGCGCCACCGTCATGCCCTATCTCACGGCGCTCCACCGGGTCATCGGCGCCGCCGGCGCGGAGGGCACCGGGCTCGACCTCGGGCTCCGCAGCGGGATGGGCGACGAATGGCTGCGGATCGGGCCGGTCAAGGTCCTCACCGACGGCTCGCTCATCGGCCGCTCGGCCGCGATGACCTGCTGCTATCACGGCGAGGAGTCGAGCGGCTACATGGCGTGGGACGTCGCCGAGCTCACCGAGCTCGTGCGCGGCGCCTACCGGGTGGGCTTCCGGATCGCCGCCCACGCGATCGGCGACGCCGCCGTCGACCACGCCCTCGACATCATCGAGGGGATCCAGCGCGACTACCCGCGCCCGGACCCCCGCAACCGGATCGAGCACTTCGGCGTCGCCTCCGACGAGCAGATCGCGCGCACGGCGCGGCTCGGCGTCATCGGCGTCCCGCAGCCGCGCTTCATCACCGAGCTCGGCGACGGCATGGCCCGCGCGCTCGGCCCGGAGCGCGCGCAGCTCGCCTACCGCGTCCGCTCGCTCCTCGACGCCGGCATGCGGGTCCCCGGATCCTCCGATGCCCCCGTCGTCGAGGGCGGCCCGCTGCTCGGCATCCACGACTTCGTCAACCGGCGCACCGCGAGCGGGGCGGAGTTCGGGCCGGCGGAGACGATCACCGTCGAGCAGGCGCTGCGCGCCTACACCGTCGACTCCGCCTACGCCTCCCACGAGGAGGACATCAAGGGAACTCTGTCGATCGGCAAGGTCGCGGACTTCACCGTCCTCAGCGACGACCTCCTCCAGGTGCCCGCCGAGGCGCTCCGCGACGTCGGGGTCGGCGCCACCGTCGTGGGCGGCGAGGTCCGCTTCGACGACGGGGCGCTCGGCAACTGAGGCGCGTGAGCCTCAGTCGCGGAGGAACTCCTCGACCCCGGAGACGATCGCCGCGGCATAGCGCTCGCGCCCCTCGGTCGACTCCATGAGCGCGGCCTCGTCCGGGTTGCGCATCTCCCCGCACTCGACGAGCACCGCGGGCACCTCCGCGTGGTTGAGGCCGGCGATGTCCGTCCGCGCGACGATCCCGTCATCGCCGTAGGCGGGATTGGGGGAGAGGTCGGCGTCCCGGAACGCGCCGACCATGTCCTCGGCGAGCGACCGGGAGGGCTCGCCCACGCCGTCGTGCGGCGAGTCCTCGACGACGATCATGTGGAACCCGGCGGCCCCGGGGTCCTCGGTGCCGTTGGCATGGATGCTCACGAGCACATCGGCCCCGGCATCCCCGGCGAACCGGCCGCGCTCGTCGACGCACGGCCCGACACCCTCGTCGTCCTCGCGGGAGAGCACGACCTCGGCCCCGAGGTCCTCGAATCGCTCGCGCACCTCTTCGGCCACGCCCCAGGTGAAGGCGTGCTCGGGGTAGTCCGAGCCCGTCGCGGTGCCGGTCGTGTTGCACGCCTTCGTCCCGCCCCGGCCGTCGGGCACCGGCGCGGTGACCTCGTCCGGGTGGGAGGCGTTGCCGCCGTTGTGCCCCGGGTCGAGCGCGACGACGGTGCCGTCGAGGGGCTCGGGCTCCGGAGACGGCGTCGGGGTCTCCGTGGGAGTGGGCGTCGGAGCCGCCGAGGTGCCGCTCGTCGTGGGACCGCCCGCACCCTCCGAGGTGTCCTCCGACGCCGCGCCGCCCGCACCGGAGCAGCCGGTGAGCAGGAGCGCGCCGGCGAGGAGAGCGGAGACGGGGAACCGGCGGGACATGCCCTCAGTATCCCACCCCCGTGCGGGCGGGGGAACGCTCGCGCTCCCGTCGGAGTCGGTGCCGCCGCCCGCCGGAGTCGATCCGCCCTGCGGGGCGGAATGCTCCCGCAGCCGCCCGCCCCCGGAAACCCGCGGGCCCGCACGCTCGCGCGTCCGCCCGCCCCCCGGAAACCCGCGGGGCGGGCGGCATGGCGTCCCCGCCGGGGGACGTCGCGAACCGTAGACTGGGACGCGCAATCGACGGAAGGACGACGGGTGGCAGGCAAGCCGGCGAAGACCGAGGACTACGGCGCACGACAGCTGTCGGTGCTCTCCGGCCTGGACGCGGTGCGCAAGCGCCCGGGCATGTACATCGGCTCGACCGATTCCCGCGGCCTCATGCACTGCCTGTGGGAGATCATCGACAACTCCGTGGACGAGGCGCTCGCCGGCCACGGCGAGGACATCGACATCACCCTCCACGCGGACGGCTCCGTCACCGTGGCCGACGACGGGCGCGGCATCCCCGTCGACATCGAGCCGCGGACCGGACTCACCGGCGTCGAGGTCGTCATGACCAAGCTCCATGCCGGCGGCAAGTTCGGCGGCGGCTCCTACGCCGCGGTCGGCGGCCTCCACGGCGTGGGCGCCTCGGTCGTCAACGCGCTGTCCGCCCGCCTCGACGTCGAGGTCACCCGCGGCTCCAAGGTCCACCGGATGTCGTTCCGCCGCGGCGCCCCCGGGCGCTTCGACGACTCCTCGGGCACCCCGTCGCCGGACAATCCCTTCACCCGCTTCGAGTCGGCCTCCGAACTCGAGGTCATCGGCAAGGCCAAGCGCGGGGTCACAGGCACCCGCATCCGCTACTGGTCCGATCCGCAGATCTTCCTCAAGGACGCCCACTTCACCTACGACACGCTCCTCGACCGCGCGCGGCAGACCGCGTTCCTCGTCCCCGGGCTCGGCATCGCCATCCACGACGAGCGCGGCGTCGAGCGCGACGAGACCGGGGAGATCATCGCCTCCCGGACCGAGGAGTTCCGCTGCTCCGGCGGCATCTCCGAATTCGTCGAGCACCTCGCGCACGACTCCGCGGTGACCGACGTGTGGCGGCTGTCCGGGACGGGCACCTTCACCGAGACGGTCCCGGTGCTCGACGACGAGGGCCACATGGTCTCCACCGCGGTCCCGCGCGAGGTCGGGGTCGACATCGCGGTGCGCTGGGGCAAGGACTACGACACCCGGGTCAAGAGCTTCGTCAACATCATCGCCACGCCCAAGGGCGGCACCCACCTCGCGGGCTTCGAGCAGGCCCTCCTCAAGACCGTCCGCAAGAACGTCGAGGCCAACGCGCGCCGTCTCAAGGTCGGCAAGGACAAGCTCGAGAAGGACGACGTGCTCGCCGGTCTCACCGCCGTCGTCACCGTGCGCCTCGCCGAGCCCCAGTTCGAGGGGCAGACCAAGGAGGTGCTCGGCACCGCCGCCGTCCGCCAGATCGTCGCCCGCACCGTCGAGCAGGAGCTCGGCGCCGTCCTCACCTCGTCCAAGCGGCACGACAAGCAGCAGGTGAGCCAGCTCCTCGAGAAGGTCGTCGCGGAGATGAAGTCGCGCATCTCGGCGCGCACGCACAAGGAGAACCAGCGCCGCAAGACCGCGCTCGAATCCTCGTCGCTGCCCGCGAAGCTCTACGACTGCCGCAAGTCCGACCTCGAGCACTCCGAGCTGTTCATCGTCGAGGGCGACTCCGCGATGGGCACAGCGAAGGCCGCGCGCGACTCCGAGCACCAGGCGCTGTTCCCCATCCGCGGCAAGATCCTCAACGTCCAGAAGGCCTCGGTCGGCGACATGCTCGCGAACGCCGAGTGCTCCGCGCTCATCCAGGTCATCGGCGCCGGTGCGGGACGGAGCTTCGACCTCGAGACCGCCCGCTACGGCAAGGTCATCATCATGACCGACGCCGACGTCGACGGCGCGCACATCCGCACCCTGCTCCTCACGCTGTTCTTCCGCTACATGCGCCCGCTCGTCGAGGCCGGGCGCGTGTTCGCCGCGGTGCCGCCGCTCCACCGGGTCGAGGTCGTCAACCGGGGCAAGGCCAACGAGGTCGTCTACACGTATTCCGAGGCGGAGCTCCACGCGCTCCTCAAGCGCCTCGATCGGACGAAGAAGACGTACAAGGAGCCGATCCAGCGGTACAAGGGACTCGGCGAGATGGACGCGGACCAGCTCGCGGAGACGACGATGGAGCCGGGCATGCGGTCCCTGCGCCGGGTGACGATGGCCGACGCCGAAGCCGCCGAGCGCACCTTCGGGCTCCTCATGGGATCCGAGGTCGCCCCGCGCAAGCAGTTCATCGTGTCCGGCGCGGCGATGCTCGACGCCGAGCGCATCGACGCCTGACGTTCCTCTGGACCCGGCCGGCTACGGTGACCTCCGCCCGGGAGCGCGCGGTGACCGCCGTCCGGGACCGTAGTGACCGCCGCCGGGGACCGCGTGCTCAGGCGAGGAGCGCGGCGGCGAGGAGCAGGCCCGGGAGCAGGACGAGGGCGCCCGCCGCGCCGAGGGTGAGAGCGCGGACGCGCCGCCGGGTCGGCGGCAGCTCCCGCGAAAGCCGCGCGCGGCGCGCTGCGGTGAGCCGGGAGCTCCGGTCGCCGAGGTGCACGCGCTCACCGATCCCGATCGCCTCGGCGAGGGAGTCGGCGCCGACGGACCCGCGCGCCCGGTCGTCGGCCATGAGCTCGCTGAGCGCCGACACCGCCCGGAGCGCGGTCGATGTCGCCGGGACGAAGGGCAGGGCCCGGTTCCAGGCCGCGAAGGGCAGCACGAGCACGTCGTGGTGGTAGTCGAGGTGCGCCTGCTCGTGGGCGACGACGGCACGGCGCTGCTCGGCGGTGAGCACCTCGAGCAGACCCGTCGACACCACCGTCGTCCCGGACCTCCCCGGCAGGCAGTAGGCCACCGGGCTGTCGCTGCGGAGCACCCGCGTGTTCGGGAGCTCGTCGGAGGGCTCGGTGAGCACCCCGATGAGCGTGCGATGCCGCTCCCGGCGGCGCCGCACGACGTCGGCCTGCACGAGGAGCGAGCCGAGGAGGCGGACGAGGAGGAGCGCTGCGAGGGCGAGGAGGAGCCACTGCCACCATGCGAGCGCGGAGAGGGCCGCGATGTCGGAGATCTCGAGCAGCCCGTCGCCGAGCGACCCGGACAGCGGTGCGGCGGCGAATACCACCGCGGTGCCGATGAGGGACAGTCCGCCGGCGAGCCCGACCGCCTGCCACAGGACGAGACGGGACACCGGGTCGATCGTCCGCGGCCGGCGGGCGAGCAGGAGCGGCCCCGGCCACGCGAGGACGAGGGCCAGCAGCGCGAGGAGGGAGCCGATGAGGAGCATGGGTGCGCCCGGACGGGCGGCGCTCAGCGCTCCGCGGGCGCGGGTCGGAGCAGGGAGGACAGGAACGCGGCGTCGGAGTCCGGCACCGACCCGAGGAAGCGGGCGAGGACCGCGTGCCGGTCCGGGGCCTGATCGAGCACCTCGGTCATGAGCTCGGCGACGTGCTCCTCCCGGCTCGACACCGCGAGGTAGCGATGAGGGCGCTCGGCGCGCACGCGCGTGACGAACCCCTTCTTCTCGAGACGGGTGAGCACAGTGTGCACGGTGGTGAGCGCGGGTCCGCGCTCGCTCAGGTGGGCGCGGAGCTCGGCCGCGGTGAGACCGGCGGAGCGGTTCCACAGGGCGTCCATGACGCTGTGCTCGAGCTCGCCCAGATGTCCCACGTCGTCCTCTCCGATCCGTCGTCCGGCGGCGCTGCCGTACCGGGTCCGATGACATGCGGCGATCGTCGTGCGACGACCCCGGCGGCGGTGCGCTCCGCTACCGGATTCTAGCCGCGGATCACGGTACCGCGCCAGCATACGAGACAGTTCTGTGTCAGTTCTGAGCGGAAAGCCGGTTACCCGGGAGTTGGAGTAGTCTTCGAGTCGTAGAGCACCCCTTCCGCCCGGCCCCTCTGCGCCCCGCGGTCACGCTATTGGAGATGTACGTGGAACTCGATCCTGTCCTCATCGGCCGGTGGCAATTCGGCATCACCACCGTCTACCACTTCTGGATGGTCCCCCTCACCCTCGGCCTCGGCCTGCTCGTCGCGATCCTGCAGACGATGTACCACCGGACCGGCAACGAGGTGTGGCTGCGCGCCACGAAGTTCTGGGGAAAGCTCTACCTCATCAACTTCATCATGGGCGTGGCCACCGGCATCGTCCAGGAGTTCCAGTTCGGGATGGCGTGGTCGGAGTACTCCCGCTTCGTCGGCGACGTGTTCGGCGCCCCGCTCGCGATGGAGGCGCTCATCGCCTTCTTCCTCGAATCGGTGTTCCTCGGACTGTGGATCTTCGGCTGGGGCCGGCTGAGCCGCAAGCTCCACCTCGGCGTCCTGTGGGCCGCGGTCATCGGCTCGTGGCTCTCGGCCTACTTCATCATCGTCGCCAACTCGTGGATGCAGCACCCGGTGGGCGTCGAGCTCATCGACGGCCGTCCGGTGATGACCGACGTGTTCGCCGTGATGACGAACAGCACCGCGCTCGCCGCGTACTCCCACACCCTCGCCGGCGCGACTGCCGTCGGAGCGGGCTTCCTCCTCGGCATCTCCTGGTACCACCTGTGGCGCCGCCGGGTCGACGGGATCGACACCGTCGACGACGCCGGCCGCGTGGTCGTCGGATCCGCGCCCGAGGTGCCCGGCCGCGACGAGAAGGACTACACCGTGTGGTGGCGCTCGCTGCGGATCGGCGGCTGGACCGCCGTCATCGCCTTCGTGCTCGTCGCGATCACCGGCGACATCCAGGCCAAGCTCATGTACGAGCAGCAGCCCATGAAGATGGCCTCGGCCGAGGCGTCGTGCGACGACGGCACCGCGTTCTCCGTCCTCACCGTCGGCGACCTCACCTCCAACAGCTGCGACGACGTCGTCCCGATCATCGAGATCCCCGGTGTGCTCTCGTTCCTCGCCAACAGCGACTTCAGCACCGAGGTGCCCGGCGTCTCCACCCTCATCCCGGAGTACGAGGAGGCCTACGGCACCCACATGCCCGAGGGCGACATGTACGGCGCCTACTCGGGCCAGGAGATCGACTACCAGCCCTCGATGTTCGTCACCTACTGGGGCTTCCGCATGATGATCGGCTTCGGCGTCCTCGCGGCCGCCGCCGGAGCGTTCGCGCTCTGGGTGACGCGCAAGGGCACGGTGCCGCGCTCGACGTTCCTCACGCACCTCGCGCTGTGGGGCATCACTGCGCCATTCATCGCGAACTCCGCCGGCTGGGTCTTCACCGAGATGGGCCGCCAGCCCTTCGTCGTCGCGCCGAACCCCGACCCCTCCGGCATCGACGGCGTGTTCCTCTACACCGCGGCGGCGATCTCGCCCTCGGTGACCCCGGGCGAGCTCCTCTTCTCACTCGTCTCCCTCACCCTCGTCTACGGCGTGCTCATGGTGTTCGAGCTCGGTCTCATCATCAAGTACGTCAGGGGCGGCGTGGTCTCGGCCATGCCGGAGATCGACACCACCAACTACAAGCCCACCGTGGACCAGAGCGACGACGACGTCCTGTCGTTCGCGTACTGAGGAAGGACAGGACATGGAACTGCTGCCGACGATCTGGTTCGTGCTCATCGCCGTGCTGTGGCTGGGCTATCTCTTCCTCGAGGGCTTCGACCTCGGCGTCGGGATGCTCCTCAAGGGATTCGCCAAGGACGAGCGCGAGCGCCGCCTGCTCCTCAACACCATCGGCCCGGTGTGGGACGGCAACGAGGTGTGGCTGCTCACCGCGGGCGGTGCCACGTTCGCAGCCTTCCCGATGTGGTACGCCTCGCTGTTCTCCGCGCTCTACCTCCCGCTCACCCTCGCCCTCCTCGCGCTGATCTTCCGCGCGGTGTCGATCGAGTACCGCGGCAAGGGCTACTCGGACCGCTGGCGCGCCGGCTGGACCTGGCTCCTCTCCGGCGGATCGCTCGTCGCGGCGTTCTGCGTCGGCGCGATGCTCGCCCTCACCACCACGGGCATGCCGCTCAACGAGAACGGCGACAACGTCGGCGGGCCGTTCGCGTGGCTCACTCTGCCGGCGATCGTCGGCGGGCTCGGCGTCGTCGGATTCTGCATCCTCCACGGGCTGCTCTACATCACCCTCAAGACCGACGGGCCGGTGCGCCACCGTGCGCGCCGCGTCGCCACCGTCGGAGCGCCTCTCCTCCTCCTGCCGATCGTCGTGTGGGTGGTCTGGGTGCAGCTGCTCAACGGGAAGCTGCTCGGCTGGGCGATCATCGTCGCCGCCGCCGCGTGCGCCGCGGTGATGTGGGTGATGATCCGGGCGGGCCGCGAGAAGCCGGCGTTCATCGCCCAGGCGCTGTTCCTCGTGCTCGGCGTGACGTCGATCTTCACCAACGTCTACCCGAACGTCATGCCCTCGACCGTCGATCCGGCGTTCTCGCTCACCGTGGGCAATGCCTCGTCCTCGGACTACACGCTCACCGTCATGCTCATCGTGGCCGTGATCTTCGTGCCGATCGTGCTCACCTACCAGATCTGGGTCTACCGGGTGTTCGCCCGCCGGCTCACGGTCGAGCACATCCCGGCCGCGCACCAGGTCCCGGTGGCGATCCGCAGCCACCACCAGTGACTCCGAACCGCGGCCCCGCCTCCATCGCGCTCGCCTCCCCGCAGGGGAGGCGGGCGCTGTGGCTCCTCGGCGCCATCGCCTGCCTCAAGGCCCTCGGCCTCGTCCTCGTCGCCGAGGGGATCGCCCGCGGAGTCGTCGGCCTCATCGGGTCCGAGCCGGTCACCGGCGCCGTGATCGTCGGTGCGCTCGGCGCCGCGGTGCGCGGTGCGGCCGTGTGGGCCTCGCGGACCGCGGGGGCGCGCGCGGCGATCGGGGTCAAGGCCGACCTGCGCGCGGCGCTCGTGCGCCGCACCTTCGCCGGGTCGACCCGGGACCTCCCGGTGTCCGACGGAGCGCTCACGCTCGCCGCCACGCGCTCGCTCGACGACCTCGACGACTACTTCACCTCGGTGCTGCCGGCGCTCACCGCCTCGGCCGCGATCCCGGCCCTCATCATCGTGCGGATCGCGTTCTCCGACTGGGTGAGCGCGGGCATCATCGTCCTCACGCTGCCGCTCGTCCCGGTGTTCATGGTGCTCATCGGCCGGTACACCGCCGAGCGCGTGGCGGACGCGACGACGTCCCTCGACCGGCTCTCCACCGCGCTCGTCGAGCTCGCCCGCGGACTCCCGGTGCTCGTCGGGCTCGGCCGCGTGCTCGCCCAGACGAAGGCCCTGCGCGCCACGAGCGAGACCTACCGCGACACGACGATGCAGACCCTGCGCGTCGCCTTCATCTCCGCCCTCGCACTCGAGTTCCTCTCGACGATCTCCGTCGCGCTCGTCGCGGTGTTCATCGGCGTGCGCCTGGTCTACGGCACCATGGAGCTGTCCGACGGGCTGTTCGCCCTCATCCTCGCCCCCGAATGCTTCCTCCCGCTGCGCCAGCTCGGGGCGGCCTTCCACTCGACGGAGAACGGGATGGCCGCCTTCGACCGGGTGCGCGCACTCATCGGGCTGCCCGTCGCCCGCCCGGCGGCGGTGACAGGATCGTCGGCCGAGTCGACGGCCGCGGCCGGACCGGTGACCGTGCGCGGCCTCTCGGTGCGTCATCCCGGACGGTCCCGCGCCGCTCTCGGCGCCCTCGACGCCGACATCCCCGCGACCGGGCTCACGGTGCTCCGCGGGCCGTCCGGTGCCGGGAAGTCCACGCTCCTCGGGGTCCTCGCCGGGCTCGTCCGCGAGGACGGCGGCACCCGGATCCGCGGGACCGTCACCGGAGTGCCCGAACGCATCGCGCTCGCGGGACAGGCCCCGCGCACGACCGCGCCGACGATCGGTGAGGAGCTCGCCCTCCACGGGCCGGCGGACGTGCGCCCGGAGGACACCGCGGCGTGGCTGTCGATGGCCGCACTCGACCGCGATCCGCTCACCCCGTGCGCCGCGCTCAGCCCCGGTGAGCTCCGCCGGCTCGCCCTCGCCCGCGCCTTCGCCCGGGTCGGGTCCGGTGCCGGGCTCCTCCTCGTCGACGAGCCCACCGCACACCTCGACCCCGAGGCCGCCGCGGCGGTGCGGCGCAGCCTCGCCGAGGTCGCCCGCAGCATCGCGGTCGTCGCCGCCACCCACGACCGCGACCTCATCGCAGCCGCGGACCACCGGATCGAGATCCGGCCCGGGACCACCGCCCCGGCGGGGGAGTCCCCGGTCGCAGACGACCGGGACGATCAGCCTGCCGCGGCCGCCGACGCCCTGCCCACCGGTTCACCCGCGGTCGCCGCTGCGGCGAGCGAGGAGGACGACGCCCTCCGCACGGGTGCGCGCGGTGCCGCGCACGTCCCGAGCGGGTCGGAGTCGGTCGACGACCGGCCGGACGACGACCGGC
>ENA-OOKA01000379-OOKA01000379.1-human-skin-metagenome-genome-assembly--contig:-NODE-379-length-12045-cov-6.793244_pt1 | contig 12045 bp, 12 predicted proteins | sample MGYA00248825_ERZ500995 | MGnify/ENA primary metagenome ERZ500995 (study PRJEB25958, sample SAMN03398540) | human skin metagenome | study: EMG produced TPA metagenomics assembly of the Human Skin...
CGCCGAGCGCCTCGGCCGACGTCCGGGAGAGCCGGCCGTGGGCGAGAACCGCACCGCCGTCGGTCCCGGCGGCGAGCTCGAGCCGGGTGAGTCCGGGCAGCACGAGGCGCTGGAGCCCGAGCGCGTCGAGTTCGGGCACTGCGAGCGGCAGGGTCCCCACCGGGACCACGGAGTGCGAGCGGGCGGCGTACATGCCCGGTCGCCCGGAGTCGTCGACCGCGAGCTGCACGCGGGTCCGCCAGTCGAGCCCCGTGCCGCCGACGGCCTCGCGGGCGGCTGGGCTCACCGCGGGAACCCGGTCGAGCCCGCCGAGGCGGGTGAACTGGTCGGCCGCAGCCTCCTCCTTGAGCCTCCGGGAGTGCGCGAGCTCGACGTGGGCGAACTCGATGCCGCCCACCCCCGGCGCACCGAGCGCCGAGCGCCGGTCCGGCACCCGGTGGGGCGAGGGATCGAGGACCTCGACGACCTCGGCGCGGAGCAGCCGGGAGCGCTCCTCGGTGATGCGGGCGCGGACAGTCTCCCCCGGGATCGCCCCGGTGACGAACACGACGCGGCCGTCGTGCCGGGCGATCGACTCTCCCCCGGCCGCGGGCGCGGTGACGCGCAGCTCGAGCGTGCGCTCTCCCCCGCCGGCACCGGCGTCCGGGCGGGCTCCCCGGGCGCTCATCGGAGCTCCCGGAAGGACTCGGCGTCGATGTCCCCGGCACGGCGGATGAGCTGGTCGCGGGCGCGGGTGAACGACCGGAGTCGCCACGGGACGCTCGCCACCACGACGTTGGGGACGAACAGCAGGCGGGACTTGAGGCGCAGCGACGTCTGGTTGTGGAGCAGGTTCTCCCACCGGCGGCCGACGATGTACTGCGGGATGTAGACGATGACGAGGTCGCGCGGCGAGCGCCGGCGGAGATTCGTGATGTGGTTCATCACCGGTCGCACGAGCTCGCGGTACGGCGAGTCGAGGATGGTGAGCGGCACCGGGAGGTCCATCTCGTCCCACCGGTCCTGCAGCCGCACGGCGGCGTCCTCGTCGACGGCCACGGTGATCGCGTTGAGGAAGGTCGGCCGGCTCGCCCGCGCGAAGGCGAGGGCGCGGAGCATGGGCTTGTGGATCTCGGTGACGACGACCACGGCGTGCGTGTTCGGCGGCAGCGTGCGCGCGGACTCGTCGTCCTCGTCGGGGGCGAGCTCGGAGTCGACTCGGGTGTAGTGCCGATGGATGAGCCCCATGACGAGGTAGAGCACGGCGATCGCCGCGACGGCGATCCACGCCCCGCCGGCGAGCTTCGTCACGAGCACGACGACGAGGACGAGGGCGGTGAGGACGAAGCCGAGTCCGTTGACCACGCGGTTGAGCTGCATGCGGCGGCGCACGGGTGAGGACACGATGCGACGGATCCGCACCGTCCAGTGGCGGATCATGCCGAGCTGTCCGAGGACGAACGCGGTGAACACCCCCACGAGGTAGAGCTCGATGAGGTCCGGGACCGAGGCGCGGAAGGCGACGACGAGCACAGCGGCGGCCGCGGCGAGGAGGAGGATGCCGTTGGAGAAGGTCAGTCGGTCGCCGCGGGAGGCGAGCTGGCGCGGCAGGAAGCCGTCGCGGGCCAGCCGCGAGGCCAGCCCGGGGAACCCCTCGACCGAGGTGTTCGCGGCGACGAGGAGGACGAGCGCGGCCACCGCGGCGACGACGTAGAACATGAACGGGAACCCGGAGAACACCGCCTGCGCGAGCTGGCCGAGGACCGGGTCCTGCTCGAAGTCGGCGCCGATGGGCGATCCGCCGCGCGCCACGAGCTGCTCGCTCGGAGCGGCGACGTATTTGATGCCGATGACCGCCGAGAGCCAGGTCAGGCCGACGAGCATGCACGCCGACAGCGCGCCGGTGAGGAGGAGGGTGGCCGCGGCGTTGCGACCGCGGGGAGCGCGGAAGCCCGGCACCGCCATCGCCACGGTCTGCACCCCGGCGAGCGCGACCGAGCCCGACGAGAATGCGCGGAGGATGATGAAGACCGCGGCCAGCCCCATGAGTGCGGTCTCCTCCTCGGCCATCGGCAGCACGCTGTAGCCGCTCGTCGCCGCGACCGGCGTGTCGCCGGTGACGACCCGGTACGTGCCGACCGCGACCGTCGCGAACACCGCGAGGATGAAGAGGTAGGTGGGGATCGCGAGGACCCGGCGGATGCTCGGGCTGCCGCGCAGCCCGGCGAGGGTGACGAGCACGATGCCGCCCACGGCGATGACGACCTTGTGGGGCTTGAGCTCGGGGATCATCGCACCGATGTATCCGGCGAACACCGTCATCGACACCGCGACAGTGAGGACGAAGTCGACGAGCAGAGAGGCGGCGACGAGCAGCCCGGCGCGGGTCCCGAGGTTCGTGCTCGCCACCGCGTAGTCCCCGCCGCCGGACGGGTAGGCCCGGAGGTTGAGCCGGTAGCACAGCACGATGACGAGGATGACGGCGCCGACGGCGAGCCCGATCCACGGCGACACGGTGAGCGCGACGAGGCCCGACAGGGAGAGCGCGAGGAGGATCTCGTCCGGGGCGTAGGCCACCGAGGAGACCATGTCGGAGGCGAACACCGGCATGGCGAGTCGCTTCGGCAGCGCTTCCCTGCGGAAGTGATCACTGCGGAAGGGCCGTCCGACGAGTAGTCTTTTGACGGCATCGGAGAATCTGCGTGCCACGAGCACCAATGGTAGGCCACGAGGGAAGGGGGTCCGCGCGGATGCATTTCGTCATCATGGGCTGCGGACGGGTCGGCGCCTCGCTCGCGACCGCGCTCGATGCGGCCGGTCACACCGTCGCGGTCATCGATCAGGACCCGGACGCGTTCCGGGCGCTCGGCGACGCGTTCCGGGGCGAGACGGTCACCGGCGTCGGCTTCGACCGCGACACCCTCGAGCGGGCGCGCACCGGCGAGGCCTACGCCTTCGCCGCGGTGTCCTCCGGCGACAACTCGAACATCCTCGCCGCGCGCGTCGCCCGCGAGACCTTCGGGGTGACGAACGTCGCCGCCCGCATCTACGACCCGCGCCGCGCCCAGATCTTCGAGCGGCTCGGCATCCCCACGGTGGCGACCGTGCGCTGGACGGCAGACCAGATGATGCGCCGGCTCATCCCGCAGGGCGCCGTCACCGAGTTCCGGGAGCCCTCCGGCCGCCTCGTGCTCGCCGAGGTCCATCTCCACCCGGACTGGGTGGCCCGGCCGGTCGCCGACATCGAATCCGCCGTGCCCGCCCGCGTCGCCTACGTCACCCGCACCGGGGAGGGCGTGCTCGTCACGCCGACGACCCTCGTGCAGGACGGCGATCTCGTGCACCTCGTCTGCGCGAAGGACGACCTCGACGAGATCACCCGCACCCTCGACCAGCCGCTCACCCAGGAGGACGTCGAATGAAGGTCGTCATCGCCGGGGCCGGCTCCGTCGGGCGCTCGGTCGCCCGGGAGCTGCTGGGCCGCGATCACACGGTCGTGCTCATCGACCGCAGCAGCGAGGCGATCCGCCGCGACCGGGTGCCGGGCGCGGCCTGGGTGCTCGCCGACGCCTGCGAGCTCGGCGGGCTCGACGAGGCCGGGATCTCCGAGGCCGATGTCGTCGTCGCGGCGACCGGCGACGACAAGACCAATCTCGTCCTCAGCCTGCTCGCGAAGACCGAGTTCAGCGTGCCGCGCACCGTGGCGCGGGTGAACAACGCGCGCAACGAATGGCTGTTCGACGACAACTGGGGCGTCGACGTGGCCGTGTCGACCCCGCGCCTCATGACCTCGCTCGTCGAAGAGGCGGTCGAGGTCGGCGGTCTCGTCCACCTGCTCGACCTCGGCCGGGGCCAGGCGGCGCTCATGGAGTTCACCGTCGGCGAGCGCGCCGAGGTGTGCGGTGAGCGGGTGGGTGCGGTGTCCTGGCCCGGCGACACCGTCCTCGTCGCCGTCCTCCGCAATGGGAAGGTCATCGCACCCTCGGCCGATGACGTCATCGAGCCGGCCGACGAGCTGTTCTTCGTCGTCGCGCCGGACCGGATCGAGCCGCTGCGCGCGCTCCTCGGGGCCGACGAGCGGCCCGCCGGCTCATTCGGCCGCTGAGCCGATGAGCCGGTAGGCGGGATTCACGGTCCGCGCCCCGCCGTCCTGGGCGCAGAAGCGGCCCTCGAGGACGATGACGCGACCGGCCGCCACCCCCGGGATCTCCCGCCGGCCGAGGAAGCGCGCCGCGGCCGAGCCGGTGCCGTCGCTGATGACGATGTCGAGGCGCGGGGACTCGTGGGGCAGGGACCGGGTGACCGCGACGACGACTCCGGCGACCCGGGTCGCCTCGCGCAGCGGCAGCTCCGCGAGCGGGATCGCGTCGGGCACCGCGCTCGCGGCGTGGATGTCCTCGTCCGCCTCGACGTCCTTCGAGCCGAACCGGTCGAGGAGCCGACCGAGGGCGCTCATCGGCGGCCCTCCCCGGGCTTCGCCTGCACGCGCACTCAGCGGACCTCGGTGATCTCGGGGCCGCGCTCGAACGGATCGATGTCGTCGTCGCGGCCCGGCTTCTCGGGCGCCGGCTTCGCGGCGGCCTTCGGCGGGGTGAGGACGAGGAGATCGCGCGGGGGCATCGCCTCGGTGCCGCGGTGGACGACGGTCCCGCGGAAGATCGCCACGAGGTCGTCGCGCACCGCCTCGTCGGTGATGGCCTTGCCGGTGAAGACCCCGCGCACGAACCAGCGCGGTCCGTCGACCCCGGCGAAGCGGGCGACGCGGGCGGCGGCCTTCCCGTCCTTCGTGCGGACGGGGATGCGGGTGAGGAGCTCGGTGCCGAGCGCAGTGTAGAGCTCGTCGACGACTCCGCCCTTCTGCGCGACGTTGTCGCGGATCTGGGTCCGCACCGATGTCCACAAGCCCTCGGAACGCGGGGCGGCGAAGGCCTGGAGCTGGACGGCCCCGCCCCGGTGGACGAGGGTCACCGCGAGGATCCGCTCGGTGCCCTCCTCGGCGTCGAGGCGGACCTGCATGCCGTCGCGGACCGGGATCCGGAGGGCGCCGAGGTCGATCCGGTTCTCCTCCCCGAACTTCTCCTCGGAGTCCCACGGCCCCGCGTCGAGGCGATCGAGCGGCGCGGCCTTGGCGAGGTCCTCCTCGTCCTCGTCCGCAGCGTCCTCGGCGGCGGTGTCGGGCTCCTCGTCGGTGAGCGCGTCGTCGAGGTCCTCCTCGGTGCCGGGTGCGTCGGTGCGGTCGTCGGCGTCCTCGGCGGGTGCGGACCTGCGGAAGCGATCGAAGAGTCCCATGCTGTCCTTCCTTCGGGTGGGGGTCACGTGGTGGTGCGGGCCGGGCCGGTCAGTCGGCGGCGAAGCCGCCGGTCGATCCGAAGCCGCCCTCGCCCCGGGCCGAGACCTCGAGGCTGTCGACGGGGGTGAAGCGGGCGTGCACGACGCGCTGGATCACGAGCTGGGCGATCCGGTCGCCCCGGCTGAGCTCGATCGGGGTGTTCGGGTCGAGGTTGATGAGCGGGACCTTGATCTCGCCGCGGTACCCGGCATCGATGGTGCCCGGCGCATTGACGATCGACAGTCCGCTGCGGACCGCGAGGCCCGAGCGCGGGTGGACGAACCCGGCGAACCCCTCCGGCAGCGCGAGGGCGATCCCGGTGGGGACGAGCGCGCGCTCGAAGGGCCGCAGGACGACGTCGTCCCGTGCGCATAGGTCCGCCCCGGCATCGGAGTCGTGCTCGTAGGCAGGGACCGGCAGCTCCGGATCGAGGCGGAGCAGCGCGATGTTCTCGTGTTCGATGGTCACAGTGCCGCACTCTATCGGTGCGGAGGCGGCTCGCCCAAGCGCGGACCGGGATTCCCGGCCCGCGGGTCGCCGGGGTCGGCTCCCGGAACCGGCCGGACGGCCCGCGCGAGCGACGCTGTGGGAGGATGGGGGCATGAGTGCTCTTCCCGGATCGGACACCGCCGTGCGCTATTCCGAGCGGCTGTGGCCGCCCGTGTCGTGGTGGATCGTCACCGCCCTCCTGTCAGCGATGACGGCGGCGATGGTGTACCCCGTGTGGGAGTTCGGCGCCCTCGTCGTCCCGATCGTCGTCTTCGTCCTCGCGGCGGCCTGGCTGCGGTCGATGTCCTCCCCCGTCGTCGTCACCGGCGACGCGCTGCGCGCGGGACCCGCCCACATCGACCGCCGATTCGTCGCCGAGGCGATCCCCTACGACGAGCGCGACTCCTTCGTCGCCCGCGGGGCGGAGCTCGACGCCCGGGCCTACCTCATGATCCGCCCGTGGGTGAAGACCGTGGTCAAGGTCGTCATCGACGACCCCGCCGACCCCACCCCGTACTGGCTCGTGTCCTCGCGCCGGCCGCGCGCGCTCGCCGCAGCGCTCACCGAGCGCTGAGGCCGGCGCTCACCGAGCGCTGAGGCGCCCCGCAGGACCTCGACGCATTCCGCCCGACCCGCGCCGGGCATGCGGAAGGCCGCCTCCCCGTGGGGAGACGGCCTCGTGCTCGCGGCGCGGTGTCTGCGGGATCAGCCGGCGCAGTCGGTGCAGATCGGCACCCCGCCGTCCTCGCTCGCCAGCTGCGAGCGGTGACGCACGAGGAAGCATTCCATGCAGGTGAATTCGTCGTTCTGCTTGGGCAGGACGCGCACCGACAGCTCTTCGTTCGACAGATCGGCACCGGGGAGCTCGAACCCTTCGGCGGCGACGGCCTCGTCCTCATCGACCTGGCTCGCCTGCTGCTGCGTGCGCTGGGCCTTGAGCTCCTCGATGGAGTCGTTGCTGAGGTCCTCGTCCTGCTTACGAGGGGCGTCGTAGTCTGTCGCCATGTGGACTGATCACTCTCCGCGAATGGTGGGGGTGGAAGCGCGCCTGGGGTGCAATGTCCCAAGCATTCTGCACTGCGTCCCACGATTTGGCAAGACAGCGTCGCCGGGGAATGTTCCTTGTCATCCGCTGTTCATCCTCCGACGGCGTCGCGGGTCTGACAGGAGTCGGGCTGATCTGGAACAATGGCCGGACGACGATCCCCACCCGGCGATCGGGATCACCCGGTCGCCGGCACCCCGGAAGGAGCACCCATGAGCGAATTCGAGGCCGAGCTCCACCGACACGTGTCAGCCCTGCGGGAGCTCATCGCCACCGCGCGTCTCGAGGACAACGAGCTCGCCGTCGACTCGCTGCTCGGCGAGCTCGAGGGACTCGTGCGGCTCGCGGAGCGCAACGACGTCGACACCCGCGAGCTGCAGCAGGTCCTCGACACCGAGACCGGTGCGATCCCGATCGTCGAGGAGGCGCCGGAGGGCCGCTGACCCCGGCGCCGTCCGCGTCTCAGCCCACCGTCTCCCACTGCGGGAGGACGGGCCTGTCCATCCTGCCCCGGCAGCATTCGATCGAGCACGCCCCGGTGCCGGGCCCCAACGGCCCCTGGCCGGTCACGGCCGGCGACTCGACGGGCTCGCCGCGCCGCTGGGCCGCCCGCTCGAGCGCGAGGTCGATGAGGCCGGAGACGAACTCCCGCTTGAGGCCCACCGTCGCCGCCCGGACGTAGGCGAGGCCGAGCTCGGCGGCGGTCTGGGCGGCCTCGGTGTCGAGGTCGTACTTGACCTCCATGTGGTCGGAGACGAATCCGATCGGCACCGCGATGACGCCCTCGACGCCCTCGGCCCTGAGCTCCTCCATCCGATCGTTGACGTCGGGCTCGAGCCACGGGATGTGCGGCGCGCCGGAGCGTGAGCAGTAGACGAGCTCGGAGGGCAGCGGCAGCTCCTCGCCGAGCTCCCCGGCGATCCACTCGATGAGCTCCTCGTGCTGCGCGCGGTAGCCGCGGGTCATCACCGCCGAGGCGTCCTGCATGGTGTCGGGGATCGAGTGCGTGACGTAGAGCACCCGGTGCCGCTCGGGGTCGAGCTCGCCGACCTCGGCGGTGAAGTCCGCGAGCGCCTCCCGCACGCAGGCGAGCTCGGCCGCGGCGAAGCCGGGGTGGTTGTAGTACTGGCGGATCTTGTCGAACTCGACCTCGATCCCCTCCTCCGCGAGCGCGGTCGTCGTCTTCGCGAAGTCCTCCCGGTACTGGCGGCACGAGGAGTAGCTCGAGTACGCCGAGGTGTCGATCGCGAGGAACCGGGTGCGGCCGTGTTCGCGGTGCTCCTCGCGCACGACGTCGGTGAGGTAGGGATCCCAGTTGCGGTTGCCCCACACCACCGGGGTGTCGATGCCGCGCTCCTCGAGCTCGCGGCGGAGCTCGGCGAGCAGCGCGCGGTTCTGATCGTTGATCGGGGACTTCCCGCCGAAGCCGTAGTAGTGCTCGCCGACCTCGACGAGCCGCTCGTCGGGGATCCCCCGGCCGCGGGTGACGTTCTGGAGGAACGGGAGCACCTCCTCCTCGGATTCGGGTCCGCCGAAGGACATGAGGACGAGGGCGTCGAAGGGTGCGAGGCTCGAAGTATTCATCCGCCCAGTCTACTGATCCGGACACCCCGGCCGATCGCGCGGACGAGCCCGAGAAGCCGCGTCTCGCACCGCGAACGCCCGCAGGAGCGTGCCCGGCGCGCGGGTTCTCGCGACTCGCCCGGGCGCCTCCCGCTCCCGTCCGCGACTTCGTGAAACGATCGGACCACGGTCATGACTGGAGGTTTGACGCATATGACGGAGCTGACGCTGCGCGGAGTGCACGACGACGAAGAGCACCTCGTCCTGTCGGACGGTGCCGGCAACGACTATCTGCTCCCCATCGACGAGAGCCTGTATGCCGCCGTCCGTCGCGACCGCAACCGCCTCGCCCGGATCCGCGCCGCCGGGGAACCGGTGCGCCCACGGGAGATCCAGGCGATGATCCGGTCGGGCATGACCACCGAGGAGGTCGCCGAGGCGACCGGCGCCACCGTCGACCACGTGCAGGTCTACGAGGGGCCGGTGCTCGCCGAGCGCGCCCACATCGCCACCCGGGCCGGGCAGTGCCTCGTGTATCCCGAGAACGATCCCGACGGCAGCCCCAAGCAGCTCCTCGGCCTGTGCCGCGAGCGGCTCCGGATGCGCGACGTCGACCTCGACACTATGCGCTGGGACGCCTGGAAGCAGGCCTCCGGCACGTGGTACGTCGAGCTGAGCTTCGTCGCGGCGGAGAAGGAGCGCAGCGCGGGCTGGGAGTACGCCCGCGGGTCGATCTCCCCGCTCGACGACGAGGCCCGCTGGCTGTCCGACGCCGGGCCGAGCGATTCGGGGCCGATCCCGAACTACGGCAGCGGATCCGAGCGCGTCTTCAACATCGAGGCCGAGGACGGCCGCGCCCATCACCACGAGGACTCCCCCCGCGGCAGCCACATGGCCGAGACCGGCCGCATCCTCGAGAGCCTGCGCCGCCGGCGCGGCCGCCGGGGCGCTGCGGCCACCGAGCCGGACGGCCTCGGCGATCTCGACCGTCCGGACTCCTCGGCCGACGCCGTGCACTCGGGTCCCCGCCGATCGCTGCGCGCGGTCACCGACGAGCCGCCCGCCCATCCCGACGGCGCGCACACCGCGCTCAGCGCTCCCGAGGAGGCTTCCGACGCGGGCGTGTTCCCGCTGCCGGCCGAATCCTCGCTGGAGCAGCCGGGCCCGGTGCCGGGCGTGCACGACGATCATCCCTCGCTGCTCGACGAGCCGGGCGTGTCCGATTCCGCCCACGACACCGAACCGATCCCGCGTCCCGCCGAGGACGAGGCCCCGCGCCGCAAGGGCCGGTCCTCCGTCCCCCGCTGGGACGAGATCATGTTCGGCTCCAAGCGCGACTGACGCCCGTCCGCGCACCGCACCGGTCCCGCCCGATTCAGTCGAGGGCGATGCTCACGTCGTGGGCTCCGACGAGCCCGTGATCGTGGGTGACGAGGACGACGGCGAGGCCGTCGAGCCCGCTCCGCAGATCCGCCATGAGGTCCGCGCTCATCTGCGCGTCGAGGTGGGCCGTCGGCTCGTCGAGGACGACGACCTGTGAGCGCGCGAGCAGGGTCCGGGCCACCGCGAGCCGCTGACGCTGCCCGCCGGAGAGGTACGCTCCCCCGGCGCCGATCCGCGCATCGAGCCCGGCGTCGGCGGCGAGATCCGCCAGCCCCACCCGTGAGAGGACAGCGTGGATCTCGGCGTCGTCGGGCGCGTCGTCCACCGGCCGGCTGATGAGGAGGTTCGCGCGCAGGCTCGAGTCGAACACGTGCGCCTCCTGCGGGCACCACGAGACCCGGCCGGCGAGGTCCATCGGCCCGAGATCTCCCGTCGGCCGCCCGTTGATGCGGTACTCCCCCGCGCTCGGATCGAGGAACCGCAGGAGGACGCTGACGAGAGTGGTCTTGCCCGATCCCGAGGGCCCGGTCACCGCGGTCCACTCGCGCGCGTCGATATGGGCGGTGACGTCGCTGAACACCGGGGTCGCGGTGCCCGGCCAGGTGGCGGCGACCGCATCGAGGTCGAGCGCGTCGATGCGCTCCGGACCGGCCCCGGAGCCGAGCTCCGCGGCGGCGTCCGCGTCGAGCTCGTCGACCCGCGCGAGCACCTGCACGAGCGCCGGCCACTGCTGGACGGAGGCGAGCGCGTCGATGAAGCAGTCGATGAGGGCCAGCGGCAGGAGGACCGCGACGGCGAGCAGCTCGCCGCTGAGCATCCCCGCCTCGACGGCGGGCGCGAGCACCGGGATCATGAGCACACCGGTGAGGGTCGCCACCGCGGTGATGACCGCCTCGCCGACCCCGGTCGCGCGCACGGCCCGCGTCTCGTGGGCGGCGGCGCGCGCGTCGGCGGCGAGGAATCCGCGGACGGCCCGGGGTGCCGCCCCGTTGACCGAAAGGTCCTCGCGCGACCACAGGAGCCCGGCGAGCGCGGAGAGCACCGCGGTGCGGGCCCGCCGGGTCGCGTTCGTGGCCTGCTGGTCGGCGATCCGGGTGAGGAGCGGGGCCGCGATGAGGCACAGCACGGCGCCGACGGCCATGAGGAGCGCGGCGGCGGGATGGATGAGGGCGAGGGTGAGGACCGCGGCAGCCGCGACGACGACCGCGACGACGGGCGGGAGGACGACGCGCGGCGCGAGGTCGCGGACGTCGTCGACGTCGGCGATGAGGCGGCTCAGCGCGACCTCGCCGCGCAGCAGGGTGCGGTTCGCGGTCCCCGTGCGCGCGAACGCGAGCCAGATCCGCTCGCGCAGCCGGGTGAGCGAATCGAGGATCGCCCGGTGCAGGGTGAGCCTCTCGGCGTACTTGAGCACCGAGCGGGCGAGACCGAAGAAGCGCACGCCGACGATCGCCACGAGGAGGTACATGATCGGCGGCTGGGAGGCGGCATGGACGATGAGCCAGGCCGACACCCCGGTGAGCGCCGCGCCGGCCTCATCATGTGGGCCGACGACAAGGCCGAGTACGCCACGCTCTACACCGCCGACGAGATCTTCAAGTTCAAGCGCGAGACCAGCGAGGACCGCTACCAGCGCCACGGCCGACCAGTCGACGTCACCGGCGGGTGGCAGCCGCGCGACGACGACGCGTGGGCGCTCAATCCGCTCGGCGAGGTGCCGCTCGTCGAGTTCCCCAACGCCGACCTCCTCGACGACAACCCGCGCTCCGACATCGCCGGCGTCATGGCGATGCAGGACGCGATGAACCTCGTCTGGGCTTACCTCCTCAACGCTCTCGACGCCGCGAGCCTCCCGCAGCGCATCGTCACCGGCGCCGAGGCCCCATCCGTCCCAATCCTCGACAAGAACGGGCAGGTGGTCGGCAAGCGGCCCATCGAGCTCGATGACCTCATCGGCGAGAAGATCCTCTGGGTGCCCAGCAACACCGCCAAGACCGCAGAGTGGGCCGCCGCCCAGCTCGAACCGTTCTCCAAGGTCATCACCCAGGCGCTCGAGCACATCGCAGCCCAGACCCGCACACCCCCGCACTACCTGCTGACGAAGATGGTCAACACCGCCGCCGAGGCGCTCACCATCTCCGAGGCCGGCCTCGTCTCGAAGGTCCGCCAGGCCATCACCTCGGTGAACCCGAACATCCGCGAGGTCTACAAGCTCATGGCGCTCGCCATGCGCCGGCCCACCGCCGAGGTCGACGCG
>ENA-OOKA01000381-OOKA01000381.1-human-skin-metagenome-genome-assembly--contig:-NODE-381-length-11972-cov-7.209784_pt1 | contig 11972 bp, 10 predicted proteins | sample MGYA00248825_ERZ500995 | MGnify/ENA primary metagenome ERZ500995 (study PRJEB25958, sample SAMN03398540) | human skin metagenome | study: EMG produced TPA metagenomics assembly of the Human Skin...
TACGGCGACCACCGAGATCTACACTCTTTCCCTACACGACGCTCTTCCGATCTAGGGGCCCAGGTCATTCGCGGGGAGCCGGGGGTCTCACTCCCCGACCTGGATGATCGTCTTGCCGAAGTTCTTCCCCTCGAGCATCCCGACGAAGGTCTGCGGGGCGCTGTCGAGGCCTTCGGTGATGTCCTCGCGGTACTTGACCCTGCCCTCCCGCACCCACTGGCCCATGTCGCGCAGGAAGTCGGAGAACATCGATTCGACGAACTCCGTCTGGATGAAGCCGCGCAGCAGCAGGCTCTTCGTGAGGATGTTCCGCATGAGGGCGGCGGACTTGTCCGGGCCGGGCGGCACCTCCGTCGCGTTGTATCCGGCGGCCAGGCCGCACACCGGCACGCGGGCGAAGGTGTTGAGCCGCGGGAGCACGGCGTCCCACACCGGCCCGCTGACGTTCTCGAAGTACACGTCGATGCCCTGCGGCACCGCCTGCTTGAGCGCCCCGCGCAGATCCTCGCCCCGGTGGTCGAGCGCGACGTCGAAGCCGAGCTCCTCGAGGTAGGCGACCTTCTCCGGCCCGCCGGCGATGCCGACGGCGGTGCAGCCCTTGATCTTCGCGATCTGCCCGACGGCCGAACCGACCGGCCCGGTGGCCGCGGCCACGGCCACGGTCTCGCCCTCCTGGGGGCGCCCGATCTCGAGGAGACCCGAATAGGCGGTGAACCCGGGCATGCCGAGCACGCCGAGGGCGGTGGTCACCGGAGCCTCCTCCGGATCGAGGAGGCGCAGCTGCGCGGCGGGCTCGACGGAGTACGACTGCCAGCCGCCGTAGGACAGCACGGTCTGCCCCGCGGAGAATCCCGGATCGTTCGACTCGACGACCTCGGACACGGTCGCGCCGACGATGACGTCGCCGACCTCGACCGGCTTCGCATAGGACTTCGCGTCGGACAGCCGCCCGCGCATGTACGGGTCGAGGGACAGGTAGCGCGTGCGGAGCAGGACCTCTCCGTCGCCGGGCGTCCCGATCGGGGCGTCGTCGTGGATGAAATCGTCCGGCTGCGGGACTCCCACGGGGCGGGACCCCAGACGGATGCGACGGTTCGACTCGGACATGCAATCTCCTTCGGCTGCTGTGCGGCGGTGAGGCTCTGAGCGACGGCGCGCCCTGCTGCGTCACACATGGACGTGACGCCGGTCACCAGTCTAGGTCGTCGGCCGGGCACTCACCCATTCGGCGATCTCATCGGCCCCGGGCACCGGCCAGGCGGGGTCCGGGTCCCACTGCGTCCACTCCGGGTCGAACGCCCAGTGGCCGTCGGCGTGCGCCGCGAGCGCCAGGTCCGCGTTCGCCTCGATCGCGGCGGCGATGCCGGGCGACCACATGCCGTGACGCACCGCACCGGCGAGCTCGTCCTCGTCCTTCCGCGCGACCGCACCGTCCGGGCCGATGACGAGATCGAGGATGTGGTCGCTCGTGAAGAGTTCGGCCCCGAGGCGACGATGACGGTGCTCGAGATTGATGTACCAGCTGCGGTGAGCCCCCTCTGCGGAGCGGAACACCCAGACGGAGAACGGCATCCCGGTCGGCACGATCCGCAGCACCCCGCGGCCGTGCCAGCGGCGCAGGATCTGCACCCGCTCGGGAGCGCGGTCCACCGGCACGAAGCGGACGGCGTGCGGAACCGCGTGGGGATCGAGGTGCTCGTACCCGCGGATCCGCAGGTCGGCGGTCGGCGTGCCCCCGACGAGCCACAGCACGAGCCCGCGCTCGTCGTCGCGGACGACCCGCATCGGCTGCACGACCTCACCGCCCACCCGGTCGAAGTCGAGGCGTCGGAACCGCCAGCGCACGAGGTCCCCCGGAGCGGCGAAGGGCCCCTTGCCCACCGGCCGGGTGCCTGCGGGCAGGGTGATCGGGAACGGGTCGATGCTCTCCACGCGAACATTGTCCCGCACGCACCGCCGCTACAGTGTCCCCATGATCATCGAACCCCGCGACGACGCGGACGTGCCGCGGTTCATCGCCGACCTCGGGCTCCCGGGGCTCGCCGACATCCACGTCCATTTCCTCCCGGAGCGGATGCTCACCAAGGTCTGGGACTACTTCGACCGCAGCGCGGAGCGCACCGGCCGGCCCTGGCCGATCACCTATCGGCACGACACCGCGACCCGGCTGCAAATCGCCCGGGACCTCGGCCTCGCCCGCATCCCGGCGCTGACCTACCCGCACAAGCCGGGCATGGCGGCATGGCTCAACGACTGGAACGCGGAGTTCGCGGCCGCACATCCGGACGTCCTCCACTGCGCCACGCTCTACCCGGAGTCCGGGATCGGCGAGGAGGTCGAACGGGTTCTCGAAGCGGGCGCGCAGCTCTTCAAGGTGCACATCCAGGTGGGCGCCTTCTCCCCCGACGACCCGCTCCTCGTGCCGGCATGGACGGCCATCGCGCGGGCCGGGGTGCCGGTGGTCATCCATGCCGGCTCGGCCCCGCTGCCGGGAGAGTTCACCGGACCCGAGGCGGTCGCCGCGGTCCTCGCCCGGCATCCCGAGCTGCGGCTCGTCATCGCCCATATGGGGATGCCGGAGTACCACGCCTTCGCCGACCTCGCCGAGCAGTACCCGGGGGTCCACCTCGACACGACGATGTTCAACACCGACTTCACGAATGCAACGACGCCGTTCGACGCCGCCTACCGGGAGCGTCTGCCGGGGCTGCGGGAGAAGATCGTGCTCGGCTCGGACTTCCCGAACATCCCCTACCCCTACGCCCACCAGCTCCAGGCGCTATGCCGGCTCGGCGACGAGTCGGACGGGTTCGGCGATCCGTGGCTCCGCGCGGCGCTCTGGGACAACGGCGCCCGGCTGCTCGGGATCGGCTGACCGGGTCCGGGCCGGTGATCCGCGGTCCGTCGGTCCGTGCGCGGTCGGTCTGCGGCCGGTCCGTGGCCTGTGCGGGGCGGGCCCGGGCTCAGCGGCGCCGGTAGGACGGGGCGCGCTTCTCGAGGAAGGACGCCGTCGCCTCGGCCCGGTCCTCGGTCATCGCGGTGTAGATCTGCTGCCGGTTCTCGAACTCGACGGCGGCCTCGAACGACGGGATCTCGAGGGACTTCCACAGCCCCTCCTTGGTGAACTCCACCGAGATCGGGGCGTTCTGCATGATCTGCCGGGCGGTCTCGAGCGCCCGGTCCATCAGCGCCTCCGGCTCGACGACGTCGGCGAGCAACCCGAACTGCTGGGCCTCGGCCGGGGTGAAGCGCCGCCCGGTGAGCATGAGCTCCTGCGCCCTGGCGGCCCCGACGATCCGCGGCAGCAGCCAGGACAGGCCCATGTCGCACGCGGAGAAGCCGGCGCGGATGTAGCCCACTGCGAAGTTCGCACCCGGCACCCCGTAGCGGATGTCCGAGGCGCACAGCATCGACAGCCCCACGCCTGCGGCGGCGCCGTTGACCGCGGCGATGACGGGTACGCGGAGTCCGCGGATCCGGGCGACGAGGTCGGCGATCTCCTTCTGCCGGGCCATCGAGCGCGGCACCTGGCCCTGCTCCTCGATGAGCGCCTCGTCCCCGTACCCGGTGAGGTTGAGGCCGGCGCAGAACGCCCGGCCCTCGCCGGTGAGGATGAGCACCCGGAGGTCGAGGTCGGCGTCGACCTCGGCGAGAGCGGCCTTGGCCTGGGTGATCAGGTCGATGTCGGCGGTGTTCATCCGCTCGGGCCGGCAGAAGGTCAGGCGGGCGATCCCCGGCTCGGGACGGTCGAGACGGACGGCGGTGTCGGTGTCGGTATCCATGGGTCCACAGTAGTGATCCGGCGCGCGTGCACGTGGCGCGGATCACATGCCGGGCACCGCGGGACGACTGCTGGCCGTCGATGAGTCGAGCGGCTCCGGTCTCAGCCGTCGGTGAGCTGTGCCCACTCCTCGGCGAGCCACGGGCTGAAGGCGAAGGGTGCGGCGACGAGCGCCCGGCCCAGGTCCTCCGGGGTGAGCCACGCGAACTCCGCGACCTCCGCGGCGCTCGGCCGCACCTCGCCGACGAGACGAGCGGTGAAGACCGGGCAGATCTCGTTCTCCACCACACCCGAGGCGTCCACGGCGCGGTACCGGAATTCCGGCAGCACCTCGGTGATGTCGGCGACCTCGCAGCCGAGCTCCTCGCGCGCCCGGCGCTCGATGGCGCGGGCGAAGGGCTCACCCGGACCCGGGTGACCGCAGAACGAGTTCGTCCACACGCCCGGCCATGTGCGCTTACCGAGCGCGCGCCGGGTCATGAGGACCTGGCCCGCGTCGTCGTGGAGGAAGCACGAGAAGGCGAGGTGGAGCGGGGTGTCGGCGTCGTGGACCGTGGCCTTCGCGGTGGTGCCGATCGGGGTGCCGTCGTCTGCGAGGAGGACGACGAGCTCTTCGGTGCCGGCCATGATCGGACCTCCAGGGATCGGGGAGCGCGCACCGCGCGGATCCTCGGCCACGTCGGTCATCCCACCCTAGCGGAGGGCTCGGACGTCACTCGCAGCGCCGGATGGCCTCGGAGAGCTCGAGGTCCGAGCGGACGACGGTGAAGCCCGGCGGGGCGGCCGCGCAGACCTCGGGGAGACGTCCGACGTACTCGATGTCGAACACCGCCTTCCCGGCCTCGGCCACGGGCGCGTACCAGTCGCACTCCTCGAGATCGAGGCACTGTTCGAGCACTGCGAAATCGACGGTGTCGACGACCTCGGGCACGATCTCCCCCGCGTTCTTGAGCCCGATCGCGAGCCCGTGGGAGTGCGCGATCTCCGCGACCGCGCGCAGGTACGCGACCGCGTCCTCCGCGGTGAGGTCGAATCCCGAATCGTTGCTGAAGACGTCGATGCTGTCAGGGTCGATCGCGCGGAAGCCCTTGTCGGCGCAGGACTCGATCCGGCGCTCCATGATCGGCAGCAGGACATCGTGCCGACGGATGTCGAGCCACCGCTCCCCCGGCCACTCCGCGTAGTCCTTCCCGATGACCTCGGGCGGGAAGTCCGCCGCGTCGGCCCGCCAGTCCTCGACGGTCCCGATGCTCAGGTAGCAGATGGGATAGACCCCGCGGTCGAGCAGAGAGCGCACATCGGCCTCCTCAGTCTCCTCGCCGTCGAGGTCGTAGACGTCGACCGGGAGCTCGAGGTCGACCGCGCCCTCGTACTGGATGTGGAAGCTCGCTCCGGCAGGCGGCGGCGTGACGGCCGCGCCGGCCGACGGGCCGGCTCCATCTGCGGACGGCGAGGCCTCCGGCACGTCCCCCGAGGCGGATGTGTCCGGGGTCGCCCCCGTCGCACCATCGGCGCCTCGGCCGGCACCGTCGCCCATGGCGCAGCCGACGGTGAGCACGCTCGCCGCGAGACCGACCGCACAGGCACGGAGGAGTCCGTTCACGCGCATCGCGGTACGGATCCGGTGTCGGTCACGGCCCGATTCCCGGCATCATCGGAGTCCGGTGGAGGTCCATCGTCGCGCTGTCCGGGTGCTGCGCCACGACCGTGGTCCTCAGACGACCGGGCGCTCGACGCCGTCGACCGGCTCCGGACGCTCCTGGATCACCTCGGAGGTGTTGGGGAACAGGAACCGATAGGTCAGGCCGGCGATCGCGGCACCGGCGAGCGGGGCAAGGAAGAACACCCAGACCTGCGCGAGCGCGTCGCCGCCGCCGAACACCGCGACGCCGAGCGAGCGGGCCGGGTTGACCGAGGTGTTCGAGACCGGGATCGACACGAGGTGGATGAGGGTGAGCGAGAGCCCGATGGCGATCGGGGCGAACCCGGCCGGCGCCCGGTTGTCGGTCGCACCGAGGATGACGTAGAGGAAGATCGCGGTGAGGACGAGCTCGCAGATGATCACCGCGAGGAGCGAGTAGCCGTTGGGCGAGAACTCGCCGTAGCCATTGGTCGCGAAGCCGTTCTCGGCGACCGAGAACTCGGACCGGCCCGTGGCGATCGCGAGCAGGACGGCTCCCGCGACGATTCCGGCGACGAGCTGGGTGATCCAGTACGGCAGCGCATCGCGCCACGGCAGGCGGCCGGAGAGCGCGGCCCCGAGCGTGACCGCGGGGTTGAAGTGCCCGCCCGAGATGTGGCCGACGGCGTAGGCCATGACGACGACGGTGAGTCCGAAGGCGAGGGCGACGCCGAGGAAGCCGATGCCCATGTTCACGCCGTTGTCGGTGTCCATGACGGATGCCGCGAAGATCGCGGATCCGCAGCCGCCGAAGACGAGGACGAAGGTGCCGAGGAACTCGGCGGCGAGCTTGGAGACGAGGGAAGGGGAGTTCATCGTTCGACCTTTCGTTCGGACCGCGGTGAGGCGACCGCGCTCGGAGTCGGCCCCAGGATACTCCTCCGTAGGGCGCTTGGGCACCTCGGCGCGCACCGCCGCGTCCAGGGCCGGAATACAGTGGTCGCATGAACGCATCCCCTTCCGCACCCCTCCGCTCCTTCCGCCAGGTCGACGTCTTCGGCATGACCCCGCTCGGGGGCAACCCCGTCGCCGTGGTCCACGACGCCGAAGGGCTCGACGACGCGACGATGGCCGCCTTCGCCCGCTGGACCAATCTCTCCGAGACGACGTTCCTCCTGCCGCCCACCTCCGCAGACGCCGACTACCGGCTGCGGATCTTCACCCCCGGCAGGGAGCTGCCCTTCGCCGGGCACCCGACACTCGGCTCGGCCCACGCATGGCTCGAGAACGGCGGGGTCCCGCGCGCGGCGGGCACGCTCGTCCAGGAGTGCGGAGCCGGCCTCGTCACCCTGCGCGTCGGCGACACGGTCACACCCGCCGAGGTCGCCGCCGAGCCCCGGGCCGGCGGCAGGATCGCCTTTGCGGCGCCTCCGCTCGTGCGCTCGGGTCCCGTTGACGCAGGCACTCTCGGCGAGGCGATCGCCGCCCTCGGTCTGCACGAGAACGATGTCGTTGCGAGCAGCTGGGTCGACAACGGGCCCGGCTGGCTGGGCATCCTGCTGCGCGACGCGGCGCTCGTGCGGTCCCTCACCCCGGACTTCACGCGCATGGGGGATCTGAAACTCGGCGTCATCGGCGCCTATCCGGAGGCCGAACGACCCGCCGGCGTACCCGACGCTTCCGCGTACGACCCCGTCAGGCCAGCCGACTTCGAGGTGCGCGCCTTCGTCCCCGGTTACGGGGTGCCCGAGGATCCGGTCACCGGCAGCCTCAATGCGGGGCTGGCGCAGTGGCTCATCGGTTCGGGGCGGGCGCCGACCACGTACACCGCCTCCCAGGGAACCCAGGTGGGCCGGACGGGGATCGTGGGGATCGAGCAGGTCGGTGAGGACATCTGGGTGTCGGGCAGCACCCGCACCGTGCTCATCGGCACCGCCGACCTCGGCTGAGGGGCGGGCGGGTCGAGACGCGTCGGCTCGGTGGTACGCAGTCGCTCCGACGCCCCCGCCGTGCGACGCCCAGGCCCCGCGACGCGCGAACGGGCACCTCACCTCGCCGAACCGCCCCTCATGCTCGATCGCACGGTCGAACTGCCACCTGTGCTCGATTTCCGCACCGAGAACCGAGCACGCGTGGCAGTTCGACGCGGATCGGGCAGAAGCGGCAGGTTGATCGGGCGGAGATCGAGCAGAGATGGCAGGTCGATGTGCCGGGCGGACTGCGACGGGGCGCACCGTGATACGCAAGAATCACTTGCGTTCGCGCACCTATCGCACCCGGATGCCCACCGCTCGCGCAGTACTCTGAAGACCCGCTCCGACGCCGAGGAGGCATGATGACTGCTCCGGACCCCGCCGCCGATCCCGCTGACTCCGCCAGGGACTCCCAAGCAACCCCCGCCGCCGGGTCGTCGGGCACGCCGAACTCCGCCACCACCGGGCAGCCCACCAGCGCTCCCGGTTCCTCTCCCTCCGACGCTCCAGGGCGCGCCCCGCTGACCTGGTTCATCACCGGCGCGAACTCCGGTCTGGGGCTCGCGATCGCACGCACCACGGCGGCAGCCGGTGATCGGGTGCTCGCGACCGCACGCCGCCCGGAGACGCTCGAGGACCTCGTCGCGGAGTTCCCCGACTCGGTGCGCGCCGCCGCGCTCGACATCACCCGGACCGAGCAGATCGCCCCGGCCGTCGACGCGGCCATCGCGGCGTTCGGTGGAATCGACGTCCTCGTCAACAACGCCGGCTACGGCCTGCGCGGTGCCGTCGAGTCCTGGAGCATGGACCAGCTGCGGCGACTCTTCGACACGAATGTGTTCGGCGTCGTCGAGCTCACCCGTGCGGTGCTCCCCCACATGCGGGACGCGGGTTCCGGCTGGATCGTCCAGATGTCCTCGGTCGCGGGATTCCGCGTGAGCCCCGGTGCCGCGGCATACTCCGCCTCGAAGTTCGCGCTCGAGGGCCTGTCGAAGGGGCTCGCCCTCGAGGTCGCCCCGCACGGCATCGTCGTCACGCTCGCCGAGCCCGGCCCGTTCCGCACCGACTTCTCCGGCCGCTCGCACGACTGGGGCGAGGAGCACCCCGCCTACACCGAGATTCTCGCCGAGGAGTTCGAGGCGTACCGCGCCCGTTCCGGCCGCCAGGCCAACGACCCGGTCCGCGCTGCGGAGATCCTCGTCGGGCTCGCGCACGGACCCGACAAGCCGCTCCACCTGCCGCTCGGTCCCGAGGCGTTCGCCGCCGCCCGCGGCGAGTTCACGTCACGGCTGGCCGCGCTCGACGAGATCGAGGCCTACGCGGCTGACACCGGGTTTCCCGACGACGTGTGAGCCGGCCGAACAGATGAGCCCAGCGAATGAGCCGGACAGGCACGGTCCCGGTCGATCCCGGCCGGCGTCGGCGTCTCCCCGATGCGCCCGGGGACACCGCACCTGACAGAACCGTCGCCGCTCGCTCCGCCAGTCGTCCGCGCGGAACCCGCCGCGTCCCGCAGACCGTCATCAGCGGCAGGCCGACCAGTCGTCCGTACCGTCGTCTGCCGCCGCTGGTCATCGGCACCGGGGCCGCTCGAAGGCTCATCCCGGACCTCGTCGGTCAGCCCCGCCCGTCCCCGGTGCTCCGGCGCAGCACCGGGGACATCGCCAGTGCGACGGCACCGAAGCCGGCGACAACGGTGACGACGAGGGCGTAGCGCAGTCCGAGAGCACCGGCGGTGAGTCCGAGCACCGGTGACGAGGCGAGCATGGCGATCCGCAGGGCCCAGCTCGCGAGCGTGATCCCCATGCTGTGGCTGAACCCGGGGATCGTCCCGGCCGCCCCGTAGGCGGTGGGGATGAAGGTCGCGGAGCCGAACCCGGAAAGGAAGAACCCGACGCCCACCGCCCATGGCTGGGCGACCGCCATCGCGAGCAGCATGCCCGCGGTGACGAGCACGCCGCCGGAGAGCACGACCCCGGTGCGTCCGATCCGGGCGGTGAGCGCATCGGCGCTGAACCGGGCGATGAGCTGACCGCTGAGCGCGACGACGAAGGCGATCCCGGCGAGCTCGACGCCGACCCCGCCGACCTCGCTGAAGTACAGCGAGGACCAGTTCATCCCGAGGTCCTCGACGAATGCGCCGAGCAGTCCGAGGGCGATGACGCCGGCGAGCAGCGTCCACTTCGACGGCACGGCGTTCGCTCCGGCAGTTGACTCCTGCTCCTTCCCGTCCCGCGCCGCAGCCGCTGTCAGGCCCTCCCGCTCGTGCGACGTCACGCCATCGTCCACCGCGGTGACACCGGGGTCGCTGATCAGAGGCGCGGCTCCCTCCTCCGGGTCGTCCGCACGGATCCGCCGCTGAGCACCGCCGTCCCCCGCCGCACCCGACAGCCGCCATGCCCAGGCCGCCGCCGCGATGCCGAGCGCGCCGGTGGCGCTCAGGTGCGCCCACAGCGGGATGTGGAGCGCCGCGGCGAGGAGGCCGAACCCGCCCCCGGACACCGAGCCCACGCTCCAGATCGCGTGCAGGGAGTTGAAGATCAGCGAACCGCGCTCCTGCTCGACGGCGAGCCCGTGGACGTTCTGGGCGGCGTCGGCGACCGCGTCGAGGAAACCGGCGAGGGCGATGAGACCGGCGGCGATCCACGGCACCGCCGCGACCCAGCCGGGGACGCCGCCCGGCGCCCCGGAGCTCTCCCCGCCCGGCCACAGGGGTGAACCGGGGCCGAGGACGGTGACCGCTCCGACGAGCACGAGGACCCCGGCGAGGAGCATCGTGCCCACGCTCGCCACGGCCGCGGCGCCGAACCGGCGGATGAGCGGAGCCGGCAGCGCGGCCGCGCCGATCGAGCCGGCGGGGATCGCGGCGAGGATGAAGCCGAACTCCACCGTGCCGAGTCCGAGGAGCCCCTTGACCTCCGGGAGCCGGGTGAGGATGCCGGCGAGAAGGAACCCGTTGAGGAAGAAGAAGAGGGAGACCCCGAGCCGCGCACGCGCGCGGGCAGCCGATCCGGCGGTCGCCCCTCGCGCGGAACCCGTCATCCTGCGGACCGGAGGCCGGCCGCAGTGAGACGGACGGCGAGGTCGAGGAGGGCGGAGTCCCTGCCCGGAGCCATGACGAGCTGGACCGAGGCCGGGAACTCCCCGTCGCGCACCGCGGGCACCCCGCGCCCGCCGAGGAGGTCGACCGGCACGGAGATCGCCGGCCACCCGAGCAGGTTGATGAGCTGGGTGTAGAGGCGGAACCGGTTGCGCACACCCTGGTCGGCCCTGTCCCACGGCACCGGTTCGGTGCCGATCGTCGGCAGCACGAGCGCATCGACCCCTACGAGTGCGCCGAGCGCGGCCTCGCGGAGCGCGGCGAGCTCGGTGAAGGCGGCGGCGTGCTCGGCGTCGGTGATGTGCGCGTCGTTCTCGAGATTGCGCAGCACCTGCGGTTGGAAGTCGCGGCGCCCGGTGCCGAGCGAGGAGCGGTGGACGCGGTACGTCTCGTACCCGCGGATCCGCGCGAAGATGCCGGGCATCCGGTCGAAGGCGAACGGGGCGGGGTCGATCGCCGTGTGCGAGACCCCCGGGAGTCCGTCGAGGTGGGGAACGACGCGCCGGGCCATCCACTCGGCCCCGGTGTCGGCCTCCGGCGACGTGAGAAGACCGAGCACCAGCGGCGATCCGGGGCGGGAGGCCGGTCCGGCGGCCTCGCCGAGGGCGTCGGGGGCGAACCCGTCCCACAGGAGTCGCATGTCCGCAGGGGTGCGGGTGAAGAAGCCGACGGTGTCGAGCGTGGTCGACAGCGGGGCGACGCCCGCGGTCGGCACCCGGTCGAGCGTCGGCTTGAACCCGGTGACCCCCGCACAGGCCGCCGGCACCCGCACGGAGCCCGCGGTATCGGTGCCGATCGCCACCGGGACGACCCCGGCGGCCACCGCGACGGCGGCCGCGGCGATGACGGACATCACCACCGGCATGATGAGGCGGTGGCCCGTGCTGTAGTGCAGGTTGCCCACGGTGCCGAGGATGTCGCCCCACACGTTGTCGAACGGGCTCAGCGCGTTGGCCGTCACCGCGAGCGAGGCCGCGTAGAACAGCGCCGGCCACACCTGCCCGCGCCAGACAACGAGCACGAGCGCGCCCGCGCCCGCGAGCCAGAGGGCCACCGTTGGGTCGAAGCCGGGGAAGAACTCGCCCACGTGGCGGGTCTCCATCATGAACGCCTTGTCCCAGGCCTCCTCAGCGGTGACATTCTCACTCGCGTCCCAGGTGTTCACCTCCCCCGACTGAGCCTGGCCGGCGAGCAGCTGCGGGAGGAATGCCACCGTCGCGCCAAGCGCCGGGATGGCCAGCCAGAGAACATCGCCGATGCGTGAGCGGTCCGGGCGCCACACCAGGTACGTCGCCCAGTACAGCAGGACGGCGAGCACTACCACGAGTACGGCCGACGGGTGGACCTGCATCATGCCCAGGAAGGCGAACAGCGTCGGCAGGGCCAGTGCCCGGTAGCGCGGCACTTGGTGGAACAGCGCGATGACGAGGCCGGACAGGCCGATCGCCACGATGTACGGGCGCATGCCCACGAAGTCCGGGATCCACACCAGCACCG
>ENA-OOKA01000382-OOKA01000382.1-human-skin-metagenome-genome-assembly--contig:-NODE-382-length-11972-cov-6.284887_pt1 | contig 11972 bp, 10 predicted proteins | sample MGYA00248825_ERZ500995 | MGnify/ENA primary metagenome ERZ500995 (study PRJEB25958, sample SAMN03398540) | human skin metagenome | study: EMG produced TPA metagenomics assembly of the Human Skin...
CTTCGCCTGACCGGCGCCAGCCTCAGCCTGCCCAATATCGCGACCTGGTGGTGCGGCCAGCCGTCGGAATGCGCGCGGGTGGAGGAGGATCTCGACAATCTGCTCATCGCGCCCGCCTTTGGCGGCGGGACGCTGGGCTTGCCCACCGACAGCGCCGTCGCGGGAAGCGATCTCGATGCCGCACAACGAACGGCGCTGCGCGCCGATCTGGCGCGTCGGCCGCCGCCGCGCGCACCGCGCTGCGGGGCGCGGTCGACGGCGAGCTGCACGGTCTCCTGGGAGCGGAGCACGGGGCCGGCCTGCGGGCCGGGGACGAGCACGCCGTAGTCGCCCTCCGCCTCGAGGATCCCCCGTGCGAGCAGCTGCCGGATCGCGGTGCGCCACTCCTTCTCCGAGAGCTCCTCGCCGATGCCCCACACGCTCAGCTCGTGGTGGCGGGAGCCCAGGGAGCGCTCGGACTCGCGGCCCAGCAGCACGTCCACCACCTGGCCGGAGCCGAAGCGCTGGCCGCGCTCCCTGTCCAGGCGGATCACGGCGGAGAGGAGCTTCTGCGCCGCGACCGTCGCGTCCCAGGTCTGCGGAGGGTTCAAGCAGGTGTCGCAGTTCCCGCACGGGGAGGAGTCCTGGCCGAAGTAGCGCAGCAGCTGCACGCGCCGGCAGTCGACCGTCTCGCACAGGGCGAGCATCGCGTCGAGGTGCGAGCGGGCGTTGCGCTTGAACTGCTCGGAGCCCTCGCCGCCCTCGATGAACTTCCGCTGGCTGACCACGTCGCCGAGGCCGTAGGCCATCCACGCGGTCGAGGGCAGGCCGTCGCGGCCCGCGCGGCCCGTCTCCTGGTAATAGCCCTCGATGGACTTGGGCAGGTCGAGATGGGCCACGAAGCGCACGTCGGGCTTGTCAATCCCCATGCCGAAGGCGATCGTCGCGACCATGATCAGCCCGTCGGCGCGCAGGAACCGCTCCTGGTGGTCCTGGCGCACCTCCGGCGGCAGGCCCGCGTGATACGGGAGCGCGGGGATGCCGCGGTCGGCGAGCCACTGCGCGGTGGTCTCCACCGACTTGCGGGAGAGGCAGTAGACGATCCCGGAGTCGCCTTCGTGCTCGGCGGTGATCAGGCGCAGCAGCTGCTCGCGCGGGGAGGCCTTCGGCTCGATGCGGTACTGGATGTTGGGTCGGTCGAAGCTCGAGACGAAGTGTCGGGCCTGCTGCATCTGCAGGCGCTCGGTGAGCTCGCGGTGGGTCGCCTCGGTCGCGGTCGCGGTCAGCGCGATGCGGGGCACGCCGGGGAAGGCGTCGGCGAGCATCGACAGGCCCAGGTAATCGGGGCGGAAGTCGTGGCCCCACTGGGAGACGCAGTGCGCCTCGTCGATCGCGAACAGCGCGAGCTGCGCGCGCTGCAGCAGCTGGACGGTGCGGGGGAGGACCAGGCGCTCCGGCGCCATGTACAGCAGGTCCAACTCTCCGGCGAGCAGCTGCTGCTCGACGGCCTGCGCCTCGTGCATCTCGAGGGTGGAGTTGAGGTACGCGGCGCGGATGCCGACCGCCTCGAGCGCCGCGACCTGGTCCGCCATCAGCGCGATCAGCGGCGAGACGACGATTCCGGTGCCCTCCCGCAGCAGGGCCGGGATCTGGTAGCACAGCGACTTGCCGCCGCCGGTGGGCATCAGCACCACTGCGTCCCCGCCGCCGGCGACCTGGTCGATGATCGCGGCCTGCTCGCCCCGGAAGGAGTCGTAGCCGAAGACCCGCGAGAGTATCGCGAGCGCCTCCTCCGTCCGTCCGGCATCCCCTTCTCGCAGCGCGGAGACGGTGTCGGCGGGAGGAGGGGTGCTCATGCCCGCCACTCTAGGCCGCGGGGCCGACGGGCCGCGAGCGGGAGGGCCCGGCTGTGGACGGCGGTGGGGAGTGCTCCCCATCGCTCCGGGACGCCTCCCCGGTTAGCCTGCGGTGACACGGACCGTGGGAGGGGAGGACGGGATGATCCCGCTGCGAGCACGATTCATCGCCCGGCACCACCGGGAGCTCGTCGGGAAGCCGCTGCGGTCCCGGCGGGTCGGCGCCGGTCCGCTGCTGCCCCTCTTCCTGGCGGGCATCGTGGTCCTGATCTGGCTGATGCTGGTGCTCAGTCCGGGGGAGAGTCCCGCCCTGACCATCGGGTTCACCTTCTTCATGGCGCTGCTCATGCTCGGCATCTATCTGTTCACCATCGACGCGCGACTGGTCGTGTGCGAGCGCGGGATCCTCCTGGGCAGGCTCGTTCCCGGACTCCCGTTCAGCCCCACCTACGTGATCGGGGGCCGTGAGATCGACCCCCGCACGGTCGCTGTGGTCACCGACGGGGCCAAGACCGCCCGCGAGCTCGGCATGCCGTTCTTCTTCTTCCAGTACAAGACGTTCCCCGGCGCGCTCGGGGTGCACGCCGTCGTGTTCAACGGGCCGTGGGGAGCCGACATCGAGGCGCCCCGACAGCCGCGTCACCGCCGCCCGGTGCGCAAGTCGCTGTTCCTGTTCTCCCACCGGAACGCGGCGCGGATCGCGGAGGAGATCCTCCATGCGATCGGCCGGGACGGGGCGATCCCGCCGGGGTTCGCCCCGCACGAGGGGCTGCGGCCCATCCCCGTCACGGGGCGGCGCGAGGACGCGGTCGCCCAGATCCCGGGCGCCTGGCCGCCGGACGGCCACCGCTGAGCTCTCACTCGTCCTTCGCCCACACCCCGGTGTCGATCGGTCGGCCGATGGCGAGCGCGGCGAGGAGGCCGACCGCGGCGAGGCCGACGGGAAGCCACATGGCGTCGGCCATCGCCGCGGCGTACGGGGCGTGCAGGAACGGGGGCAGGGAGCCTGCTCCGGACTCCGCGCCCGCAGGCGCAGCGCCCTGGCCCCTGGTCGCCTCACCGAGGCGGGCCGCGATCCGGTCGGCCATGAGCGTCGCGATGCCGGCCGAGCCGAGCACCGAGCCCACCTGCCTCATCTCGTTGTAGACGCCGGATCCGGCGCCGGCCTGCGAGGGCGGGAGATTGCGGGTCGCGGTCAGGGACAGCGGCCCCCAGATGCAGGCGTTCCCGATCCCGATCAGCACGAACGGCAGCAGAAGGACCAGCACGGAGGCGTCCGGGTCCATCAGCAGGGAGAGCCACAGCAGCCCGGCCGCCAGCGAGGCGAAGCCGATCAGCGCCAGCGGTCGCGGGTCGTGGCTCGTCATCCAGCGGCCGACCAGCGGCGCGAGGACCAGCGAGAGCACCGCGGAGGGTGCCGTCATCAGCGCCGCCTGCGTCGGCGACATGCCGAGCACCTGCTGGAAGAACAGCGTGGTGGGGATCGCGAAGCTGAGCACGGTCGCGCCCATCATCGCGATCGCCACGTTCGCGACCGAGAAGTTGCGGTCGCGGAACAGCGACAGCGGCACCAGCGGTTCGCGCCGCATCACCGCCTGCCAGAGGACGAACACCGCCAGCACCAGCACCCCGGCGAGGATCATCCCGGGCACCGTCACGGGCACGCCCGTGTCCACGGGGCCGATCACCAGGGAGTCCGTGATCGTGCCCCAGTCGTAGCTGTCGCCCTCCTGGATCCCGAACACCAGCAGGAACAGGCCCGTCGCCGAGAGCGCCACGCCGAGCCAGTCGAAGGAGTGCGAGCGGCGCGGGAAGCGCGGCACGTTGCGGAGCACCAGCGCGATCGCGAGCACCCCGACGGGCACGTTGACGAAGAAGATCCACTCCCAGCCCGGCCCGTCCACCAGCAGCCCGCCGAGGACGGGGCCGACAAGGCTCGCGACCCCTGCCGTCGCGCCCCACACGGCCATCGCCTGACCTCGCCGCTGCGGCGAGAACATGCGGGTGATCATCGACATGGTCTGCGGGGTCATCATCCCCGCACCGAGGCCCTGCACCACGCGCGCCACGATCAGCATCTCCACGCTCCCCGCGAGCCCGCACCACAGGCTCGACGCGGTGAACACGACGAGCCCGACGAGATAGACCGACTTCAGCCCCAGCCGGTCCCCGAGCCGCCCCGTGATCAGCAGCGGCACCGCGTAGGCGAGCAGATAGGCGCTGGTCACCCACAGCAGGCCGGTCAGCTCCGCCCCTAGGTCCTCCTGCATCCGCGGGACCGCGACCGTGACGATCGTGGTGTCGACCAGGATCATGAAGAAGCCCAGCACGATCGACCACAGCGCGGGCCAGGGACGGTCCAGGCGGGGGTCGCGGGCGGGGCTGGGACGCGTGGCGTCGGGCATGCATGTCCTCCAGGAGGGGAGCGGCGCATCGGCGGGGGCGCAAGGGACGAGGCAGAGGAAGAGTACGCCTGGTGCGCTCCTGGCCTGTGCGTCGTCGTGTGAACCGTGCCGGATCGCTCCCGGGCCGATGCTGTAGAACAGGGGAGCGGCACGGAGCCCGCCGCACCGATCCACCGCGCGAGAGGACAGCCGTGACCAGCACCGAGAGCACCACCACCCCGAGCCTCCCCGCCGGGCGCGTCCAGGACCGGATCGCCCTGGTGACCGGCGCCGCGGGCGGCATCGGCTCCGCGACCGCGCAGCGACTGATCGAGGAGGGTGCCCGCGTGATCGCTGCCGACCTCGAACGCCAGCAGGAGGCCCTCGAGGCGCTCCGCGCCTCCCTGCCGGACCCCTCCGCCCTCCTGCCGGTCGTCGCCGACGTCACCGACCGGTCCTCGCTGGACGCCGCCGTGGCGCGCGGCCTCGAGGAGTTCGGGCGAATCGACATCGTCTTCGCCAACGCCGGGGTGCTGCTCCAGGAGCCGCCGGTCGAGGACCTCCCGGACTCCACCTGGCGCACCGTCCTGGACGTGAACCTGACGGGCGTGATGAACACCGCCCGCGCCGTCTTCCCGGTGCTGAAGCAGAACCCGAACGGTTCGGCCCTGGTGCTCGCCTCCTCCACCGCCGGGATCCGCGGCGGCGCGAACTCCTCGGCCTACACCGCGGCCAAGACGGCGCTCGTCGGCCTCGCCGAGACCTGGGCCCACGAGCTCGGCCCCTTCGGCGGCCGGGTCAACACCACCCACCCCACAGCGGTGGGCACCGAGCTGGTGCTGAACCGGGACTTCATGCGGAAGTTCCGTCCCGACCTCGAGGACCCGCAGCCCGCGGACGTCGTCGAGGGCTTCTCGAAGGGCAAGCTGCTGGACGTGCCGTGGATCGACCCGATCGACGTCGCCAACGCCGTGCTCTTCCTTGTCTCCGACGAGGCCCGCTACATCACCGGCGTTCACCTGCCGATCGACGCCGGCTCGACCATCAAGTGGGGCTGAGCGTCGGCCCCATCCCGGCTCCCGCCCCTGACCCGCTGCACCGAGAGGATCCCTCATGACCGCCACCACCGTGCAGGACCTGCTGGACCGCGCCGGCATCGACGACGCGATCAACGCCTACTCCCACGCACTGGACCAGCGCGACTGGTCGATCCTGCCCGAGGCCTTCACGCCCGATGCCGAGATCGTGCTGATCGACCGCGAGAAGGTGCTCGACCCCCGCTCCCTCGTCGAGCTGCTCTCCCGCAACGACGCGACCCGCCTGGGCGGGCAGCACCTCGTGGGCAAGACCCGTCACCGGATCGACGGCGACAGCGCGCACGCCGTCACCGAGGCGCTGTGGACGACCCTGCAGACCACCGAGGAGGAGGGCACCTTCCTGCTCATCCGCGGCACCGGGATCTACGTCGACGACCTGGTACGCGGCGAGGACGGCTGGCGGATCGCCCGTCGAGAGCTGGCGCTGAAGTCCATCACCCGCGACCGCGTGCAGGTGGCGGAGGCGGACCTCGCCGACATCCGCTACACGCTCGAGAAGGACAGCTGGTACTGAGCGCCCCTCAGCGCGCGAGGTCCGCGGTGGTCGTCTCCGCGTGCAGGTCCTTGGCCCGGGTCTCCGGGACCGTGGCCAGCACCACCACGATGGAGACGACCGCCGCGGCGGTGACGTAGAGGGCGAAGTACTGTGGCCCCCAGGTCCCGCCGATCCACGCCTGCAGGGCCGGGACGGTGCCGCCTGAGCAGCGAGGCGCGGCGCCGCCGGGTGTCGGAGATCCGCGCCGAAGAAGGACGTGGCGAAGAAGGAGGCGAGGGTCGAGTAGATCGTCCAGTCGAACATCTCCACGCCGGTGCCGACGAGGGTCTTGGCGAAGGAGCCGCGCCCGACGGGCCGGGCGGGACCAGGGGAAACGAACACTCCGGGCGGCTCGCGCGCCTGCGATGGTCCGCGTCCCCTCCGACGGCGGCCAGCGGATCACCATGATCCCGCTCTTCCGGACGCTCCCGCGGCCGGCGATCGCCGGGCTGACGATGCGTGGCATCCTCGGGTGCACCACGATCGCGCTGATCGCCTCCGGACTCGTCGTCCGGGCGACGCCGCTGATCGTCTCGCTCTGAGCCCGAGGAGGACCCCGCATGCAGGTCGTCGATTCCGTCGAAGGTCTCGAGGCGCTCGGCGACGCGCCCGGGTGCGCGTTCGCCCGTGACCTCCAGGACCCGGTCGTCGAGGCGGCCGTCCGGAGCTGGGACATCCAGGGTCCGCGCACCGACGAGCTCGCCCGTCGGCCCTTCGCGCACCTGACGGGAGGGCGGATCGAGCTCGTGCTGCTCCTGCCGGACTACGGTGCACAGCACCTGGCCGTGCGGATCCACGCCGCCGCCGCAGGGGTGCTCGTCATGGGGGCGCCGGAGGCGCTGGAGGCGGTGCGCGCGGAGGCGACGGCCGCCGACGGCGTCCGCGAGGCCGTCGTCGGGATGCTGCTGGCCGTCGCGCAGCGCGGCGAGGAGGTGCTGGACGGGTTCGAGGACGAGAGCGAGCAGTTCGAGGACCGCGCCGACGGCTACGCCGCCGCGGCGCAGCGGCGCCTGCTGGGCAGGAGGCGGTCGGATCTCTTCCGCATCCAGGCGGCCCAGGCCGCGATGCACCGGCTGTGCCTCCCCGAGGAGCAGCTCTCCCAGGAGCTCCCGAAGGAGCTGCGCCACCGGCTGCGTCGGGCCGCGGTCGAGTTCAAGGCGAACAGCTCCGCCGCCGCACGCCTTCACACGGTGCTCGGCGATCTGCTGGCAGAACAGGGCGCCGTCGTCAACGAGCGGCTCACCCTGGTCGCGACGATCTTCATGCCGCTCACGCTCGCGACCGGTTTCTTCGGCATGAACTTCGCCTGGATGCAGGAGCGGACAGGGAGCGCGGCCGCCTTCGTGCTGCTGGGGATCGTGCTGCCGACGCTCGCGACCGTGATCACGCTGGTGGTGGTGCGCCGGCTCACCGGCTCCCGCTGATCCGCTCCCACACCACGGGCCCGCCCGCGTCCCAGATCTCCCCGCCGTCCCCGACCACCACCAGCAGCGAGCGGGCCCGGGACAGGCCCACGTAGAGCAGCTGGCGTGCCCGCTCCGCGGCGCCGAAGCCGTTGACCGCGAGCACCACGACGGGCCGCTCGAGCCCCTTGAAGCCCAGCACGTGCCCGTAGAACACGTCGGTCGCGGAGAAGAACCCGTCCCAGTAGCCGTCGTACCCCTCGTGCTCGATCTGCGTCCTCTGCTCGGGGTGGCGGCTGCCGGTGGTCAGCAGGGCGATCTGCCCCGGCTCCCAGCCCTCGTCCATCAGCTTCTCGACCGTGTCGTCGGCGGTCGCGACCGCGTCCTCGGCGGAGGAGGCGAGATAGCGCACGGGCGCGCCGGCCGGCAGCCGCGGGGTCTGCTCCACCGGGGTGAGCGGCGCGAAGGCGTGCGCGATCGTGCGGGTGCTGCGCAGGTTGTCGTCCAGCGGGAAGGGGTTCAGCGTGATCGGGGCGCGACCCTCGCGGTCGAAGACGCTCTGGTGCTCGTCGGCGAACACGAACAGGACACCCTCCGCGGGGTCGCGCAGGCAGGGCTGCAGCGCCTCCCACCAGGCGTCGGCGAAGTCCTGTGCCTCGTCGACGACGATCGCGTCGAAGAGCTCTTCCTCGTCGGTCTCGCCCGCGAGGTGCGCGAGACGGGCCGGGAGGTGCTCCTCGTAGTACTCGACCGGGGAGCCGCCGAACTCCTGCTCGGTCTCAGCGCCCCAGCCCACCGGCAGGTCGTGGAAGAGCCCCACATAGGCGGGACGCTCCTGCTCCGGCCAGGTCGCGGAGAGGAGCTGGAAGTGCCTGGCGAGGCCGCGGGAGTAGCACAGCAGCGCGGTGCGGAAGCCGTCCCGGGCGAGCGTGCGGGCCTTGATCATCGCCAGGTGCGTCTTTCCGGAGCCGGCCCCGCCGATGATCTGGGCGCGGTGCTGGAAGCGCAGCAGAGCGATCGCGCGCTCCTGCTCGCGGGTGAGCTGGTTGCCCTCGTCGGCGATCTCCTTCGCCAGCAGCTGCTCGTTCTCGATCGCGCGGTGGGTGCGGCGCAGCATCTTCACGGCGTGCTCGCACTGCGCGGCGTCCAGCGGGGCATAGGCCTCCCGGGTCTGCGAGTTCAGGGCGTGCACGATCCGGCCCGCGAGGCGGGGCAGGTCGGTCGCGTCCAGCGTGAGGGTGCGCGGCGCCTCGGGCGGGCCCCAGTCCGCGGGCAGCTGCGTGTAGGGCAGCACCGCGAGGTGCACGGCACGACCGACCGGACGGGAGGAGGCGCCGTTGAGGTACTCCAGCAGATGGTGCTTCGCGCGCTGGGCCTGATCGATCGGGGAGCGGGCGAGCTCCCTCGAGCCGGAGCGGTCCGCCTGCCGCCAGGCGCCGTCTTCCAGGGAGACCCGACCGCCCTTCACCTCGATCACCGCGATCCCGATGCCCGGCCAGAGCACCAGCAGATCCGCCTCGACCTCCTCGCCGCGGGCCGTGACGCGCTGCCCGGCGATCAGCACCGCCTCGGCGGGCAGCTGCTCGATCAGGCGCTCCCATACCTCCTGCTCGGCCGCGCTGGCGAAGTCCGGCTGCTCGGGAAGGGTGCGCGGCATGGTGCTCCTCGGTGCGGCGTGGGCGTCCTTGCTGGTGGGGCCAGGCTATCGACGTCGACCGACCTCGGTCCATGCAGGGGCCGACTCGCGGGGCGGTGCCCTAGTCTCGGGGCATGGCAGCTCGCGAGAAGACGATCCGGCGCACCCCGCGACGACCCGCGCCCCGCAGCAGGAAGCTCGAGCAGCACATCGCCGTGTTCGGGGAGAGCGGCAGCGGCAAGACGGTGCTGCTGTCCTCCTTCTACGGCGCGGCCCAGGACGCCACCGGACGCGGGCCCGGGACCGGTAGGCAGCTCTACGACCTCGTCGCCGACGACACCACCCAGGGCGACCGGCTGCTGAGGAACTACTTCCGGATGGAGAACTCCGCCGAGGTCCCCGCCGGGAACCGCTTCCGCGCCGAGCCCTATCGCTTCACCCTCTCGCTGCGCAGCACCCCCAGCGCCGCCGAGCGCAAGGCGATGCCCGTCGACGCCGTGCAGCTGGTGTGGCACGACTACCCCGGGGAGTGGTTCGAGCGCTCCGTCAGCGGACCGGAGGAGGAGCGACGGCGCGTCGAGGCCTTCCGCGCCCTGCTCGTCTCCGACGTCGCGCTGCTGATGGTCGACGGGCAGAAGCTGAAGGACGCGGGCGGTGAGGAGGAGCGCTACCTCAAGGCGCTCTTCCACACCCTGCGCACGGGCCTGGTGCGGCTGCGGGACGAGATCCTCGTCGGCGGGAAGGAACTGGTGCGCTTCCCCCGCATCTGGGTGCTCGCCCTGTCCAAGGCGGACCTGCTGCCGGAGATGGACGTGGACCGCTTCAAGGCGCTCGTGCTCGAGAAGGCCGCCGACGAGCTCGGCCAGCTGCGCGAGGCGATCGAGTCGATGGTGGTCGGCGACGAGGCGCTCGCCGTGGGGGAGGACGCGCTGCTGCTGTCCTCGGCACGGTTCACGCCGGGACGCATCGCCGTGCGCGAGAGGATCGGGGTGGACGTGATCCTTCCGCTCGCCGCGATGCTGCCGTTCGAGCGGCATGTCACCTGGGCCAGGCGGCAGGAGATTCCCGCGAAGGTGGCCCGGGAGCTCGCCGAGAACGCCGGCACCATCGGCACCGGGGCGATGGCGCTGGCGATGTTCGGCGCCCGCCACCGCCTGCCCGGACGGCTCGGTCTGATCTCCACGGCGCTCGCGACCGTGGTGCCGCTGCTCAGCAAGGACATGGTCCAGGACGCCGCCTCGCTCGCGGGGGAGAAGCTCCGGGGCGTCCACGACCGGGCGCTCGAGAAGAAGCAGAGCCTCGCCGCGATCCTCACGGGCTTCAAGATCGATCTCGAGCGCGCCGAGCGCGAGGGTGTGCTGCGTCGGAGCAGGCGATGATCCTGCTCTGGGCGACCCGCGGCCGGACCTGGGGCTTCCGCTTCCTGCCGGTCGACGGCACCGGCGCCGACGCGGATCCGCTGCCGCTGTACGAACGGGCCTTCTCCGGACACGAGGACGAGGACGAGGGCTGCTGGAGGACCGACGGGCTGCTCGCCGTGCGGCTGCGGGATCCCGAGGGCCGCGCCGATGAGGCTGGACGAGTGATCCCGCACGAGCTCGTGCTCGACGGCGCGGGCGCGGACGGCATCATCTCGACGGCCGACGTCGTCCGGCAGGTCTGGCCGCTGCTCGCCGAGCGCTACGGTTCTCTGTGGGACGGCCCGGCCCCGGACTGACCGGGTCGCCGAAGTGACCGAAGCGCCGTGACCTCTCTGTGACCTGGGGGATCGTGGTTACCCTGTGATCTGCCTTCCATTGCAGGTGTACAGGACTTCGTCTGTCCCACCGGTGGTGCAAGGTTCACAGTGCAGGCCCCGCGCGGTCGATCGACGCACTCGGTCACGGAGCATCCGCACACCGCAGCAGGCCTCTCTTCCCAGCAGTACCCCTCGGCGCCCCCGCGTCCGGGGGCCTCCGAATCCTGTCCAGAGAGGACACCCGCTGTGAACAGCACCCTCCCCCCGTCCCCGGAGCCCGGCGCTCCCGATCCCTCCTCCGCGCCCCAGTTCGGGATGCCCGCCGGCGCCCCCGCCCCGGCCCCGCAGAAGAAGAAGCGCGGCAAGTGGTTCATCGCCGGCGGCTGCGGCTGCCTCGCGATCATCGCGCTCGCGATCGCCGGCTGCAGCGCGATCGTCGCGACGAGCTCCGGCGACGGCGAGGACTCCTCGACCACCACCGAGGCCGCTCCTGCCGCGCTCGAGGAGGAGTCGCCCGCCGAGGAGGCCGCGCCCGAGGAGGCGGCGATCGACGAGGAGGTGCCCGCCGACGAGGAGGCTCCTGCGGAGGGGGACGTCCCCGCGGAGTACACCTCGGCGCTGAACAGCGCGGAGTCCTACTCCGAGACGCTGCACATGTCCCAGCAGGGCATCTTCGACCAGCTCACCTCCGAGTACGGCGACCAGTTCTCCGAGGAGGCGGCGCAGTATGCGGTCGACAACCTCGAGGCCGACTGGAACGACAACGCCCTGAAGTCGGCGGAGAGCTACTCCGAGACGCTGCACATGTCCAAGCAGGGCATCTACGACCAGCTCACCTCCGAGTACGGCGAGCAGTTCACCGAGGAGCAGGCCCAGTACGCGATCGACACCATCGTCGCGGACTGGAACCAGAACGCCCTGGAGTCCGCCAAGTCCTACCGCGACACGATGGACATGTCGCCCGAGGCGATCCGCGACCAGCTCTCCTCCGAGTACGGGGACCAGTTCACCCAGGAGGAGGCCGACTACGCCGTCGAGAACCTCGACGGCTGAGGCCGCGGGCACCCGCCCGCACACCCATGACGGGGCGTCCGCCGCACGGCGGGCGCCCCGTCGCGCATCCGCCGCACGGCGCCGGTGCCAGGACGACCATGGCCGTCGGGCATCGACTCGGTGAAGCTCTGCCCTGAAGCGGGCGAACCCCCTGGTCACCTCTGAGTTCGGCGTTACGGTCGGTCGCGGTCCCGACCCCGAGCCCAGGAGAGCCCCATGGCCGTCGCCCCCGCCCGTCGCACCGTCCTCACCGGCCTCGGCGCCGCCGGGGGCGCCGCCCTCGCCGCGGCC
>ENA-OOKA01000384-OOKA01000384.1-human-skin-metagenome-genome-assembly--contig:-NODE-384-length-11956-cov-7.267372_pt1 | contig 11956 bp, 10 predicted proteins | sample MGYA00248825_ERZ500995 | MGnify/ENA primary metagenome ERZ500995 (study PRJEB25958, sample SAMN03398540) | human skin metagenome | study: EMG produced TPA metagenomics assembly of the Human Skin...
CCGCGCGCTGGCGGCTGCGACGGGTCGGCCGGAAGCTGCGCGGTGGGTCCGCTGGGTCAGGCGGGTCCGCTGAGTCCGGCGGGGATCCGCAGTCGTGATCCGCGATCTCAACCCCTTCCGCCGGGCGCCCCGGTACGACATCGTCGTGACCTTCAACGAGGTCGACTACGGGCGCAAGCGCGAGTACGCGCCGCGCACCCTGAACGGCCGGCCGATCGGGTTCGCCGACCAGCTGTGCGTCCTCGGCGCCTCGGCGCAGGTGCACGCCCCACGGGTGCGGCGCTACGCCGTCCACACGCAGCCGCTCACCGCTGCCCAGCGCACCCGGCTTGAGGCGAACGGCTGGCAGGTCGTCCACCATGAGCGGCAGGACGGCCCGCCGGAGCTCGAGCGCTTCCACGACCGGCTCGCCGGATACACCGTGTGCCGCGCGCAGGCGCAGCTCTACCTCGACTCCGACATGATCCTCACCGCGTCCCTCACCCTCGACGTGAGTGCCCCGGTCGCAGTGACCTATGCGGGGAACCACGCTTTCGACGCGGAGACGTGGAACCGGCTGTGCGCGCTCGCCGGTGCCCGCCCTGTCGAGGCGGAGGACCTGAGCGCGTACACCTACGACGGCTGGTTCCTCCGCGGCCGGCCCTCGGACATGCCGTTCTTCAACAACGGCGCGGTGCTCGTGCGCCGCGACCGGCGGGAGGACTCTGTCGCTCTCATGACGGAGATCGGCGAGCGGATCCGCGGCACCGAGCTGCTGGAAACGGTGCCGCGTCTCGGCCACTTCTTCGACCAGGTGTGCATGAGCCTCGCGGTGCGCCGCACCGCCGGCGCGGACCTGCTGCCGCCGGGCGTCAACACGCTGCGCTCGATGGTCGACCTCACCGACCCCGAGGTGCGCGCCAGGGTGGCGCTGCTGCACTACCTGGGCAGCAAGGACGTCGCGGACGTCCACCGGCATTTCCCCGAGCCTTTCGACGCGGTGCTCGGCGACTGAGCATGCCCGCCGGCCCGTGCCTCGGCGACGGATCATGAGAGTCCGCTGATGCTTCGGCGAGGGATGACGCCTGCCGACGGGCGCCTCGGAAGGTGAATCGCCGGTGCCCCCGACCATGACGGTCGGGGGCACCGGAATGCCTGTTCGGCTGCCGCTCAGCGGCGGGAGCGTGCGGTCACTTCACCACGCGGAGCGATTCGATCTTCGACTCCTCGCCGGGCATGACGCGCTTCTTGCCATCGCCCAGGGCGGTCTCGACGGTGCGGATGTCCGCGACGAGCTGGATGAACTCGTCGGGCTCCATCGAGGCCTTCTGGTCCGAGCCCCACATGTCCGTGTCGAGGGTGATGTGGCGCTCGACGGTGACGGCGCCCAGGGCCACGGCGGCGATCGAGATCGCGGTGCCGATCTCGTGGCCGGAGTAGCCGACCGGCACGTTGTAGCGCTCGCGCAGGGCCGGGATGGCCAGCAGGTTGACCTCCTCCGGCGGCAGCGGGTAGGTCGAGGTGGCGTGCATCATCACGAGGTTCTCGGTGCCGAGGGTCGCCACGGCCTTGTCGATCTGCTCGAGGGTCGACATCCCGGTCGACAGGATCACCGGCTTCCCGGTGGCCTTGACGGCTTCGAGGAGCGGGATGTCGGTGACCGAGGCGGACGCGATCTTGTAGGTCACGGCATCGAAGCGATCGAGGAACTTCACCGAGTCGATGTCCCACGGCGAGGCGAACCACTGGATGCCGATCTCGCGCGCGTAGCGGTCGATCTCGGTGTACTCCTCGTCCTCGAATTCGACGCGGAACTTGTACTCGAGGTAGGTCATCTCGCCCCACGGGGTGTCGCGCGGCTTGGACTTCTGGTCCTCCGGGACCGCGACATCGGGGTTCCGCTTCTGGAACTTGACCGCCTGGGCGCCCGCCTTCGCAGCGACGTCCATGAGCTGCTTGGCGATCTCGACGTCACCGTTGTGGTTGATGCCGATCTCGCCGATCATGTAGACCGGCTGGCCGGGGCCGACGAGGATGTCGCCGATGGCTACCGGCTTGATCTCGTTCACAGACATGAGACCTTCTTTCTGGTAGGTGTACGGGCTCGGTGGTGCTCGTGCTGGATCATGCAGTCGTTCATTCCGCCGGGATGAGGTCGCACACTTCGCGGACCGCCCCGTGCCCTCCGCGGTGCGACAATACCAGCCGCGCGGCGAGGAGCACCTCGGGATGTGCGTCGGCCACCGCGACGGGCCAGCCGACGACGGAGAACGCCTCGAGGTCGTTGATGTCGTTGCCGACGTAGGCGACGCGCTCCGGATCGAGGTCCTTCTCCCGCATCCACTTCAGGAGCACATCGGCCTTATTGTCGATCCCCTGGGCGACCTCGACGTGAAGTTTCTCCGCCCTGCGGGTGACGACGGGGTTGCGCTCCTTCGACAGGATGAGGAACGGCACGCCGTGCTTGACGAGTCGGCTCACGCCCATCCCGTCGCCGCGGTGCACGCGGACCATCTCGTCCCCGTGCTCGTTGACGTATCCCGCATCGTCGGTGTGGACGCCGTCGAAATCGGTGACGAGGGCGTCGACGTCGAGGACCGTGGGGCTGCCGCCGGCCGCGGCGATCGCGCGGACGAGGGTGAGATCGGCCATGGTGTCGATCTCGCGGGCCTGCTCGAGAGGAACTTCCTCGATCTCGATCCGGCCGAAGAACCGGTGGCGGTGCTCCTGCAGCCCGGCCGTGCGCATGATGTAGAAGGCGCCGGTCTCGTTGTAGTGGATCTTGCGGTCCTGGCGGCGCGGGCGGAAGGCGGCGTCGTGGCCGACGGCCTGCGCCCGGGCGGCGTCGTCGAGCGTCCACAGGAAGCTGTGGTCCTCGACCGCGGAGAACACGACGTCGGCCTCGTCGGAGGCGACCCGCTCGATCGCGCTGTCGATCGACTGCGGGTCGATGAACGGCGAGGTGCACTGGAGGAACGCGGTGATGGCGTAGTCCTCGGGGAGCTGGTCGAGGGTGTAGAGGAGGGCCTCCTCGCTGCTCGCCAGGTCCCCGGAGATCTCGTCGGGACGGCGGACGACGGTCGCTCCGGCGCGCTCGGCCTCCGCGGCGATGCCGTCGTGATCGGTGGAGACGACGACGAGGTCGACCCGGGTCGCCTGCGAGGCGGCTTCGACCGCCCGCGCGAGCAGGGTGGTGCCGGCGACCTTCTGGAGGTTCTTGAGCGGGATGCCCTTGGATCCGCCGCGGGCGGGGATGATCGCAACCGTCCGCATCGAGTTCAGCTGTTGAGTCACAAGGCTTTCAGCGTACTACACCCACGTCGGGTTCCACATTCGTGCACGCCAGTCCTCGTACGGCAGCATCTGCCCGGTGTAGACGGGGTAGAACCAGGCGAACGCGAGGATCGCGCACGCGACGACGAGGCCCACCGCGAGGCGCCTGCCGAGGAGCACGCGATCGGTGCGGTCGCGCCCGGCGTCCGGTTCGCCCCACAGCAGACCCAGGCAGTAGGCGAGGGCGAGGACGACGAAGGGCACCATGACGATGGTGTAGAAGGTGAAGATCGTCCGGTCCTGGTAGAAGAACCACGGAACCCAGGTGGCGAGGAGTCCCGCGAGGATCGCACCGGCCCGCCGGTCGCGGCGGAGCAGCCAGGCGCCGAGCACGAGGACGATCGCGACGGGTGCGAGTCCCCAGATCACCGGGTTGCCGAGCGAGGTGATCGCCTGCGAGCAGCGCTCGGCGACGCAGCCGGCTTCCCCCTGCTCGAAGGATTCGTAGAAGAAGGAGGTCGGGCGCCATTGGACGATCCAGCCCCACGGGTTCGACATGTACGGGTGCTCGGAGTCGAGCCCGACGTGGAAGGTGTAGGCGGTGTAGTGGTAGTGCCCGAGGCTCGCGAGCCAGTCGGGCAGGAACGACCACCAGCCGCGGTTGTCCGCCGCCCAGGACCGGTCCCAGCCGCCGGGATTGAGGATCCAGCCCAGCCAGCACACGACGTAGACGACGAGGGCGACGGGCACGAGGGAGAGGAAGGCGGGGACGGAGTCCTTGACGAGGGCGGCCGTCCACGGACGACGCACGCCGGCGCGGCGCCGGGCGCCGACGTCCCACAGGACCGCGAGGATCCCGAACACCGCGAGGGCGTAGAGCCCGGACCACTTGACGCCCATCGCCAGGCCGAGGCTGATCCCGGCGGCCAGCCGCCACGGCCGCAGGCCCAGGGAGGGCCCGAACTCGGGGGAGACGAGCAGTCGGCGGGTCGCCGCGCCGCCGCGCGTCGCGGAGTCGAGGACTTCGGAGACGAAGCGCAGCGGCTGCGGCCGGAGCCGCTCGGCGACCGAGGCCGACTGTGGGCGGGTGGCGACCGAGGCCGGCTGCGCGTAGGCAGCACCGGACCCCGCAGCGGGGGCCGCCGGCACCTCGGCGCGCGGCCGGGGACCGCCGGACCCGGGAGAGTCCGGTGCCCGGGTCATCCGCTCGACGAGCCTCCGGTCGGCCCACTCGCGATCGAGGACGAGGAATCCGAAGGCGAGCAGGATGAAGAACATGAGGAAGATGTCGAGCAGACCGGTGCGGGAGTGGACGAAGTGCTCGCCGTCCACCGCGAGGAGCAGGCCGGCGATCGAGCCGATCCACAGCGAGGAGAACAGGCGGATCGCGATGCGGGCGAGGAGGAAGATCGACAGCGCCCCGATGAGGGCGGCGCCGAACCGCCAGCCGAACGAGGAGTCCGCGCCGAACAGCTCGATGCCGGAGCCGAGGATCCACTTGCCCAGCGGCGGGTGGACGACGTACGCGGGGGAGTCGAGGATGATGTCTGCGTCCCCGGCCTCGAAGGCCGCATTGGGCTCGTCGGGCCAGTCCCGCTCGTAGCCGAACCGGGTGAGCGAATAGGCGTCCTTGACGTAGTAGGTCTCGTCGAACACGAGGCGCGAGGGGAACTCGAGCCGGTGGAACCGGAGCGCCCCGCCGAGGACCGCGAGCAGCGCCGGGATGAGCCAGCCGAGCAGCGCGTGCGGGGAGCGCACGGGCAGCAGTCGGGATCCGAGGGTCGAGAAGCTCACACGGATCAGTGTAGACAGCCGCGAGCGGGGCTCGGGTCCTCTCGCCCGGGGGGGTCGATGCCGCGACCGGCGCATAGGCTGGGAACCCTCGACCCCGACCGGAAGCAGCTGACGCAGCCATGGCGCACGACCCGAACATCCCCTCCGCCGGAGGATCGCCGGACGGACACGGTGTCCCGCAGCCGGGGTATCCCAGCGCCCCGCAGGGCGGGTATCCCGGAGGGCAGCAGGCGCCCGGCCACCCCGCGCCGCAGTACCCGCACCCGCACCCCTACGCGGCAGCGCCACCGGCAATGGTGCCGATGGGCGGAGTGGCCGCCCCGTCCCCGGCGCACCCGCTCGCCCTGACCTCGATGCTCCTCGGGATCGGGGCCGGGGCATTCGGATTCCTCGGACTGTTCCTCGGCATCCTCATCCCGCTCGCCTTCCTCGCAGCCGTCGGCGCGGTCGTCACCGGGCACATCGCCCGGTCGCAGATCAAGCGGACCGGTCGGGAGGGCGGCGGCATGGCCCTCACCGGCATCATCATCGGCTACGCCGTCGCCGCCCTGTGCATCCTGCTGTTCCTCCTCGCGATCGGCCTCGGGGTGTTCCTCGGGATGACCGGGCGGCTCTGAGCGTCCTGCCGGCCCGTCCGCCGGTTGCTCGCCTTCCGTCCGCCCCGTTCGCCCTCCGCCCGGTCTGCTGTGCGACAGGTTCGACGCGGATATTGCCGAACCGTGACATCCTCCGATTGCCGGGGCCGTCCGCGACGGCCTACCGTTGATCCCAGACGGTCGAGAGAGAAGAGAGTCCCCACATGTCCAGCAACGGCTACCAGCCCGATCCCTACGGCACGAGCGGCGGTTCCGCCGGCTATCCCGGCGGCGCTGCGGCCTACGACGCCTACGCCGCCCCGGCGTACGGGTCCGCTCCGGCGGGCGCCCAGTACGGCGACGCCGTCTACGGCCAGAGCGCGTCCTACGGCGGCGACCCCTACGCCGCGCAGTCCGGCTACGCCGCACCGCAGAGCTACGGCGCCCCCGGCGGCTACGTGCAGACGCGGCCGACGAACACCATGGCGATCCTGTCGCTCATCATGTCGCTCGTCGGCATCGCCACCGGCGGCATGACCTCGATCCTCGGCATCATCTTCGGTCACCTCGGCAAGAGCCAGATCAAGCGGACCGGCGAGGCCGGCGAGCAGATGGCGCTGTGGGGGCTCATCGTCGGCTACGTCGTGCTCGGCCTGTGGGTGCTGTTCTGGGTCCTCTACATCCTGTTCTTCGTCGGGATGTTCGGGCTCGCCATCTGGGGCTCGACCGCCGGCTACTGACCCCGCACCCGCCCTACTGCATCCGGTTCGCACCGTGACCCCTGCCGATCCCGCGCTCGAGGCGCCCGCCCCCCGCACCGGGGACGGGTGCCTCGTGCTCGTCGGGACCCCGATCGGGAACCTCGGCGACGCCTCGGAGCGGCTGCGGCACGAGATCGGGGCCGCCGACCTCATCGCCGCCGAGGACACCCGGCGCTTCCTCGGGCTGGCCGATCGGCTGGGGCTCGCCCACACCTCGGCGATCATCAGCCTCTTCGACCACAACGAGGACGCGAAGGCCGCCGACATCGCCGACGCCGTCGCTGCGGGCAAGCGGGTCGTGCTCCTCACCGACGCGGGGATGCCCGCGGTGTCCGACCCCGGCTACCGGGTGGTGCGCGCGGTCGCCGACCGCGACCTGCCCGTCACCTCGGCGCCCGGCCCGTCCGCCGTGCTCACCGCGCTCGCGCTGTCCGGCCTCCCCTCGGACCGCTTCGCCTTCGAGGGATTCCTGCCCCGGAAGGCCGGGGAGCGATCCCGCGCTCTCGCCGCGCTCGCCCGCGAGGAGCGCACGCTCGTCTTCTTCGAGAGCCCCCACCGGATCGCCGCGGCGCTCGATGACATCGTCGCCGCCTTCGGCCCCGACCGGCCGATGACGATCTCGCGCGAGCTCACGAAGACCTACGAGGAGGTGCTCCGCGGGACCGCATCCGAGCTCCGCGACCGCGCTGCGGAGGGGCTGCGCGGCGAGCTCACCCTCGTCGTCGCCGGACACCCGGGGGATGCCGCCGAACCCGCCGACCACCTCGCCGAGATGCGGCGCCTCGTCGACGGCGGGATGCGGGCGAAGAAGGCCGCCGCCGAGGTCGCCGAGCGCCACGGGATCTCGACCCGCGCGATGTACGAGGAGTACCTCCACGCCGAGGACTGAGCGGGGCGCGGATCAGCGGTGCGCGCACTGCGGATCGGCGGCCCGCGGGGACCGGACCGAGCACCGCGGACGCGCGCCCGAGCGCCCCGGTGCGATCAGTAGACTGGGTGTCCATGAGCTTCTACATCACCACCGCCATCGCGTACCCGAACGGCGCCCCGCACATCGGGCACGCCTACGAGTACATCGCCGCAGACACCATCGCGCGATTCCACCGGCTCGCCGGCGAGGACGTCTTCTTCATGACGGGCACCGACGAGCACGGCCTCAAGATGCAGCAGACGGCGCAGAAGCTCGGGGTGAGCACCCAGGAGCTCGCCGACACGAACTCCGCGGCCTTCCGGGCGCTCGACGACATGCTCGGCGTGTCCTACGACCGCTTCATCCGCACCACCGACGCCGACCACCGGGCCACCTGCCAGGAGCTGTGGCGGCGGATGGAGGCCAACGGCGACATCTACCTCGACTCCTACTCCGGCTGGTACTCGGTGCGGGACGAGGCGTACTTCGCCGAGGACGAGACCGAGGTCGTCGACGGCGTCCGCGTCGCCCAGTCGTCCGGCGCCGAGGTGACGTGGACGGAGGAGGAGTCCTACTTCTTCCGCCTCTCGAAGTACCAGGAGCCGCTGCTCGAGCTCTACCGCGAGCACCCCGAGTTCGTCGGCCCGGACATGCGCCGCAACGAGGTCACCTCGTTCGTCGCCTCCGGTCTCAAGGACCTCTCGATCTCGCGGACGACCTTCGACTGGGGGATCCCGGTCCCCGGGGACGAGAAGCACGTGATGTACGTGTGGGTCGACGCGCTCACCAACTACCTCACCGGGGCCGGGTTCCCGCACGACCCGGCCGCCTTCGAGCGCTGGTGGCCCGCCGACGTCCACATCATCGGCAAGGACATCGCCCGCTTCCACGCGATCTACTGGCCGGCCTTCCTCATGAGCGCCGGGATCGAGCTGCCCCGCCGCGTCCACGCCCACGGCTTCCTCTTCAACAAGGGCGAGAAGATGTCGAAGTCGGTGGGCAACGTCGTCGATCCCTATGCGCTCGTCGAGGGCTACGGGCTCGACACCGTCCGCTTCTTCGTGCTCCGCGAGTTCTCCTACGGCCAGGACGGTTCGTATTCCCACGAGGGCATCGTCACCCGCAAGAACACCGACCTCGCCAATGAGTACGGCAACCTCGCCCAGCGCTCGCTGTCGATGGTGGCGAAGAACTGCGGTGGCGCCGTCCCGACCCCGGGCGAGCTCACCGCCGACGACGAGGCGCTCCTCGCCGCCGCCCGCGGCGCCTACGCGCAGGCCGCCGAGCACGTCGGCACACAGAGCCTCCACCTCTACCTCGAGGCGTGCTGGAAGATGCTCGCGGCGGCGAACAAGTACTTCAGCGCGCAGGAGCCGTGGAAGCTCCGGAAGACCGACGAGACGCGGATGGCCACGGTGCTGTGGGTGACGATCGAGGTCGTGCGCATCATCACCCTGCTCGTCCAGCCGGTGATGCCGGAGTCCACCGCCCGCCTCCTCGACCTGCTCGCGGTGCCCGCGGACGCGCGCGACTTCGCCGCCCTCGACACCCCGCTCGTCGCCGGCACTCCGCTGCCCGCGCCCGTCCCGGTGTTCCCCAAGTTCCAGGAGGACTGATGGCCTCGCGCGCCGCAGGAGACTACCCCGAGGTGCCCGAACCGCTCCCGGTTCCGGGCGTCGACACCCATACCCACCTCGACATCTGCACCGGTGCCCGCGGTCCGATCAAGTCGGGCGAGCCCGCGCCGGAGGTCGAGCCGGGAGCTGACGAGGAGTTCCCGCCGCTCGCGTTCTTCCACGACACCGCCCAGCAGGCGGGGGTCACCCGGATCGTGCAGATCGGGTGCGACATGCGCTCGGCGCGCTGGACCGCCGAGGTCGTCGCCGCCGAGGCCGCCGCCGGCCGGGACTGGATGCTCGGCGGGGTGGCGATCCACCCGAACGAGGCGCCGCGGCTGGCCGCGGTGGGCCTCCTCGAGGAGTCGCTCACCGAGATCGAGCAGCTCGCCGCGGGGGAGAGGATCCGCGTCGTGGGGGAGACCGGACTCGACTACTTCCGCACCGAGGACGACGGCATCGCCGCGCAGCAGGAGTCGTTCCGCGCCCACATCGAGATCGCCAAGCGGCAGGGGCTCGCGCTCCAGATCCACGACCGGAACGCCCACGCCGACGTGCTCCGGATCCTCGACGAGGAGGGGGCGCCGGATGTCACGGTGTTCCACTGCTTCTCCGGGGACGCGGAGTTCGCCCGGGCCTGCGCCGAGCGCGGCTTCTTCATGTCCTTCGCGGGGAACATCACGTTCAAGAATGCCGCCGACCTGCGCCACGCGGCCGCCGTGGTCCCGCCCCGCCTGCTGCTGAGCGAGACCGATGCACCGTTCCTCACCCCGCACCCGCACCGCGGCCGCCCTGGTGGGCCATACCTCACTGCGGTGACCCTGCGAAAGCTCGCCGAGGTGCGCGAGGAACCCCTCGCCGAGGTGTGTGAGCAGGTGAGCGCGAACGCGGAGGCGGCCTTCGGCTCCTGGGGTCTGTAAGGGGTGGGCTCAGTTCTCCAGCTGCTGCGCCTCGGTTCTCCCGATCCCACGGCGCCGGCCCGAACGGACCCCGGCATCGGAGCTGACGTTTCGATCCCCGGCCCCTACGTCCGCACCGACGTTTCGATCCCCGGGCGATGTTTCACTGCAGTACGCCTGCGGCGCCAATTCCGTACCGGATCGAAACCTCAGGGTCCGATCGAAACCTCAAGGTGCGATCAGAACCTCGGGACCTGACCGGCCCCTCAAGGCCCGGCCGGAACCTCGCGATCCGTCGCGCGGCGACCGGCTCCTCGGGCGCCGGAGCCGCATGACCGCGGCCGCCTGCACGGCATGATCGCAGGTGCCTGGGCCGTGACCTCGGGCGACTGCGGTCAGTGACCGCGGGAGCCTTGTGGGGTATGTAACAGGATTGCCATTTTGATAACGAACCGGTTACGCTTGTCGCAATCTCCCGCTCCCAGTGTGTCTCGGAGGACTCGCGTGCACTCCATCCTGCGCAATCGCAAGGTCCAGATCGCCGGCCAGGCCGTGGTCATCACCGCGCTCGTCGGCGGCGCCGGATCGTTCGTCGCGCTCAACAAGTCGGTGAACCTCACCGTCGACGGGCAGTCCGAGCAGGTGCGCACCTTCGGGTCGACCGTGGGCGACGTGCTCACCGCGCAGGGCCTCGAGGTCGACGAGCGCGATGCCGTGCAGCCCGGCGCGGAGACGCGCGTCGAGCGGGACATGACGATCGTGGTGAACACCGCGAAGGATCTCGATCTCACCGTCGACGGCGTGCCGGTCGAGGAGTGGACGACGGCGAACACTGTCGGCCAGGCCCTTGCGGACCTCGGCGTCGAGGCCGAGGGCGCCGAGGTGTCGGTGCCGCTCGACGAGACGCTCACCGAGGACGGTGCGGCGATCGAGGTGGTGACCCCGAAGGGGGTGACCGTGAAGGCCGATGGTGAGCAGAAGGTCGTCAACGCCGCCGCCGCGACGGTGTCCGAGGTGCTGTCCGAGGCCGGTATCGAGGTGGCGGACGAGGACATCGTGTCCGCTCCGCTCACCGCTCCGGTGTCCGATGGCCAGGTTGTCGACGTGCTGCGGGTGAAGAACGAGACCACGACCGTCGAGGAGAAGATCGAGAAGAAGACCACCGTCAAGGAGTCCGCGTCGATGGATCGCGGTGAGACGAAGGTCGAAACCGAGGGCAAGGACGGCGTGCGGGAGGTCGTGTACGACATCCGCACGGTCGACGGCGCCGAGGTCAAGAAGGAGAAGGTGTCGGAGAAGGTCGTCTCGGAGCCCGTCGACGCAGTCGTCGTCAAGGGCACCCGCGCACCGCGTCCCGCCGCTCCCGCTCCGGACCGGGATACTACCGGCGGCTCCGAGAAGAAGGACGACTCGAAGAAGGACTCCGGCTCGAAGAAGGACTCCGGCTCGAAGAAGGAGTCCTCGGAGAAGAAGGAATCCGGCGGCGGCAACTCCGGCGAGAAGGCTCCGAGCGTCGACGACGGCAGCGTGTGGGATCGGCTCGCGAAGTGCGAGTCCGGCGGCAACTGGTCGATCAACACCGGCAACAGCTATTACGGCGGCCTGCAGTTCTCGGCGTCGACGTGGAAGGCCTTCGGCGGCCACAAGTACGCCCCCAACGCCCACCAGGCGACCCGTGAGCAGCAGATCGACATCGCGAAGAAGGTGCAGGCCTCCCAGGGCTGGGGCGCGTGGCCGTCCTGCACCCGCAAGCTCGGCATCCGCTGAGTCCCGCACCGAGGAGCACGACGGACCGACCATCGCACGCACGACCCGCGGGAACCTCGGCCGAGGACCTGCAGAGACATGACAAGCGCGACCCGGTGAGCGACCCTCGCCGGCAGCACTTCGAGGAGATACATGGACATCCTGCGCAATCGCAAGGTTCAGATCGCCGGCCAGGCGGTGATCATCACGGCACTCGTCGGCGGTACGGGTGCGTTCGTGGCGCTCAACAAGTCGGTGAACCTCTCCGTCGACGGGCAGTCCGAGCAGGTTCGGACGTTCGGCTCCTCGGTGGGCGATGTGCTCGAGGCGCAGGGTCTCGAGGTCGATGAGCGCGATGCCGTGCAGCCCGGCGCGGAGACGCGCGTCGAGCGGGACATGACGA
>ENA-OOKA01000386-OOKA01000386.1-human-skin-metagenome-genome-assembly--contig:-NODE-386-length-11877-cov-6.721452_pt1 | contig 11877 bp, 8 predicted proteins | sample MGYA00248825_ERZ500995 | MGnify/ENA primary metagenome ERZ500995 (study PRJEB25958, sample SAMN03398540) | human skin metagenome | study: EMG produced TPA metagenomics assembly of the Human Skin...
CTCAACCGGTGACCAACGCGCTCAACCACCTACCCGCTCATCTGCGAAGAGCCGGAAAACCGCCGCTCCCGAGATGCCGCTGCCTCCCCGCGGACGTTCCACGTCCCGTGACGCCGACCTCGTTCCGCGCTAGGCTCGAAGCACGATCGCCGGCCGGGAGCGCGGGCCGCAGTCCCGGCTGAGCACCCGCCGGGCCGGGTTCGTCCGGCACCGCCGCACCGCTCCACCGACGAGAGGAACGATGACATGGTTGCCATCGACGTGAACTCCGATCTGGGCGAATCCGTCGGCGGCAATCCGGTGAGCGACGACGCGGCGATCATCGAGGTCGTGTCGAGCGCGAACGTCGCCTGCGGATTCCACTCCGGCGACCCCCACGACATCGCCCGCACCGTCGAGGCCGCAGCCCGTCGCGGGGTGGCCGTCGGCGCGCACGTCGGATACCGCGACATCCACGGCTTCGGCCGGCGGTTCATCGACATGGATCCGCACGAGCTCGCCGACGAGGTGCTCTACCAGATCGGTGCGCTCGACGCGCTCGCCCGGTCCCGGGGCACCGAGGTCAGCTATGTCAAACCCCATGGCGCTCTCTACAACACGATCGTCCACCACGAGGAGCAGGCGCAGGCGGTGGTCGACGGGATCCGCGGTTTCGGCCGGGACCTCGCAGTGCTCCTCCTTCCCGGGGCGGTCGCGATCGACAAGGCCGAGAAGGCCGGGCTGCGCACCGTCCGCGAGGCCTTCGCGGACCGGAACTACAACCCCGACGGCACCCTCGTCTCCCGTCGTGAGGCCGACGCCGTGGTGAGCGATCCCGACGCGGTCGCCGCCCGGGTGGTCCAGATGGCCCAGGACGGGACGGTGACCGCCCGCGACGGCAGTACGGTCGAGATCGATGCCGAATCCCTCTGCGTCCACGGTGACTCACCCGGTGCCGTCGACCTCTCCCGCCGCATCGTCGATGCGCTGCAGGGTGCGGGCATCGAGATCCGTCGCTTCGCATGAGCGCCGAGGGGGCGGTAGCCGGCCGGGCGCGCGCGGTCCATCGCGTGGGCACGCGGGCGGTGCTCGTCGATCTCGCAGACCTCGGCGACGTCATGACGTGGCACGCCGCGCTCAGCGCCGAACCGCTGCCCGAGCAGCGCGGTGTCGTCGCCGCCGCCTCGACGATCCTTCTCACGACCAACACCCCGGCCGCTGCCGCGGACGCCTTCGCGTTCCTCCGGGACTTCGCGCCGACCTCCGCCGCGCGGGAATCGGGCCGGGAGATCACCCTCGACGTCGTCTACGACGGCGAGGACCTCGCCGCGCTCGCCGACAGCCTCGGGCTGACTCCCGACAGCCTCATCGAGAAGCACACGGCGGAGACCTGGACCGGAGCGTTCGGCGGATTCGCCCCCGGCTTCACGTACTGCATCGCGGAATCCGGCGACTGGGATGTGCCGCGCCGCGATTCTCCGCGCACGGCGGTTCCACCCGGTTCGGTCGCGCTCGCCGGGGAGTTCTCCGCCGTCTACCCCCGGCGGACACCGGGCGGGTGGCAGCTCATCGGACGCACGGACACCCCGATGTGGGACGAGTCCGCCGAGCCGCCGGCGCTGATCGCCCCCGGGGACACCGTCCGCTATCGCGCCGTGCGCCCGCGGTCGGAAGCCGGTGCCGGACCGGACGGTGCGGACCATGCCGCACCGGTGGCCGGGGAGGACGCGCGCGCGGACGCGGGAGGACACGCGGCCCCGTCCGGAGAGACGGTATCGCCGTCGTCCGCCGGCCCGCGTGACCGGGCAGCCGCCGGCAGGCCCGTGCTCACCGTCGAGGACTCCGGCCTCCTCACCCTCGTCGAGGACCTCGGCCGTCCCGGGTACGGGGACCTCGGCGTCGCGTCCTCCGGGGTCGTCGACCGCGGCTCGGCCTGGACCGCCAACCGCCTCGTCGGCAACGGCGGCGGCGCGGCGCTCCTCGAGAACATCGGGGGTCTGCGCATCACCGCGCTCGTCGACACCGTCGTCGCCGTCACCGGGGCCGAGGCGCCGCTCACCGTCATCCCCGGCCGCACCTCGGGTGCGGGCGAACCGCGCCGCCACCGCCTCGCCCACCCCGTGCTGCTGCGCACCGGCGATGAACTCACCGTGGGGCCGGGGACCCAGGGGATGCGCTCCTACCTCGCCGTGCGCGGAGGGCTGGCCGCCGCCGAGGTGCTCGGCTCGGCCGCCACCGACCTGCTGTCCGGACTCGGACCCGATCCGGTGAAGGCCGGGGACACGCTCAGGGTCCGGAACCGCCCGCCTACGGGCGGTGCGGCGGCGGACGGCCGGTCTTCCGATCCGGAGGCGACCGTGAGCGGGGGAGGCTCCGGGGGCGACTCCCGCCCTGCAACCGGGGTGATCTCCGCGGTGGGCGGGGCCGAGCCCAATCCGCTGCGCGTCACCGGCCCGGGAGCCGCGGTGCGGTGCGTGCTCGGGCCGCGCGCCGACTGGTTCGCACCCGCGGAGCAGGCGCGCTTCGCCCGGGTGTCCTGGGAGGTCACCGGAGAGTCCAACCGGGTGGGGCTGCGGCTGGCCCCGGGGGACGACGAGGCCCCGCTCGAGCGCGAGCGGGAGGGGGAGCTGGCGAGCGAGGGGATGATCTCCGGCGCCGTCCAGGTCCCGCCGAACGGTCGGCCCGTGGTGTTCCTCGCCGACCACCCGGTGACCGGCGGCTACCCCGTCATCGCGACGGTCGTCGCCGAGGACCTCGACGTCCTCGGCCAACTGCCGCCGGGTGCCCGGCTGACCTTCGTGCCGGTGGACCCGACCGATCTCGCGCCGCTCGCCTCGGCCGATGCCCCGGCAGGCCAGGACGCCGATGCCCCGGCAGGCCACGAGGCCGACGCTCCTGCCGACGGCCGCTCCGTACCCGCTGAAACCGAGGACTCGCCATGACCCTGTCCGCCGTGCTCATCGCCAACCGCGGGGAGATCGCCGTGCGCATCGCCCGCGCCGCCCGCGACCTCGGCATCCGCTCGATCGCCGTCTACAGCGAGCCGGATGCCGATGCGCTCCACGCCGCAGTCGCCGACGAGGCGTACGCGCTGCCGGGTGCGGACGCGGCGGAGACGTACATGAACGTGCCCGCCCTCCTCGAGGTCGCCGCGCGCACCGGGGCCGACTGCGTGCACCCCGGCTACGGTTTCCTCTCCGAGAACGCCGACTTCGCCCGCGCGGTGATCGACGCCGGTCTCACCTGGGTCGGGCCGAACCCGGACACCATCGACCTGCTCGGCAACAAGGTCACCGCCCGGCGCCTCGCCTCGGAGGTCGGCGCCCCTCTCGCCCCGGGCACCGACGACCCGATCGAGGACTGGCAGACCGCCCGCGATTTCGCCGCCGAGCACGGGACGCCGATCGCCATCAAGGCGGCCTTCGGGGGCGGCGGACGCGGACTCAAGGTCGTCCACGACATCGAGGACGTCGAGGAGGCGTTCGCCTCCGCCGGACGCGAGGCCCAGGCGGCGTTCGGCCGGGCGGAGTGCTTCGTCGAGAAGTTCCTCGAGCGTCCGCGCCACGTCGAGGCGCAGGTGCTCGCCGACACCCACGGCACCACCGTCGTGCTCGGCACCCGCGACTGCTCCCTGCAGCGCCGCAACCAGAAGCTCGTCGAGGAGGCGCCCGCGCCGTTCCTCACCTCCGACCAGCATGCGCGGATCGTCGACGGTGCGCGCGACGTGTGCGTCCGTGCCGGGTACGTCGGGGCGGGCACCGTCGAGTTCCTCCTCGCCGAGGACGGCACCATCGCCTTCCTCGAGGTCAACACCCGGGTGCAGGTCGAGCATCCGGTGACCGAGGCGGTGACCGGCGTCGACATCGTCGCCGAGCAGTTTCGCATCGCCGCCGGCGAGCCGCTCTCGGTGAGCGAGGACCCCGAACCCCGCGGTCACGCCTTCGAGTTCCGCATCAACGTCGAGGACGTCGCGCACGGCTTCGTCCCCGCCCCCGGCACCGTCACCGCCTTCGCGGCACCCACCGGCCCCGGGATCCGGGTCGACTCCGGGGTGCGCTCGGGTTCGGTGGTGCCCGGCAGCTACGACTCGCTCATCGCCAAGCTCGTCGTCCACGGGCCCTCGCGTGAGGTCGCCCTCGCCCGGGCCCGCGACGCCCTCGCCGAGCTCGAGATCTCCGGCGTCCGCACCGTCGTGCCCTTCCACCGCGATGTCGTCGATCACCCCGATTTCACCGGCGACTCCCTCGACGTCCACACCGGGTGGATCGAAGCCGTGTACCAGCCCGGCCTCGAGTCCGCGCAGGACGAGGCCGAGGAGGCCTATGCCGAGCGCACCCGGATCGCCATCGAGATCGACGGGAGGCGCCACGAGCTCGTCCTGCCCGCGGACGTGCTCCGCGCGGCGGCCGGCGGCGCGGGAGCCGAGTCCGGTTCCGGGAGCGGCGGGGACGCGTCCTCGAGCGGCTCGGGCGATAGCCGGACCGGCGGTGTGGGCACCGAGGTGACCTGCGGCTACGCCGGGTCGCTCGTGCGCTTCAGCGTTGAGGACGGGGCCGAGGTGGCCGCCGGTGACGAGATCGCCGTCATCGAGGCGATGAAGATGGAGTCGCCCGTCACGGCCCCGGCCGCCGGCACCGTGGCGCTGGCCGACCTCGGCCCCGGTGATGCGGTGGAGCAGGGGCAGGTCATCGCGACGATCACCGGCTGAGCCGGCGCGGGGTGCAGGCGGTCGTGCTCGAGCGCACCAGCCGATCAGTCCTGTCCGATGGCGGCCGTGACCCGCGGCCGACATTGCGAATTCGTGCGGTTTCGCTCTCAGGAACCTTCGGAAATTGCGGTCTCAGGGGACCTGGTAGGTGAGGTCGCGGGCGTCGGTGATGAGCATGTGGCCGGGTGCGTGGGCGATCGCGAGCGACGGTCGCGACTCCATGACCGCCGCCTGCGGGGTGACCCCGCAGGCCCAGAACACCGGCACCGCGCCGTCGGGGATCTCCACCGGGTCGCCGAAGTCCGGGCGGCCGAGGTCGGCGATGCCGAGTGCGGCCGGGTCGCCCACATGGACCGGCGCGCCGTGGACGGCCGGATAGCGCGCGGTGATCCGCACGGCATCGGCGACGCGGTCGGCCGGCACGGGCCGCATCGACACGACGAGCGGGCCGGAGAACCGGCCCGCCGGGGTCGTCGGCACCGTGGTCCGGTACATCGGCACGTTGACGCCCTGGTCGATGTGGGCGACCGGCACGCCGTTCTCCAGCAGCGCCGACTCGAACGTGAAGGAGCACCCGATGAGGAATGCCACGAGGTCGTCGCGCCAGCTCTCCCTCGCGTCCGCCACCTCGTCGACGAGCTCGCCGTCCCGGTACACGCGATAGAGCGGCACGTCGGTGCGGATGTCCCCGCCGGCGAGCAGCGTGGATTCGACCTGCCCGGCCTCGAGCACGCCGAGCACGGGGCACGGCTTGGGATTGCGCTGGGCGAACAGGAGGAACTCGAACGCGTACTCCTCGGGCACCGCGAGGAGGTTCGCCTGCGCGTATCCCGCGCTGAACCCGGATGTCGGCACGACGAGGCCCTCCCGGAACCGGGCGCGGGCCGCCGCCGGGGCGAGAGCGGCGTTCTCCTCGTGCGTCATCGGCTGCCCCGGCTCAGGTCCACAGGGCGGCGATGCCGGACAGCGAGTTCCAACCCAGGTAGATCGTCAGCAGCCAGGTGACGGTGCCGAGCACCGCGAGCCAGATCGGGTACCGGTACCCCTGGAGCAGATCGCGCCGCCGCCAGGCCACCCACAGGACGATGGCGAAGCCGAGGGGCAGGATGAGGCCGTTGACCGCTCCGGCGAAGATCAGCAGCGTCTGCGGCGCCTGGTTGAGAACGAGGTAGAGGACGGTGCACACGGCGATGAACGCCACCGTGGTCCAGTTCCGGACGCGCGGCGACACCGTCTGCTTGGTGATGAAGGTGACCGAGGTGTACGAGGCGCCGATGACCGAGGTGAGACCGGCCGCCCATAGCACCACGCCGAACACGCGCAGCCCGATCTCCCCGGCGGCCGCGCGGAAGGCGTCGGCGGCGATGTTGTCCCCGGCGAGCGCTGTACCGCCGGCGACCACGCCGAGGATCGCGAGGAACAGCAGGGCCCGCATGATGCCGGTGGTGATGATGCCGAGCACCGAGGCCTGGGTGATGCTGCCGCTGTGCTCGGGGCCTTTGATCCCGGAGTCGATGAGGCGGTGCGCACCGGCGAAGGTGATGTAGCCGCCCACCGTGCCGCCGATGAGCGTGGTGATGACGAGGAAGTCGACCTGCTCGGGCATGACGGTGTTCTTCAGCGCCTCGCCCACCGGCGGAGCGGAGACGACGGCGACGTAGATCATGAGGAGGATCATGATCGCGCCGAGGAGCACGACGATCCGGTCGAGCGCGAGGCCGGCGCGCTTGGAGAGGAAGATGAGGATCGCGACGGCGGCGGAGATCGCGCCGCCGATCCGCGGGTCGAGTCCGACCATCGCATTGAGGCCCAGGCCGGTCCCGCCGATGTTCCCGATGTTGAAGATCATCCCGCCGATGAAAATGAATGCCGCGAGCACCCAGCCCAGACCGGGCAGGACGGTGTTCGCGAGCTCGTTGGCCCGCAGTCCGGAGATGCCGAGCACCCGCCACACATTGAGCTGGATCGCGATGTCGACGAGGATCGACACGAGGATGGCGAACGCGAAGGCCGCGCCGAGCTGCACGGTGAAGACGCTCGTCTGGGTGATGAATCCCGGGCCGATCGAGCTCGTCGCCATGAGGAACATCGCGCCGAGCACCGCGGTGCGACGGCCGCCGTCCCGTACCCTCGAGGCGGTGGAGCGGGTGTCCTGGGCGGGTTCGGGCGAATGGCTGTCGGTCATGGCTGCGTATCCTTCGGCGGGTGATTCATCGCACGGTCCGGAACTGCCACTGTAGGAAGCGGTGCGGCATCTGTACAGGATCGGAGGGGCGTGCGCGGCATCCGTGACGGAAACGTCACCCTCCCGGTCCGTGCGGCCCCGACCGTCTGGATGGACGACGTCGCACGGTCCGGGCGCCCGGTCCGTCCTGCGGGAGCGGCGGATCAGCGCAGGCGCTGGAGCGCGGCGTGGGTGAGCCACTCGAGCGGCCCGCGGGCGGCCGGTCCGCGGACGAGGCGCTGCCAGGTGAGGATGAACGCGACGACGACGGCGAGGACCGCGACGAATCCGAGGACGGTGATGAGCAGGCGCTGGTCCGGGAAGCGTCCGACGAGATCGAGGCCCCAGCCGTAGAACAGCGCACCGGCGACGAGGTTCTGGCCGACGTAGCACGTGAGGGACATGCGCCCGACCGCCGCGAACAGGCCGGCTCCCGGGATCCCGGTGCGCGGGCGCTCGACTGCGGCGCCGTCGCGCGGTGCGGTGAGGTGCGCGATGAGTGCGAGCAGCCCGACCGCCACGAGGGTGGCGGTGAGATAGCGCTGGGCGAGGACCGCGGCCGGGCTGCCGATGACTCCGAGCGCGACGTCCGCGGGAACGGCCGCGGCTCCGAGCAGCATCGCGCGCCGACGGAGGCGGGCACCGGCCGAGTCGAAGATCCCGGCGTCGTACAGCCGTGCTCCGACGATGAAGAGGCACACGCCCATCGCGAAGGTGAGGAGCGGCTCCGCCCGGAACATCACCGCGTAGTCGAGGCGGAAGAGCGCGAGCTCGAAGAAGCCCGCTTCGCGGTAGGGGTTGATCCCGTTCCACAGCGGCCAGGCGGCAGCGCTGTCCGCCGGCCTGCCGTCGGCGATGCCGGCGGCCTCGGGGAACAGCAGGAGGGAGGCGCTGAGGAGCAGGATGAGAGCGGCGTGGACGGCGCCGGCGATCCAGGCCCAGATCCGGGCCGTGCGCGGGCTCGTCGCGATGATCGCGGCGACGACGAAGCCGGTGAAGGCGTACCCCATGAGGATGTCGAACTCGGCGACGAGGAGGAAGTTGACGAGGCCGTCGACGAACAGCAGCGCAGCGCGCGGGGCGAAGGTGCGCAGCCACCCGCGGCGGCGCACTCCCTCGACCGGCCGGTCCTCAGCCCGCGCGGCGCGGCGCTGCCAGGCGGCGTACTGGAGGGTGACGCCGATGCCGAACATCATCATGAGTAGCGCGAGGAACTTGCCGTTGGTGAGCGTGCTGAGGAGCTGGTAGGCGAGCGTCTCCGCGCCGGGCCTGAGCCCGGCGAAGGGATCGAGGAGCGACCCGAGCATGCCCGCCGGATGGGAGAAGAGCCAGATGTTCGTGCCGAGGGTGCCGAGCACGGCGATGCCGCGGGCGATGTCGAGACCGCCGATCCGCGCCGCCGTCGTCCGGCGACCGGTCGCGCCGCCGGCGGCTCCCGTCCCGGCAGGGGAGGGGGATTCGGGACGGTGCCCGCCGGCGGGCGAAGAGGGGAGTGATGAGGGGATGTCGGGGTGAGGGGAGTGCGTCATGGGACTGACAATACAAGTGTATTGCCCATCGTGCAATACACTTGTATTGTCGGTGTCGTCCAGGTGTCCGCACCGGTGTGCCGACGGACGCCGCCCCGCAGTTCGGCCGGGGCCGACGGCACGGCGACGGGAGGAGGCGAGGACGATGACGACCGAGAGCAGAGCGCGGATCGTCGAGGCGATCATCGCGGTGATCGCCGACTCCGGGATCGAGCGCGCGAGCGTGCGCGCGGTCGCACAGCGCGCAGGCGTGTCGGTCGGCGCGGTGCAGCATCACTTCCGGACGAAGGACGAGATGCTCGAGGCGGCGATGGAGCTGATCTCCGCGAACGTGACCGCCAGCGTCGGCGAGCTCGTCGCCGAGGGCGCCTCGGCGTGCGACGTGCTCCGGGAGCTCGCCGGAATGCTCGCGATCGAACGGGACGAGGATCGGGCGATGGCCGGTGTCTGGCTCGACTTCGTCGGGCTCGCCCGGGTGTCACCTGCTCTTGCGGAGATCCATTGCGCGGGATGGGCGCAGCTGCGCGCAGCGTTCGCGCGTCTCGTCGGTCTCGCGCACCCCGGACATCCGGCGCCGGCGGAGGCCGCCGAGACCGTGCTCGCGGTCTGCGACGGGATCGCGGTCGCCCGGGTCGTCGAATCCGACTTCATGACCGGTGAGCGCGCCGGCGCGATCGTCGAGCGCGTGCTTGCAGTGATCGCGGCCGAGGCGGAGCCGGGGGCCGGGTAGCACCGACTCGCTCCCGGAGACGCAGAAGAAGCGGGTGCTGTCCTGGCTCAAGGACAGCACCCGCTTCGGTCTGCAGGACTCACGCCGGGGCGGCGCCGTTCCGCACCCCTGCGGATCAGGCGAGGCCGAGGCGCTCGCGGAGTTCGTCGACCTCGGACCGGAGGGCCGCGGGGACGTGATCGCCGAGCTCGGCGTACCACTCCTCGATCGACCGGAGCTCGGAATCCCACTCCTCCGGCTTGATCGCGAGGGCCTTCTGGACCTGCTCCGGGGTGATGTCGAGCCCGTCGGTGTCGAGAGCGCCCTCGGCAGGGGCGAACCCGAGCGGGGTCTCGACGGCCTCGGCATCGCCGTTGACGCGCTCGAAGATCCACTTGAGGACGCGCGAGTTCTCGGAGAACCCGGGCCACAGGAACGAGTTGTCGTCATCGCGGCGGAACCAGTTGACGTAGAAGATCTCCGGCAGCTGGGCACCCTCGGTCGCGCCGATGTTGAGCCAGTGCTGGAAGTAGTCCCCGACGTTGTATCCGATGAACGGGCGCATCGCCATGGGATCGCGGCGCACGACGCCGACGGCTCCGGTGGCCGCGGCGGTGGTCTCCGAGGAGAGCACCGTGCCCATGAACACGCCGTGGTTCCAGTCGGTGGTCTGGGTGACGAGCGGCATCGTGGTCTTGCGGCGACCGCCGAACAGGATCGCGGAGATCGGCACGCCGTCCGGGTTCTCCCACTCCGGGGCGAGCGTCGGGACGTTCTCGATCGGGGTGCAGAAGCGCGAGTTCGGGTGCGCGGCCGGGGTGTCGGACTCCGGGGTCCAGTCGTTGCCGCGCCAGTCGGTGAGGTGGGCGGGGACCTCGTCGGTCATGCCCTCCCACCAGACGTCGCCGTCGTCGGTCAGGGCGACATTGGTGAAGACGTTGCCGCCGACCTCGATCGCGCGCATCGCGGTCGGGTTGGTCGAGTATCCGGTGCCGGGTGCGACGCCGAACAGGCCGAACTCGGGGTTGACCGCGTAGAGGCGGCCGTCCTCGCCGAAGCGCATCCAGGCGATGTCGTCGCCGAGGGTCTCGGCCTTCCAGCCGGGGATCGTCGGTTCGATCATCGCGAGGTTGGTCTTGCCGCAGGCGCTCGGGAATGCGGCGGCGATGAACTTCGACTCGCCCTCCGGGTTGGTGAGCTTGATGATGAGCATGTGCTCGGCGAGCCAGCCCTCGTCGTGGGCGATCGCCGAGGCGATGCGCAGCGCGTAGCACTTCTTGCCGAGCAGGGCGTTGCCGCCGTAGCCGGAGCCGTACGACCAGATCGCCCGGTCCTCGGGGAAGTGGGTGATGTACTTCGTCGTGTTGCACGGCCACGGGACATCGGCCTCGCCCTCGGCGAGCGGCGCGCCCACCGAGTGGACGCAGTCGACGAAATCGGCGTCGAGGCGATCGATCGCCTCGAGGGCCTGAGTGCCGCAGCGGGCCATGACGAGCATGGAGAGCACGACGTAGGGGGAGTCGGTGAGCTCGATGCCGAACATCGGCTCCTTCGCATCGACATGTCCCATGACGAAGGGGATGACGTACATCGTCCGGCCCTTCATCGAACCGGAGAAGAGATCGCCGAGGATCCCCTTCATCTCCTGGGGGTCCATCCAGTTGTTGAGCGGGCCGGCGCCGGACTCCTCCTTGGTGCAGATGTAGGTCCGGCCCTCTACGCGGGCGACGTCCTCGGGATCGGAGGCCGCGTAGTAGGAGTCCTTCTGCTTGTCGAGCTTGATCAGCGTCCCGGCGGCGACGAGCTGGTCGGCGATCTCCTGGCGCTGCGCGCGGTCGCCGGTCACCCACTCGATGCGGTCGGGGGTGGCGAGCTCCGCCACGGAGCGGACGAAGGACAGAACCCTCTCGTTGGACGTCGGTGCAGCCTTGAGCTGGTCTTCGACTGAGCCACGGTCGAGGACGGTCATGGATGTCTCCTGATCTGTCGGGGTCTCCTGCCGCCAGGGGTGTGCGGCGACCGGATCCGGGTGCTGTGCATCCGCAAGTGGATGGTCTCCACATTAGGAACGGGCGCAGAATGTGACTGACGGGTAGAGGGTTTCCAGCCTGTGGATTGGGTCACAAAGAGATCACGAATGGTGTTTCTCGGTCATGCCGGTGACGGATTGTGCCAATTCAGTGGCGGTTTATGTCAGGACGATGCTCGCTGGCCCCGCGCGGGGTGCTCTCCGGTGCCTCGCGGGTGCACTGGCCCGGGGCGTGCTGGGGACCTGAGGTGGCGGGCAGCTTGAGGTGACCGGGGAGCGGGGCTGCCGGAACCTTTGCGCGGCAGCTCCAGGTGCACTCCAGTGCGGATTCGGCCCTGGAACCGCACTGGATTGACTGGGGAACCGGCGTGACCGCACTGGAATGGCAGGGGAACCGGGTGTCGGCGCCGGGTCGACGGGGGTCGGGCGTGGGAAGGGCCGGGATGTCTGGTCCGGGGAGTCGGGGAACGAATCGAGCAGAGCGCTGATGCCCTGATGCGCTGATGCCCTGATGCCTCGGGCGGCCCGTGGTGCTCCGGGGTGGCCCGCGCCGTGGCGCTCGCAGTGAGAGGTGCCCGGCGATTTTCGGTTCCGCGGGAAGATGTGTATAGTTGTTTCGGTCGTCACGGCACTGCGCCGAGCGACGGGCGCCACTAGCTCAACGGATAGAGCATCTGACTACGGATCAGAAGGTTGGGG
>ENA-OOKA01000390-OOKA01000390.1-human-skin-metagenome-genome-assembly--contig:-NODE-390-length-11777-cov-6.548285_pt1 | contig 11777 bp, 9 predicted proteins | sample MGYA00248825_ERZ500995 | MGnify/ENA primary metagenome ERZ500995 (study PRJEB25958, sample SAMN03398540) | human skin metagenome | study: EMG produced TPA metagenomics assembly of the Human Skin...
CGAGATCTACACTCTTTCCCTACACGACGCTCTTCCGATCTTGGTCTCCGAGGCGCTGCTGGGCAGCTGGGCCGACGCTCGGCGCGACGCCCGCGAGCGGGCGGCCCGCCCCGAGCTGCACCGCCCGATCGACGCGAGCGTCGCCGAGCACCGGGAGCGGGTCTTCGGCCAGCTCCGGACCCTCGCCGAGGAAGAGGTCTCGCTGCCGATGCTCCCCGAGCACCTCGGCGGCCCGAACGACAACGGCGCCAACGTCGCCGCCTTCGAGGAGCTGGTCGTCGCCGACCCGTCCCTCCAGATCAAGGCCGGCGTGCAGTGGGGGCTGTTCACCTCCGCGATCGTGCAGCTGGGTGACGAGGAGCAGCAGAAGGCCTGGGTGCTGGGCGCCATGAACCTCGAGACCCCCGGCGCTTTCGCGATGACCGAGATCGGGCACGGCTCCGACGTGCAGTCCCTCGCCACCACGGCGACCTTCGACCCCGAGGGCGGCGAGGACGGCGAGTGGGTCATCAACACCCCCTTCCGCGCCGCGTGGAAGGACTACCTCGGCAACGCCGCGATCCACGCGAGGGCCGCCACGGTCTTCGCGCGCCTGATCACGAACGGCGTCGACCACGGTGTGCACTGCTTCTACGTGCCGGTGCGCGATGCGCAGGGGAACCTCCTGCCCGGCGTGCAGAGCGAGGACGACGGCGAGAAGGGCGGCCTGAACGGCATCGACAACGGTCGCCTCGCCTTCGACCACGTGCGCGTCCCGCGCCGCAACCTGCTGAACCGCTACGGGGACGTCGCCGCGGACGGCACCTACTCCTCCCCCATCGACTCCCCCGGGCGGCGCTTCTTCACGATGATCGGCACGCTCGTGCAGGGCCGCGTCTCGCTCGACGGCTCCGCGATCCGCGCCTCGCAGCTCGCGCTGCACATCGCGATCACCTACGCCACCCAGCGCCGCCAGTTCACCGCCGCCGACCCGACGCGCGAGACCGTGCTGATGGACTACCAGGCGCATCTGCACCGCCTGCTGCCGAAGCTCGCCGCGACCTACGCGGGCGCCTTCGCGCACGAGCAGCTGCTGCACGCCTTCGACGACGTGTTCTCCGGCCGCGGCGACACCCCCGAGGGCCGCGAGGACCTCGAGACCCTCGCCGCGACGCTCAAGCCGACCTCCACCTGGCTCGCCCTGGACACCATCCAGGAGTGCCGCGAGGCCTGCGGCGGCTCCGGCTTCATGGCCGAGAACCAGCTCGTCGGGCTCCACCAGGACCTCGACGTGTACGCGACCTTCGAGGGCGACAACACGATTCTGCTGCAGCTGGTCGCCAAGCGGCTGCTGTCGGACTACACCTCCGAGCTGAAGAACGTGGACCGCGCCGGGATCGGCCGTTTCATCTCCCAGCGCGCCGAGGTGCTCGCCAAGCGCCACACCCCCTGGGCCCGCCTCGGCCAGAGCGTGAGCGACCGCGGCAACGCGCGCCGCGCCTTCGACTCGATGCGCAGCGCCGAGTTCCAGGAGGAGATGCTCGCGGACCGCGCCAGGATCAAGGTCGAGGAGGTCGCCCTCGCCCTGCGCAGCACCGCGAGGATGAGCCCGGCCGACGCCGCCGCCGAGGTCAACAAGCACCAGGTCGAGATGCTCGACGCCGCCCGCGCGCACGCCGATCTCGTGCGCTGGCGGGCGTTCACCGCCGGGATCGAGGCGCTCGAGGACGAGGGCTCGAAGGCGGTGCTCACCGACGTCCGGGACCTGTTCGGCCTCACCGCGATCAACGACGACCTCGCCTGGTTCCTGCTCAGCGGGATGATCTCCACCCAGCGCGGCCGCCAGATCGAGGGTGACCTGCGCCGACTGCTGTGGCGCCTGCGCCCGCACGTGCTGGACCTGGTCGCGGCCTTCGACATCCGGCCGGGCCACGTGCGCGCGCCGATCGCGCTCGGCGGGGAGCAGGAGCGCCAGGACGAGGCCGCCGCGTACTTCCGCGCGCAGCGGGCGAGCAGCGACGCGCCCGTGAGCGAGAAGGAGCTGCGCGATGCGGAGAAGCGGGCGCGCCGCGGCCAGGGGAAGAAGGGCTCCTCGCGCTGACGCCCCGAACGCTGACGGTCAGAGCGCTGACAGGCCGAGCGCCGAGCGCCTGACCAGCACGGGCCGGGAGAGCGACCGACGGGACGAGGTCGCCGTCGGCCGCTCTTCCCGTGCGCGCCGCCCCGCCGGATGCCGTTCCGGTCTCACTCCCGGTCTCAGCGCTCGCCCCGAGCGCCCCTGCCATCCGTGTCGCTCGTAGACTGGGGACACCCTGCGCCGGGCCGCGAGGCCCGCCGCTCCCCCAGCCCTCGTGACGAACGGACCCGACCCCGCGATGACCGCTGAGACCACTCCCACCTCCCCCCACGGCCACGCCGCGGAGTCCGACACCGTCGAGAACGCCTCCGCGACGCCGGACCAGGTGCAGCCGTATGCGGAGCTCGGGCTGAAGGACGACGAGTACGCGAGCATCCGCGAGATCCTGGGCCGTCGCCCCACCAACGCCGAGCTCGCCATGTACTCGGTCATGTGGTCCGAGCACTGCTCCTACAAGTCCTCGAAGAAGCACCTGCGCACCTTCGGGAAGCACACCACCGACGCGATGCGCGAGAAGCTGCTGGTGGGCATGGGCGAGGACGCCGGCGTCGTCGACATCGGCGACGGCTGGGCGGTGACCTTCAAGGTCGAGTCCCACAACCACCCCTCCTACGTCGAGCCGTACCAGGGCGCCGCGACCGGCGTGGGCGGCATCGTGCGCGACATCATCTCGATGGGCGCCCGGCCCGTCGCAGTCATGGACCAGCTGCGCTTCGGCGCGATCGACCACCCCGACACCGCCCGGGTGGTCCACGGCGTGGTCGCCGGCGTGGGCGGCTACGGCAACTCCCTCGGCCTGCCGAACATCGGCGGCGAGACCGTCTTCGACGCCTCCTACCAGACCAACCCGCTGGTCAACGCGCTCGCAGTGGGCATTATGCGCCACGAGGACATCCGCTCCGGCGCCGCGACCGGCGCGGGCAACAAGGTGGTCCTCTTCGGCGCCCGCACCGGCGGGGACGGGATCGGCGGCGCCTCCATCCTCGCCTCGGAGACCTTCGAGGAGGACGGGCCGCTGAAGCGCCCGAGCGTCCAGGTGGGCGACCCCTTCATGGAGAAGGTCCTCATCGAGTGCTGCCTCGAGCTGTACGCGGCCGGCACCGTCGCGGCCATCCAGGACCTCGGCGCCGCGGGCATCTCCTGCGCGACCTCCGAGCTCGCCGCCAACGGCGGCTCCGGCATGCACATCCACCTCGAGGAGGTGCTGCTGCGCGACCCGACCCTCACCGCCGGGGAGATCCTCATGAGCGAGTCGCAGGAGCGCATGATGGCGGTCGTCCCGCCGGAGAAGCTCGAGGAGTTCCAGGCGATCGCCGCGAAGTGGGACGTCGAGGCCGCCGTGATCGGCGAGGTCACCGGCGACGGCCGCCTCACCATCGACCACCACGGCGAGCGGATCGTGGACGTGGACCCGGCGACCGTCGCGATCGACTCCCCCGTCTACGACCGTCCCTACGCCCGCCCCGACTGGCAGGACGCCCTCCAGGCCGACCGCGCCGAGGCCCTCCCCCGCCCCGAGGGCGCCGAGGAGATCCTCGCGCAGATCCGCACGCTGATCGCCTCCCCGAACCTCGCCTCCCCGGGCTGGGTCACCGACCAGTACGACCGCTACGTCGGCGGGAACACGGCGCTGGCCATGCCCGACGACGCCGGCGTGCTGCGCATCGACGAGGAGACCGGACGCGGCATCGCGCTCGCGACCGACGCGAACGGCCGCTACACCAAGCTCGATCCCCGCACCGGCGCGCAGATCGCCCTGGCCGAGGCGTACCGCAACGTCGCGACCGCCGGGGCGACCCCGCTGGCGATCACGGACTGCCTGAATTTCGGCTCCCCGGAGGACCCGGGCCCCATGTGGCAGCTGGTCGAGGCGATCGGCGGGCTCGCCGAGGCGTGCGAGGCGCTCGAGGTGCCCGTCACCGGCGGCAACGTCTCGCTGTACAACTCCACCGGCGAGCCGGGCCTGATCGACTCCGCGATCCACCCCTCCCCCGTGGTGGGCGTGCTGGGCGTGTTCGAGGACGTCTCGCGCCGCGTCCCCTCCGGCTGGCAGGACGAGGGCCAGGCGGTGCTGCTGCTGGGCACGACCCGCGAGGAGCTTTCCGGCTCCGCCTGGGCCGACGTGATCCACCAGCACCTCGGCGGCCTGCCCCCGCAGGTCGACCTCGAGGCCGAGCGCTCGCTCGCCCGCGTGCTCGTCGCCTCCTCCGAACAGGGCCTCGCCGCCTCTGCCCACGACCTCTCCGAGGGCGGTCTCGTCCAGGCGCTCGTCGAGGCCGTGGTGCGCTTCGGCACCGGCGCGCACGTGGACCTCGCCGCTCTGCTCGAGCGCGACGGCGTGGACCTGACCGCCGCGCTGTTCTCCGAGTCGCAGGCCCGCGCCCTCCTCGCCGTCCCGGCGGGGTCAGAGGATGCGGTGCTCGCCCTCGCGGCGGAGCACGGCGTGCCCGCGCTGCGCCTCGGCACCACGGGCGGCGACGCCCTGGAGATCGAGGGACTGGGCTCCTTCGCCGTCAGCGAGCTGCGGGAGCTGCGCGAGGGCACCCTGCCGCGCTACTTCGGCTGATCCGGCCCCGGCTCGGCGGTCCCGACCGGGACCGCCGCGCCGAGCGGCCGGCTCAGCGCGGGTACAGGGCCCTGGCCTCCTCGCGCTTGGCCCGGACCGCCGCGGCGAAGCTCCGCGGCGCCTTGAGCCGGGCGAGGTCGGGCAGCTCCCCGCCGGCGGGGACGACGGCCCAGCGCGAGCCGAGCTCCGCGATCGAGCGGTGCTTCACGTCGTAGTAGCCGGCCCGCCCCGCGAGCGCCATGCCCCGGGCGCCGTGCAGCGAGGCCATCAGGTGGTGGTGGAAGCGGGTGGTGATCCACAGCTGGTGCGGCCCCATCGCGAGGCCGTCGCGCCAGAGATCCGCGAAGGGCACGAACCCGTCCTCGGCCACGAGGTCCCGCACGGCGACGTATCCGGGATGGTCCGCGCCGGGGATCGCCTCGACGTAGCGCACCCGCTCCCGGGGCACGTCCAGACGTCCCAGGGCCTCCCGTGCGAGCTCGACGTGGCGGTCGAAGGAGCCCTCGTCCTGCAGGTCGCCCTGGATGCACACCATCACCTCGCCAGGGCTCCCGCCGGCATGCCGGGACCGCCTCGCGGACCGGGCCTCCTCGCGCTCCCCGCGCGGCAGCAGGTAGGCGTCGTCGACGCCCTGGGCGATGCCGAGGTGCTCCGCGCTCGGCGCATCGCGCACCGAGACATGGGCGAAGCCCTCGAAGTGCGCGGGCCCCGCCGGCATGAGCCCCTGCCCCGTCGCGAGCAGGCGTGCGCCGCTGCGCCGGGAGACCTCCCGCAGCGCGTCGAGCAGCAGGGCGTGCTCCGGCCAGTGGGAGTGGAAGAATCCGCCGCCCAGGACGTGCAGCGTGTCCGCCCGGCCCAGGTCCTGCAGCGCGAGGTCGAAGGCGGGAGAGCCGTGATCGGCCACCAGCTCCTCGATCGAGCGCGAGGGGTCGCGCAGGACCGCGTCGAGCGTGCGGAACAGCACGTCGGTCGCCCGCAGGTGCGGGTGCAGGTCCCCGAAGAGGGAGGCCGTCATGCCGGGGAAGCGGGTGTCTAGCCACACCTCGGCCTCGGGGCGGGCCTCGGCGAGGAAGCGCAGCCAGCGCTCGGCGATCAGCTCGTCGCCGTAGTTCGGGAAGCCCGCCCACGAGACCAGGTGGATGCGCTCGCGCGGCGCGGGGCCCCGCCCCCGTGCCGTGCCGCGGCGTCGTGCGGCTCTCACAGGAGGCCGGTCACGCGCAGCCAGCGCATCATGAATGCCGCCATCTGCTCACGGGTGATGTGGGCGGTGGGGCGGAAGGTGCCGTCGGACCAGCCGCGGGAGATGCCCTGGGAGGACATCCAACGGATCTGCGGGGCGAACTCGTAGCTCGAGGGGACGTCCACGAATCCGCTCGGGCCCGAGCCGACGGACGGTGAGCCCGCGGCGCGGTGGAGGAACGCGGCGACCTGATCGCGCTGGACGGGCTTCGTCGGCCGGAAGGTGCCGTCGGGCCAACCCGTGGTGATCCCCTTCTTCGCGCCCCAGGCGATCTCGCGGTAGAAGACGTGGCTGTTGGGCACGTCCTTGAAGGGCGAGACCCGCGGCGGCGTGTAGGACGTCTTCATCGCGCGGAAGATGAACACGATCATCTGGTCGCGCCGGCAGGTGTCGAAGGGACGGAAGGTGCCGTCGTCCCATCCCCCGGTGATCTTCCGGTCCGCGAGGTCCCAGATGTCGGTGTAGAAGGTGTTGCGCGGGGGGACGTCGGAGAACTTCGGGGTGAGGAAGCGGACCCTGCCGTCCTCCCGCACCGCCCCGCCGCGCTGGAAGGCCTGGACGATGCGGTCGCCGTCCCGGCGTGCGCTGCCGGACGGGCGGCGCCAGGAGTGCTTCCACTCGGGGGCGAAGGAGGACTTGTACCCGGTCGCCCCGCCGCCGCCCTGGAGCACCAGGCCCTTGGTGAGGATCGTGGCGGTGAACGGCCCGTTGGTGTGGGCGCTCTTGACCACGGTGCCGAGCACGGAGGAGCCGCCGGCCTTCTCGAAGGCGCGCAGGTGGTCCTTCCATCCGTTGTTCAGCGCTTTCTGCGCCTCGGAGCGGAGCGAGCCGAACTGGTTGTACAGCGCGAGCCCGGGGCAGTCGGTGTAGTTCACATCGCGATGGCCGAACATCTTCGGCAGCGAGATCGTCCTGCCCGCGGGGAAGCGGGTGCCGGAGCCGGGGGTCCACGAGGACTTCGCCGTCACCGAGGTCTGGAAGGTGCTCAGCAGCTTCCAGCCCACCAGCTTCGCGACCGCGGAGCGCGCCGCCGAGGGCACGGAGGTGCTCTGGTAGTTCCCCATCACGGAGATGCCGAAGGTGCCGGTGTTGAAGCCGTAGGCGTGGGCGCCGATGATGTTGCGGTGCAGGCCGCCGCTGCGGCCCTCGAAAATCTGCCCGTACTTGGAGACCAGGACGTTGTAGCCGATGTCGGCCCAGCCCAAGGTCTTGGTGTGATAGCTGAGGATCCCGCGCACGAGCTGCGCCGACTGCGAGGCGGTGTAGCTGTTGGTGCCGGCCGTGTGGTGGATGACCACGCCCTTGAGCCGGTTCGCCGCGCTCGTGCCGCGCACGAGGGACTCGTCCGCGCCCCAGCCGGCGCGGGAGGTGTAGGAAGGGGCGCCCGGGCCGAGGACGGGGGTGGCGGGGTTCGCCATCGTCGTGGCCTGCGCGGTCCGGACCATGCTCGTCTGCGCGGACATCGTCATCGCCTCGGGAGCGCCCGCGGCATCCTCGACCGCGTCGTCCTCGGCGGCGGGCGAGGTGGTGATCACGTGCGCGGTGAGGCTGTCGGTGACGTCCTCGCCGTCGAGCTCGGCCCGCACCTGCAGGCCGCCGACGACGCCGATCCAGGCGACCTCGGTGCCGGGCGCGTCCTCACCGGTCTCCGGGTCCTCGGCGGTCTCGAGCGGCTCCCACTCGGTCCACTCGCCGTCCTGGAGCCTGCCGCGGACCTGCACCTCGGGGGCGTCCGTGTCGAGGGGCCAGGTCAGACCCACCATCGTGCAGGGCTGCTCGGGGAGGTCGCGGACTCGCGCGCCGTCGACCTCGACGGACTCGGCCTCGGTCAGCGGCACGTCGATCACGCGGGTCTCGCCGTCGGTGACGGTCGGGTCGGCGAGGGCGGGGGCGGCCGACAGGGCGAGGGCGCCGGCGGGGAGCGCGGCGGCGGACGCGGCCATCAGGCCGCGGCGGGAGAGAGTGCGGGGGCGGGCCGAGGGATCGGGGGACGTGTTCCGCTGGGACATCACGGTGGCTCCGGAGAAGAGGGTGAGGGGGAAGGTCGTCGCGCGTGACCGGGGGGAGACCCCGATCTGTCCACGGCGGCCACGATCACCGTAGTGCACCGCGACGGGGAGCACCCCTTCAGGTGGTCACGAAACCGCAAGGATCATCCTCGCCCCACCGGTGGGAGGACCGACCGCGCCGACGAGCCCGCGCGTGCGACCAGGGCCGACGGGGCCGCGCTGATGAGCAGAGCCGACGGGGCCGCACGGGCATCGGACGCACAGACGCCGAGGGCGGGCCGTCGGGATCTCTCCCGTCGGCCCGCCCTCGGCGATATGGGCGGCGTGCCGCGCAGCGGCGCCGGGCTCCGTGGAGCCCGCGGCGCTCAGGACTCCGTGGACTCCTCGGCGGCCGGGGTCTCCTCGGCGGCGGGCTTCTCGTCGCCCTTGGACGCGTTCTTCGCTGCGCCCTCGGCCTCCTTCACCACGGACTGCTTCGCGGAGTACTCCTCCGTGACCAGCTCGATGACGGCCATCGGGGCGTTGTCGCCCTTGCGGGGGCCGACCTTGGTGATGCGGGTGTAGCCGCCGGGACGCTCGGAGAAGGTCGGAGCGATCTCCTCGAAGAGCTGGTAGACGACGCCCTTGTCACGGACGGTCTGCATCACGCGGCGACGGGAGGCGAGGTCGCCCTTCTTCGCCTGGGTGATCAGACGCTCCGCGTGGGGGCGCAGGCGCTTGGCCTTGGTCTCGGTGGTGGTGATCCGGCCGTGACGGAACAGCTCGGTGGCGAGGCCCGCGATGATCATCCGCTCGTGCGCGGGGGATCCGCCGAGGCGCGCGCCCTTGGTGGGTGCAGGCATGGTCGTTCTCCTTGGTGGAAGTGAAGGTCAGTACTGGTCGCCGAAGTCGTCGGAGTAGGAGTCCAGGGCAGCGGGGTCGAACCCGGCCGGGGAGTCCTTCAGCGACAGCCCGAGCTCGGCGAGCTTCGCCTTGACCTCGTCGATGGACTTCTGTCCGAAGTTGCGGATGTCGAGCAGGTCCGCCTCGGAGCGGGCGGTCAGCTCGCCGACGGTGTGGACGCCCTCGCGCATCAGGCAGTTGTACGAGCGGACCGTGAGGTTCAGGTCGTTGATCGGCAGGGCCAGATCAGCGGCCATCGCCTGGTCGGTGGGCGAGGGGCCGATCTCGATGCCCTCCGCCTCCTGGTTCAGCTCGTGGGCCAGGCCGAACAGCTCGACCAGGGTCTTGCCCGCCGAGGCCACCGCGTCGCGGGGGCTGATGGCCGGCTTGGTCTCGACGTCGACGATGAGCTTGTCGAAGTCGGTGCGCTGCTCGACACGGGTCGCCTCGACCTTGTAGGTCACCTTCAGCACGGGCGAGTAGATCGAGTCGACCGGGACCCGGCCGATCTCTCCGTCGACGCCCTTGTTCTGCGCGGCGGAGACGTAGCCGCGGCCGCGCTCGACGATCAGCTCGACCTCCAGGCGGCCCTTCTCGTTGAGGGTCGCGATGTGCAGGTCGGGGTTGTGGATCTCCACGCCGGCCGGCGGGGTGATATCAGCGGCGGTGACGCGGCCGGCCTCCTCGCGGCGCAGGTACATCACGACCGGCTCGTCGTTCTCCGAGGAGACGACGAGGTTCTTGATGTTGAGGATGACCTCGGTGATGTCCTCCTTGACGCCGGGGACGGTGCTGAACTCGTGCAGCACGCCGTCGATGCGGATCGAGGTGACCGCGGCGCCGGGGATGGAGGACAGCAGGGTGCGGCGCAGGGAGTTGCCGAGGGTGTAGCCGAAGCCCGGCTCGAGCGGCTCGATGACGAACCGGGAGCGGTTGTCCGACACGACCTCTTCGGTCAGCGTGGGGCGCTGTGCAATGAGCACTGTGGATCCTTTCGGCGAGCGTCCGCCATATGACGCTCAGAAGGGGGCGGTGGGCCTGGAAGACGGGGATGACCCGCGAGGGGTCCGGGGACGCCGGGCGCGGGAGACCCCGCCCGACACGGTCGACCGTGACGAGCGGGGCATCCCGTCGTCACGGTCGACGGGATCAGACGCGGCGGCGCTTGGCCGGACGGGTGCCGTTGTGCGGCTGCGGGGTGACGTCCTGGATCGAGCCCACCTCGAGGCCGGTCGCGGTGAGCGAGCGGATCGCGGTCTCGCGGCCCGAGCCCGGGCCCTTCACGAAGACGTCGACCTTCTTCAGGCCGTGCTCCTGCGCCTGGCGCGCGGCGGCCTCGGCGGCCATCTGCGCGGCGTACGGGGTCGACTTGCGCGAGCCCTTGAAGCCCACCTGGCCGGCGGAGGCCCAGGAGATGACGGCGCCGGTCGGGTCCGTGATGGACACGATGGTGTTGTTGAACGTGCTCTTGATGTGGGCCTGGCCGTTGACGATGTTCTTCTTGTCCTTGCGGCGCGGCTTGCGCGCAGCGGCCTGACGGGTCTTGGTTGCCATGCGGCAGAACTCCTCTGGTGGTGTGGGGGTGCGCCGGTTCCCTCAGCGGCGCGAAGTGACTGCGGGCTCCGGGGACGGAGCCGGGCGGCCGATCAGCGGAAGCCGCGGATCAGCGAGCCTTCTTCTTGCCGGCGACCGTGCGCTTCGGACCCTTGCGGGTGCGCGCGTTGGTCTTCGTGCGCTGACCGTGGACGGGCAGACCGCGGCGGTGGCGCAGCCCCTGGTAGCTGCCGATCTCGACCTTGCGGCGGATGTCGGCGGCCACCTCGCGGCGGAGGTCGCCCTCGACCATGTAGTTCGCCTCGATGTGATCGCGGAGCTGGACGAGCTCCTCGTCGCTCACCTCACGGACGCGCTTGTCACCGGAGACGCCGGTCGCGGCGAGGGTCTCCTGGGCGCGCGTGCGTCCCATGCCGAAGATGTACGTCAGGGCGACCTCGAGGCGCTTCTCGCGCGGAAGGTCCACTCCCACCAGACGTGCCATGTGCAGATTCTCCTACTGTCTCGGAGGCCTGAGCCGACACCTCGCCGGGACTGTCTCCCCGACGCCGCAGCCTCCGTCCTGCGGGTGACCGGCCGATGCCGGTGGTGTCGTCTCTTCACTTGTGTGGTGCCCGCGATGCGGGCGCGATGCCCCGCGCTGCGGGGCGTGCCGCCTGACGGCGGCTGTCACGGCAGCGGCCGGGACGGGCGGATCGCTCCGCTCAGCCCTGGCGCTGCTTGTGACGGGGGTTCGAGCAGATGACCATGACGCGCGAGTGGCGACGGATCACCTTGCAGTTGTCACAGATCGGCTTGACGCTCGGCTTGACCTTCATAGCTTTCCTTCTCCCGGGACGATCACTTGTAGCGGTAGACGATGCGGCCCCGGTCGAGGTCATAGGGGCTCAGCTCGACGACCACACGGTCCTCGGGAAGGATGCGGATGTAGTGCTGGCGCATCTTTCCGGAGATGTGCGCGAGCACCATGTGCCCGTTGTCGAGCTCGACGCGGAAGCGCGCGTTCGCGAGCGCCTCCGTGACCGTGCCCTCGACCTCGATCACTCCGTCCTTCTTCGCCATGCCTCCCCAATCTCCCGCCTCCGGCGAAGCCGGGGCCGAGTTCCGCGTACTTGGTTCCTGGTTCCCCAGGCCCTGCACACCGACCGTCGGGTGACGGTACGGTGATCGACGAGGGTGGCGCCGAGGCAGCGCGTCGGCCTCGCCCTGCGGCCTCGAGGACCTGCCGGACGGACGGCACGACGGGACTGCACGAGCACACGTTCGCACGCGCGATCGGAGCACACCCGATGGACCAGCCTACACGCGAGGTCCGGATTCGGCGAGGGCCGACGCGATGATGCCCATCACGTCGGCCCCGCTCCCCCTCCGCGCCCGTCGACGGGACGACCCCGCACCGGGCGGACGGAG
>ENA-OOKA01000391-OOKA01000391.1-human-skin-metagenome-genome-assembly--contig:-NODE-391-length-11763-cov-5.968910_pt1 | contig 11763 bp, 15 predicted proteins | sample MGYA00248825_ERZ500995 | MGnify/ENA primary metagenome ERZ500995 (study PRJEB25958, sample SAMN03398540) | human skin metagenome | study: EMG produced TPA metagenomics assembly of the Human Skin...
GCCTTCCCGCTACCGAGTGACCTTGGGCATGTGCCCGCCCGCAGTAATCATTGCTTTGCTTACACAGACTGTAGGGATGTTCGCGCTTTTTCTGAACCAGGGCCGAGTGTAAGTCGGGGATTTGACGAGCTGACGAGCAGGGTTCGTGGCGTCGTCGGAGAATCGGAGCCAATCGTCTTGCATGAATTCTTGAGCCGCTCAGCTGTGCGCCTGGTAGAGGTTATTGGAGCATCTTCGCGATCGGACGTCGGGCCTTCGCAGAGCGTTCTCCTTGCGAGTTCGTCAGTGGGGCTCATGCCGATACTTGTTTCTGCCGAATAGGCGATGTGTGTTTAAGATCTGCAGGTTGATTGTCGAGCGGGTGTTCCTTGGGGGTGCTCATTTGTCGCACTGACCCGGCCTCCTCAAGGAGCGCGAACCTCTGACGCGTCGACAACGCCGGGTGCAGTCTCGGTCGACGTCCCTGCGACTGGCTCAAAGCCATTCCCTCGGTCCTCCTCACGCGCCTGCGGCCACCCTCTTGCCCAAGATAGGCGGGCGGGGGCGCATCATGAGCGACGTACGCTCACCAAGGTGCGAGTCGCTGTCGTCAAAGGTTATTCGGCTACGGAACGCGGTCGAATTCCGGTTTAACGTGTAGCGTTATTGACGCTCGGCGTTATAGACTGGACGTGTGATCAGATCCTTCTGGGACAAGGCGACCGAGCGATTGTGGCATCGCGAGAAGGTGCCGTCGATCGATCCCCGGGTGCAGAAGGCGACGATCCGCAAGCTGGCGCAGATTCATGCTGCACGCTACTTGGACTCGCTGCGGGTGCCACCGGGAAATTGCTTGGAGGCACTCAAGGGAGACCGGGCAGGGCAACACAGCATTCGCGTCAACGACCAGTGGCGAATCTGCTTCACCTGGACGGATGGAGGTGCCGAGAATGTCGAACTCGTCGATTACCACTGAGAAGTGGGCACCCGTGCACCCTGGTGAGATCCTCATGGAGGACTTCATCAAGGGATTCGGGATCACCCAGAACAAGCTCGCGGTCTCGATCGGTGTCCCGCCGCGCCGGATCAACGAGATCGTGCACGGTCAGCGGCGCATCACGGCAGATACCGCGCTGCGGCTGGGGCGCTTCTTCGATATGGATCCGCAGTTCTGGATCAACCTGCAGTCGCATTACGATCTCGAGATCGAGACGGACGCACTGGGCGACTCACTCGACCAGATCCATCCGCTCCGCGTCGGCTGAGCGGTCACTCGGGTCGGCCCTCTCGAACCGGCACCGAAGACGCGCATGACGTTGTGATCACCTTCATAGACTAGCTGCGGGCGCATCACCGCAATCACTTGGAGTCCTCCAAGTGCGACAGGTCCGAACGTCACCCCGAACGAGTTCGCTGTCGCTTTCGGAACCACTTCTAGGGGAGACGCGAGCGCGATCGGCCGGCCGAGACCGCATCTGTTCGCGTGGCCGTCGCACGCGATCCACTCTCCGTTCAGTTGACGGATCCACGGAATCGTTAACTTGAACCGCGTGATGAGTCGTCCAGGGATGCGGATGTTCGCCGGAGCGGCCGCCATCGGCTCGATCCATGCGGCGTTCAGCTTCTACTGGGCCCTCGGCGGCGGGTGGCTGCTGGAGACGGTGGGGCAGTTCGCCGTCGATACGCAGCGTGAAGGAGGCACGGGCGTCGGCCTGATGCTCGTGGCGGTCGGGGTCGCGAAGGCTGCAGGAGCTCTGGTCCCGCTATTCGACCATCTGCGGCCTCCGGCCCATCGATGGGTGCGCGTGCTGTCGTGGGCGGGTGCCGCTGTCCTCCTCGTCTGGGGAGGCGCTGGAACAGTGGGTGCGTGGTTCGGGATCGCCTCGGGTGCGCAGGTTGCGGGAGATTCGGCGCTCAAAGGCCATGCATTCCTCTGGGACCCGCTGTTCTGCGCGTGGGCGCTGCTGCTCTTCGGCGCGCTGATCGCATCACGCAGGTCGTGGAAGCTCCCACAATCACCCTCCACGCGGTACCGAGAGTCACGTCACAGCTGTGACGTCCCCTCGAGGAGGATCCCCATGACCATCGAACCCGGCACTCCGACCTGGGTGGACCTCGGCACCACCGACTTGGACACCGCCAAGGTCTTCTACCACGACATCTTCGGATGGAACTTCACCTCCATGGGCGAGGAATTCGGCAACTACCAGATCGTCGACGTCGGCGTCCCCGTGGGCGGCGCCGCTCTCAACATGAACGAGCAGGGCGAGCTCGCCCCGTCCATGCCGGCCGCCTTCACCGTCGACCTCCGCACCGACGACATCGCCGTGACGATCGACCAGGTCACCGAGCACGGCGGACAGGAGTTCGTCCCGCCCATGGCGGTCGGCGACATGGGGTCGATGGCGATCGTCGCCGCCCCCTCGGGCGCCGCCTTCGGCCTGTGGCAGGTGGACACCTTCACTGGATTCGACACCTCGGGCCAGGTCGGCACAGCGGTGTGGTTCGACTCGATGTCCACGGACTTCGACGCCGACGCGGAGTTCTATCGCACTGTCTTCGGGTGGCAGAACACCCCCGAGCCGATGGCCGAAGGAATGCGCTACATCACGAACGCCCCCGGTGATGCGGCACGCGCCGGACTCATGGACGCCGTCGGAATGCTGCCCGACGGCGTGCCCTCGCACTGGCAGGTCTCGTTCGCCGTCGAGGACACCGATGCCACCGTGGCCGCCATCGAGGAGCGCGGTGGGTCCGTGCTCATGGCGGCAGAGGACTCGCCCTACGGCCGATACGCCGTGGTCGCCGATCCGCAGGGCGCGGCCTTCGGAGTGATCTCCTCGACCACCGGCGAGGGCGCACCAGGGGAATGACAACCGGCGACGAGCGTGCCATCGACCAGGACGGCGCAAGCGGGAGGGTCGCTCTCACCGGGCAGCTCGTCTGCTCCTCCGCAGCGGAGCAGGACACGGTGCTGCGCCATCTGCCGCTGCACATCGAGCTCAGCCGGAACGAACCCGGGTGCCTCGTGTTCGAGGTCCGACCGACCGTCGACCCGTTCGTCTGGCAGGTCGACGAGGAGTTCACCGACGCCGAGGCGTTCGCAGCGCACCAGGACCGGGTGAGGCAGAGCGCGTGGGGGAGAGCGACCGCCGGGATCGAACGACGGTACACGTTCGAGGGCGGTGATGAATCCTTTATCACTCGCAGGGACAGTTCCTGATAGCAGTCATGGCGACTGCCGTGGATGGTCCGCCCGGGTGGCTGAATCACGCGACTGCGCGAGGACGACCGTGCTGGTCGAGACGAGGGTGAGCACAACCTCGGGGACGCGTCCTGCAACCACGAAGCCGACTGCGACGAGAACGCCGAGGACCGCGACGAGCACGAGGCGCGGCCTCAGCGCCAGCCGCCGCCGTGCCCGCGGTGCCGCCCATATCGACCAGACCCCGACGATCGCGACCAGTGCGGCTGTCGCAGACACCCAACGCAAGCTACCGGTTCCGACGGTCCATCCCAACCGGGCCGCACATCCCCAGAGCACGAGTTCGCCGAGGAACACGAGCAGGTGCCATCCGGTCAACCGGTGTTCATCGTCCACCCTCACACGATAGGTGACCGTTGCGCCCGCGGGCAGGCCGACGAGAGCTCGGCCCCGTGAACCTCACGCGAACAGGTAGTAGAACGTCAGATGCAGCGCGAGCGGGATGTGGAGGACACCGAGCCACGCGCGCAGGGAGCTGACCACGAGACCCATGGCCACGATCCCGAGGCCAGCGAGCGGCTGGTCGAACCCGAACCGGTCCGGCAGCCACACCGCATGTCCGGCCCAGAAGATCGCGCTCACCACGAGGATCGTCGCCCACGTGGGAAGCCGCTCGCGCAGCGCGTCCTGGAGCAGCCCGAACGTCAGCAGCTGCTGCCACAGCACCGACACGGCCATCCAGACGATGTAGATCCCGACCGGCGCCGGCAGAGAGTAGTGGAACGGCAGTGCGATCGCGAGAGCCGCCGGGACCGTGTACGCCCACATCTGGCGCGACGGTGCGAGCGGCCGAGTAGTGCGCCGGGGCAGGAGGAGAGCGATGAGCGCGAGCACGACGAGGGCGAGGGCGCTCTCGATGAGGACCTGGGTGCCGAGCTCGGTGCTGAGAAGACTGCCGACCCCGTGCTCGAGGAGCCCCGGAGTGAGCGACCAGAGCACCACCCACGCCGCCACCGCGAGTGCGACTCCCCACCAGGGGATCGGGCTCCCGGTGCCGGCGGCCGGGCCGGCGCCTCGGCTGCGGCGTGCAGCTGCTGTCATGGACTCATCGTCTCATCGAGCGTGCATCGGCACGGATCTGCCGTCCCGCAGGAGCGCGGCACCCGCGCTCTCAGCTGCTGATCGCCCGTTCGAGCGGGATGCTGCCGTCCCGCCAGGGAGTCACGACCCAGGCGATGAGGTACGCGCCGACCCCCAGCACGGGGAGTGCGAACGAGACGAGGACGAGCACGCGGACGAGCCACACGTTGAGGCCGAGGATCTCGGCCAGGCCGCCGCAGATGCCGGCGACGAGGCGCTGCGGCCCACGGCGGTAACGAGCGGTGCGGATGGAATCGAATAGCTTCTTCATGGTGTCGACACTACGTCGGGCCGTCCGCCGCGACAGTGGGGTTGACCCGAGTCCGGGAGGGGGAGTGCCCCCGTTCCTCACTTCGTGTCGTCCTCGGCTGAGGATCGCTCGCCTGCGGGCCTGCTCCTCTCACCGGTGGCGTCGGAGAGTGGGAGTAGCCTGGAACGGTGAGCAGATCCTCTCGGTACCACCAGCGGATGGCCGTGCGCCTGGCCGTGTCCGGTGCAGTGGGTGTGGCCGTCGGTCTGGGTTCGGGCTTCGTCGCCGAGGGGGTTACCGCACAGGTGCTCGCAGGCATGTGCGCTGCGATATTCGCCTACAGCCTCCCGCTGATCTGGCTGTTCGCTCGGCTCGACGAGGACCAGACGAAGGAGCACTTCGCCGAGGTGGACCCGACCCGGTCGGAGGTCGAGGTGCTCGTCGTGGGTGCGGCGCTCTCGGCGCTCGTGGCGGTCGGAGTCATGCTGGTCCTCGGCCGGAGCATCGCGGATGCGGTCCTGGGGATGCTCACCGTCGGCGCGTCATGGCTGGCGGTCCACACGACGTACACGCTGCGGTACGCCAAGCACTACCTCGGCGCCGAACCGGGGTGCATCGAGTTCCAGGGCAGCGACGGCACGCCGCGGTTCTCGGACTTCGCCTATCTGAGCTTCTCACTGGGGATGGCCTACCAGGTGGCCGACACGGATCTCACGACTCCGGCGATCCGGCGCATCGTCTGGGCCCACTCCATGCTCCCCTTCCTGTTCGGCACCGTGATCATCGCCGCATCGATCAACCTCATCGTCAACCTCGCCCCATGACCTGCCCCGTCACCGCGCCGGCCATTGCACGCTCCTGTGCCGCGCCGGCGGGGGTTCAGGTTGCTGCGCGCGAGTAGTCGGATCGCCCCTCCCACGCGCCGTGCTCGGACAGGATCCGGAACCGCAGCGTCGCGAACTCGTGGTGGAAGTCGCGCCGCTCGCGCTCGCGCATCGCGGCCACGTGCCGCTGCGTCCCCACCCCGTGGTCGCGGCCGAAGACCATACCGGTCATCGCGCGGGTGCTGCTCCAGATAGAGAACGTCGACACGGTGCGCGGCGGGCGGATCGCGGCCATCGCGAGCGTCGTGTCGGCATGATCCCGGACCTGCCGCTCGACCGGCCGCCCCCAGTGGATGAATCGGAGGAGCTCCGGCAGGCGCATCCGGGCGAGCGTCACCGCCGCCACCGGTTCGTCCGCGGCTGCCGCGCCGACCTCGGCCGGGAGGGCGCTGAACGCGTCGACGCTGCCCCAGCGCCGCAGGAACTTCATCCGGAGATGCCAGCCCCCGGCGAACGCCTGCCCGAGCCCCCGGCCGGCGAGGAACGCCTCGAGAGCGGCTTCGTCGTCCCATTCCGCGAACATGGCCAGCCGGCTCAGCTGCAGCCGGTGGGGTGAGACGACGGGGGCGCCCAGTCGCATCCCGGCCATGACCTCGGCGGCGCGCAGTCCCGGGACCCGGGCTCCCTGCGGAGGCCGCAGCAATGCGGCGGCTCCGCGCAGCGGCCCCACGTGCGCCAGATGGAACGAGTGCATGCCCCGACCCTAGCGCGCCATCCGATAATGGAGGCGGAGAGCCGTCGCCCGCCCCATCTGCAGTCGGTGATCCGTGCGGAGCACCCCCTGCTCATCGACGTACAGGTCGAAGCGCTCATGGATCGGCACCCGCGCTGCGGAGTGTCCGCGGGCATGGGAGACGACGACATAGGCGCCCGGCTGCCCGAACGCGCCGCGTCCCGAGACCAGCGAGAAACCTCCGGACCCGTGGTTGCGCGGTTCGAGGTAGACCTGGAGATTCCCGTTCTCCAGCGGGAACGCGACGTGGACCATGGGCTGAGGATCGTCCGGCAGGTGCGCGACGGCGTAGCGGCCGCTGAAGACCGTCTCCCCGGTGGCCCGGAGGGTGCGCACCCAGGCCGCCGCCTCCTGCCGACCGTCCGCGGACAGCAGCGGGATCACCGTGCTCTCCATGCCGCGGGAGACCGCCAGCGGCTGGACCGGCAGCGCGAGCTGCTGCACGCGCCGGCTGAAGAGAGCGGCGACGAGAGCCCCGGCCGGCTGGAACAGCGGCGACCACTGACTCCACACGTCGATGGCCCACTGGCCGGTGTGCCCGTAGAAGCTGCGGATCGCGGCGTCGACGTTGCGGGGGTCGAACCGCGGACCGGCGAGCGCGTCGAAATCGGCGAGGAGTCCGGCATCGCGGTCATCTCCCGGCTGCGGGGTGCCGGGGGAGCCGACCCACGACGTCCCGACCACCGGTCCCGGGCTCATAGGTGCAGCGAGCCACGACTCCCGTCCGCCGAGGTCGACCCGGCGCCCCACGAGGCGCCACCACCTGCGGGTCGCGAGGTCCAGCGGATTGCTCTTCATGACACCGATGGTCTCAGACGGCGCCCCGGCCCGGGGCCCGACGAATTGTCCGGCGCCGGGCGAATGGTGCCGCGGCTGCGTGTTCCCTCACCGACACGAGCTGCGGGGAATCCGGCCGGAGACCGTGCGCTGTGCGACCATCGGTCCATGGCCTCGATCCAGACCCTCACCGAGACCGACCGCCGTACTGCAGCCCGGTGGGCGGTGGCATGTGCCGAGCGCGTCCTGCCGCTCTTCGACGCCGATACCGATGCGCAGGCCGCGGTCACCGAAGCACTCGGCCGGGCACGGGAGTACAGCCGGGGGAGAGGTTCCACAGCCGAGGAGATCGCACGACGGCTCGTCGCCGTCAAGGCCGCGAAGTCCGCAACGACGCCTGCCGGGGCCGCAGCGGCCCGGGCCGTCGGACAGGCGGCCGCGGTCGCGCACATGGGTGCGCATGCGCTCGGTGCCGCAGCGTATTCGGTCAAGGCGGTCGCGCTCGCGGATCCGGACGACCCGGAGTCGGCCGACCGCGAGGTCAACTGGCAGCTCGCACAGCTCACCGATGCGGAGCGGGCGGCGCTGCGACAGCTTCCGCCGCTCGGCGCCGACGCCTCCGGGCCGCTCGGGCCGGGGCTGCTGACGAGCGGCGTCCTCGGCACGACCATCCGCCGGATCCAGGAGCAGATCGGTTCGACGGGTCGAGCACGGAGGCTCCCATGAGCGACTTGCCCGATCTCGTTCCGGAGCTGGCCGTCAGCGATCTCAGCCGCTCGCTCGGATTCTGGTGCGATCTCATCGGCTTCACCGTCGCGTTCGACCGGCCGAAGGATCGCTTTGCCTATGCGACGCTCGGGCGGGCGCACGTCATGCTCGACCAGATCGCGCCCGGTCGTTCCTGGACCACGGGTGAGCTCGAGCCCCCGCTCGGCCGAGGAATCAACTTCGAGATCCAGGTGCCCGACCTCGACCCGATCCTGCGCCGGCTGGAGAATGCCGACTGGCCGCTCTTCGCCGACCCCGAGGAGCAGTGGTACCGCGCCGGCGACGAGGAGGTGGGAGTGGTCGAGTTCCTCGTCCAGGATCCCGACGGCTACCTCCTCCGCCTGCAGACCGAGATCGGCACCCGACCGGTGTCCTCACCGGGGCACTGACACGACGGCGGTCCCGCCGCCGTAGCCGTTCTCGCTGTCCCGCGCCTCCACCTCGACCTCGGTGACGTCTGCGGGGATCTCGAACGGGCCCCGGGCGCGGGTGAAGGGCTGTTCGTCGGCGTGATCGTGGGTGAACTCGAACTCGGCGAGCACCGCGCCGTCGGGCGCGAGGACGCGGAATCCGTCGGTGTACCGGTCCGGGGTGTCGTAGGGCGAGGAGACCGTCACCTCGATGCGGTACCCGTCGCCGTCGGCCATGAGGCCGGCCGCGAGCACCTCGGGGAACTCCTGATCGGGATCGACATCCGTGCTGCTCGAACCCGCGGTGCCCTCGGACGACTGCTGCGAGGAGGGAGCGCCCGGTTCCGGGTCGGTGGGGCCTGCGCACGCGGCGAGCAGGGCGCAGCCGGACACGATCGCGGCGGCGAGGACGGTCCGGAGTCTCATGGAGCCGACCCTAGCAATCCGGGTCGAGTCGGCCGTCCGCCTGCGACCTCGCCGGCAGCGCCGCCCGGTTCTCCTCCTCCGGGCAGTGTGCTCCGCTCACGCCGGCCGGTGCGCCTCGATGACGAACTGCAGGGGGAGCCTCTCGGGGCGATCGCGCAGCCGGTAGCCGCGCTCCTCGTCGTCGATCATGAGCTCCGGCCACGGGCACCAGGCCGAGTACGGGACCTCCTCGAGCGCGTCGATGACCAGGCCGGCGCGCACGAGGGCGGTGACGATCTCGCCCAGGGAATGGTTCCATTGGTGGTTGCGGGTGTGCGTGATCTCCGGCGCCTCGGCCGCGCTCTCGATGTAGCTGCCCTCGTCCTCCCAGGTCAGCGGCGTGTCCCGCTGGAAATACGGCTGTTCGATGCGCAGCCCGTCGCTGACGTCTTCACCGACGGTCATGAACATCGGGTGATCGTCGCGGATGAAGAACCGACCGCCGGGGGACAGCAGCGAGGCGACGACACGCGCCCACGCATCGATGTCGGGGAGCCAGCACAGCACCCCGAGCGAGGTGTAGACGAGATCGAAGCTCCCCTCGACCGCGCTGCGGGCGTCGTAGACGTTGGCCTCGACGTACTCGATGTCCGCCGCGCACGACTCGGCGATCTCCCGCGCATGCGCGATCGACGCGCCGGACAGGTCGACGCCCACCACGCGGGAGGCCCCGAGGCGGGACAGACCCACGGTGTCGGTGCCGAGGTGGCACTGCAGGTGGATGACCGCGGCGCCCCGCAGGTCGCCCAGCCGGTCGACATCGGGGGCGAGTGTGGAGGGAATCGCCTCGGAGTCGTCGATGAGTTCTGGGATCCCGTACCCGGATGCCCGGTGGACGGCCGCCCGGTCGTCCCAGTTCTTCCGGTTGTCCTCGAACCAGGTGGCGCTGTCGGGGGAGGTGTGGGGAGTCATGCGACGAGCCTATCCGGCTCCCGGCTCGTCACTCACCGGTCGGCCGTCGCCGGGTCGACTTGATCTCCGCCCGCCGCTTCTTCGCCGCCAGCCGTCGCCTCTCCGAGCCGCGCGTGCGGCGAGTGGGTCGGCGGGCGGGCGGCGGCGGTGCGAGCGCCTCGCGCAGGAGGGCGCCCAGCCGGGCCCGGGCGGCGGCACGGTTGCGGATCTGTGCGCGGTGCTCGGATGCCTCGATGGTGAGGACGGTGCCGACGAGCCGGTCGTCCAGAGCGCGCAGTACGCGCCGACGCTGGGTCTCGGTGAAGGCAGGGGAGGATCCGAGGTCGATCGACAGCTGGACTTTGCTGTCGGTCGTATTGACGCCCTGGCCGCCCGGGCCGGACGACCGCGCGAACCGCTCGGTGAGGTCAGCGGCGGGGATGACGAGGCCGCCGGGGATCCCGGGGCCGGGCTCGATCCTCAGCGGGTCCATGCGAGAAGTCCCGGCTTCACCGGTCCCGCCGTGGTCGGGCTCATAGGCGCGTCCTGTTCCGGGGAACGCGGCTCCGGCGGATCTGGTGGAGGAGCAGCAGGACAGATCCGCCGCCGAAGAACACGAGGAACAGGACGCCCGAGATCAGCACTGGCAGCTGTCGTTCGCCGAACGGCGACGGGGTGATGAACGACGATGCGATCATCGCCGCGCCGGTGGCGCCGAAGGCCATGGACCCGATGAGAGCGCCGATCCGTGCGGCGGGCTCGTGCGATCGGTTCGACTTGGCGATGGCGGCGGCGAGCACGCCGACGGAGAACGCGATGCCGACCGCCCCGACCCAGGGATTCCCGGCGAAGAGGATGAGGACGACGCTGACCGCGGCGAAGGCGAGGGCGATGACGACCATGAGGAACGCCTCGCGGCGCTCCCGGCGCATGTACTGCTCTCCCTCGAATCCGTCCACGGGGGACAGGGTAGCAAGGCGCGCACACCGGTGATCTAGGATCGGACGCGAACCCGCCCGGTGGGATGGAGGAGAGACGATGACCCTGCTGATCCGCAGCTCCGGTGACAGCTCCTGGCGCGAGCCGGCGGGCCGCGGCTACGACAACGAGGCCGCTCTGCAGACGATCCTCGTCGAGCACCCGGACCTGGTCCCCGGGGTCGACGGATCGGCGATCGCATGCCGGGAGTTCTCGAGCGGAGTCGGCCCGGCTGATGTCGTCGTCCTCGACGCCGAGGGGTCGATCACCGTCGTGGAGTGCAAGCTCAGTGCGAATGCCGAGGTGAGACGAACCGTGGTCGGCCAGGTGCTCGACTACGCATCGCGGCTGTGGCAGATGGACATCGCCGATTTCGAGCGGCGCTGGCAGGGGGCTTCATCGGGCAGGAATCCGTTCGAACTGCTGAGCGATGATGCGAGCCGACTCCGTGAAGCGGTTGCCCAGAACCTCGCAGCGGCTCGGTTCAACCTCGTCCTCGCGGTGGATGCGATCAATGACGACCTGCGCCGCATCGTCGAATACCTCAATGCGATCACCCGCCCGGAGACGGGGATCATGCTGGTGGAGTTCACCCGCTATCACGAGGGCGACCAGGAGATCCTCATTCCACGGAGCTTCGGCTCGGAGCTCGTGGAGTCGAAAGCGGACGCTGCTGATTCGAGGCGGCGCCGGTGGACGGAGTCGGACTATGCGCACTGGTGCTCCGACAACTCTCCGGCGGTGCTTCCGGTGGTCGACGCTCTGCTGAGCGAACTCCGCGTGTGCGAATTCGGTATCACCGGCGGTAGGGCTGCGACCCCGTCACTCAACGTCGCCTTTCGGGCCTGCGATGGTCGGTCGGTGGCGATCCTCAGTCTGTACACCTACCCAGCTCGCGGCCCCCAGGTCGAAGTGCGGTTCCCGGCTGTTGACCAGCCCGAGCACGCAGAGCGGTTCGCAGTTGCCGTGTGCGCGATCGAAGGAGTGACGATCACCGTCGAGGAACTGCGCGACAGGGGCTTCCAGCGGAGGCCGGAGATGCCGCTCGAGGGGTTCACCCCGGGCTCAGCTCGCGCGCTGGTCCGGACGATCGCAGCGGAGCTCACATCGTTCGTCGATCGGTGTGAGGGACGGGGCGGATCCTGGGCGTCGATGTGGGACCCGCGTGCGCCGCGCTCATCGCGCTCATCCGCGGTCCGCGGTCCATCCCGAGCTGAGTGTGTCGTTCCTGGTCAGGCCCGTGTCCGTGGGTCCCGGTACCGTGATTGTCATGACCACCGAGC
>ENA-OOKA01000392-OOKA01000392.1-human-skin-metagenome-genome-assembly--contig:-NODE-392-length-11754-cov-6.484400_pt1 | contig 11754 bp, 8 predicted proteins | sample MGYA00248825_ERZ500995 | MGnify/ENA primary metagenome ERZ500995 (study PRJEB25958, sample SAMN03398540) | human skin metagenome | study: EMG produced TPA metagenomics assembly of the Human Skin...
CGGCACGGACGGCGAGAGGGCGCCACGGCTCGCAGCCCGTGACGCCCTCTCCGCATCTGCCGGGCCTCCGTGGGGTCAGCCGGCGACGGCCTTCCGGGTCACCTCGATGACGCGCTCGACGTCCTGGTCGGTCAGGCCCGGGAACATCGGCAGCGAGATCTCGCGGCGGTAGTAGTCCTCCGCCACGGGGCACATCCCGCGCTGGTAGCCGAGGTCCTCGAAGACCGGGTGCCAGTAGGCGGGGATGTAGTTGACCTGCACCCCGATGCCCTGCTCGCGCATGGCCTCGAAGATGGCGCGGCGCCGCTCGGCGGGGACCCGCAGCGGATAGAGGTGCCAGGCGGGCGCCGCCCCCTCGGGCACGCCCGGGATGTCGACGCCCTCGAGGTCGCCGAGCGCCTCGTCATAGGCCTTCTTCACCTCGGCGCGGCGGGCCACGAACGCATCGAGGCGCGCGAGCTGGCTCGTGCCGAGCGCGCACAGCACGTCCGGCAGGCGGTAGTTCAGCCCGAAGCTGTGGACCTCCTGGTGCCAGGGGCCCTCGTCGGGATAGCGCTGCACCGCCTTGTCGCGCACCAGGCCGTGGTTCTTGAACGCCCGGGCGCGGGCGGCGAGCTCCGCGTCGGCCGTCACGACGGCACCGCCCTCGGCCGTGGTGAGGTTCTTCGTCGGGAAGAACGAGTAGGTCGTGAGGTCGGCGAGGGAGCCCACCGGGGCGCCGTCCTGGGTGGAGCCGATGGAGTGCGCGGCGTCCTCGAGGAACAGTGCGCCCTGCCGGGAGGCGATCTCGCGCAGGGCCGTGGCGTCGACCGGCACGCCGGCGTAGTCGACGCCCGCGATGACCTTGGTCCGCTCGGTGACCGCGGTCTCGACAGCGGCGGGGTCGAGGTTGCCGGTGGCCGGGTCGACGTCCGCGAACACGATCTTCGCACCGTGCAGGGCGGCGCCCGCGGCGGTCGCGACGAAGGTCAGCGGGGTCGTGACGACCTCGTCGCCGGGCTCGATGCCGGCGGCGGCGTAGGCGACATGCAGCGCGGCGGTGCCGGAGGTGACCGAGACCGCGTGCTCCACTCCCGCGCGATCCGCGATCGCCGCTTCGAACCGGTCGACCTCGGGGCCCGTGGTCAGCCAGTCGCTGCGCAGCGCCGCCTCGACGGCCGCGATGTCGTCGGACTCGATGGACTGACGGCCGTACGGCAGCACCTCAGATCCCTCCCTCGATGATGTCCGCGATCTCCTGCTGGGTGTACCACTGGTCGTTGGAGTCCGAGCGGAAGAAGAACCCGGGCTCGACCGGCACGGCGCCCTCGGGGGCCTTGTAGCCCCAGGTCGCGAGGTCGGGCTGGATGATGAAGTACTTGCCGTCCTCGATGATGACCGCGCGGCGGCCCTCCTCGGGGCTGATCATCTCCTCGTGGAGCTTCTCGCCGGGGCGCAGGCCCACGTCGACCATCTCGGCGCCGGGCACGACGGCCTGTGCGAGGTCGGTGACCTTCATGGAGGGGATGCGCGGCACGAGCAGCTCGCCGCCCTGCATGAGCTCGAAGGTGTCGATGACCATCTGCACGGCCTGCGGCAGGGTGATGAAGAAGCGGGTGCAGGTCATGTCCGTGATCGGCAGCGGCTTGCCCTCCTCGCCGAGGCGACGGAAGAAGGGGATGACCGAGCCGCGCGAGCCCATCACGTTGCCGTAGCGCACCACGGCGAAGCGGGTGTCGTAGCTCGCGGCGTAGTGGTTGCCCGTGATGAAGAGCTTGTCGGCGGTGAGCTTGGTGGCGCCGTAGAGGTTGATCGGGCTGGAGGCCTTGTCGGTGGACAGGGCCACGACCTTCTTCACGCCGGCGTCGATGGACGCCTCGATGACGTTCTGGCTGCCGAGGATGTTGGTCTTGACGAACTCGAAGGGGTTGTACTCCGCGGTGTCGACCTGCTTGAGCGCGGCGGCGTGGACGACGTAGTCCACGTCCTTCAGCGCACGGGCGAGGCGGCGCTCGTCGCGGACGTCGCCGAGGAACCAGCGCAGGCGGGGGTCGTTGCCGAACTGGTTGCGGACCTCGTACTGCTTGAGCTCGTCCCGCGAGAAGACGACGACCCGTCGCGGATTGTGGTTGTCGAGCACCTCACGCAGGAAGGCCTTGCCGAAGGAGCCGGTCCCACCGGTGATGAGGATGGAGGCACCGTTGAGGAGCGACATGCAGATCTCTTTCGTCGACGGGGTTGGGGCGGCGCGCGGGCGACCCAGGACGCGCGTGCCATTATGGCACGGTGACCGATACACGAACCGTCGCAGTGATCCAAGCTCGGACAGGTTCCTCCCGCCTCCCCGGGAAGGTGCTCCGGCCGCTCGGCGGCCGACCGGTCCTGGGGTGGATGGTGCGGGCCGCCCGCGCCGCCAAGGGCATCGAGGACGTGGTGGTGGCGACGTCCACCGCCCCCGGGGACGACGCCGTCGCCGAGCTCGGCGAGGAGCTGGGCGTGCAGGTGGTCCGCGGCAGCGAGGACGACGTCCTCTCCCGCTTCGTGCTCGCCCTGGAGGAGACCGGGGCCGATGCGGTGGTGCGCCTGACCGCGGACTGCCCGCTGGCGGACCCCTCGCTGATCTCCGCCGTGGTAGGGCTGTGGAAGACCGATCCGTCGCTGGACTACACCGCGACCACGCTGGTGCGCACGCTGCCGCGCGGACTGGACGTCGAGCTCGCCTCGCGGGAGGCGCTGCTGACGGCCGATGCGGAGGCCGAGAGCTTCCACCGCACGCACGTCACCTCCTATCTCTACGACTCCAAGCGCTACTTCCGCACCATGGGCCTGGTCGTCCAGCCGGCCGCGAACGACCTGCGGGTGACCCTGGACACCGTCGAGGACGGCGAGATGCTCGACGCGGTCGTCGCCGAGCTGGGGGATCGCGCCCCGGCGTGGCACGAGGTGGTGGACCTGCTGCGCTCGCGCCCCGACATCACCCGGATCAACGCGGGCGTGCGCCAGAAGAGGCTGGCCGACGGATGACCCACGTCGCGATCCGGTGCGACGCGACCCCGTCGGGAGGCATCGGCCACCTGGTGCGGGCGCTCTCCGTCGCCGACGCCGCCCGCGCCGCCGGGCACACCGTGGTGGTCGCAGGCTCGATCGAGGCACCGCTCGCCCGGCACCTGCTGGACGAGTCCGGTCTCGAGGTGACCGCGGCGCCCGAGGACCTCGGGATCCTCGCCGCCGAGCAGGGCGCGAGCGTCGTCCACGTCGACGACTACACGATCGGGGCCGACGCCCGGGACCAGGTGCGCGCGGGCGGCGCGCTGCTGTCCTCGATGGAGGACGGCGTCTTCGGCCGCCGTCCGGCCGACGTCGTCGTCGACTCCACGATCCGCGCCGAGCGGGTCGGCCGCCCCGAGGACGGCAGCGGCGAGGTGCTCCTCGGCATCGCCTACGCCCCCATGCGCGCCGAGGTGCGCGCCGCCCGGGAGAAGCGGGTCGAGGCGGACCACGACGTCAGCCGCGGCGCCCGGGTGCTGATCGTCATGGGCGGCACCGACGCGACCGGCGCCGCCGGGACCCTCGCCGCCGTCTGCGCCGCGGCAGAGGGCGTCGCGCACGTGAGCGTCATCGCGCCCGAGCACGGCTGGGACGCGGTCCGGGCCGAGGCCGGGGAGGACGTCGAGCTGCTCGCCCCCTCCCCCGCCTTCCTCGAGCGGGCGAGCGCGGCGGACCTCGTGGTCAGCGCCGCGGGCACCACGGCCTGGGAGCTGGCCTGCATCGGGGTTCCGAGCCTGCTGGTCGCGGTGGTGGAGAACCAGCGCGCCGGCTACGAGGCCGCCCTTGCCGAGCGGATCGCCCGCGGGCTCGGCACCCTCGAGCAGGTGCACACCGACCGCCCTGCGGCGACCGCGGAGGTGGAGCGGGCGATCGCGGATCTGCGCGCGATGCGCAGCTGGACCCCGGTGGGCCGGGAGAAGGTCGACGGTCACGGCGCGGAGCGGATCGTCGCCGCCTGGGACGCGGCGCTCGCGCGCCGGATCGGGACGGCGGAGACGCCGGTCGCGGCGCGTCCCGCGATCCCGTCGGACTCGCCGCTGCTGCTGCGCTGGCGCAACGACCCGGAGACCCGGAAGGTCTCGCGCGACTCCGCCCCGGTGCCGTGGCAGTCCCACTCCACCTGGTACGCGCGGACCCTGGAGAACCCGTCCCGCGAGCTGTACGTCGTCGAGCGGGGCGGCGCGCCCGTCGGCACCGTGCGCTTCGACGCGCTGGAGGGCGCGTCGGCGGGCGAGGAGTGGGAGGTGTCCATCACCCTCGCCCCCGAGGCGCGCGGCCACGGGCTCTCCCGTCCGGTGCTCGCCGCCGGCGAGGCGGCCTTCGGGGCGCGTCACCCCGGCGCCGTCGTCGTCGCCGCGATCCTTCCCGACAACCTGCCGTCCCAGCGGCTGTTCGCCGGGGCCGGCTACGTGCTCGATCCGGACCGCGACGACGGCGAGTTCGACGTGCTGGTCAGACGAGATCCCAGCTGAGCGGCGTCCCGCGCTCGACGTCCTTCGCGAAGCTGCGACCGAGGACCACGTCGAGATAGCGCGGCTCGAGCCCGCCCGCGGGGCGGATCGAGCGGACGTTCTCTGCGGTGATCTCCTCTCCGGCGCGCACGTCCTTCACCACGAACAGCGAGCGGCGCAGGCGCTGGGACTCGGCCTCGGACGTCGTCGGGCCGACGTGCACCTCGCCGAGCGCGAGCCAGGCCGCGTAGGACTCGTCGACCAGGGCCTTCAGCTCCTCGGGCTCGAGGGAGAAATCGGAGTCGACGCCGCCGTCGGCGCGGCGCAGCGTGACGTGCTTCTCGAGGATCGCGGCGCCGAAGGCGACGGCCGCGACGCTCACGCCGATGCCCTTGGTGTGGTCGGAGAGGCCGCCGACGACCTTCCAGGTGTCGGCGAGCACCGGGATGGTGCGCAGGTTCGACGCCTCGGCGGTCGCCGGGTAGGAGGAGGTGCAGCCGAGCACGGCGATCTGCTCGTTGCCCTCGGCGCGAAGGGTCTTGACGGCGAGGTCCACGTCGCCGGCGTCGGCGGCGCCGGTGGAGAGGATCACCGGCTTGCCGGTGCGGGCCACCTTGCGCAGCAGCGGGATGTCGCCGATCTCGAGCGACGCGATCTTGTAGACCTCGGCGCCGAGGTCCTCCAGCAGGTCGACGGCCGTGTCGTCGAAGGGGCTGGAGAACGGGATCATGCCGTGCTCGCGGGCGCGGGCGAAGATCGCCTCGTGCCACTCCCACGGGGTGTGCGCCTCCTGGTAGAGGCTGTAGAGGTTCCGTCCGCCCCACAGGCCGTGGCTGTCGGTGATGCGGAAGGCGGGGCCGTCGGCATCGATGGTGATCGTGTCCGCCGTGTAGGTCTGGAGCTTGATCGCCGGGGCGCCGGTCTCCGCGATCGCGTCGACGATCGCGAGGGCGCGACCGAGGTCGCCGTTGTGGTTGCCGGACATCTCCGCGGCGACGAAGGGGGCATGGGCCTCGCCGACCTGGAGGTCGCCGATTCGCAGTGACTTGGGGGTACCGTTCTGGCTGAAGGACATGCGCCGATCGTACTGGAGCAGGTGGCCCCTCCCCGCCGGTCAGCTGGGGCGGGAGGTGTCCATGGAGGCGACGTGCGCCGCGAGCCCCTCGAGGTCGTCGAAGAGGTCGACGTCCAGCAGCGGGGTGAGCTGCTCGAGGCCGATGTACATCATCCGCCGGGTGCCGCCGGAGAAGTGGCTTCTCCGCACCAGGCCCACCTTGAGCCTCCCCTCGGCGCGCGGCACGGCCCGGGCGGGATCCGGGACGAGACAGGCGCCGGTGTCCTGTCGCGGGAGCACGCCGGCGAAGCGGTTGAAGGTGAGGTTCTGGCCGTAGGTGACGCGGTCGGCGGCCTCGACGTAGGGGTCGCAGTGGGCGGGCAGGTGGCTGGCGAGGATGAAGTTGCTGTACCGGCCGTCGTAGACGGGGTTCAGGTGGCCGCGGATCCGACGGGCGACGTCGACGAACTCGATCGTGCGGAAGCTCCGCTCGAGCAGGGTCCGCAGCCGCGGGTCGCAGGTGGCGGTGACCCGGTAGCGCGCGGCGAGCTCGCCGAGGTGCTGCGCGCCGCGGATCTCGTCGCCCACTCCGTCGTCGGTGATGAGGAAGAGGGAGGAGCCGGGGTCCTCGGGCAGCGGCGCGGCGTTCAGGAACCTCTCCCCGAGGTCGCGCTCGAGGATCCGCCACGGCGGCGCGGTGCGGCGCACGCTCCAGGCCTTCAGGTACTGGCCCGTGAGCATGAGGGTGGTCCCCTGGTCGCGGTCGCCGCGGCGGATCCCGGCGCGGCCGGCGCTGGCGCTGGCGTAGCCGATCTCGTTCCGCAGTTCGATGACGGTGCGGTCGCCGTCCAGGCGGGCGTAGACGAGCCGGAGCCGCCCCTCAGACGGTCCCGAAGATGTCGTGCCGGCTGGCGGGGACCTCGTAGGGGACGAGGTCGTGCGGCGAGGTTGCGAGGCGGAACAGGCCCGACTCGACGTCCTGCAGGGTCTCCTCGTGGCCCGGAACCGGGATCACGAAGGTCGGGCAGCCGAGCGCCGCGGACTCCCACAGCGAGGTGGAGAACGTACCCACCGCCATCGCGGAGCGCGTGATGGTGGTCAGCGTGTCCTCCTCGGCGATGTCCACCGCCTCCTCGAGGCCCGCGGCGGCGAGCTCGCGCCCGATGATGGTCCGCTGCGCGGGATGCGGGGCGATCACGACACGCATCTCCGGCCGCTCGCGGACGAGCTCCTGCACGAAGGCGAGGATCCGCCGCAGCACCCGCGGCTGGGAGACCACGCAGACGTCCCAGCGCTTCTCCACGGTCGAGGGGCTCTCGATCGCAGCGGTGAGCTCCTCCTGCTGGCGCCGCACCACCACGTGCTCGTCGTAGACATTGGTGCGCTCGGCCCAGAAGTCCGACCAGGCGTAGAAGCGGGTCGCGCCGTAGCGGGGCTTCTGCCCGAACCAGAACGACGGGGCATAGTGGCTGGTCAGCGCGTACTGGATGTCCGAGACCCGCGCCCCGGAGCGGCTCGCGGCCGCTGCGATCCCCGCCCACCAGTGGCTGGAGGCGATCAGCACCTCCTCCGGCTTCACCCGCTCGAACACGGGCGTGAAGAACTCCCGCTCCGCGAGGAACTTCACCAGGCGGTTGCGCAGGTGATCGCCGAGGTCCACCCGGATCCCGAGCGCCTCGCTCAGCGCGGCCTCGAAGGGGCGCGCATCGACCTCGGACACGCGGAGGTGGGACAAGCGCCGGCGCCAGTCCTTCTTCCACTGCGTGAACTCCGCGAAGGGGTAGACCATGTTCGTCTCGTCCACGTCCGGATAGCCGTCGGCGCCCGGCTGCACCACGAACAGAGACGCGTCGTCGACGAACGGGGCAGTGCGGTAGCCGCTCTGACCGCGCCGCGCGTAGTCGAACACGACCCGATCGGCCCGAGGAGCCTTCGACAGGCGCTTGCTGCCGAGGTACTCGTCCCGCACGTCGCCGCCGACGGCGGGCGCCGCGCCCCAGAAGCCGGCGGCCTCGGCCAGCTGGATCACCAGTGCCGAGCGGCCGAGCTCCCACAGATGCACGCCGTCGGCCGTGTTGATCTCGAACAGGCCGTGCTTCTGCTCGGCCTCGCAGAGGCGCTCGAACATCTCGCCGTAGGACCACGGCGGGCTCACGCGTCGGCGCGAGGCGCCGTCGCGCAGCTCCACCCAGTCGTACTCACCGCGCACCGAGACCGTGGGGCGCTCGGCGGTGCCGGCGTTGCGGACCTGCACCCCCCCGGTCTGGTTGATCGGCGTCCCGAAGCTGTCCACGCCGGCGGTGACCGGGTACCACGGATGGCGCGGGATCTCGCGTCGGGTGGGAGCTGCCGGCGCCCGGGACAGGCCGGAGAGGATGCGCATCGTCGAGGCCGCGGCGCTCGGGCCGATGTCCAGCAGCGGGGTGAGGATCGAACGGGCGTCGACGGTCCCGCCGGCGGAGGTCTCGTCCTCGAGGTCGAGGTCCGCGGACTGGCCGAGCGGGGCCTCGCCCTCGGTGGGGTTCGCCGAGGGCTGCGAGAGCGTCGCCCCCTCGGCGCCGGCGAGCTCGCGCCGAGCCCGCATCCGAGTGCCGACCGTGGTGGCGACGTCGCGCGCCTTCCACACGACGTCCCGCGGAGCCCGCATGGCGAGATGAGCCAGCGCGGTCGGGGCGTGCAGCGGGAGCGTCCCGCCGGAGGTCCCGAAGATCGCGTCCTGCGCCGCGGGCCGTCCGGCGCCGTATCGGGCGTCGCGGCGCAGATGGGCCAGCACGACGAGCTCGTGCTGGGCGGTGGTGCTGGCGAGATAGTGCCGGTCCCCGGAGCCGGGGGCGGTGGTGTACGAGATCACCACGGGGGCGGAGGCCTCGAACTCGATCCGGGTCGTGCCGCGCTGGGTCCGCACCTTGGCGGCCCGGGTCTGGAGGCCGTCGTCGACCTGCACGTCGTGCAGCCCGACGAGCGAGGTGACGGTGAGCTGGTGGAGGCGACCGCTGCGGGTGCGGCGCGCACGATGCTCGATCTCCCCCGTTCCGATCGGCTCGTGCCCGTCGGTGCTGAACAACCGTGCGAGGTCGAGCGGCGCGTCGTGGGGACCGAAGAACTCGCGGTGCTGCGACACGATGGCCGAGGCGGCGTATCGCTCCTCGTACCTCTCCCTCGCGCGTCGCCCGAAGCGCTCCCTCAGCCCGGCGTCCGCGGCCAACTCGCCGAGCCTCGCCGCCAGCTGCTCGACGTCACCGACCGGGACGATGTATCCGCTGGCTCCGTCCTCGAGCGCCTCGCGCGGGCCGAAGTCGAAGTCGTAGGTGACAGTGGGCAGGCGATGGTAGGCGGCCTCGAGGAGCGGGTACCCGAACCCCTCGGACAGCGAGGTCATCAGCACGATGTCCGCGCTTGAGTACACGTCCTGTTCGGTGCCGAAGCCGGGCATGCGGACGCGGTCGGTGAGGTCGAGCGAGTCCACCAGCTCCCTGACCGCAACGTAGTAGGGGTCCTGGGGGTTGATGTTCCCCCACAGCGTGAGGTGGACGGACTCGTCCTCGATCAGAGACAGCGCCCGCACCGCGTCGAGCTGGTTCTTGCGGTGCTGGAACGAGGCGGGCAGCGCGATCTCCACGCCCTCGTGCTCGACCCGCTGGATGCTTTGAAGGCCCTCCCCGGAGAAGTTCGGGATGGACACCACGTCCTCGTCGGCGAAGGTCGGGATGAACTGCTGGCGCAGTCCGTCGGCGACCGTCTGCAGACGGTCGATGATGCCCCGGGACTCCATCAGCGGGTCCCAGAGCTCGGCGTGGTGGAGATAGTCGCCGTGGATCTGCAGCACGGTGCGTGGGCGTCTGGCGTCATCGCCGAGGGCATGTCGGAAGGCGAGGGCCTGCACCGGGGCGGTGAACACGACCGTGTCCTCCTCCGAGAGCGCATCGTTGAGCTCGCGGAGGGCGGCGAGTCCGTTTGCCGTGAACTCGTAGTGCAGCGCCCCGAGGTCCCCCGACAGCTCCGGGTGCACGTTCCGGTGCAAGAGCCTGCCGCCGTCGGCCGGCAGCGCACGCAGCGTATAGGCAGGGACCTCGAGGTCCAGCGGCCACGTCGGCAGCATCCTGTTGGAGATCCCCCCGGTGCCGAGGAAGCCCAGCACCGCCACCGCGTATCCCGCCGCACTCAGCCCGTTGCCCAGCTGGACGACGGACTTGTGGTAGCCGGTGGGTCCGGCGACCTCGTTGGTGCAGATAACGATCATTCGGGCGACAACCTTCCTCAGGTCACGGGGTCAGGGGAGAGTGCTCCACGGGGTCACCGTGCGGGGACGAGCGGCTCCGGCAGGAGGGCGTCGCGCGAGGGGAGGCGCGGGAGCCGGCCGGGCAGATGGCTGAGCGGGTGGCGCAGGAACACCAGCGGGGACTGTCCGGAGCCGGCGTCCTGCGCGCCCTCGGTCCGCTCCACGAGGCCGAGCACCGCGCCCGCCTTCCGCAGCGGGGCACCGCCCCAGTAGCTGAGGAACGGTCCGGCGGTGCTGCGATCCCAGCCGAGCGCCGCCCGCAGCGCCGCCGGGGACAGCAGGTGCTCGTGGCCGAGCTCCGCCAGGGCGACGGCGCGCCGGGTCGCGTCCTCGGCGGTGTCGTCGTGGAACTCGGGCCACAGCTCGCGCGTGCGACGGGAGACCTCGGTGCCGAGGGAGCCGATGGCGAGGTCGCCTCCGTAGATCGCGGTGGGCGTGCCCTCGGCGGCGGCGTAGACCACTGCGGTGGAGAGCTGGTTGGACACGACGCGCCGCGCCCCGCGGACGAGGCGGAGGATCCGGCCGAGGAACTGCGGGTCGCGCCGCTCCCCCGCGCTGACGACGCGGTGGCCGTGCTCGCTCCAGACCTGCACCTTCTCCGGGCGATCGAGGTCCTCGGGGTGGAGGCAGACGAGGGAGGGGCCGTCGCGCTCGGCGAGCTCGCGAGCGAGGTCCGCGTCGTCGTGCTGGAGCTTGACGAGGCGGGTGTCGTGGACGGGGAAGGCGACGGTCGCCCCGAGAGCGGCCACGGACTCGTCGGCCGTCAGCGCGCTGAGGTACAGGAAGGGCGCCCCGATCGGCGTGGTGAGGAAGGGGTCCTCGGCGGGCTCCCAGCCCCGCGCCCGGTGGCTCCACACCAGACGGCGGGAGGTGCGGGGAAGGCGCGCGAAGTCGGAGAAGTGCACCAGCGAGGGCGAGCGGACGGTCCAGCCGTGCTGGAGGAGCCCGTGGAGATGGCGGACGGAGTCGAGCCCCGCGTGGAGGGCGAGGGCGGCGCTGTGCCCGTAGTAGTGGTTCTGGATGTCCATGGGCTCAGCCGAAGATGTCGTGTCGGGAGGCGGGGACCTCGTAGGGGACGAGGTCGTGCGCGGTGCGCGCGAGGCGGAACAGGCCCGACTCGACGTCCTGGAGGGTCTCCTCGAAACCCGGCACCTCGATCACATAGGTCGGGCAGCCCAGCGCCGCGGACTCCCACAGAGAGGTGGAGAACGTGCCGACCGCCATGACCGACCTCGTGATCGTGGTCAGCGTGTCCTCCTCGGCGATGTCGACCGACCCCTCGAGCCCGCTCGCAGCGAGCTCCTGCCCGATGATCTCGCGCTGCGCGGGATGCGGGGCGATCACGACATGCAGCTCGGGGCGCTCCGCCACCAGCTCCTGCACGAAGGTCAGGATCCGCCGCAGCACCCGCGGCTGCGAGATGACGCAGACGTCCCAGCGCTTCTCCTCCGTGCTGGGGGCCTCGATCGCGGCGGTCAGCTCCGGCTGCTGCCGGGGGACGACGACGTGCTCGTCGTAGACATTGGTGCGCTCGGCCCAGAAGTCCGACCACGCGTAGAAGCGGGTCGCGCCGTAGTGCGGCTTCTGCCCGAACCAGAAGGAGGGGGCGTAGTGGCTGGTCAGCGCGTACTGGATATCGGAGACCCGCGCCCCCGAGCGAGCAGCGGCGGCGCCGATGCCGGCCCACCAGTGGCTGGAGGCGATCAGCACCTCCTCCGGCTGCACGCGCTCGAACACGGGCGTGAAGAACTCCCGCTCCGCGAGGAACTTCGCGAGGCGGTTGCGCAGGTGGTCGCCGAGGTCGATGCGGATCCCGAGCGCCTGGGTCAGCGCGGCCTCGAAGGGGCGCGCATCGACCTCGGGCACGCGGAGGTGGGACCAGCGCTGTCGCCAGTCCTTCTTCCACTGCGTGAACTCCGCGAAGGGGTAGACCATGTTCGTCT
>ENA-OOKA01000396-OOKA01000396.1-human-skin-metagenome-genome-assembly--contig:-NODE-396-length-11678-cov-7.092833_pt1 | contig 11678 bp, 9 predicted proteins | sample MGYA00248825_ERZ500995 | MGnify/ENA primary metagenome ERZ500995 (study PRJEB25958, sample SAMN03398540) | human skin metagenome | study: EMG produced TPA metagenomics assembly of the Human Skin...
TGCCGCACCGGCGAAAGCATCGACACGGTCTACTGGGTCGAAGGCAAGTACATCCGCGACGCGCTGAACGAGATCAACATCTTCATGCGCGACTGGCGCACGGGCGAAGTGATCGGGGTCGACCCGCGCACGGTCGACGTGGCCGCGGCGTCGCACCGGCTGCTGCAGACCAACGAACCCTACATGATGCTGTCGGGCTATCGTTCGCCCAAGACCAACGCCATGCTGCGGTCGCGCAGCTCGGGCGTGGCGCGCAACTCTCTGCACATGAAGGGCAAGGCCGCCGACCTGCGGCTGAAGTCGCGCTCGGTCGCGCAGATGTACAAGGCGGCCGCGTCCTGCCAGGCGGGCGGCGTCGGCAAGTACTCCAGCTCGAACTTCGTCCACATGGATTGCGGCCCGGTCCGCCATTGGGGCGGCTGAGCGGCGGCGCTTCCGCCCCGACCGGCGCGGGCCCCCCCCCTACATTCCCCCCCGCGCCAGTCCCGCCCCCGCCGCTGCAGGAGGCCTGAGGCGACCCCCTCACGGCGGACGCCACGGAACCAGAGCGGCCGGGGGAGTATCCTGCGGCGGGGCGTGAGCCCACGAGGTCGCGCCCCTGCGCCGAGCGGACCCGCCCGGCGGACCCCAGCACGAAGGATCGCCCCCATGACTACTCCCCGCGTCACCGTCCAGCAGGCTTGGGATGCCCTCGCCGAGGGGAACGAGCGGTTCATGGCCGGGGAGCTGCGCCATCCGCAGCAGAACGCGGCCCGTCGCTCCGAGCTGACCGCCGCGCAGGCGCCGAACGCGGCGTTCCTGGGCTGCTCCGACTCGCGCGTCGCAGCGGAGATCCTCTTCGACTGCGGCCTGGGCGACCTCTTCGTGGTGCGCAACATCGGCCAGATCGCGAACGAGAACACGGTCGCGACCATGGAGTTCGCGGTCGCGGAGCTCGGCGTCGCGGTCATCGTGGTGCTCGCCCACGGCTCCTGCGGCGCGGTGAAGGCCGCGATCGACCAGACCACCGCGAACCCCAGCGAGGTCACCCCCGCGATCCGCAAGGAGCTCGAGGAGATCCGCCCGGCCGTGCAGCAGGAGTGGTTCGCGACCCAGCAGGTCAGCCCCTACGTCGAGCCGACGCTGATCGACGTGGACGCCGTGGGCCGTCGCCACCTCGACGAGACCGTCAACGCTCTCATGCGCCAGTCCACCGTCATCTCCGACGCGGTCGCCGAGGGCAGGCTCGGGATCGTCGGCTGCCAGTACCAGCTCGAGGAGGGCCGGGTCTCCCCGATCTCCTGGGTCGGGCAGCTCGACATCGCCCGCTGACCGGCACCGCTTCTGACCGGCACCGCCCGCTGAGCAGAGCGTTCAGCCGCCGAGCTGCGCCTCCAGGTCGTCGGTGGTGACGTTCGCGCCCGAGGCCGGCTCGACCACGTCCGCGGCGAGCACCCGCAGGGCGGCATCACCCTCGGGATGCGCCTCGATCCGCACGAACGCCCTGCGCACCCCGGGCTGCTCGCGGTAGGTCCGGGAGACGGTCTCCAGCACGGTGAGCAGGGACTGCTCGACGCCGGCCCGGTCCTCGCCCGCCAGCACGAGCACCCCGCCGATCGTGGTGCCGGCGCTGGTCGAGTCCTGGAACTGCACGAGGCCGTCGCGGTGCTCGGGCAGCGCCTCCACGGCGGTGCGCAGCGCGTCCTGCACGGCGCCTGCGTCGCTGCGCCCGCCGAGCCCGCAGGCGGCGAGCAGGCTTCCCACGATCCCCACCAGCACTCCTCTGCGGCCGACGCCTCCCATCGGCCCATCATCCCCCACCGTCACCTCGCGACGCCTCAGTTCTCGCGGTGCACGCCCGAGCGGTAGTGCTGCACGTTCCCGGGGTCGCCGGTGAGGAAGGGGGCGAGGCTCGGGTCCTGGCTGTACTGGGAGAGCGCCGAGTCCGGGTCCTGCAGCTGGGTCTGGACGGAGTTCTGGTACTCGGCGCCGCTGTGGTTGGTGCCGAAGTCGAAGGGGTGGGCCCCGGGGCTGTCGAGGGTGATGTTCGTGGCCCCGTCGCTTCCGCCGCCGCCCGGGCCCAGGGCGAGCCCGCCGAGGTCGATCCTGGGCACCGCGTCCCCGCCGTGCTGGAGGTTCAGCTGGTTCACGGAGGAGGGGACCGAGTAGTTGTCCACCGGCGAGCCGTAGGTCATGACGTTGGTGAGGTTGTACTGCGAGGCGAAGTCCTCGTTCGCGGCGAGGCTCGAGGCGATCATGCCGCCCTGCGAGTGACCATTGAGCATCAGCGGGGTGCCGGGCGGGATGTCGTTGTCCGCATAGAGCTGCGCGATCGCGTCGGCCGTCGCCTGGGAGCCGGCGGACCAGCCGCCCGAGCCGGCCTGTTCGGCGTTGCCGGTGAGGTCCATCGGATTGTCCCCGGCGCTCGGCCCCCACTTCTCGGTGCCAGGGATGTTCACGATCACGCCGGTGGGAGGGTTGCCGACGACGGACATCGAGACCTCCCCGGTCTCCTTGTCGCCGTAGGTGGTGTTGGTGTTCGCGATGATCTGGGAGAGGTCGCTCGGGGGCACGAGGCCGGACTCCTCACCGGTGACGGGGACCGGCGCGTCCGCGTAGCCGGTGCCGTCGTCGGCGAGCTTCAGGTCGATCCCGGTGAGAGCCTCGATGGCATCACCCGTGCCGCGGATGAGCCCGGTCGCGCCGTCGACCAGCAGTTCCGTGACCCGCGGCCATTCGAAGTCCCGCACGGCGTCGATCGCGGTGCTGACCAGGTCCTTCCCGTCCTGGACCCGATCGACGAGCCAGTCCAGGCCCTCGCCGATCCGGTCGCCGACCCAGTCCGCACCGTCGGAGATCCGGTCGCCGAGCCAGTCCATCCCGTCGCCGATCGCGTCGACGACGTCGCCGGCGGTGTCCCCCAGCCAGTCCATCATGTCGCCGAACCAGCCGCCGTCGCCGTCCTCGGAGGCGCGGTCCTGCTCCTCGACATGCTGCTGCAGCTCGCGGGAGCGGTCCTCGAGCCCGGGCATCACGAGCGACTCGCCCTCGCGACGGGTGCTCCCCCACTGCTCGCGGAAGGCGTCGGCGTCGGGGCCGACCCAGGCGACCGACCGGACGCTGCCGTCGAGCTCGCCGAGCAGTCCCTCGAGGCGCTGCGCCGCCCGGGCGAGCGCCTCGGACTGTCCTGTGACCTGCTCGGTGTCCATGCCCTGGAAGCTCATCAGGCGGCCCTCCCCGCGGCGTGGGCGGTGACATGGTCGATCGCGCCGATCACCTTCGCGCACAGCGCGTCCGCGAGGGAGCCGGGTGCTGCCTCGCGCACCTCGGCGCCGTCCTCGCCGGGGACCAGCAGGGCGAGCTGCTCGCCGTGCTGCCCGAGCGCGTACCAGGAGCCGCCGCCGACGGTGGTCTCCTCCGGGGTCGGGGAGGAGACGACGACCATCTGCACCTGCGCGATCGACGGGGCGTCGGCGAGGTGCTCCGGGGCGGGGGCGGGCTCCGCGTCGGTGAAGGCGGGGCGCTGCGGTACCAGGGCCCGCACGAGCGCGCCGAGGTGCTCGATGGTCGCCAGGCCCAGCAGCACGGCGTTCGAGCGCCGGCCGAGCCGCATCGTCGTCTCGTCGGCGCTGACCTCGTGCTCCTGGTCGATGACCAGCACGAACCGTCCGGCGATCCGCAGCGTGGTGGTCCAGCCGCGGTCCCCGTCGACGCAGACGAGCTCGGCGCCGACCGGCGAGCGCAGCCCGCCGCGCAGCAGCTGCTCCCAGTGCTGGTCGAGGACGAGCGCATCCTCGTCGTCCGGGGAGTCGACGAGGAGCCCGGCGAGCTCGAGCTCGACGACCTGCTCCTCGGTGAGCTCAGGCGCGGGCTCCTCCCCGAGCGCGAGCGCACGCACCCGGTCGAAGGCCCCCTCGGTGATCCGCACCAGCCGCGAGGGCCCGGGCAGCGCGGTCACCCGCGGCCCCGCCCCTGGCGTCCTCGCCTGCCCCGACCCGTCCCGATTCCCCATGACCGTCCCCCTCGTCCGTCGTCACACCACTTCTCCGCGCACGCTAGGCGCGGCCGACGGGGGTGGGAATGGGGAGGACTCCCCATGGACAGGCGACGGGCAGTCGTCGTCAGCCCTCCCGCAGCACCGCCCGACGCCACCCGCGCGCGGAGCTGATGACCGCGATCTCCTCCGCCCGTCGCAGATCCTCCACCGTCAGCTCCCGCTCCACGAGCTCCCCGCCCTCGTGCGCGAGGCGCCGCCCCACCCCGTCGAGGCAGCCGTCGGCGAGCGGCGGGGTGCACCAGGTGCCGTCCAGGCGCAGGGCGAGGCTCGCGATGGTGGTCTCGACGAGGCGTCCGTGAGCCCCGCGGAGGATGACGTCATCGGCCTCCGGGTGCCGTTCACGCGCCGCCTCGAAGTGGTCCCGCACCGTGGTCTTGTGGGCGCTGAGCCCGGCGGGGAAGGCCGTCGGCACCGTGTCGACCGCGAGCCGCACCGGCTCCGGCGCGGGAGTGAGCGGGCGGGGCTCGACGGCGACGCTCCCGTCGCGCCGCAGCCGCAGCCGCACCAGCTGCTCGCCCTCGAGCGCGGCGACCTGCCCGAGCGCCGCCTCGAGCGCCTCCTCGTCGATCCCGATCCCGAAGCGCTCGGCCGAGCCGCGCAGTCGCTCGAGATGGGGCTCGAGGTGCTGCGCACGGCCGTCCCTGACGGCGAAGGTCTCCAGCAGCGCGAAGGGCTCGCGCTGCCCCGTCGGCAGCACGGCGGCCTTGACCAGCAGCTCGTCGTACTCCCCGTCGGCCGTGGATCCCCAGGTCACACCGCCGCCCGCGCCGTAGACGGCAGCACCGCCGGCCTCGTGGTCGATGACGACGGTGCGGATCGCGACGGAGAGGCTCGCCCGCGGGGGCTCCCCCTCGCGGCCCGGCGCGATGACGCCGATCGCGCCGCAGTACACGCCGCGCGGGGTGTCCTCGAGGCAGGTGATCAGCTCCATCGTGGAGAGCTTCGGGGCGCCGGTGATCGAGCCGCAGGGGAACATCGCGCCGAGCACGCCCGCGAGGCCGGTGCCGGGCAGGGCCCGGGAGCGCAGGCGGGAGACGAGCTGGAACAGCGTCGGGTACTCCTCGACGCCGAGCAGCTCGGTGACCTCGACGCTGCCGGGCTCGCTGACCCGGGCCATGTCGTTGCGCAGCAGGTCCACGATCATGACGTTCTCGGCGCGGTCCTTCTCCCCCGTCGGGAGCGTCTCCCGCGCCGCCTCGTCCGTCGCGGGATCGCCGGTGCGCGGGGCGGTGCCCTTCATCGGCGCGGTGGTGATCTCGTTCCCGTCCCAGGTCAGGAAGGTCTCGGGGCTCGCCGAGACGACCGTGTGGCGGCCGAGCTCGAGATAGGCGTGGTGGGCGCCGCGTTGACGGTGGGCGAGGTCGCCGTAGAGGCCGTAGGGGTCGCCGACGAGGCGCGAGCGGAGCCTGGTGGTGAGGTTCGTCTGGTAGGTGTCGCCATCGGCGATCGCCGCCCGCACGGCCGCGATCGCCTCGGCGTGCTCGGCCCGGGTCCAGTCCGGCTGCCAGGGCTCGAGCGCGTACCCGCCCGCGGGGGTGAGCGGGGCGGGGTCGGGGTCCGGGGTCTCCGCGATCCCCGCCCACACCAGCGGCAGTCCGTCCTGCCCGGCATGGACCTGTGCGTCGGGGTCGAGCCCGGCGACGGCCTCGTAGGCGATCATCACCACTGCCCAGGCTCCGTCGGCGACGGCCTGCTCGATCTCGGCGAGCGCGAGCCGCACCTCCCCCGACCGCTCCGCCCGGATCTCCCGCGCGAAGCGGCCGAACTGCAGCGTCGTGCCCGCGACGAGGTCGTCGAGCCGGGCACGCGGCGCGGGAACGGAAGCGGAGGTCATCCCCGCATTCTGCCCGATCCGGGGCTCGTCGTCGTGGTGGTCCGAGGAGGCGGTGCCGATACGATCCGGTCATGGATCCCGCCACCCCCCGCACCGCCTTTGTCGACGCGACCGCCGGGATCGCCGGCGACATGCTGCTGGCCGCGCTCGTCGACGCCGGCGCGGACCTCGCGGGCGTCCAGCGGGTGCTCGACGCGCTGGTCCCGGACTCGGTGCGCTTCGTCCGCACCGACGTGGACCGCGGCGGGCAGCGCGCGGTGAAGGTCGACGTGGAGGTGCTGGTCGACGACCCGCCGCATCGCACCTGGGCCTCGATCCGGGACCTGCTCGAGGAGGCGCGGGTCCGCGACGACGTCCCCGAGCGCACGATCGACCTGGCGCTGGCGGTCTTCGGCCGTCTCGCCGAGGCGGAGGGCGCGACCCACGGGGTCCCGGCCGACGAGGTCCACTTCCACGAGGTCGGGGCGCTGGACTCCCTGGCCGACGTGATCGGGGCCTGCGAGGCGTGGCGGCAGCTCGGCATCGAGGAGGCCACCGGCAGCGTCCTCGCCGTCGGCTCGGGCCGGATCCGCGCCGCGCACGGCGACATCCCCGTCCCGGTCCCCGCGGTCGCCCGCCTCGCCCTCGGCTGGCCGACGGTCGCCGGCGAGATCCTCCTCCCGCGCGGGCACGCGCACTCCCACAGCCACGACCACGCCGACGCGCACACGCACAGCCACGACGAGCATCACGGCGCGGACCGCGGGCACGACCACGGCCATGCCCATCCACACTCGGACGACCCGGTCCCCGTTCCCGACTCGGACGCAGCCCTGCCCGCCCACGCCCAGGGCGGTCCGCACGAGCACGGCGGCCGGCGCGTCCCGGCCGGTGTCGCCCCCGGCATCGGCGAGCTCGCGACGCCCACCGGCGTCGCCCTCCTGCGCGGCCTCGCCGCGACTGCCGGCCCCCAGCCGATGATCGCCACCGAAGCGCTCGGCGTCGGCGCCGGCACCAAGGACACCCCGGGCCGCCCGAACGTCGTCCGGGTCCTCGTCGGCCGCCCGTTCACCCCCGAGCCGCACGCCGCTGGGCGGCCTTCCATCGCGCTTCCGACGACCGCACCCCGGTCCACGGCGCCGCAGGTGACCGATCCAGCCTCGGCCGATCGCGCGGCATCAGACGTCGCCCCCGCCCCCAGCACCCTCGCCGCGAACGAGCTGCCTGCCGGCGACCTCCCCGCCGACGCCCACGCCACCCCCACCTCCGCTCTCCAGCTCGAGGCGAACGTCGACGACCTCGACCCCCGCCTCTGGCCCCGCGTCGTCGACGAGCTCCTCGAGGCCGGCGCTCTCGACGCCTGGCTCGTCCCGATCTCCATGAAGCACGGCCGCCCTGCGGTGACCATCCACGCCCTGGTCCGCGAGGGCTCCGAGGGCCCCGCCGCGTCCCTGCTCATGGACCGCACCGGCACCCTCGGCGTGCGGATGCACCGGGTCGAGCGGATCATCCGCACCCGCGAGTTCACCGAGATCGAGGTGCGCGGCCAGCGCATCGCCGTGAAGATCGCCCATGACCAGGACGGCGCCGTCGTGCGCCGCGAGCCCGAGTTCCGCGACGTCGCCGCGGCGGCCCGCGTGCTCGGCATCAGCGAGCGCACCATGCTCGACCTCGCCAAGGAAGCCGCCTCCGGCCTCTCGACCAGCTGACACGGCCCGTGCCGACGCTCTTCCGGCCCCCACGCGACGACAACGGCACCTGCGACCGCAGCGACCGGCGGGGCTGCTGCAGAAAAGCACGTACATCACGTACATCACGTACGCCGATTTCTCCGACAGCACCGCTGCTCGCTCCCGGCACCCCGTTCCGCCGTCGGTCACGACCAGCGGCCCCCGGGCCGCGCCCGGCCGATCGCCCGGCTCGACTTCCCCGGTTCCACAGCGGCACCCCGACCCCCGCGAGATACTGGGAAGGGACCGACGCCACTCCCGAAGAGGAGGACCCCATGCCCGCCCTGCCCGACGCGATCTCCAAGGCCATGACCATGGCCCGCACCGCCGAGAACGGACGCCACGCGGAGGTCCTCGTGAGCGACGGCCCGCTGCGCCAGAGCGTCATCGCGCTGCGGCGCGGCGTGCGCCTGCCCGAGCACAACTCCCCGCCCGCCGCGTCGATCCAGGTGGTGCGCGGCAGCGTGCGCGTGACGGGTCAGGAGGAGGCGGAGCTGCGCGCCGGCGACCTCGACGCGCTCACCCACTTCCGCCACGCCGTCGAGGCGCTCGAGGACTGCGCCTTCCTGCTCACCACCGTCACCTCCCAGCCCAGCGGCGGCAGCCACGCCACCCGCACCGGCGAGATGCCGGTGATGAAGGACGAGGACCGCGCCTGACGGAGCGACCTGACGGAGCAGGGCCCGACCGCGCCCGGCAACGCTCCTCGCCCACCATGCCGCGAGCTCCCCGCGCGACGGATCGCCGGGGAGCTCGCGACGCGTCAGAGCGTCAGCCCACCTCGCCGCCGCCCTGCCCGCCGCTCAGCTTCGCCAGCCGCAGCCACGTGTCCACCACCGTGTCCGGGTTCAGGGACATCGAGGCGATGCCCTGCTCGAGCAGCCATTCGGCGAGGTCCGGGTGGTCCGACGGGCCCTGCCCGCAGATGCCGACGTACTTCCCCGCCGCCCGGCACGCCTCGATCGCACGGCCCAGCATGAACTTCACCGCCGGGTCCCGCTCGTCGAAGGCGTCCGCGACCAGCGCCGAGTCGCGGTCGAGGCCCAGCGTCAGCTGGGTCATGTCGTTCGAGCCGATCGAGAAGCCGTCGAAGTCCTCGAGGAACAGCTCCGGCACCGCGGCGTTCGAGGGGATCTCGCACATCATGATCACCTCGAGCCCGTTCTCCCCGCGCACCAGCCCGTGGGTGGCGAGCAGGTCGATCACGCCCTTGCCCTCGGCGGGGGTGCGCACGAAGGGGATCATGAGCTTGACGTTGGTCAGCCCCATGTCCTCGCGCACGTAGCGCAGCGCCTCGCACTCCATCGCGAAGCAGTCGGCGAAGTCCTCCGAGAGGTACCGCGAGGCGCCGCGGTAGCCGATCATCGGGTTCTCCTCCTCCGGCTCGAACAGCGTGCCGGCCAGGAGGTTCGCGTACTCGTTGGACTTGAAGTCGCTCATCCGCACGATCACCGGCTCCGGATGGAAGGCCGCGGCGATGGTCGCCACGCCCTCGGCGACGCGCTGGACGAAGAACTCGCGCGGCCCCGCGTAGGCGCTGATCCGCTCCGTCACCTGGGCGGCGATCTCCGGCTCGTCCTCCTCCAGGCGGTCCAGCTCGAGCAGGGCGCGCGGGTGGATGCCGATCTGGCGGTTCACGATGAACTCCAGCCGCGCCAGGCCCACGCCCGCGTTCGGCAGCCGGGAGAAGGAGAACGCCTGCTCGGGGTTGCCGACGTTCATCATGATCTTCGTGGGCAGCGCCGGCATGGAATCGATCTCGGAGGAGGAGACCGAGTAGTCGAGGATCCCCTCGTACACGTAGCCGGTGTCGCCCTCGGCGGCGGAGACGGTCACCTCGTCCCCGTCGGCCAGGTCCCGGGAGGCGGTGCCGGTGCCGACCACGGCCGGGATCCCCAGCTCGCGGGCGATGATCGCGGCGTGGCAGGTGCGCCCGCCGCGGTCGGTGACGATGGCGCTGGCGCGCTTCATGATCGGCTCCCAGTCGGGGTCGGTCATGTCGGCGACGAGCACCTCACCGGGCTGGAACTCGTGCATGCGGTCGATCGTGTCGAGCACCCGGACGGGGCCGGCGCCGATCCGGGCACCGATCGCGCGGCCCTCGACCCGGACGGGGCCGCGGGAGGCCAGGAGGTACTTCTCCACGGTGTTCCCGGCGCGGGACTGCACGGTCTCGGGGCGGGCCTGGAGGATGTACAGCTTCCCGTCGGCCCCGTCGAGGCCCCATTCGATGTCCATCGCTCGGCCGTAGTGCTCCTCGATGACCAGCGCCTGCGTGGCGAGCTCGGTGACCTGCTCGTCGGTCAGCGACAGCCGCACCCGCTCGGCGGGGTCGACGTCGACGAAGGCGGTGGTGCGGCCGACGGCCGTGTCGGTCGTGTAGATCATCTTGGTGGCCTTCTCGCCCACCTGCCGCTTGAGGATCGCGGGCCGGCCCTCGCGCAGCCCGGGCTTGTGGACGTAGAACTCGTCGGGGTTCACCGCGCCCTGGACCACGCCCTCGCCGAGCCCGAAGGCGGAGGTGATGAAGACGGCCTGGTCGAAGCCGGACTCGGTGTCGACGGTGAACATGACGCCGGAGGAGCCGATATCGGAGCGGACCATCTTCTGCACGCCGGCGCTGAGCGCGACCGCGGCGTGCTCGAAGTCGTGGTGGACGCGGTAGGCGATCGCCCGGTCGTTGTAGAGCGAGGCGAACACCTCCCGGATCGCGAGCAGCACGTCGTCGATGCCGCGCACGTTCAGGAAGGTCTCCTGCTGCCCGGCGAAGGACGCATCCGGCAGGTCCTCGGCGGTCGCGGAGGAGCGCACCGCGAAGGACGCCTCCTCGCCGCTGCCGGCGGCGAGCGTCGAGTACGCCTCGCGGATCCCCTCCTCGAGGGCGGAGGGGAAGGGCTGCTCGATGACCAGCGCCCGGATCTCGCGGCCCGCCTCGGCGAGCGCCATCGTGTCGTCGGTGTCCAGGCCCTGCAGCCGCTGATCGATCCGCTCCGCCAGACCCGTCGCGCCGAGGAACTCGCGATAGGCGTCGGCGGTGGTCGCGAAGCCGTCGGGCACCGCGACGCCGAGGGCGGAGAGGTTCGAGACCATCTCGCCGAGGGAGGCGTTCTTGCCTCCGACCTGCTCGAGATCGGCCATGCCGAGCTCGGAGAACCAACGGATGCTCTGCTTCATTGCTGCTCCTTCGGGGTGGGGAAGCTCACCGGGCGGTGGTGCCGCGGCGAGCCAGGGACTGGAGGATCAGGGTGGACATCTCCTCGACCGATTTGCTGGAGGAGTCGACGAAGTCGATGCCGTGCGTGTCGTACACGCGGCGGGCCCTCGACAGCTCCCAGCGGGTCTGCTCGAGGGAGGCGTAGCGGGAGGAGGCGCGGCGCTCGGAGCGCACGGCGGTGAGCCGCTCCGGCGAGGTCAGCAGGCCGAAGCAGCGGTCTGCGACGGCGGAGATCGAGCCGGGCAGCACCTCGCCGGCGAGGTCCTCGTCCACCAGCGGGTAGTTCGCCACGAAGATCCCGTGCATCAGGGCCAGGTACATCGAGGTGGGGGTCTTCCCGCATCGGGACGGCGCGATGAGGATGACGTCGGCCTTCTCGATCGCGCGCACGGACTGCCCGTCGTCGTGCTCGATCGCGAACTCGACCGCCTGCATGCGGCGGTTGTAGCGGCGGGAGTCGCTGACCCCGTGGAGCCGGGCGGGGGCGTGGTCGCCGGTGACGCCGAGCTGCGCCTCGAGCTGGGCGAGATGGCCGCTGACGAAGTCGATCACGGGTGCGCGGGTGCGCAGCAGCTCCTGGCGCACCGACTCGTCGACGACGGTGAGGAACACCAGCGGCGCGATCTCGCCGTCCATCGCCGCGTCGAGGTCCTCGCGCACCTCCCGAGCCTCTTCGACGGTGCGGAGGAAGGGGATCAGCCGACGTTCGAAGGGGACCGACGGGAACTGCAGCAGCAGCGCGTTGCCCATGGTCTCGGCGCTGATGCCGGTGGAGTCGGAGATGAAGAAGACGGGGACCGCATCGGCGGCGGGACGCTCCGCGGCGGCCCGCGGACGGGGGCTCGCCGCTGCGCTTCACCACGACCGAGGAGCGCCTGCGGAAAC
>ENA-OOKA01000397-OOKA01000397.1-human-skin-metagenome-genome-assembly--contig:-NODE-397-length-11664-cov-5.200276_pt1 | contig 11664 bp, 7 predicted proteins | sample MGYA00248825_ERZ500995 | MGnify/ENA primary metagenome ERZ500995 (study PRJEB25958, sample SAMN03398540) | human skin metagenome | study: EMG produced TPA metagenomics assembly of the Human Skin...
AACAGCGTCGACCGCCCGATGGCTCACGCCGCCCGGTGACTCACACCGCCCGCGCCCGCTTCGTGAGCAGCGGGCGCATCGCGAGGAGACCGAGCACGGGTCCGGGCAGGAGGAGCCACAGGGCCATCGGGCCGAGGGCTGTGAGCACGCTCTGGAGGAGGACGATGCTTCCGACGCTGACGGCGAAGCCGATCGCATTCATCGCCGTGAGCCCGGTGCCGGTGAGATCGTCGGGGGCGAACCGTGAGGCGAGCTCGGAGAACTGCGGGGAATCGGCGACGACGAAGAATCCCCAGAGGACGAGGGCGACGAGCAGGAGAACCGGTGCGTCGGGCAGAAGAGGGAAGAGCAGGCACATGAGGCCCGACCCCGCGAGAGCGGTGGCCGCGACGCGGGCGCTGCCGAGGCGCCGGCTCGCCATTCCGCCGAGGACGCACCCGAGCGTGCCGACGGCGATGACCGCGAAGCTCGCCGCCGCGATGCCGGTGACATCGGCGCTGCGCGCGAGAACACCCAGCGCCAGCACGGGCACGACGGCCCAGAAGGCGTAGAGCTCCCACATGTGCCCGACGTAGCCGAACACCGCCGCCCGGTACTTCCGGTCGGCGAAGAGCCGACGCAGAGCCGAGCCCGCCCCCGCGCCCCGTGCGGGCCGGCTCGATGATGGGGACGCAGCCGTCGCCTCGGCGGGGGTTCCGGTTCCGGCGATCGCCGCGATGAGCACCGCCCCGACGACGGCGAGGCCCGTCGACCCCCACATGATCGACTGCCACGGCAGCGCAGCGCCCACGGTCGCGAGCAGCTGCGGCATCGCCGTGCCGAGCACGAGCATCCCGACGAGCCAGCTCAGGGCCTGCGCCGAGCGGTCCGGGGAGCGTCGGACGATCATCTTCATGCCCATGGGGTAGATCCCGGCCAGGCACACGCCGACGGCGAAGCGGGCGAGCCACACGAGCACGAGGTTCGGCGCGAAGAGCGTCCACGCGAGGTTGAGCGCGGCCCCAAGCAGGCTCGAGACGATGAAGATCCGCTCGGGCGGGAAGCGGTCGGCGAGCCCGGTCGTCGCGCTCACGAGGGTGCCGACGATGAAGCCGATCTGGGTCGCGGCGACGATCCACCCGAACTGCGCCGCGGTGGCGTCGAGCCAGTCGGCAAGGCCCGCGGCCGCCCCGCTCGGGCTGAACCACAGCGACGTGCCGAAGCACTGGGCGATGACGATGATGCGCGCAGACGAACCGCGGCGTCCGTCCGTGTCGGTCAACGCTTCTCCTCCGCGGTGAGGCAACGGGTGGGTCGAGCCTCATCCTAACGAGTGCTCACCCCAGACAGCGCTCACCCCAGACAGCGCTCACCCCAGACAGCGCTCACCCCTGACAGCAGTGTCCTCCGGACTCAGGCGCGGGAACGTCGAGGACGGGCGAGCGGTCGAAGAATCCCTCGGGCCGCAGCGTGAATCCGACGGTGTCGACGGGCATGATCGGCCAGTCCTCGATGCGCGGGAAGTGCGTGAGGCCGAAGGTGTGCCAGACGACGATGTCCTCACCGTCGATGTCGCGGTCCGCCTGCGTCCACGTCGGCAGACCGCCGTGGCCGGCGTGCTGGTTGGGGAAGTCCCCGGTCGGGTACCGCTCGTCGACGGCGTACTGGCTCACCCACAGCGCCTTCGACGCGAACGTCGCCCGCCGGTTCACCGAGGAGTCCTCCGCGGCGAGCATCGTCGGCAGTCCGGTCGGGTGGAGTTTGTACGCCACCGGTTCGCCGAGGCGGTTGATCGACTCCGGGTTCGACACCACCCAGGTCCGGGCGACCGACTGGTCGGCGTCGCGCTGGGCCGCGAGCTCGGTGGGCAGCAGGGTGCGTCTGCGGGTGAAAGCGTTGCCGCGCGGGTTCGTCTCCGAGAAGGGAAGTCTGACGACGTCCTCCTCCTCGACGCGGCAGCCGCCGCCGTCGAGGGCGAAGTCGAGCCGGGCGCCGAAGAGGTGCTGGTGGAAGGGGGCACCGAGGCCGGGCGCGATCTCCGAGGCGAAGTCGCTCGACCCCTCAGGCAGCGCCGAGGTGAAGACGATGCCCGTCGCCTTCGCCTCGAACTCGATCGTCCCGTCGAGGTAGAGGTACCAGTAGAACCCGTAGTCGTAGTTGCCCACGGTCGTGAAGAACGAGACGACGAAGCGGCGGTTGCGCCGCGTGTAGGCGACGCCCGACCACAGGTCGGTGTGCTTGGCGAGGACGCCTGCGTCCTCCTCGTGCATGCAGATGCCGTTGCGGATCTGCCGGGGCTCGCCGAGGTTGTTGACGACCCACGGGGAGAGGTAGGTGATGTCGCCGAGGCAGTCGCACCCGAGCTCGAGCGAGTTCGCCCACTGCCCGACGAGGTACTCCCCGGTGTCGAAGTAGTTCTGCCATGACCGCACGGGGGAGGGATCGCCGTAGGGGACGACCATCTCCGCGATCGCCGCCCGGTCGAGGATCATCCTCGTCTCGTCGCCGTCGGTGAAGGCGATGTTGTGGAGGACGAGGCCCTCGCGCATGTCGAAGCCGACGTCGAAGGACCACTTCTCCCACTCGATGTGGTTGCCGTCGGTGACGGTGAAGCTCGGGCCCTCGGGCTGGGTGATCTCGATCGGCTTCTGGCTCGTGCGCAGCGGGCCCGTGAGCGCAGGGTCGGTGTAGTTGCCGTGCTCGGCGGGCACCGGCATGACGCCTAGGTCGATGACTTGGTCGACGGTGCGGTGGGTGACGTCGACGTAGGCGACGAGGCCGTCGATCGGGTGTGCCCACGCGCTGTCGCTCGCGTGCTGCTGGTGGAAGGCGAGGCCGCGGAGGATCCGCCGGCCCTGCTCCTCTGGGTACTCGAAGACCCCGGCCGAGAGCGGGGCGACACGGACCTCGTCGAGCGGGATCTCCCGCTTCGCGATCGCCTCCTGCCAGGCGGGATCGGCGGCGAGGACCTCCTCGACGACGGCGAACTCCTCCTCCATGACGGGGAACTCGCCGGCGAGCGAAGAGTCCACCTCGGTGACGGATTCGACGGTGCCATGGGTGGCGGAGACGACGATGTCCCGGGCGGTGCCGGCGGTCTTGTCGAGGACGAAGGTGCGGAAGCGGCGGTCGACGTTCGTCGTCGTCCGGGGCTCGCCACGGACGGGATCGAGGAGGCCGAGGTAGGCCATGCGCGCCGAGGCGGGGAAGAGGCCGGCGTCGCGGAGCACCTCGGTGACAGTCGTGATCTCAGCCTCGGTGGGCAGGGAGAACGGGGTCGTGCGGACGTCGGTCGTCGTACGGACGTCGGTCGTCGGGGACGGGGTGTGGGCGGACATGAGGCACCTTCGCTTCGGTTGTCGGCGTGAGCCGGATCACGCTAAAATCTACATGCGTAGAGAATAAAGTCAAGACCGCGGAGGACAGATGCCCAAGATCGTCGACTATGCCCAGCGCCGTCGCGACCTCGTCGAGGCGACGACGCGGATCATCGTCCGGCAGGGGCTTTCGGGCACGACGATGCGCGACATCGCCGCCGAGGCCGGCTTCGCCAACGGCGTCGTCAAGTCCTACTTCGGGTCGAAGGCCGATCTCCTCGCCGCGACCTATGTCGACGTCTACGAGGCGACGAACGCCCGGGTGGCGCTGGCGACCGAGGGGCTGCGGGGGATGGCCGCCCTGCGCGGATTCGCCGCCGAGGTCGTGCCCACGACGCCGGCTCTCCATGACGAGGCCCGCGTCGTCCTCTCCTTCCTCGCCGAGGTGGCCCAGGACCCCGACCACGCCCGCGCGGTGAGCGCGACGATGGCGAGGTGGCGCGGATGGATCCGCGGGTGGCTGGCCGAGGCGGCGGCGGACGGGCAGATCAGCGCCGAGGTCATCGTCGAGACCGAAGCCGACACGTTCCTCACCTACCTCCTCGGGGCGCAGACGACGGCGATCGTCGGCGGGGAGGGGTTCGACTTCACCGGGATGCGCGCCCAGCTCGACTACCTCATCTCCCGGATGCAGACTGGGATGAGCGCCGACACCGACGTCGGCGAATGAGCTGAGGAGAGCGATGATGCTTCTGGACGGCACGGCCGCGGACTTCGACGAGTGGCGCAGCCTCGTCTCGGACTCCTTCGTCCCGCTCGAGACCGAACCCCAGCGCCGGGGCGGCTTCACGGGCAGGATCAGCGCCCGCGACTACGATGCCGTCGTCATGTCCCACATCGCCGCCGACCCGCACGCGGTGCTCCGCACCCCGGAGCTCATCGGGCGCGGAGACCGTGACTACTACAAGGTGTCCCTCCAGCTCAGCGGGCACGGGCTCCTCATCCAGGACGGTCGCGAGGTCGCGCTCGCGCCGGGCACGCTCGCGATCTACGACACCTCCCGGCCGTACACGCTCAGCTTCGACGCGGACTTCTCCTCCTACGTCATGATGTTCCCGCAGGCCCGGGTCACCCTCCCCGCCGACACCGTCGCCCAGCTCACGGCGACCCCGATCGGAGCCGACCACGACCTCGGCGAGGTCGTCACCGGGGTCATCGCCCGGGCCGGGACGATGCTGCCGACGCTCACCCGGTCGGTCGGGGTGCGGTTGGCCGGCAACGTCGTCGACCTGCTCACGACGGTCATGGCCGATGAGCTCGACACCGGCGCCGAGGCAGCGGATGAGCGATCGCGACTGTGGGCTGAGGTCATCGCCCACATCGACGCGCACCTGGCCGATCCGCAGCTGAGTCCGGGGTCGATCGCGGCCGCGCACTTCATGTCGGTCCGCGCCCTCCATCAGCTCTTCGAGGGCGGGGAGAGCGTGGCCGGGGAGATCCGTCGGCGGCGGATCGAACGGTGCCGCACCGACCTTGCCGACCCCCTGCTCGCCCATGTGCCGGTCGCCGCGATCGGGGCGAGGTGGGGCCTGAGCGATCCCGCGCACTTCTCCCGCCTCTTCCGCCGGGTCGTCGGCGAACCACCCGCGCTCTACCGGCGGACCGCGCTCGGCGGGGCTGCGGCGCACTGAGTCATCGGCTGAGCCCTGCGCTCACGGTCAAGGGATCTGCCCCCAAAGCCAAGACGCCGGGGACGGGCCTGGGGCATCCTGGCTGGGACATCGTCGTCTGTCAGGGGGATCACATGAGCGCAGATATGGGGCAGCGTACGGAAACGACCCCCACCTCGGCGAGCCTGGAAGGGCGACGGATCGGGACCGCCTCCCTCGTCTTCATGATCATCGCCGCCTCGGCGCCGCTGACCGTCGTCGCCGGGGGAGTGCCGAGCAACTTCGCGGTCACGGGGCTGCTCGGGATCCCGCTGTCGTTCCTCGTCCTCGGCGTCGTCCTCATCCTCTTCGCGATCGGGTATGCCGCGATGAGCAGGCACGTCCACAACGCGGGGGCGTTCTTCGCCTACATCGCGAAGGGGCTCGGGAAGCCGGCGGGCGTCGGGGCCGCGCTCACCGCGCTCGTGGCCTACAACGCGATGCAGATCGGGATCGTCGGGATGTTCGGCTTCGTCCTCTCCTCGATCCTCGATGCGCTCTTCGGGCTCACGGTGCCGTGGGCGGTGTGCGCGCTCATCGCGTGGGCGGTCGTCGGGCTCATGGGCATCGCCCGGGTCGACTTCTCCGCGAAGGTCCTCGGGGCCATCGTCACCGCAGAGTTCCTCGTCGTCATCGTCTTCGACCTCATCGGACTCGTCCAGAGCCCCGAGGGCGTCACCGCCGACGGACTGCTGCCCGATCAGCTCTTCGCTCCCGGGATCGGGGCGGCGCTCGCCTTCTCGATCGCGGCGTTCATGGGCTTCGAATCGGGGGCGATCTACAACGAGGAGGTCAAGGATCCGAGCCGGACGGCAGGGCGGGCGACGATCATCGCCGTCAGCCTCATCGCCGGGTTCTATGCGCTCTCGGCGTGGGCGATGGTCGTCGGCGTCGGGCCTTCTCAGGTCATCGGGCAGTCGCAGGAGCTCGGTCCCGACCTCATGTTCGCCTTCCTCGCCGACCATGCGCCGGTCTGGTTCGTCGACCTCGCGAACCTCCTCTTCCTCACCTCGCTGCTCGCGGCCCTCGTCGCCTTCCACAACATCGTCGCCCGGTACTTCTTCGCACTCGGCCGGGACCGGGTGCTCCCGACCTTCCTCGCCCGTACCTCGCGGCGCTCGGGTGCGCCGGTCGCCGGCTCGCTCACGCAGTCGGGACTCGCCCTCGTCGTCCTCCTCGTCTTCGCGATCGCCGGAATCGGGAGCACGGATCCGCTCTTCCCCGTCGTCACGCTCTTCACGTGGCTGACGAACATGGGGGCGTTCGGACTCGTCCTCCTCATGGGACTGACGGCGCTCGCGGTCATCGGCTTCCTCCGCACCCGCAGGGACGAGTACTCGACGTGGACGCGGATCATCGCGCCCGGCATCGCCGCGCTCGGACTCTTCGCCCTCTTCGTCGCCATCGTTGCCAACTTCGACGTCCTCATCGGGGCGCGCGAGCCGACCGTGCTCTCGTGGCTGCTGCCGGCGATCGTCCTCGTCCCCGGCCTCGCCGGCACCCTGTGGGCGCTCACCCTGCGCCGCCGAGACCCGCACCTCTATGCAGGAATCGGTTCCGGTGGAAGTCTGGGATGAGAAGGACATACCCCCTGACCCCAACTTGCCGCCCACAGCAATCCGCCGGCCGCCACAACCCGCCTCCCACCGCAACCTGCCTGCCACTGCAGCCCGCCACCTGTCACCCGCGGCAACCCGCCACCACATCAAGGAGAATCATGACCACCCACGAGACCACTGCTCCGGCCGACGCTTCCCAGTCCTCCGGCGCGGCCGCTGACCTCACCACCTTTGACGGACTGCTCGCCGCGGTCACCGACCCGACCGGGCGGGAGATCCTCGATCCGGCGACCGGCGCGGTCGTCGGCCGCACCCGTGAAGGCAGTCCTGCCGACATCGACGCCGCTGTCCTCGCCGCTGCCGCCGCGCAGCCGGCGTGGGCCTCGCGTCCCGTCGAGGAGCGCAACGACCTCCTCAACAAGGCGGCCGATGCCATCGAGGCGTCTGCCGAGGCGCTGGCCGAGCTGCTCTCCCGTGAGCAGGGCAAACCGCTCAACGGACCGAACGCCCGCTTCGAGGTCGGTGCGTGCGCGGCGTGGCTGCGCGCGAACGCCGCCTTCGCCCTCGAGCCCGAGGTCCTCGTCGACGAGGACGGCACCCATGCGGAGCTCCACTACGCACCGGTCGGCGTCGTCGGGGCGGTGGGGCCGTGGAACTGGCCGATGATGATCTCCGTCTGGCAGTTCGCACCGTCGCTGAAGATGGGCAACACCGTCGTCCTCAAGCCCTCCGAGTACACGCCGCTGTCGGTCCAGGCCCTCGTCGCCGTCGTCAACCAGGTCCTGCCGGCCGATGTGCTCACCGTCGTCCCCGGTGACGGGCAGGTGGGTGCGGCGCTGACCGATCACGACGGCGTCGACAAGGTGATGTTCACCGGTTCGACGGCGACGGGCCAGGCGATCATGCGGGCGGCGGCGGACAATCTGGCCAGGCTCACCCTCGAGCTCGGCGGCAACGATGCGGGCATTGTCCTCGAGGACGCCGACCCCAAGGCGATCGCCGCCGACCTGTTCTGGGGTGCCTTCATCAACACCGGTCAGACGTGTGCGGCGATGAAGCGCCTCTATGTCCCCGATTCGCTCTACGACCAGGTCTGCGAGGCGCTCGTCGAGGTCGCCGGGCAGATGCCGATGGGTGTGGGGCTGGAGGAGGAGAACGTCCTCGGGCCTCTGCAGAACCGGCAGCAGTACGACATCGTCGCTGGCCTCGTCCAGGCGGCGAAGGACGGCGGGGCGACGATCCTCCTCGGCGGGGATCCGGATGAGGATCAGCCCGGGTACTTCTACCCGACGACGCTCGTGGCTGACATCGACAACGACAATGCGCTCGTCGCCGAGGAGCAGTTCGGTCCGGTGCTCCCGATCGTGAGGTACTCCGATCTCAACCAGGCGATCGTCTGGGCGAACGAGCTCGAAGTCGGCCTCGGCTCCTCGGTGTGGGGGACCGACCTTGAGGAGTGCAAGAAGGTCGCGTCACGCCTCGAAGCGGGCTCGACGTGGATCAACAAACACGGCGCGGTCGACCCCCGCGTCCCCTTCGGCGGCGTGAAGAAGTCCGGCTACGGCCTCGAGTTCGGCCTCGAGGGCCTCAAGCAGGTGAGCGTCCCCCACGTCATCAGCTGGTAGGAGCGCGCGATGGCTGCGGTCTGCAGATGAGCCTGCCGCCGGTGAGCCGCCCGCCGAGGCGGTGTGACAGAAGATGTTAGGGTAACCTATGTGCCGCTGACTCCCTCCTCCGGCGCGGCGCTCCTGCGACGCGCGGTCCGCCGCCGTCTCCGCCTCCTCGTTCCCGGGGTCATCGCGATGTCGCTGTGGCAGGTCTGCGAGGCGCTCGTTCCGGTGGCCATCGGCATCGTCGTCGATGTCGCGATCATCCCGCTCTCGCTCCCTATGCTCGCCGTCTCGATCGCCGGTCTCCTGCTCCTCTTCACCGTCCTCAGCTACGGCTACCGCTTCGGCGCGCGGTGGTGCAACGCCGCCCGCGAGCATGAGGCGCATGCGCTGCGGGTCGAGATCACCCACGCGGCGCTCACCTCGGCGAACCTGCCCGCCGACCGCGCCTCGGGGGAGGTCCTCTCGATCGCGTCGGCCGACGCCGACACCGCCGCGCAGTCGTTCTCACAGCTCGGTCGCGGCATCGCCGCGGTCCTCGGAATGATCACGGCCGCCGTCTTCCTCCTCATCGCCGATCCGGTCACCGGCCTCGTCGTCCTCGTCGCCGTCCCGATCGGCTTGGTCGTCGTCTCGCTGCCGGGCCGCTCGGTCTCGGTGAAGGCGAGTGCCCAGCTCGAGGCCGTCGCGCGGGCCGGTCGCTCGGCCGCCGACCTCATGAGCGGGCTGCGCGTCATCAAAGCCCTCGGCGGAGAGCGGTGGGCCGCCGCACGCTACCGGGCCACCTCGGATGCCGCCGCCGAGGCGGGTGTCGCCACCGGTGAGCGCACCGGACGCCTGGCCGGCCTCGGCGCGCTTGTCATGTCCGTCGTCCTCGCGATCGTCCTCGTCGTCGCCGGGCTGCGCCTCATCGACGGCCAGCTGAGCATAGGGGCGCTCATCGGCATCCTCGGCATGACGGCCTTCCTCACCGAGCCCATGCGCGCGCTCGCCGACATCGTCGGCCTTTTCGCCCAGTCTCACGGCGCCGCAGCCCGGATCTCCCGCTTCCTCACCGACATCGAACACGTCGACCAGAACGGCACCCCACCGAATCGCGCCGGTGCCGCCCACATCGACCACGCCGGTGCCGCCCAGGTCGACCGCGCCGGCGATGCTGCCGCCGACCGCGACCCCGCCCACGTCGACCCGGCCGACCGCGACCCCAACGCCGTTACCTCCACCAAGGCGACCGGCCCCACACCGACCGACGATCCGGCCCATCCCACAGGCCAACTGGGTCCCGCAGACGTACAGCGTCCTGCGGACCCCCAGCGTCCTGCAGGCCCACAGAGTCCCCGACACCCACAGCGCCCTGCAGGACTACAGCGTCCCGCGGAACCCGAGGTCCACCTCGGCGAGGCCGGTCTGACGGTGCGGAACTGGACGGTGGGAGAGAAGGGGACGTGTGCGTTCAACGCGCCGGTCGCTACGTTCACGTGCCTCGTCGTCGAGGACCACGCGCACGCGTCCGCGTTGGTGACCGCGCTGGTGACCCACGCGCGGGGGCGCACGACCGAGGACATCGTCGTCGCCCCGCACGCGGTCGACCTGTTCGAGGGGACGATCCGCTCGAACATCACCATGCTCCCCGGTGAGCGCGCCGCTGAGGTCGATGTCGAGGTGCTCACCGCCTCGGGCACCGACGAACTCCTCGACCTCGTCGAGGACGGGCTCGACCATCGGATCCTCGAGCTCGGCGGCAACCTCTCGGGCGGTCAGCGCCAGCGCATCGCTCTGGCCCGCGCGCTCCACACGGGGCCGCAGCTGCTCGTCCTCGACGAACCGACGACGGCGGTCGATGCCGTCACCGAGGCGCGCATCTGTGCGGGACTGACCCGGCTCCGGCGCTCGTCGGAGACGACCGCGACGCTCCTGTTCACGAGCTCCCCGGCCTTCCTCGCCGCCGCCGACTCCGTCGTCTTCGTCCCGGCCTCCGGCCGTGTCCGCGTGGGCGCGCACGCGGATCTGCTCGACGTTGAGGCCTACCGGACGGCGGTGACCCGATGAGCGCGACGACGACCCCGACCACCCTGCCGATCGCCACGAGACGCGAGGCCTTCGCGCGCCTGACCCCGCTGCTGCGTGCCCGCGGCTGGTGGATCGTCCTCCTCGTCGTCGCCGGGACCGCGAATGCGGCGGCCGGACTCGTCGGACCGTGGGCGATCGGTCGCCTCGTCGACGAGCTTCCCCGCGGTGCCGGCGCCGAGGTGGTGTGGCAGAGTGCGATCGCGGTCGCGATCGCCGGCGTGGTCATGGCGCTGGGAACGTGGATCGGAGCCTGGGCGCTCGCCCGGATCGCGATGCCCGTCGTCGCCGAACTGCGCACCGAGGTCGTCGGATCGGCGCAGTCCCTCGAGGCGCAGAAGGTCGAGCGGACGGGCACCGGCGACCTCGTCTCCCGAGTCGCCGACGACTCCCGGATGATCAGCGAGGCCGCCGCGCTGGTGCTGCCGATCATCGTCGAATCGCTTCTCGTCGTCATCGTCTCGGCCGTCGGCATGGCCGCCATCGACTGGCGGCTGGGGATCGTCGGGCTCATCGCGCTGCCGATGTACTGGCTCACGCTTCGCTGGTATCTGCCCAGGTCGGAGCCCATCTACCGGGAGCAGCGGGCCGCGTTCGGCAGGCGAGCCGGGCGCCTCCTCGGCGGGTTGACCGGAGCGGGGACGCTGCGTGCCTTTCGCGCCGAGGCGGGGGAGCTGCGCCGCATCGATGCGGCCTCCGGTGAGGCGCGGGACCTGTCGATCGGCGTGTTCCGCTTCCTCACCCGGGCGTTCAGTCGGAACAACCGCGCCGAGGCGGTCGTGCTTTCCCTCATCCTCATCGCCGGTTTCGCGCTCGTGTGGTTCGGGGAGTCGACCGCGGGTGCGGTGACGACGGCGGCGCTCGTCTTCCACCGTCTGTTCAACCCGATCGGGGCGCTCGTCGGCCTCTTCGACCAGGTGCAGTCCGCCGGTGCGTCCCTGACCCGGATGGTCGGTGTCATCATCGAAGCCGAATCCTCGCCGAGGCGGGAGGCCGGGGTCGATCGTGCTGCCGGTGGCGCGGACGGCCTCAGCATCTCCTCGAGCCCTTCGGACCGACTGGGCCCGGCACTCGTGCTCGAGGACCTCTGGTTCACCTATGACGAGGATCCCGCCTCGGCCCATCAGGTGGTCAGAGGAGTGAGCCTGCGCATCGAACCCGGTGAGGTCGTCGCCGTCGTCGGCACGACCGGAGCCGGGAAGTCGACGCTGGCGCGGATCGCTGCCGGCCTGTCGGCGCCGACGCGAGGTCGAGCCGAACTCGTCGTGACGGGCGGAGACCCTGCTGCTGGCGAGACATCCGAATTCCGCGTCTCCTTGGACGCGCTTTCCGAACCGGTGCTGCGCTCGCACATCGCGATGGTCGCGCAGGAGGTCCACACCTTCGCCGGGACCGTGCGCGACAATGTCGCCCTGCCGGTGCC
>ENA-OOKA01000398-OOKA01000398.1-human-skin-metagenome-genome-assembly--contig:-NODE-398-length-11661-cov-5.929433_pt1 | contig 11661 bp, 6 predicted proteins | sample MGYA00248825_ERZ500995 | MGnify/ENA primary metagenome ERZ500995 (study PRJEB25958, sample SAMN03398540) | human skin metagenome | study: EMG produced TPA metagenomics assembly of the Human Skin...
AGGCGCGCGCTCAGGCCGTCGCCCCCGCTCTCGACGCCCGCGCCCGGCTGGCCGGCGACGGCACCACCATGGGCCTGATCGCCGAGGTCAAGCGCGCCAGCCCCTCCAAGGGCGCCCTGGCGGAGATCCCCGAGCCGGCCGAGCTCGCCGGCACCTACGCGGACTCCGGAGCCTCCGCGATCAGCGTCCTGACCGAGCAGCGCCGGTTCCGCGGCTCCCTCGCCGACCTCGACGCCGTCCGCGAGCGGGTCGACGTGCCGGTGCTGCGCAAGGACTTCGTCGTCGAGCCGTACCAGGTGCACGAGGCCCGCGCCCACGGGGCGGACATCGTGCTGCTGATCGTCGCCGCGCTCGAGGACGGTCCGCTGCAGGAGCTGTACGCCCTCACCGGCGAGCTGGGCATGCAGGCGCTGGTCGAGACCCATACGGAGGAGGAGCTCGAGCGGGCGCTCGCCCTGGACCCGCAGCTCCTCGGCGTCAACGCCCGCAACCTCAAGGACCTCACCGTCGACCTGGACCGTGCCGCGGCCCTGCTGCGCCGCATCCCCGCCGGCCCCCTCGCCATCGGCGAGTCCGCGGTCGCCGCCCGCGCCGACGTCGAGGCCTACGCCGCCGCCGGTGCGGACGCCGTCCTGGTCGGCGAGGCCCTGGTGACCTCCGGGGACCCCGCCGGCGCCGTCTCCTCGTTCCGCAGCGTCGCCCGCCGCGGCCGCCCCCTCCCGGAAGGAGCCCAGGCATGAGCACCCCCGACCCCGTGCTGCCCGACCTCACCCGACCCTCGACGGCGCTGCGCTCCGAGGCCGGGCCCTACTTCGGCGACTTCGGCGGGCGCTTCCTGCCCGAGGCGCTCGTGCCCGCCCTCGACGAGCTCACCGAGACCTACGAGAAGGCGATCGTCGACCCGGAGTTCACCGAGGAGCTGCGGCGTCTGGCCGCCGAGTACACCGGGCGTCCCTCGCTGCTGTCCGAGGCGCCGCGCTTCTCGGCCCTCGCCGGCGGCGCGCGGATCCTCCTCAAGCGCGAGGACCTCAACCACACCGGCTCGCACAAGATCAACAACGTGCTCGGCCAGGCGCTGCTGACCCGACGCATGGGCAAGACCCGCGTGATCGCAGAGACCGGCGCGGGCCAGCACGGCGTCGCCACCGCGACCGCCGCGGCCCTGTTCGGGCTCGACTGCACGATCTACATGGGCGCCGAGGACACCGAGCGCCAGGCCCTCAACGTCGCCCGCATGCGCCTGCTCGGCGCCGAGGTGGTCGCCGTCGAGCAGGGCTCCCGCACCCTCAAGGACGCGATCAACGAGGCCTTCCGCGACTGGGTCGCGAACGTGGAGACCACCCACTACCTGCTGGGCACCGTCGCGGGACCCCACCCGTTCCCCGCCATGGTGCGCGACTTCCACCGCATCATCGGCGAGGAGGCCCGCGCCCAGACCCTCGAGCGCGTGGGCCGACTGCCCGACGCGGTCGTCGCCTGCGTCGGCGGCGGCTCCAACGCGATGGGCATCTTCCACGCCTTCCTCGACGACACCGATCCGCTCGTGCGCCTCGTCGGCTGCGAGGCCGGCGGCGACGGCGTCGCGTCCGGCCGCCACTCGGCGACCATCACCGGCGGCTCCGCCGGTGTGCTCCACGGCGCGCGCAGCTTCGTCATGCAGGACGAGGACGGCCAGACCATCCCCTCGCACTCCGTCTCCGCCGGACTGGACTACCCCAGCGTCGGCCCCGAGCACGCCTGGCTCGCCGACATCGGTCGCGCCGAGTACCGCGCGATCGACGACGGCCCCGCCATGGAGGCCTTCGCGCTGCTGTCCATGACCGAGGGCATCATGCCCGCGATCGAGTCCGCCCACGCCCTCGCCGGCGCGCTCGAGCTGGGACGCGAGCTCGGGGAGGACGCCGTGATCCTGGTGAGCCTCTCCGGACGCGGGGACAAGGACGTGGACACCGCCTCGCGCTGGTTCGGGCTGGTGGGCGACGATCCCGCGCGCGCCGACCTCGCCGTCCTGCGCGATCTCGCCCGTACCGCCGCACCCGCCGCCCAGGAGGAGGCCCGATGACCGCCGCCGACACCCGCCGCCTGCGCGCCGGCGACGTCCTGGACCGCGCACGCGCCGAGGACCGCGCCGCGCTCATCGGCTACCTGCCCGTCGGATATCCCGACCTCGAGGGCTCGATCGAGGCCGCGAAGGTGCTCATCGACCACGGCGCGGACATGATCGAGCTGGGCCTGCCCTACTCCGACCCCGTCATGGACGGGGCCGTGATCCAGCAGGCCGCCTCCGCCGCGCTCGAGCGCGGCACCCGCACTCGGCAGGTCCTGGAGGCCGTCGAGCAGCTCTCCGGCCGCGGCGCCGCGATCCTGGTGATGAGCTACTGGAACCCGGTGCTCGCCTACGGGCCCGACGCCTTCGCCCGCGACCTCGCCGCCGCCGGCGGCGCCGGGCTGATCACCCCCGACCTCATTCCCGACGAGGGCGCCGACTGGATCGCCGCCTCCGAGCAGCACGGCGTGGACCGTGTGTTCCTCGTCGCACCGAGCTCCCCGCGGGACCGGCTCGAGCATGTGGTCTCGCACACGCGCGGATTCGTGTACGCGGCGAGCACCATGGGCGTCACCGGCACCCGGGCCAGCGTCTCCACCGCCACGGAGGGCCTCGTCGAGCGCACCCGGGCGGCCGGGGCGAAAAACGTCTGCGTGGGTCTGGGCGTCTCGAACGGTGAGCAGGCCGCGCAGGTCGGCGCGTACGCTGATGGAGTGATCGTCGGCTCCGCCTTCGTGCGCGCCCTGATCGAGCACGAGGGCGACGACGCGGCGGCCCGCACGGCCCTCGCGGCCGTCGCGGCGGATCTCCGCGGCGGCGTCGAGCGCGCCCGCACCTGACCAGCCCCGCAGGACCGACAGCCGAGAGGAGTGCACGCGATGATCCCCAGCCCGAGCATCTCCGCCCTCTCCCTCGGCCCCCTCACGATCCACTTCTACGCCCTGTGCATCCTCGCCGGCATCGGCGTGGCGCTGTGGTGGGCGACGAAGCGGTGGGAGGCCCGCGGCGGCGACGGCGACACCCTCTTCGACATCGTCTTCCTCGCGGTGATCGCCGGGATCATCGGCTCTCGCGTCTGGCACGTCCTGACCTCCCCGGCGCCCTTCTTCGGGCCAGGGGGCGACCCGCTCTCGGTGCTGTACATCTGGCAGGGCGGGCTCGCGATCTACGGCGGCGTCGCCGGCGGTGCCCTCGCGGTGTGGATCATGGCCCGGCTCAAGGGCGTCTCCTTCACCGCGCTGGCCGACACGATCGCCCCCACCATCATGCTCGCCCAGGTGCTGGGCCGCTTCGGCAACTGGTTCAACCAGGAGCTCTACGGCCCGCCGCTGGACGCCTGGTGGGCATGGGACGTGACCTGCGAGACGAACGGGACCACGATCGCCGGCTGCGTGCCGGGCACCTACCACCCCACCTTCCTGTACGAGCAGCTGTGGAATCTCGCCGGCCTCGCCGTGCTCCTGCTGCTCAGCCGCCGCTTCCAGTGGGCGGGCGGCCGCGTGTTCTGGGCCTATGTCGCGATCTACTCCACCGGCCGGGCCTGGATCGACGCGATCCGCTCCGAGCCCGTGCTGATGGTCGGCCCGCTGCGCATCCACACCCTCGTCGCCCTGCTCATGGTGCTCGTGGGGGTGGGGATGTTCGTGCTGCTCACCCTGCGCAAGCAGAAGCGCGGGGGAGAGGTCGTCGCCGCCGACGGCTCCTTCAGCCTGCCCGCCCAGACCGAGGGCAACGGCCCCGACGAGGACGAGGTCGAGAAGTCGGGCACGCCTCCCTCTCCCGGCCCCGCTCCCTCACCCGGCCCCTAGGGCCCCTCCTCCGGACGGCGCGAAGCGCGCGGAGGGCGGCCCGGGGCCCGGGCGCTCGTCGGATCCTCGACGAGCCCGTCACCGGCCGCCGCTACAGAAGGGCTCCCGCGTCATGCTCCCCCTCACCTCCCGCTTCTCGTCCCTCCCTGCCGCCCAGGGCCTCTACCGGCCGGACAGCGAGGTCGACTCCTGCGGCGTCGCGATGATCGCGACGCTCCGCGGCACCCCCCAGCACCGCATCGTCCAGCACGCCCTCGAGGCACTGCGGAACCTCGATCACCGCGGCGCGGTCGGCGCCGAGGAGAACACCGGTGACGGCACCGGGATCATGGTCCAGCTGCCCGACGCCTTCCTCCGTGAGGTCAGCGGCCTGGACCTGCCGCCGCTGGGGCAGTACGCCGCCGGCATCGCCTTCGTGCCCCGTGAGGCCGACCGCCGCGCCGCCGTGCTCGAGACCCTCGAGCGCATCGCCGCCGAGGAGGGCCTGCGACTGCTCGGCACCCGCGAGGTGCCCGTGACCGACGGGCTCGTCGGCCCCTCGGCCGAGAAGGTCCGCCCCGACTTCGTGCAGGTCTTCCTCGCCGACGCCCGCGCCGAGCGCACCGGCCTCGAGCTCGAGCGGGCCGTGTTCGCCACTCGCCGCCGCGTCGAGCACGCCACCGAGGGCTACTTCCCCTCCCTCTCGACCCGGGTGATGGTGTACAAGGGGATGCTCACCCCCGTCCAGCTCGACGAGTTCTACCCCGATCTGCGCGACCCCCGCTTCGCCTCCGCCCTCGCGATCGTCCACTCGCGCTTCTCGACCAACACCTTCCCGGCCTGGGCACTCGCCCACCCCTTCCGCACCCTCGCCCACAACGGCGAGATCAACACGGTGATCGGCAACCGCAACCGGGTCCAGGCGGCCGAGGGATCGATGGCCACCGACGCCTTCGGCGAGGACTTCTCCCGCCTGCTGCCGATCACCACACCCGGCGGCTCGGACTCCGCGGGCCTCGACGAGGTCGCCGAGCTGCTGCACCTCTCCGGCCGCTCCCTGCCCCACGCGCTGATGATGCTGGTGCCCGAGCCGTGGGAGAACGACGAGTCGATGGACCCGGACCTGCGGGCCTTCTACGAGTTCCACGCCGCGCTCCAGGAGCCCTGGGACGGGCCCGCGGCCGTCGTCTTCTCCGACGGCACGCAGGTCGGCGCGCGCCTGGACCGCAACGGACTGCGTCCGCTGCGCTACTGGGTGATGGAGGACGACCTGGTGATCCTCGGGTCCGAGACGGGCGTCGTGGACGTCCCCCGCTCCGAGGTGGTGCGCACCGGCCGCATCGCCCCCGGCGAGATCTTCCTGCTCGACCTCGAGGCGGGCGAGATCGTGCCCAGCGACGAGCTCAAGCACGAGATCGCCACCGCCCGCCCCTACGCCACCTGGGTGAAGGAGCAGAAGGTCGCGCTCGGTGACCTGCCCCGGCGCGAGCACATCACCCACTCCCGCTCCTCCGTGCTGCGCCGCCAGCAGACCTTCGGGTACACGGAGGAGGAGCTGCGGGTGCTGCTCGCCCCGATGGCCGCCAAGGGCGCCGAGCCGCTCGGCGCCATGGGCACCGACACCCCCATCGCGGTGCTCTCGGACCGACCCCGGCTGCTGTTCGACTACTTCACGCAAATGTTCGCGCAGGTCACCAACCCGCCGCTGGACTCGCTGCGCGAGGAGATCGTCACCTCGCTCGGGGTGAGCATCGGCCGGTCCCGGAACCTCCTGGACGCGACCCCGCAGCATGCCCGGCAGCTGTCGCTGGACGCTCCGGTGCTGGACAGCGACCAGCTCGCGCAGCTGCTCGCCGTCGACGCCCACCCCGCCACGGCCGACTTCCACACCGTGCGGCTGCGCGGCCTCTACCCGGTCGCCGGCGGCACCGCCGCGCTGCGCGCACGGCTCGAGGAGATCTGCGAGGAGGCCGTCGCCGCGATCGATGACGGCGCGACCTTCCTGGTCCTCTCCGACCGCGACACCAACCAGGTCCTCGCCCCGATCCCCTCGCTGCTGATGACCAGCGCCGTCCAGCACCACCTGGTGCGCACAGGCCGACGCACCTCCGCCGCGCTCGTGGTCGAGGCCGGGGACGTGCGCGAGGTGCACCATGCGGCGCTCCTCATCGGCTACGGCGCCAGCGCGGTCAACCCCTATCTCGCGATGGAGAGCGTCGAGGAGCTCGTCGAGCGCGGGGTGGTCAGCGACCTCAGCCCCGAGCAGGCCGTCGCGAACCTCGCCAAGTCGCTGTCCAAGGGTGTCCTGAAGATCATGTCCAAGATGGGCATCTCCACGGTCGCCTCCTACCGCGGCGCCCAGATCTTCGAGGCCGTCGGCCTCAGCCAGGAGCTGGTGGACACCTGGTTCCCCGGCACCATCAGCCGCATCGGCGGCATCGACCTCGAGGTCATCGCCGAGGAGATCGCCGCCCGCCACGCCCTGGCCCATCCGGTCGACGGCGTGCACCCGCCCCACCGCGGCCTGCCCGTCGGCGGCGAGTACCAGTGGCGCCGCGAGGGCGAGCCGCACCTGTTCACCCCCGAGTCGGTGTTCCGCCTGCAGCACTCCACCCGCGCGAGGAAGTACGACGAGTTCCGCGCCTACACCGACGCGGTCGACGAGCAGCACGAGCGGCTGATGACGATCCGCGGGCTGCTGCGCCTGCGCACCGACGACTCGCCCGCGATCCCGCTGGAGGAGGTCGAGCCGGTCGAGTCGATCACGCGACGCTTCATGACCGGTGCGATGAGCTACGGCTCCATCTCCCAGGAGGCCCACGAGACCCTCGCGATCGCCATGAACCGCCTGGGCGGCATGTCCAACAGCGGCGAGGGCGGCGAGGACCCCGAGCGCCTGCACGACCCCGAGCGGCGCAGCGCCATCAAGCAGATCGCCTCCGGCCGCTTCGGCGTGACCAGCGAGTACCTGACCTTCGCACGCGACATCCAGATCAAGATGGCGCAGGGCGCGAAGCCCGGCGAGGGCGGACAGCTCCCGCCCGAGAAGGTCTACCCCTGGATCGCCCGGACCCGCCACTCGACCCCCGGCATCGGACTGATCTCCCCGCCCCCGCACCACGACATCTACTCGATCGAGGACCTCGCCCAGCTGATCCACGACGCGAAGAGCGCGAACCCGGCCGCGCGCGTGCACGTCAAGCTCGTCTCCCGCTTCGGGGTCGGCACGGTCGCCACCGGCGTGTCGAAGGCCCATGCGGACGTCGTCCTCATCTCCGGGCACGACGGCGGTACCGGCGCGAGCCCGCTGAACTCCCTCAAGCACGCCGGCACCCCCTGGGAGCTCGGCCTCGCCGAGACCCAGCAGACCCTGCTGCTGAACGGGCTGCGCGACCGCATCACCGTCCAGGTCGACGGGCAGATGAAGACGGGCCGCGACGTGGTGATCGCGGCGCTGCTCGGGGCCGAGGAGTACGGCTTCGCCTCCGCGCCGCTGGTCGTCACCGGCTGCGTCATGATGCGCGTCTGCCACCTGGACACCTGCCCCGTCGGCGTCGCCACCCAGAACCCGGAGCTGCGCGCCCGCTACGCGGGCCGGGCCGAGCACGTGGTGACCTTCTTCCAGTTCGTCGCCGAGCAGGTGCGCGAGCACCTCGCCGCGCTCGGGCTGCGCTCCCTGGACGAGGCGATCGGACGCACCGACCTCCTCGCCCTGCGCGAGGACCAGCGGGCGCTGACCGCGCTCGGCGAGGCGAAGCGCGAGGGCCTCGACCTCGCCGCCGTGCTCGCCGCGCCCGAGATCCACCCCGGCGACTTCCCGCGCCGCCGCCGCGGCCAGGACCACGGCCTCGAGAAGGCCCCGGACCATCCCTGGATCGCCGCGGCCGAGGAGGTGATCGACGCCCGCGCGGGCACGGTCCGGATCCCCGGGCAGGTGCGGAACATCGACCGCAGCGCGGGCACCCTGCTCGGCCACGAGGTCACCCGCCGCACCGACGGCGCGGGCCTTCCCGACGACGCGATCGTGCTCGAGCTGACCGGCACCGGCGGACAGTCCTTCGGGGCGTTCCTCCCGCGCGGCGTGAGCATGCACCTCACCGGCGACGCGAACGACTACGTCGGCAAGGGGCTCTCGGGCGGCGTGATCGCCGTCGGCCACGGCGCCGGCACCGGGCCCTCGCTGACCTCCGCCCCGATCGCGGGCAACACCTGCGCCTACGGCGCCACCAGCGGCCGCCTGCTGCTGGCGGGCGCGGCGGGGGAGCGGTTCGGGGTGCGCAACTCCGGCGCGACCCTGGTGGTCGAGGGGATCGGCGACCACGGCGCCGAGTACATGACCGGAGGCGCCGTGATCGTGCTCGGCCCGACCGGCCGCAACCTCGGCGCCGGCATGAGCGGCGGCACCCTGTTCGTCCTGGACCTGGACCCCTCCTGCCTGAACCCGGCCGACGCCCGGGGCTTCTCCGTCGCCCCCGTGCGCGAGGAGCACCGAGGCTTCGTCCTCGAGGCGCTGCGCGACCACCTGGCCCGCACCGGCTCCGACCGGGCGGCCGCGCTGCTGGCCGACGAGGAGGAGCTGATGGGGCGCCTCACCGAGATCGCGCCCCGCGCCTTCCTCACCATCACCGCGATCCGGGACGACGCGGTGGCCCAGGGGCTCGACCCCGATGCGAACGATGTCTGGAACGAGATCATGGAGGCCACCCATGGCTGATCCCCGAGGATTCCTGCGCACCCGCGACCGCGAGCTGCCCGCTCGCCGCCCGGTCCCGGTGCGCCTGATGGACTGGCGCGAGGTCTACGAGGCCCGCGAGAAGGGCACTCTCTCGGTGGTCTCCCGCCAGGCCGGGCGCTGCATGAACTGCGGCATCCCCTTCTGCCACCAGGGCTGCCCGCTGGGCAACCTGATCCCGGAGTGGAACGACCTGGTCTACCGCGACGACTGGGAGGAGGCCGCCGAGCGCCTCCACGCGACCAACAACTTCCCCGAGTTCACCGGCCGCGCCTGCCCCGCCCCCTGCGAGTCCAGCTGCGTGCTGGGCATCAACCAGCCGCCGGTGACGATCAAGAACGTCGAGGTCTCGATCATCGACCGCGCCTTCGAGGAGGGCTGGGTGCGCCCGGTCCCTGCGACCCGGCACACCGGCCGCTCCGTCGCGGTCGTCGGCTCCGGGCCGGCGGGCCTCGCCGCCGCCCAGCAGCTCACCCGCGCCGGCCACGCCGTGGTCGTGCTCGAGAAGGACGACCGCCTCGGCGGGCTGCTGCGCTACGGCATCCCCGAGTTCAAGCTCGAGAAGCGGCACGTCGACCGTCGCCTCGCCCAGATGCGTGAGGAGGGCACCCGCTTCCGCACCGGCGTCGACGTCGGCGGGACCGGCGAGGGTGCGCTGTCCGTCGAGGAGCTGCGCACCCGCTTCGACGCGGTCGTGCTCGCGACCGGCGCGAGCGTGCCGCGCGAGCTGGCCGTCCCCGGCCGGGAGGCCGCCGGGATCCACCCCGCCATGGAGTACCTCACCCAGGCGAACCGCCTCGTCGAGGGCGACTGGCTGGGGGAGCGGATCTCCGCCGAGGGCAAGGACGTGGTGATCATCGGCGGCGGCGACACCGGGGCCGACTGCCTCGGCACCGCGCTGCGCCAGGGCGCCCGCTCGGTGACGACCCTCGCCATCGGCACCCAGCCGCCCAGCGAGCGGGACGAGTCCCAGCCCTGGCCCACCCACCCGGTGCTCTTCGAGGTCTCCACCGCCCACGAGGAGGGCGGCGCACGCTCCTATCTCGCCTCCACCACCGGATTCGAGGTCGACGCGGACGGCGCTGTGACGGGCCTGCGCGTGGCCCGGACGCAGTTCGTCGACGGTCGCCGCACCCCCACCCCCGGCACCGAGACCGTGCTGCCCGCCACCCTGGTGCTGATCGCGATGGGCTTCACCGGCGCGAAGGAGCAGGGGCTGCTCGAGCAGCTCGGTGTGGAGATGACCTCACGCGGCACCGTCGTGCACGACGGCTCCTGGGCCACTTCGGCGCCCGGCGTCTTCACCGCGGGCGACTGCGCCCGAGGCCAGAGCCTCATCGTGTGGGCGATCGCGGAGGGCCGCTCCTGCGCGGCGGCGGTCGACGAGCACCTGATGGGCACCAGTTCCCTCCCGCGCCCCGTGCGCCCCGGCGAGAAGCCTGTCACAGTGTGAAAGACTAGGCGGAGTACACGCGACGCCGCGGCCCTGTCACGGCGCTCGCGCGCTGTCCTGCGGGCCGCGGCCCTTCACTCGAACTACAGATGGGTTGACATGCGCAAAGCGAAGATCGTCTGCACCCTTGGTCCCGCGACCAACACCTACGAGCAGATCCGGACGCTGATCGAAGCCGGGATGAACGTGGCGCGGATGAATCTCAGCCACGGCACTCACGAGGACCACGAGCAGGTCTACGCCAACATCCGCAAGGCCTCCGACGACCTCGGCAAGAACGTCGCCGTGCTCGTCGACCTGCAGGGCCCGAAGATCCGACTGGGCAGCTTCGCGGACGGCCCCCACATCCTCGAGATCGGCGACACCTTCACGATCACCACCGACGACATCGTCGGCACGAAGGAGCGCGTCTCGACGACGTTCAAGGGCCTGCCGGGCGACTGCCGCCCCGGCGACGTGCTCCTCATCGACGACGGCAAGGTCTCCGTGCGCGTCACCGACGTCACCGAGACCGACGTGACCACCGTCGTGGAGGTCCCCGGACCCGTCTCCAACCACAAGGGCATCAACCTGCCCGGCGTGGCCGTCTCCGTCCCCGCCATGAGCGAGAAGGACATCGCGGACCTCCGCTGGGGCCTCGCCCTGGGCGCGGACCTGATCGCCCTGTCCTTCGTGCGCGACGCCCACGACATGGACGACGTGCTCCGCATCATGCAGGAGGAGGGGCGCCGCGTCCCGGTCATCGCGAAGATCGAGAAGCCGCAGGCCGTGCGCGCGCTGCGCTCGATCGTCGGCGCCTTCGACGGCATCATGGTCGCCCGCGGCGACCTCGGCGTGGAGCTCCCGCTCGAGCAGGTCCCGCTCGTGCAGAAGCGCGCGATCGAGCTGGCCCGCCGCAACGCGAAGCCCGTGATCGTGGCCACCCAGGTGCTCGAGTCGATGATCGAGAACCCGCGCCCCACCCGCGCCGAGGCCTCCGACTGCGCCAACGCCATCCTCGACGGCGCCGACGCGGTCATGCTCTCGGGCGAGACCAGTGTGGGCAAGTACCCCTTCGAGACCGTGCGCACCATGGCGCGCATCGTCACGAACACCGAGGAGAACGGCGCCGACCGCATCCTGCCGCTGGGCACCATCCCGCACACCCGCGGCGGTGCGATCACCCGCGCGGCCTCGGAGATCGGCGACCAGCTCTCGGCGCAGTACCTGGTGACCTTCACCGAGTCCGGCGACACCGCGCGCCGCCTCTCGCGGCTGCGCCCCACCATCCCGCTCCTGGCGATGACCCCGTACCCCGAGGTCGCTCGCCAGCTGTCCCTCACCTGGGGCGTCGAGGCGCATCTGGTGCCCATGCAGAAGGACACCGACGAGATGGTCACCGTCGTCGACGAGCTCCTGCGCGAGCAGAAGGGGCTGCAGAAGAACGACCTGGTCATCATCGCGGCCGGTTCGCCCCCCGGCGTCCACGGCTCGACCAACACCCTGCGCGTGCACCGCATCGGCGACCTCGACGGCACCGAGTCGGCCCGCATCGAGGCCGACCGCATCGCCACCGGCCAGTGAACGCCGAGCAGTGACCTGCGGGCGAAGGCCCGTCCGGCCCGGGGGAGACCCCGGACCGGGGACGGCGCCCGCGGCCGAT
>ENA-OOKA01000399-OOKA01000399.1-human-skin-metagenome-genome-assembly--contig:-NODE-399-length-11652-cov-6.067862_pt1 | contig 11652 bp, 10 predicted proteins | sample MGYA00248825_ERZ500995 | MGnify/ENA primary metagenome ERZ500995 (study PRJEB25958, sample SAMN03398540) | human skin metagenome | study: EMG produced TPA metagenomics assembly of the Human Skin...
CCCACGACTTCAGAAGGCGGCACCTTCAGCGAAAACTCGCATTCAAACGAAACAAATTCGCCCTAACCTTCCGGCGGCGACGGCGGCGGAGACCGATCCGGTTCGAACCCGCCGCCCGCCGAGCTCGACGGTGCCGGCGTCGGGCTCGAGCGTCCCGGCCAGCGCGTCCAGGAGGGTGGTCTTGCCGCGTCCGTTCTCGCCGACCACGGCGAGCACGGTTCCGGGGACGAGGGTGAGGTCGATGCCGGTGAGGAGGACGCGCCCGCCGCGCGAGAGCTGCAGCTCGCGGGCGCGGAGATGAGAGGTGGTCCGCTGGGACATGGTTCGGGTGCCTTCCGGTGGTGGGTGTCACCGGGCACGGCGGAGCGCCGCCCGGTGGAGGTCCGGACGGCAGCGCGGGGTGGTGGAGGGGCGCCGCCGTCAGCGGCGGGCGCGGGGGCGCGCGATGGCGCAGGTGCCGAGGAAGCAGGTCGTCATGGGGCCACCGTAGGATCGACCGGCGGCGCTGTCACCCGATTTCCGCCCGGTCGACGCCGGAGGCCTTCCCCCGGCACCCGAGCGGTGCTTGACTCGTGGTGGAGCGCACCGGGCACCGCCGTCCGACGCGCGATCCGTTGGAGGCGACATGACCGACCATCCGCACAGGATTCCTGCCGACGACGCTCCTGCCGACGGCGCCGGCGCTCCCGGTCCCGGCCTGCCCGAGGTGGTGGACCGGGAGACCTGGGAAGCCGCCCGCGCCGAGCTGCTGCTCGAGGAGAAGGCGCACACCCGCGCCGGCGTGTCCTTCGCGATCCTCACCACCGGCGCCTGGGAGGAGGTCGCGCCGTTCGTGGCGTTCATGGGCTACACCGACGTCGACGGGAACCCGACCTGGGGGCCGACGGGCCGGCCGGCGGCGCAGTGGACGCGCCCCGGTGCGACCGCGCAGACCACCCTCGGCCGCACCGGCATGCATCACTGAGCCCGTTCCTGCCTCCGCGGCCGATGCACGAGCGTGACGAGCACGACCGACACCATCATCAGCAGCAGCCAGGAGACGAGCTTCGAGGCCGGCACGAGCTCCCAGCCAGCGCGCTGATGAAGGTAGATCCACGCCCCGGCGGCGGTGCCGACGTTCTCCGCGATCCACAGCAGCCCCGCGACGCCGAGGAAGGCGGCGATCACGGGCATCCGCCGCCAGGGCGCCCGGCGATGGACGCGCAGCGACATCGCGCACCGCCCGTAGAGCAGCAGCGTCGCCGCGAGCAGCACCCAGCGGGCGTCGGGCAGGTAGTGGTGGGTGAAGAAGTTCGCGTAGATCGCCGCTGCCAGCGCCGCGGTCGCGAGCAGCGGCGGGTAGCGGGTGAAGCGCAGGTCGAACAGGCGCATCACGCGCACCATGTAGGAGCCGACGGCCGCGTACATGAACCCTGTGTACAGCGGCACCTCGCCGATCCGCAGGAATCCGTCGGCCTCGTACGCCCAGGATCCGACCGCCGTCTTGAACACCTCCATCGCGGTCCCGACCACGTGGAAGAGGGCGATCACGCCCATCTCCCGCAGGCTCTCCAGGCGCAGGGCCAGCATCGCGACCTGCACCGCGACCGCCGCGAGGACGAGCGCGTCGGCGCGAGCGAGCGGCGCATCGACCGGGTAGAGCACTCGCGCGGTCACCAGCAGCACGAGCATCACCGCTCCGAACACGCACGCCCAGGCCTGCTTGAGGCCGAACACGACGAGCTCCACGAGGCGGGCCCGCCACGTCCCGCCCGTGGTCGCGAGGGCCGAGGTGCGGCGCTGCGCCCACCGGTCGATCCGCTCCTCGAGCGGCGTGAAGGGGACACGGTCAGGGGTCATCCGCCCAGTCTCGTCGCGCGATGCGCAGGTCCTCGCGAGACGTCGTGGGCGTTCCGGGGAGAGGGCGGGGAGCTCCTGAGGAGCCGAGCCGACGGCGGCGGCATCGTCATGGTCGGCCGCGACGCCGCACCCCGGGCCTACGATGAGCGGATGTCCTCCGACGGCACGACGCGCACCGACTCCCTGCTCGCCCTGGGAGAGCTCGTCGCCGAGCACCGAATCCGGGTCGTGGTCTCGGACCTGGACGGCGTGCTGCGGGTCTTCGACGCATCGCTGTGGGACGAGCTCGATGCGATGACGGGGACGACGGAAGGGACGAGCTTCCGAGCGATCCTCGGCCATCCCTACCTCGACGAGGTGGTCAGGGGGCGCGGCACCCATTCCCGCTGGCGAGAGCTCGCCGCGGAGCAGCTCGTGGCCGAGGGCAGCGCTCCCGCCGACGCCCGAGCCGCTGTGAGGCGCTGGGCGGCCACCCCGGCCGAGGTCGACGAGCGCGTGCGCACGATGTTGCTCCACCTCCGATCCGCCGGCGCCCCGGTGTTCGTCCTCACCAACGGCACCGACCGCGTCCCCGAGGAGCTCGCCGCGCTCGGGCTCGAGGACGTCGTCGGCGAGGACGGCCGGTTCCTGCTGAACACCGCGGACCTCGGCGCCGCCAAGCCCGACCCGGAGGCCTTCGCCCGGGCGAGGGCGCGGATCGGCGAGGTGCTCGGCGAGGAGATCCCGCCGGAGCGGATCGCGTTCTTGGACGACTCGCCTCGTCACGTCGAGGCCGCGGCGAGGTGCGGATGGCACGCGGTGCTGCACCGCGCATCGGGGACGGAACGCGCCGCGCCCCGCCTCCCCTAGAATCGGATCCCATGAGCACAGTCCTGTCCGCGGTCGCCTGGCCGTACGCCAACGGTCCCCGCCACATCGGCCACGTCGCCGGCTTCGGCGTCCCCTCCGACGTCTTCTCGCGCTACATGCGGATGGCGGGCCACGACGTGCTCATGGTCTCCGGCACCGACGAGCACGGCACGCCGATCCTCGTCGAGGCCGACAAGGAGGGCATCTCCGCCCGCGAGCTCGCCGACCGCAACAACCGGCTCATCGTCGAGGACCTGGTCGCTCTCGGCCTCTCCTACGACCTGTTCACCCGGACCACGACCCGCAACCACTACCAGGTGGTGCAGGACATGTTCGTCGCCGTGCGGGACAACGGCTACATGATCGAGCAGACCACCTCGGGCGCGATCTCCCCGTCGACCGGCCGCACCCTCCCCGACCGCTACATCGAGGGCACCTGCCCGATCTGCGGCGCGGGCGGCGCGCGCGGCGACCAGTGCGACAACTGCGGCAACCAGCTGGACCCGACGGACCTCATCGACCCGGTCTCCCGCATCAACGGCGAGACCCCGGAGTTCATCGAGACCTCGCACTGGTTCCTCGACCTGCCGGCGCTCGCCGCGGAGCTCGGCCGCTGGCTCGACGAGCGGGAGGCGACCGGGCTGTGGCGCCCGAACGTGATCCGCTTCAGCCAGAACATCCTCGAGGACATCAAGCCCCGTGCGATGACCCGCGACATCGACTGGGGCATCCCGGTCCCGGGCTGGGAGGACCAGCCGAACAAGCGCCTGTACGTCTGGTTCGACGCGGTGATCGGCTATCTCTCCGCCTCGATCGAGTGGGCGCGCCGCTCCGGGGACCCCGAGGCGTGGCGTCGCTGGTGGAACGATCCGGGCACCCTCGCCTACTACTTCATGGGCAAGGACAACATCGTCTTCCACTCGCAGATCTGGCCGGCGGAGATGATCGCCCAGAACGGCGAGGGCGACAAGGGCGGGCAGCCCGGCCGCTTCGGCGAGCTGACCCTGCCCACCGAGGTGGTCTCCTCCGAGTTCCTCACGATGGAGGGCAAGAAGTTCTCCTCCTCCAAGGGGATCGTGATCTACGTGCGCGACGTGCTCGAGCGCTACCAGCCCGATGCGCTGCGCTACTTCATCTCCGCCGCGGGCCCGGAGAACCACGATGCGGACTTCACCTGGGTCGACTTCGTCTCCCGCACCAACAACGAGCTGGTCGCCGGCTGGGGCAATCTCGTCAACCGCACCGCCGCGATGATCGCGAAGAACGTCGGGGAGATCCCGGCCGCGGGCGAGCTCGAGGACGTCGACACCGCGCTGCTCGATCAGATCCGCACGGGCTTCACGACCGTCGGGAAGCTCATCGAGAGCCACCGCCAGCGCGCCGCGATCGCGGAGGTCATGCGCCTGGTGGGCGAGGCGAACGCCTACGTCTCCCGCACCGAGCCGTTCAAGATGAAGGCCGAGGAGCAGCGTCCGCGCCTGCTTACCGTGCTGCACGTGCTCGCCCAGGCGGTCACCGATCTCAACACGATGCTCGCCCCCTTCCTCCCCCACTCGGCCAACGCCGTGGAGAAGGCGCTCGGCGGGGACCGGGAGATCGCCCCGATTCCCCGCATCGACGAGGTCGAGGACCTCGACGGCGGCCCGGGCTACCCGATCATCACCGGCGACTACACGGCCGTGCCCGCCTGGGAGCATCGCCCGGTGACCGTGGGGCAGACCGTTGTGAAGCCGACCCCGATCTTCGCCAAGCTCGACCCGGCCGTGGCCGAGCAGGAGCTCGAGAAGCTCGAGGCGGAGGCCGCCGACGAGGCCTGATCCCTCCGGCTGCGGAGCGGGAACCCTGACCACGACCGCTCTGTAGTAACACTTTCGGAGGAAAGTGTTACTACAGGGCCTGCTGGCGATCCTCGACGACTACGCGGAGCAGGTCCGCCGCAGCGGCTGAGGGGCAGTCCTCTCCGCCCCCGGAGGTGTACGGTGACCGGCACGTGGACGACGCGTCTGACGCCGAGCCGAGGAGATGGTCCCCATGAGCGCACCCGCGAAGACCCTCAACCCGAAGGTGGTCGGGATCAGCATCGCCGCGGCCGTCGGCGGCTTCCTCTTCGGCTTCGACACCTCGGTGATCAACGGCGCCGTCGGAGCCCTCTCCGCGGAGTTCTCGCTCGGGGCGGGCCTGACCGGCTTCGCCGTCTCCTCCGCGCTGCTCGGCTGCGCCGTGGGCGCCTGGTTCGCGGGCTCCCTCGCCAACCGCTTCGGCCGCATCCCGGTGATGGTCATCGCGGCGATCCTGTTCTTCGTCTCCGCGATCGGATCGGGACTCGCCGTCGGGGTGTGGGACCTGATCGTGTGGCGCGTCGTGGGCGGTCTCGGCGTCGGCGCCGCGAGCGTCATCGCCCCCGCCTACATCGCCGAGGTCGCGCCGGCGAGGTATCGCGGCCGCCTCGGCTCGCTGCAGCAGCTCGCGATCGTGCTGGGCATCTTCGTGGCACTGCTGTCGAATGCGGTGATCGCGAACACCGCGGGCGGCGCCGCGGAGTCCTACTGGTTCGGGGTCGCCGCCTGGCGCTGGATGTTCATGATCGAGGCCGTGCCCGCCACCGTCTACGGCGTGATGGCTCTGTTCCTGCCCGAGTCCCCGCGCTACCTCATCGGCAAGGGCGAACGGGACAAGGCCTCGAAGGTGCTCTACGACTTCACCGGCGAGCTCGACGTGAACCTCAAGATCGAGCAGATCCGCCGCTCCCTGGAGCGGGAGCAGAAGGAGAGCCTGCGGGACCTGCTCGGGGGCCGCTTCGGGCTGCTGCCGATCGTGTGGCTCGGGATCGCGCTGTCGCTGTTCCAGCAGCTCGTGGGAATCAACGTGATCTTCTACTACTCCACCACCCTGTGGCAGTCGGTCGGCTTCGACGAGTCGCAGGCGCTGCTGACCTCCACCATCACCTCGGTGATGAACATCGTCGCCACGATCATCGCGATCCTGCTGGTGGACAGGGTGGGCCGCCGCGTCATGCTGCTCGTCGGCTCGGCGGGCATGACCGTGTCGCTGGGGCTCATGGCACTGGCGTTCTCCTTCGGGGAGACGGCGGCCGGCGCGGAGTCGGTCACGCTGCCCGACCCGTGGTCGACCGTGGCGCTGATCAGCGCCAACGCCTTCGTGATGTTCTTCGGCGTCACCTGGGGCCCGCTGGTCTGGGTGCTGCTGGGCGAGATCTTCCCCAACCGCATCCGCGCCTCCGCCCTCGCGGTCGCAGCCGCGGCCCAGTGGGCCGCGAACTTGGCAGTCTCGGCGACCTTCCCGACCCTGTCGGAGATCGGCCTGAGCTTCGCCTACGGCCTGTACGCGGCCTTCGCACTGCTGAGCCTGCTGTTCGTGGCGCGCTGGGTGCCCGAGACGAAGGGCCGCGAGCTGGAGGACATGGACCAGCTGCGCCTGGGACGGCGGGGGTCGGCCGACGACGTCGCGGCCGACGGCTGAGCACAGTCCCGCCGCCCCCGCGCAGGAGGCTCAGCCCTCCAGCACCGCCCGCGCCGCGCGCGCGATGTGCGCAGCGTCGATGCCGGCCCAGTCCAGCAGCTCGGCGGTGGTGCCGGAGCCCGGCACCCCGTCGACCGCGAGGTGCTCGAGGTGCAGATCGGCGAGCGGCTCGGCGGCCAATGCCGCGAGCACCGCCGCGCCGAGCCCGCCCTCGGGATGGTGATCCTCGGCCACCACCACGCGCCCCCCGGTCTCGGCGACGGCCGCGCGGATGCCCTCGGCATCGATCGGCTTGACCGAGTACGCGTCGATCACGCGAGCCTGCACGCCCTCCTCGGCCAGCGCCTCGGCCGCGCCGAGCGCCTCGTGCAGCGTCACGCCGGCGCCGATGAGGGTGACCCCGTCGTGCGCGCTGCGGCGCAGCGTCTTGGACCCGCCGACGGGGAACTCCTCCTCGGGACCGTAGAGCACCGGGTAGCCGCCGCGGGTGGTCCGCAGGTAGCTGACGCCGTGCAGGTCCGCCATCGCGGCGACCAGGGCGGCGGTCGAGGTCGCGTCGCTCGGGTACAGCACGGTCGAGCCCTGCGTCGCCGCCATCATGGCGAGGTCCTCCAGGCCCATCTGGGAGGGGCCGTCGGCGCCGATCTCCACCCCGGCGTGCGAGCCGACCAGTCGCAGGTCGGCCCGGGAGACGGGGGCCATGCGGATGAAGTCCGCGGCGCGGCTGAGGAAGGCCGCGAAGGACGAGGCGTAGGCGATGTACCCGCGGGCGGCCAGCCCGGTCGCGGCGGCGACCATCTGCTGCTCGGCGATGAACATCTCGAAGAACCTCTCGGGATTCGCCTGGACGAAGTCGGCGACGCCGGTGGAGTTCGAGACCTCTCCGTCGAGCGCGACCACCCGCGGATCGGCGTCCGCGAGTGCGACCAGGGCGGGACCGTAGGCCTTGCGGGTGGCGAGCTCCTCCCCCACCTCGAAGGTCGGCAGCTCGACCGGCCCGCGCGACGGGGCGGGGCGCTCGATCTCGGGCGGTCGGGGGCCCCGCACCTGCAGCGAGCGGACGCCGCCGAGCGCGTCGATCGCCTCCTCGGCGCGGTCCTCGGGCATCGGCTTGCCGTGCCAGTCCTCCTCGTCCTCGACCCCGGGGATCCCCTTGCCCTTGACGGTGCGGGCGAGGATGACCAGCGGACGCTCGAGGTCATCGTCGGCACGGGCGAGGGCGGCGTCGATCGCCTCGAGGTCGTGTCCGTCGACGACGACCGCCTCCGCGCCGAATGCCTCGACGCGGGCGGCGTAGGTGTCCATGTCCCATCCCAGCGCGGTCTCGCCGCGCTGGCCGAGCCGGTTCACGTCGACGAGGGTCACCAGGTTCGTGAGGCCGTAGTGGGAGGCGGTCGCGAGGGCCTCCCACATCGAGCCCTCGGCGAGCTCGCTGTCGCCGGCGAGCACCCAGACCCGGTACGGGGTCTGCTCGAGCTTCGCGCCCGCCAGAGCGATGCCGACGCCGTCGGGCAGTCCCTGCCCGAGCGAGCCGGTGGCGACGTCGACCCAGGGCAGGACAGGGGTGGGGTGCCCCTCGAGCCGCTCGCCGAAGCGTCGGTAGCCTTCCAGCAGCTCCTGCTCGGACACGACGCCGGCCGCCCGGAACACCGAGTACAGCAGGGGCGAGGCGTGTCCCTTCGAGAAGATCAGATGGTCGTTGCCGGGGGCGTCGGGGTCGTCCCAGTCGTAGCGCAGGTGGCGCGACATGAGGACGGCCAGCAGGTCGGCGGCGGACATGCTGGAGGTGGGATGTCCCGAGCCGGCGGCGGTCGAGGAGCGGATCGAGTCGACCCGCAGCTGGGCGGCGAGCTCTCGGACCTGCTCGAGGGAGAGTCCGTCGTGCATGGTGGAGGTCATGGGAGAGTCCTTCCGTGGCGGATCCGGCCTGACCTTCCCACCGTAGGAGTCTGCGCGCCGGGCGGCCAGGGGGCGGCCGACCGTTCGGTCCCGCGCTCAGAGCTCGTGCACGCGCAGCACGACGGCGTGCTCGGTGCCCGCGGCGGCACCGCCCTGGCGGAGGATCTCCGGGATGAACTCCTCCGGGACAGGATGGTCGGCGACGTGCGCGAGATAGGCCTCGTGGGCGCGCAGCGAGGCGACCGCGGCGTCGACCTCGCGCTGTCCCACGGACTTGGCGTGAGTGGGGTCGGGGTGCCCGGCCACCGCGAGCGTCCTCGTGCTCCAGGGCGCGAGGTGCTCCTGCTCGGCCAGCTCGCGGAACACCCACGGGTTCGCGGCGTCGCGGCAGGCGTCGACGGCGGCGAGGCCCGCGACCCGGTGATCGGCCTGGTTCAGCCCGCCGTACGCCTCGACCTCGAAGTTCGCGGTGAGCACGAGGTCGGGGCGCACCTGCCGGATCACGCGGGCGATGTCCCGGCGCAGCGGCAGGCCGTGCTCGAGCATCCCGTCGGGGTGGTCGAGATGGCGCAGGTCCTCCACGCCGACCTGTGCGCAGGCGCTGCGCTGCTCCGTCTCGCGCAGCGGCGCGACGATCTCGGGCGGCTCCGCCATCCCGGCCTCGCCGCGGGTCAGCAGCAGGTAGGACGCCTCCACCCCCGCGGCCGTCCAGGCGGCGACGGCGGCGGAGGCGCCGTATTCCATGTCATCGGGGTGCGCGACGACGCACAGCACGCGCTGAAGTCCGTCCTCGGGCAGCGGAGGAAGGGCGGTGGGAGCATCCATGGCGCCACCCTAGGCGCGCACGAGCTCCCGGTCGAGGGAGGCGCCGAGCCCGGCCTCGAGGTCGCGGACCAGGCGGTTCACGGCCGCGCGCCCGGCACGGTTCGCCCCGATGGTGGAGGCGCCCGGGCCGTGGCCGACGAGGTGGATGCGGGGATCGGCGGCGACGGCGGTGCCGTCCATCGCGATCCCGCCGAGCGGTCCGGTCAGGCCCAGCGGTCGCAGGTGGCGCAGCTCGTGCCGGAACCCGGTGGCCCAGAGGATCGCGTCCACCGGGGTGCGCGTCCCGTCGGCCTCGATCACGCCGCCCGGCACGATCCGGGAGAACATCGGCCGACGGTCCAGGATCCCGCGGCGGGCGGCGCGGCGCAGCGCCGGGGTCCACAGCAGCCCGGTGTGGGAGACGACGCTGCCGACGGGGCGCCCCTCCCGCACCGCGTCCCACACCCCGGCGACGGCCTCGCGTCCGGCCTCCTCGGTGAACTCGTCCTCGCGGAAGATCGGCTCGCGGCGCGTGTACCAGCGAGTTTCGCCCACCTCGGCGATCTCCTGGAGGTGGCCGAGCGCGCTGATCCCACCGCCGACCACCGCGACCCGCTGACCGGCGAACTCGTCGGCGGCGACGTACTCGGCGGTGTGCAGCTGCCGGCCGCGGAACCCCGCCGCACCGGGAACCGCGGGCACGAAGGGCCGGGTCCAGGTGCCGGTCGCGTTCAGCACCGCACGGGTGCGCAGCACGGGCAGCGCCCGTCCGTCGGCACCGAGCGCGCGGACCAGGAGGGGCCCCTGCCGCTCCCCCGCACCTGCCGGATCGTCCTCGACGCGGGTGACGCGCACGGGCCGACGGATCTCGAGCCCCGTCCGCGCCTCGAACTCGGCGAAGTAGGCGGGCACCGCTATGTTCGCGGGGACGTCGCCGCCGACCTCCGGGGCCGGGGCGTCGGGCAGCTCGCGGATCCCGTTGACGGTGGCCATGGTGAGGCTGTCCCAGCGGTGACGCCATGCCCCGCCGGGGCCGTCCTCGGCGTCGAGCACGACGACGTCGTCCATGCCGCGTCGGCGCAGGTGGTAGGCGGCGGAGAGGCCTGCCTGCCCGGCCCCGATCACGACGGCGTCGAGAAGGTCCATGTCCGGCGCAACCCGGCTGCGGCCTGCGGTTTTCCCGGAGGCGAGCAGGCTCACGCCGTGACGGCGCGCGTCTCGGGCAGGACGGCGCGGGCGGCCTCGAGCCCGCGGGAGAGGTCCGCCCAGAGGTCCTCGAGGTCCTCGAGGCCGACGCTGAGGCGCACGGTCCCCTCGCTCACCCCGCAGGCCTCCCGCTGGGCGGGGGTGAGATGGGAGTGGGTGGTGCTCGCCGGGTGGCAGACCAGCGACCGGGCATCGCCCAGATTCACGGCGAGGGACCACAGCTCCAGCGCGTCGCAGAAGGCCGCCGCCGCGTCCTCGCCGCCGTGCAGGTCGATCGAGAACACGCCCGAGGTGCCGCGGGGGAAGTCCCGGGCGACGAGATGCCGGTCGGGCCGGCCGGGGAGGGAGGGATGGTGCACCTCGGCCACCTCGCCGGCGGCGGCGAGACGTCCGGCGAGCGCGGTCGCATCGGTGCTGATCTTGCGCAGACGCAGGTCGAGCGTCTCGATGCCGACGAGGATCTGCTGGGCGCTGGTCGCGGGCAGGGTCGCCCCGAGATCGGTGACGTACTTGGCGCGGGCGTAGGCGAGCAGCCCCGAGCCGCCGCGCGCGTACTCGTCGGCGAAGGTGACGCCGAAGCGGCGGTTGCGGGTGGTCAGGCGCTCCCACCGCTCGGGACATCGCCGCGGGTCGAAGCGTCCGGTGTCCACGATCAGGCCCGCGATCGTGGTGCCGTGGCCGCACAGGTACTTCGTGGCGGAGTGGACGACGACGTCGGCGCCGTGGTCGCCGGGACGGTAGAGGGCGGGGCTGGCGAGGGTCGAGTCGACGATCACCGGGACGTCATGGGCGTGCGCGATGGACGTCAGGGCGTCGAGGTCCAGCAGCTGCGCTCCCGGGTTCGCGATCGACTCGACGATCGCGGCGCGGGTGCGCGGGGTGAACGCCGCCTCCCAGGCGTCGAGGTCCCAGGGGTCCGCCACGGTGGTGGTCACGCCGAGGTCGGCGAGGGTGTCGTCGAGCAGCTCGGTGGTGCCGCCGTACAGGCGCGAGGAGGCGACGACGTGCCCGCCGGGGGCCGCGAGGGCGCACAGCGCGATCGTCGTCGCGGCCTGTCCGGAGGCGACGGCGATCGCCCCGATCCCGCCCTCGAGCACCGTGATCCGCTGCTCGAGGACCTCGGTGGTCGGGTTCCCGGAGCGGGAGTAGGCGAAGCCGTCGGCCCGTCGCTCGAACAGGGCGCGCAGGGACGAGTGGTTGGTCTGCGCATAGGCGCTCGAGGCGTAGATCGGTGGGGTCAGGGCGCGGTGCGTGTCTGCCCGCGTCCAACCCGCGTGGATGCCTGCGGTGCTCATGGCGCCTCCCTGCCGTGGTCGATGTCCGTCCTGCGCGGTCCATCGTGCGGCGGCGCGGGCGGGCGCGGCGAGAAACGTGACGAAGTGTGGCGCGGTGTCAGCCGCGCCGACTCAATCTCCGCTCACCTGACTGAGCTCCTACCACTCGTTCCTCGCAGTACGTCGCTCAGACCCCGTCCCTCTGACTGAGCTCCTACCACTCGTTCCTCGCAGTACGTCGCTCAGACCCCGTCCCTCTGACTGAGCTCCTACCACTCGTTCCTCGCAGTACGTCGCTCAG
>ENA-OOKA01000400-OOKA01000400.1-human-skin-metagenome-genome-assembly--contig:-NODE-400-length-11646-cov-6.438185_pt1 | contig 11646 bp, 11 predicted proteins | sample MGYA00248825_ERZ500995 | MGnify/ENA primary metagenome ERZ500995 (study PRJEB25958, sample SAMN03398540) | human skin metagenome | study: EMG produced TPA metagenomics assembly of the Human Skin...
GTCCGATCTCCGCCCGCGGCACCGGGGCCGGCAGGACCGACACGTCCGGCGGGCAGAGCAGCCGACGGGTCAGAGCGGCAGACGGGTCAGCGGGCGGGGCCGCGGCCCGCGACGCGATCGTCGTCGGCGAGGTCCTCGAGGTCGGAGGCGGGCGTCTCCTCGTCGAAGTCGCCGGTGACCCTGCGGATCACCGAGAAGTCGAAGTCCTTCGAGGAGCGGACGCTGAGCGCCCAGCACACCAGGAACGAGACGGCGTAGGCGACGAGCGATCCCGAGAGGGTCTCGTAGTCACGCAGGTATCCGAACCCGAAGGGCAGCATCGCGAGGGTCGCCGTCGCGCCGATCACGATCGCGGCGCGCAGCCCGAAGAAGCCGAACGCCATGATCCCCAGCACCACGCCCACGCCGACGATCGCCAGCAGCTCGACCACCAGCGCCCAGGCGCCCTCGAGCGGGAGGAGCTCGAAGCGCACCGGCAGGAACACCACGAGCGCGGCGATCACGGAGAGGGTGAAGGCGAGGTTGGTGACCTTCTTCCAGTAGAAGGAGGCGATCACCGGGAACACGAGGCAGCCCCACAGGGCGCCGACGAACACCAGCAGGTCCAGGATGTTGAAGCGAGCGGTGGCGAAGTAGAGCGCGAGGCCCGTCGCGACGATCATCGTGATCCGACCGATGAGCAGCATGAGCTTCGGGTCGACGTTCTTCCGGCCGACGGACTGGCCGTAGACGTCGGTCATCACGATCGAGCTCAGCGCCGCGAGGTCGGAGTCCGCGGTGGAGGACAGCGAGCCGATGATCATCACGAAGGCCAGTGCGACCAGGGCGACGGGCAGGTAGGTGCCCACCATCTGCGGCATCAGGTTGTTCACGTCGCCGCCCATGGGCTCCACGCCCAGGTACAGCGCCATCACGCCGAGCATGCCCACGCCGATCACGGTCGCGCCGTAGCCGATGGTCGCGGTGACGAAGGTGGGCTTGATCAGGTCCTCGCGCACGGCGAAGAGGCGCTGGGCGATGGTCTGGTTGCCGATCGCGTAGGCGAGCACCGCGGCGATGTAGGGGGCGCCCTGGTTCATGAAGGCGTCGGAGGAGAAGAAGCTCTCCTGCTGCGGGGTGACGTTCCCGGCCGCGACCCCCTCGGCGAACATCGAGGGCCCGCCGGCGAGGAAGAACACCGCCGGGATGATCACGACGGCCGCGCCGAGCATCGCCATGACCTGCGTGAAGTCGGTCAGGACGGAGGCGCGGAAGCCGGACCACAGCGTGTACAGCAGCACGCCGCCGGCGATGATCAGGATGCCCGCCCCGAAGCTGAGCGGGGAGAGCATCGAGATGATCGCGCCGCCGGCGATGAAGTTCGAGGTCAGCGAGATGACGGAGCCGAGCACGTTGGAGCCGGCGAGCATCAGCTGCGAGGAGCGGCCGTGGCGGGCGTACATCACCTCGGCGAGGGTGTGGGCTCGCGGGGCGACCTTCCGGATCCGCTTGCCGAAGGGGTAGATGAACAGGATCATCAGCGCGCCCCAGAGCCCGTAGTGGATGGGGCCGGAGACGCCGTAGGTGTACCCGGCGGTCACCGAGGCGTACATCGAGGACGCCCAGATCCAGGTGGCCGTCATGGAGGCGGCGGAGACGCCGAAGCCGATGCGGTTGCCGGCGGTCATGTAGTCGTCGGCGTTCTCCTGCTTGCGGGAGATCGCCACGGACATCCACATCGTGCCCCCGTAGAACAGGAGCAGGAGCAGGGCGATCCCGATGATCCCGAGCTGGATGATCTCGCCTGAGGGAGCGGGCGGCATGGACTTCCTCTCGTCGCGGTGGACCGGTCACGTGCGGCCGGTCCCCCGCGCCGCAGGGCGCGTCGGGCCAGACGGGGCCCCTCGCGGGGCCGACCGGCGATCGACCCCGTCGCGGATCGCGTCGAATCTCGCCCGGGCGAGGCCTCGCCTCAGCGCCGCATGGGGCGCGCCCTGACGGCGGGGACGGGTGGGCCCTCCCGGGCCGCTCCCCCGCCCTCGATCACGCGTGGAGTCGCATAGATACTCGCACAACCCTCAGGGGATTGCCAGGCAGTCGATAACGGGCGAGTAACTTTTGCAGGTCACGCGCGATTGCCGATTGTCGGACATTCACAGCGGAGCGATCGGGACACCAGGGGTACATGCATCGCATACAGATGCAGATGAGTCGTCCCCGCGGGCGGACGCGGCGTCGGGCCGCCCACCGTGCGTTCTACCCTCGAGGCCATGACGCGCATCGGCATCGTGACCACCTCCCCCGGCGCCTTCACCTCCGCCGATCCCGACCGCGACTGCGCCCCGCTGGTCGCCGCGCTGCGCGACCGCGGCGTCGAGGCGGACTCGCTCGACTGGCACGACCCGTCGGCCGACTGGGCCTCCTGGGACCTCGCCGTGCTCCGCAGCCCCTGGGACTACGCCCAGCACCCCGCCGAGTTCGCGGCGTGGCTGGAGCGCGCGGAGGCGCAGACCCGGGTGCTGAACGAGCCGGAGCTGGTCCACTGGAACATGGACAAGCACTATCTCCTCGAGCTCGAGGCCGCGGGCATCCCCGTGATCCCGACGAGCTACCACCGCACGCTCGACTCGGTCCGCGACGCGCTCGCGTCGCCGACGCAGCCCGCTCACGTGGTCGTGAAGCCCGCCGTCGGCGCGGGATCGCAGCGCACGGGCCTGTTCGCGCGCGAGGACCCCGCCGCGCTCGCCCTCGCCCGGCAGATCCTCGACGCCGGCGGGACCGTCATGCTGCAGCCCGAGGTGCCCGAGCTCTCCGACGGGCTGGAGAAGGCGGTCTACACCCTCGACGGCCGCTTCACCCATGCGGTCGCCAAGGGCGCGCTGCTCGCCCGCGGCGGCGGACTGCGCGGCGGCCAGTACCAGGAGAACCCCCAGCTCGTCGAGGCCTCGGCCGACGAGCAGGCCTTCGCCGAGCAGGTGCTCGCGACGGTCGCCGAGGTGACCGGGCTGGGCACGCCGCTGTACGGCCGGATCGACCTGGTCGACTCCGCCGAGCACGGACGGGTGCTGATCGAGGCGGAGCTGTTCGAGCCGACCTTTAACCTGCACCTCGCCCCCGAGGTGACGGAGCTGTTCACCGACGCGATCCTGGGGCGGGTCCGGGCGAGCGAGGCCGAGAACTCGCGCTGATCGGTCCGGCTGCAGGGCGTTCCCGCGGGAACGTCGCCGGTGCCCCGCAGCGGAGGCGGCGCTCGATGGTCAGAGGCGCACTTAGACTCGTTCGGGTGATCACGAGAGAACTGAAGAACCGCGTGGACCGCGTCTGGGACGCCTTCTGATCCGGAGGCATCTCGAATCCGCTCGAGGTGATCGAGCAGGTCACCTACCTGCTGTTCCTGCGCCAGTTGGACGAGCAGCAGAAGCGGGCGGAGCGCCAGCTGCGCCGCCTGGGCCGCTCCAGCACCCCGATGCCGTTCCCGGAGGGTAAGGCGCACCTGCGCTGGTCGACGATCAAGGAGCTGACCGACACCGCGGAGATGCACCGCCTCATGGACGAGGAAGTGTTCCCCTTCCTCCGTTCGCTCGGCGATCACGCCGACGACGATGCGGACGGCACCTCGTCGTACGCCGAACACATGGCCGGCGCCCGGTACACGATCCCGAGCGCGGGGCTGCTGAGCAAGGTCGTGGACATGCTCTACGCGATCTCGCTGGATGACCGGGACACCAACGGTGATCTGTACGAGTACCTGCTGTCGAAGCTCGCCACCTCCGGCACCAACGGCCAGTTCCGCACACCGCGGCACATCATCTCCCTGATGGTCGACATGATGGTGCCGTCCGCAAAGGACGTGATCTGCGATCCCGCCTGCGGTACCGCAGGCTTCCTCATGGCCGCGGGCGAGTACGTGCGCCAGCACGACGCGGACGCTCTGATCGACCGCGCCCAGGCGCCGGGCCGCAACCCGGCCATGTTCCACGGCTTCGACTTCGACGCAACGATGCTGCGGATCGCCAGCATGAACATGCTGATGCACGGCGTGGACTCCGCGCAGATCGAGTACCGCGACTCACTGTCCGAGGGGGGCAGCGGGCGAGGCGTCGAAGTACACGATGATCCTCGCGAACCCACCGTTCGCCAGGTCGCTCGACTACGAGTCCACCAGCAAGGACCTCTAGCAGGTGGTGAAGACGAAGAAGACGGAGCTGCTGTTCCTCGCCCTCTTCCTGCGCCTGCTGAAGACAGGTGGTCGCGCAGCGGTGATCGTGCCGGACGGCGTGCTGTTCGGCTCCTCCAAAGCGCACCAGTCCCTTTTGATCGCGCCGAGCTCTCCGCCGAGCGTCGCGTTGATGCCGTGCTCGGAGAGGATCACCCGTCCCCGCAGACCCAGCGACTGCGCGAGCGTGAACTGCCACAGCCGCACCGCCTCAGGGTCGGCGAGCGGCGTGAAGACATAGAACAGGATGATGCGGTACTGGGTCTGCGGGGACACCGTTCGATCCTAGTGAGAGCTCCCGCTCCCCCTCACGAACTGGATCGCCACCAGGACACCGAGGGCCGCCAGCAACGCGCCCGCCGCCGCAGCAGGCAGGTCGCCGTCCGGGACGGTGTGGACCACGATGGCGGTGCCGAGGAGCAGCATGAAACCGATCACGCAGAGCATGGCCGTGCCGTACGCGAGCCGCCCCGCCCATTCATGGGGATGGGCCCGCCCCTCACCGCTCTGCCCTGCCCAGGACCAGGGCAGCGTCAGCGCGCGGATCTCCTCCTCGGTGGGATGCAGCCGAGCCTGCTCCGTCCACCGGTGCACCGCGGCCTCCGCGCCGGGGCGCCAGCGCACTCCCCGACGGGTCAGCTCCACCCCGAGCAGCCCATCGACGCCATCGGATGCGGGAACGACCCGGCCCTGTTCCCAGCGCAGCAGTCGGAACGTCCCGTCCTCGCGGCGGGCCACGGCGAGCGCGCCGGAGCGTGCACGGATCCATGAGGCGACCGCCGGCACCACCACCACGAGCAGCATTGGCAGCGCCATCAGCGGGAGCACCCGTGTCCTCTCCAGCCCCAGCAGGATCAGGGGCGGCACGGCGACTGCGCCGAGCAGCCCCAGCGCCACCAGTGCGCGGGCAACCGGGAGGCGGCGCACCGCGAGCAGAGCGAGGAACGGGGTCGGCGGCGGGACGCTGACCGCGCCCAGCACGCCGCTGAGACCGACGAGGGTCGGCACAACGGTGATCACGAGGAACACCGAGACCAGCGCCGCACCCAGAAGCGGACCCATGCCCGCGAGAGGCGAGGTCCAAGCGGCGCCCTGCTCGATCCGCTCCTCGATGAGGACCCACAGCGCCAGCCACAGGACCGCGCCTAGGAGGCACAGCCAGCTGTGCGACCGCCCCCTCATGCGCGAGGCCAGGTGCTCCGAGGCGATCTCGACCGTCTCGTCGCTGGTCCCCGCCATCACACCGCCTTCTGCTCGCATGGACGGGCGGCTTCCGGGCGGCGAGCGCCATCGCGGGCAACGGAGCGGATACGGCGGGGCGTGGCCTCAGGAAGCATCCTTGGATTCTAGGCTCTTCAGAGCTGAGTGTGGGCGCGCCGGTAGTGCGGGGGAGCTCGGGGTAGACGTCGAGGTCCTCGATGATGAGCGGACTTCTACCCCCGCTGATCTCAAGGACCTCGACGATGCCCAACCATCGTTGCGTATGCCCTGACGCGCTCGATCGCTGCGACCGATGCGATCTTCTCCTTGACTTCCCCCGCCTCCACCTGGTCGCGGTGACGCAGGCTCCATCGGACCTACTGCTCGAGGTGGAGTCCTACGATCCGGTGACCGGTTGCCCCGGATGCGGAGTCATCGCGACTGGTCACGGCCGGGTGATGGTCGAGATGATCGATGCGCCCTGGGCCGGCAGGCCCGTGCGGATCCGGTGGCGCAAGCGCCGCTGGATCTGCCTCGAGAACGCCTGCGAGGTGGTCTCGTTCGTCGAGCAGGACCCGGAGGTCTGCGCCCCACGCGGCCTGCTGAGCACCGCCCGCATGGCCGTCGAGCAGATCGTCGGCTACCTCTTCGTGGACGTCTTCGATCTGCCCGAGGGGTACCGCTCCGATCTCAGCGCGCGGATGAACGATGCACAGTTCAAGAACCGCACCGCACGGATCAACAACTAGCTGAACCTGCTGCGCAGGCGCGGCAACGACGCCGTGCACAACACGCGCCGGATCTCCGCACGGGAGGGCATGGCCGTGCTGCGCGACCTCTTCGACGTGGTCGTCTGGACGGTCAAGCACGCCTCCACCTTCCCCGAGGCCGCCCCGCTCAACACCGCCTTCGACGTCGAGATCGCCGTCCGGCGCGCACCGCTCAGCCCCGCCGAGCTCCGCCGGCTCGCCGAGCGCTTCTCCCAGCAGCAGGAGCAGGCCCGCAACGCGATCGCCGAGCGCGACCGGCGCCTCGCCGCGCAGGAGCAGGAGCTCGAGGAGCTGCGCGCGAGGATCCGCGAGGCCACCGCCGCGGACACACACGACTACCGCGAGGACCAGACCCGCACCGAGCTCATCGACGAGCTGCTGCGGGACGCCGGCTGGACCCTGGAGAACCAGGAGGATCGCGAATACCCCGTCGACGGGCTCCCGGTCGTCCCCGGCGTCAACGAGACCGGCACCGGGCGGGTCGACTACATGCTGTGGGGCGAGGACGGGACACCGCTCGGTCTCGTCGAGGCCAAGCGCACCAGCCGCGATCCCTCCGTCGGCGCTCGCCAGGCCCAGCTCTACGCCGACGCGCTCGAGCGCCGGTTCGGTGCACGCCCCGTCATCTTCCTGACCAACGGCCGCCGGATCGAGATCTGGGACGACTCCCCGTGGAGCGGCGAGCCCGGCTACCCGGCCCGGGCGGTCGAGGGGTTCTACACCCGCGGCGAGCTCGAGCAGCTCCACCACCGCCGTACACAGCGTCGCCCGCTCTCCGGCGCGAGAGTCGACGCGGGGATCGCCGGACGCCCCTATTAGCTGCGGGCGATCGCGAAGGTGGGTGCGCACTTCGATGACCGCCAGCGTCGCGCCCTGCTGGTCATGGCCACCGGCACCGGCAAGACCCGCACCGCGATCGCACTGGTGGACCAGCTGATGGAGCGCGGCTGGGTGAAGCGGGTCCTGTTCCTCGCCGATCGCACCGCCCTCGTGCGCCAGGCGCAAAAAGCGTTCTCGAAGCTGCTGCCCGACGTGGCGAGCATCGACCTCACCACGGACAAGCGCTCCGAGGCCCGTGTGCACCTGGCCACCTACCCCACGATGATGAACCTGGTCGACGCGGCACGCGACGGCGACGCACGACGCTTCGGCCCGGGCTACTACGACCTGGTGATCATCGACGAGGCCCACCGCTCCGTCTACCAGAAGTACGGCGCCCTGTTCGACTGGTTCGACGCCCTGCTGCTGGGCCTGACCGCCACCCCGGTCGACGACATCGCCCGCAGCACCTACCGCCTCTTCGAGCTCGAGCCCGGCGTGCCCACCGACTCGTATCCGCTCGAGGAGGCGATCGGCGAGGGCCACCTCGTCGGTCCGGAGAACCTGGTCTACGACCTGGGCTTCCATCGCAGCGGCATCCGCTACGACCAGCTCTCCGAGGAGGAGAAGGAGCGGTGGGAGGAGATCGACTGGGACGAGGGCGAGGACTCCGACCCGCTGGAGGAGATGCCCACCGAGATCGAGGCACCGCGCGTGTTCCGCTCCCTGTTCAACGCCGACACCGCGGACAAGGCCCTCGCCGAGCTGATGCGCGCCGGGTTCCACGTGGCCGGAGGCGACCGGCTCGGCAAGACCATCGTGTTCGCGATTATCCAGCGCCACTTGCAGTTCCTCAAGGAGCGCTTCGACGCCCATTACCCGCACCTGGGCGGGGACTTCGCCCAGGTGATCACCAGCGATTCCGCTTACGCGCAGGACCTCATCGAGTCATTCTCCCTCCCCGAGCGTGCCCCGCACACCGCGATCAGCGTGGACATGCTCGACACCGGCATCGACGTGCCTGAGGTTCTGAACCTGGTGCTGTTCAAGCAGGTGTTCTCCAAGACCAAGTTCTGGCAGATGATCGGCCGCGGTACCCGCCTGTGCCCCGACGTCTTCGGGGAGGGAGCTGACAAGACCGGCTCCCGGGTGTTCGACTTCTGCGGCAACGTGGAGCACTTCGGGCAGGACCCCGCCGACCGCGCCGCGAGCGTGCAGCGGCCGCTGTCCCAGCGGCTCTTCACGACCCGCGCCCGGATCGTGGCCGGCATCGATCTGATGGGCGGGGACCCGCAGGTGCGCCAGGGCACGGTGGAGTGGCTGAGCGAGTTCGTGGACGGGATCCCCACGCGCTCCTTCCTCGCCCGCAAGCACGGCGAGGCGATCTCCCGGTACTCCAGCCCCGAGGGCTGGGCGGCGCCGTTCGGAAGGATCGACGCCGACGACGTCGCTGAGGCGCTCGGCGCCCTGCCCTCTGCCGGCACCACCGAAGACGAGCACGCCAAGCGCTTCGACCTGCTCGTGCTGCGCCACGAGCTCGCCCAGCTCGACGGCGACGAGACCGCCGCTGCGCGCACCCGCGCCGCCGTGCAGGAGGTCGCCTCGCAGCTGCGCGAGAAGCAGACGATCCCCAGGTCGCCGCCGTCGCCGCGCTGCTGCAGGAGGTCGCGGGCGAGGACTGGTGGGAGGGGGTGACCCTGGCGGCGCTCGAGAGGGCCAGGCGCGAGCTTCGCTCCCTGGCCCAGTTCCTCGATGCGCACCGGCGCTGGAGCGTGGTGACCGACTTCGAGGACGACCTCGGGGAGGCCCGTTCCGCCGACCTTCCCCTGGTCGCCGTGGGCGTGGACCGGGCCGCGACCCGCATCGATTTCGTGTTCCCGGACGAATCGGAGGCCGACGCGGTGATCACCGTGCTGCACGACATCGAACGGGCTGCGGCACCGATCACCCCCTCTCCGGAGCGTTCCCTGGCCTGAGAGCGGGCAGGCCCAGGTGCTCGCGCAGCGTCGTCCCCTCGTACTCGCGGCGGAACCTGCCGCGGCGCTGCAGCACCGGCACCACCTGGTCCACGAACTCCTCGATCCCGCCCGGCAGGGTGGGAGGCATGAGGTTGAATCCGTCGGCCGCTCCCCCGTCGACCCAGCGCTCGATCTCGTCGGCCACCTGCTCCGGGGTGCCGATCACGGTCGCGTGGCCGCCGCCTGCGGCGAGGAGCCCCAGCAGCTCGCGGACGGTCGGGCGGGCGGTCTCGACGATGCGGAGCACGGTGGCGTAGCGGCCCTTCGGGCCGGTGAACTCCGCCAGCGGCGGCAGCGGAGGGACCGGGGCGTCGAGCTCCCAGCCGGTGGCGTCCTGGCCGACGAAGAAGGAGAGCTGGCGCAGCGAGTCGCCGACGGGCAGGCGGGCGTCGAGCTCGGCCTTCCGGCGCTGCGCCTCCTCCTCCGTCGAGGCGACGTAGGTGACCAGCCCCGGCATGACCGAGATGGCGTCGGGGTCGCGCCCGAGCGCTGCGGCGCGAGCGCGGATGTCGCTGCGGTAGTCGCGGGCGGAGGCGAGGTCCCAGGCCACGGCGTAGATCCCCTCGGCGTGACGGGCGGCGAGCGCGCGCCCTGGCTCGGAGGCGCCGGCCTGGAAGAGGACCGGTCGGCCCTGCGGCGGGGTCGGCACGTTGAGGGGGCCGTCGACCGCGAACTCCTCGCCGCGATGGTGCGGGGGACGCAGGAGAGCGGGGTCGACGTAGGCGCCGTCCGGGTCGGCGAGGATGCTGCCCGTCGGCCAGGACGCCCACAGCCCCTGGAGCACCTCGAGGAACTCCCCCGCCGTGGCGTAGCGCTGCGCATGGTCCGGCAGGGCGGTCATGGAGTGGTTGCGGGCCTCCTCGTCGGTCATCGAGGTGACGACGTTGACTCCGGCCCGGCCGCGGGAGATGTGGTCGAGGCTCGCCAGCAGCCGGGCAGCGTGGAACGGATCCCAGAAGGTGCTGGAGACCGTCGTGACCAGCCCGATCCGCTCCGTGGCACGGGCCATCGCGGTGAGCACGGTGAGCGGCTCGAGCATCCAGGCGGGGCCGCGCTCGACGCCGGCCGTGCCGATCGACTGGCCGTCGGCGAGGAAGACCGCATCCAGCCGGCCCCGCTCCGCGATCCGGGCGAGCTCCTCCCAGTACGTGATGTCCGCGAGGCGCGCCACCGAGGAGCCGGGCGCGCGCCAGGCCGCGGAGTGGTGGCCGCAGGCGTGGGCGAAGAGGTTCAGCCGCACCGGGCGGCGGGCGGCGCCGGTCACGGAGGCATGGGCGTGGGCGGCCATCAGTCCATCACCAGCCCGCCGTCGACAACGAGGTTCTGCCCGGTGATCGCCCGTGCCCAGGGCGAGGCGAGGAGGAGCACGGCGTCGGCGAGCTCGGCGGGCGTGGTCACAGAGCGCAGCGGGGTGCTCGCGGCGATCGCGTCGAACACCGCCTCCGGGGTCGCGGAGCTCGCGTCGGTGGTGCGCAGCAGGCCGCCGCTGACCATGTTCACGGTGATGCCGCGGGGGCCGAGGTCGGCGGCGAAGGTGCGGGTCAGCGCCAGCAGCGCCGCCTTCGCCGCGGTGTAGTCGTGGTAGGGCACGACGGGGTGCTGGAGGAGGTTGGTGCCGATGTTGACGACGCGTCCCGAGCCGGCGCGGTCGAAGCCGGGCAGCGCGGACTGGATCGTGTGCAGCGCGCCCTGCACAGCGCCGGAGAACTGTCCCGCGAAGGCCTCGTAGCCGATCTCGTGCGCCTTCGCACGGGCGTCCCCGTCGAAGGAGAAGCCGGCCAGGGCGTTGTTCACGACGGTGTCGACGGGGTCGCCGAACTCGGCCTCGGCCCGGGCGAACAGGGCCTCGACCTGGTCGCGCTCGCGCACGTCGGCGCGAACGGCGATCGCCCGGCCGGGGTGTGCGTCGGCGATCTCCCGGGCGGCGGCCTCGCTGGTGAGGTGGTCGATGACGACCCTGGCTCCCTCGCGGAGGAACGCCTCGGTGAGGGCCCGGCCGAGGCCGCGAGCGCCGCCGGTGACGAGGACGACCTGCGTCGAGAGCGGCGGGGCGGTGCGGGAGGCGGGGGTGATGGGGGTGGACGAGGTCATGGTCGTGCGGTCCTTTCAGGGCATGCGAGCACGCCCGCCGCACAGCGGGTGGGGGCGCATCGCGTCGGGAGCGGTGCCGCAGCGGGGCGCGGCACTGCGCGGGAGGCGACACGGGGACCCCGGTGGGGACGACAGCGTGGCGGACTGCGGCCTGGTGGCAGGCAGCCCGGCGCGCGACAGCGCACAGCTCATCGACGACATCCCTCCGCGAGCATGAACTCGATCAGGTTCTCCGGGTGTGCTCTCAGCCCCTGATGGGGCACCCCGTGTCGATCACCGAGTGTAGCCATAGCCGTGCCGCCGCGCGGTCCGGTCTCGCCGCGCCGTGGAGCGCCGGGCCCGCTGCGGCCGCCCTCCTCCACCCCGCGGCCGCCCCTCGTCCGCTCCTGCGCACCGAGTGCAGCATCTGGACCGCCTCAGCAGACGGGTGACGGTCCAGACGCAGTACTCGGACTCCCCCGCTTGATCGGCGGGGCCCACGCTCTTTCCTCCCCGGCCGGCCCGGCGGAGCTTCCCCGGGTGAGGGGGCCTCCCCCCCCGGGCCGCCCGGCCG